>JAEAMF010000362.1_pt1 | contig 61937 bp, 47 predicted proteins | sample 8958721 | NCBI WGS metagenome assembly JAEAMF01 (sample SAMN16933255, study PRJNA681124) | bioreactor sludge metagenome | isolation source: anaerobic bioreactor treating anionic surfactant - SDBS | place: India: Bengaluru | collected 2019-02-28
GAACTGACTCCTTTTTTTGTTTATATACCCTACTGAATATATACTACCCAAAGCTTGTATCTGTCATACTTATTATATTCAATGTTTATATTATCCCTTTCCAACTTAATCTAAGTCTGTCGGATGTTTTTTATAAGGTTTGTGTCGGCTGTGTCTGTTCAATGAGATTCCGACAGAAGAAATACTAAGCAGCATTACCGCGCATTAAAACTTAACGAAGGACTGAATGAAGTTGTTATAGAGAAAAGATACAATACTGGTCGATGGTAAATTGAGAGACAATTTCCTTTTCCTTTATTTTATCGGCAATCATCAATGTGGTGGAGACTACCTCCGCATCAATTGCATTAGGGGCAGAAACAGAAACAATACGTCTGTCGGCGTTATATTGTCCCGTAAATGGATTAAAGATATGTCCGGTGTGACTGGGCATATTTCCGGAAGTTGATAATGTATTATCGCGTAAAGATATGTTTCCTACAATCTTATCCGGGTTATAAGGATCGTTTATCCCGATAGACCAGCTATCCCCATGAGGATGGCTGCCCAGAGCTAGTACGGAGCTATTTCCGAAGTTTATTAAAGCCTGGGTTATCGAATGGTTGACAAGGATCTTTCTGATGCTTTCGAGGGCGTATCCTTTCGCATATCCCCCAAGATCAAGTTGGATGCCCGTGTCGGTAAAGTGCACCGTATGGAATTCATTGTCTAATTCTACTTTTGAATAATCTTTTAAGCTTATATCAAAGTATCCATAGGTACGTTCATAATATTGTTCACAGTCAGCCAGAATTTCCCACAACTCTTCGCTAACAGAACAAGGAGAGTGAATTGCCTTGTTATTCACTCGATACAATTCACTCTCCTTGTCAAATTTATTAAGCATCTTATTCAATCTTCCCAACTCATCTTTCACCTCTTCCCATACCTTGTTGGCCAAGGTAGGTCCGGCGCCAAGAATCAAGGCATCCAGACGTGTACCCATAATTTGCATGAGCGACCCATGTAAAAGGTTGGAGGATTCGTAGTAGTTTAAATAATTGCCGATCATTTGTTCTCTTTTTTTGCAATTTCAAGTGCTTCAGTTGTGATGAAATACTTGGTTAACATGTTAGGAACCTCCCATTCCGGCATCTCTCTGGAAACCAGAAATCCAAAAAACTTTTCGGCTACATGTGAGAAGTGAGCTTCGTGACCGTCTTTATGTTTGTCTGAAATTACAATTTCGTACATTCCATTATCAGCCAACTGAGCCCCAATGTCGTAGTTTTTCTTTAATCCGGTTATTACATGATCAAGATGCAATTTAAAATCAGTCTCGCTTACTTGATCTGCTTTCTTTATATATAACTTGGGTGAATATCCTTGTTCTTTCCCCTGCAAAATAAATATAGAGGCCTTGGTCCCTTTGATTATAGAACTATGGGTATCTCCGGCACCTTCGGGAGCCTGGAAATTCCATACCACTGAAATGCCTACATTTACGTCCTTTACCTGATAGTTGATTTCTCCGTTTGCATAAACAAATAAGGTGGAATCTTTAACGTCTTTATTCAGGTAATCCGGAAATTCCGTTGCTAAAGTAGATTTAGAGAAATCACTTAAGCTAAGAGGAGTCGCCCAATGCTTAGCCCCGGTAATACGGATGTCTTTTTTATAGTCTAGGATTGTTTCAGGAAAACATTTCCAGTGAATCAAATCTATCAGATGAGTTGTAACATCGACAATCCCTTCACCTTGTTGCATCACATCGTAATACCATACAGGTCTTACCAAAGGTTTACCGGATACTAGCTTGTAAAAATGATGAACACTTTCCAACTTAACGGCAGGATCCTGTGGAGAGCCGGTTTGGATGTCGCCAAACAGCTCTTTATGCTGCATAAGCACCCTATTCACTATGTTAAGGATATCATAGCGTTCTGTCATGATGTCGTAAAGTAATACATTCTTTTTATTGGCTAGCTCAAATGCCTCTTCCAGTTTATGGAATGAAGATTTATCAATTGCCATCGGTTTGTCGGCAAGTACATTCATCCCTGCGGAATGAAGATTTATCAATTGCCATCGGTTTGTCGGCAAGTACATTCATCCCTGCCGCAACCGACTGAAGAATGTAGGATGTCTTGTCTTTGTTGTTACCCGCAAGAATCACAACATTTCCTTTCTTTTCATTCAGCATCTTTGTGAGATAGTCGTCTCCAATATAGACCTCTTCATCCCAACATGTAGGATTTTCGGTGCGATTGTTGAAAGAGTTGATAAGAGCCAGATGGGCATCAACCTCCGGACCGGCAGGAGCATAGACCTGGACCTTTTTATCAAGCTGCTTCAACATCGTTTTTTGAAGAAGTGCTGCATGAAAATGGCCCGGAGCCAAGGTGATAATTTTGATTTCACCTTCTGCTCCGGTAAATTTCTTGTTCCCTGATTTGGGCTGACAGGCCATCAATCCTATAAGTAACAGAAACAGTATATGTCTCATATTAATATTTCTTAGCTTTTAGAACCTTTTGAGCGGCTTTTGTACAACGTTCAAGTGTCTCCTGCATTGATACGGGTTTCCCTCCTAAGCGCTTGCTTTGGTTGGAAGCTTCCATAAAAGTAAATATTTCTATGGTCTCCTGCTCAGTTACCGGAACCTTTTTTGTCTTGAAGAATGTAAGAATTTCCGTTAGCAGATCTTTAAATCCAATGTATCCACCTGCTGCAACCGTTTTTGATTCGCAGAAAGCGGTACCACCAAAATCAGCTTTACCTGTACGGAGTCCTCTGAATGTCCCGATACGTCCGTCGTTCCATAATCCCACTACAACATCTGTACCTTCGGCAGATACACGGGTTACCTGCTTGCAGCCACCACCCATAACGGTGAACAAGGTTTCAACACCATGGATCCCGTACCATGAGAAATCGGCATGAGAAGGTTCGTTTGTTGCCGGTGAAAAACAGTCGGCACCCAAAACCTTACCGTGTTCTCCTCTTTTAAGCTCTTGATTTCTTGGCGTAAATCGTAAGGTAGATGAAGAAAACATAGGAGAGTTGTATTTTTTAGCCAACGAGAAAATAGCAATCGCATCGGTTAGAGTGGCGGCTACCGGTTTATCAATAAACATGGGTTTGCCGGTTTTCAAGACTTCAACAGCCTGATCAAGATGCAGATTACCGTCATTGGTCTCAAGCATAACACAATCCACTTTCTCCAAAAGTTCAGCAATAGACCCTACTATTTCAACTCCATGCTTCTGAGCCTCTTCCGTATATCCTGGGATACGTTTGTAGCTGCTTTCGATTGTTTTCGATCCATAGGGATAGGCAGCAACAATCTTAAAACCCTTATGTTCCGGTAGAGGATCATTGCTGTTTAACAATTTAATAAATGCTGGAGCATGTGATGTGTCCAGACCAATTATACCTATTTTGATTACTTCCTGTGCATGTAGCAAACCAGCGGATGTAATCAGCAAACATAACAATGCAATGATTTTTAATTTCATGATATGTAAATTTAAAAGGTTTTTGTCTCTATTAATGACGCACTATTTGCATCGAGATACAAAGTTACATTATCTTTTGTTCGTAAAACAGAGGCTGGACAAGTAATACTAATTTCACCGTACAATGTATGGTATACAGCATTTGCCTTGCTTTCGCCAGGAACAATACAATACATATAGTCGGCCGAAAGCAGTGCCGGTATGGTTAAAGTATAGGCGTGAGTTGGTACTTCATTGATGGATTGAAAGCATCCGTCGTTGACTTGTTGCTGCCTGCAGGCCTGATCCAGATCAACAACTTTAACAGCCTGAGGGTCTTTGAAATCAGCCACGTGCGGATCATTGAATGCAATATGACCATTTTCTCCTATTCCTAAGCAAACAATGTCTGCAGGATATTGTTTTAAAAGCGCTTCGTATCGGGCACATTCTTCGGAGGGAAGAGCTTTCCCGTTGATATAATTAACCTGTTTGAAGGGAACTTTCCCGAAAATGCTCTCTTTTAAGAAATGTCCGAATCTTTGAGGAGCATCCTCTTCCAACCCTATGTATTCGTCCATGTGAAAGGCATTTATTCTGCTCCAGTCGATCCGGTTTTCTTTGACTAATGAAGCCAAAAATTCATTTTGAGAAGGGGCTGCTGCGAATATTATGTTTATTTCATCTTTTACGAGTAGCAACTCTTCAATTTTAGCTGCTGTGTCGCTTGCTGCTATTTCTCCCATCTCTTTACGGGAATCATAAAGCTTTACTGTTATTTTATCTTTTGTGAAAATCATTTTTTTCTACGTATTTTAGTGAGTTTTTTTATACACAACCTTACCATTTATTATGGTAGTATTGATATTGATATCTTTATCGAAAAGAACAAGGTCGGCTTCTTTTCCTATTTCTATTGAACCTTTTGTTTTATCTATCTTTAATATACGAGCCGGAGTAAGTGTAATCATTCTGATTGCCTCTTCCAGGGGTACATCCGCCAACCCGATCATGGTACGGATAAGTCGGTCGGCTGTAGCAACGCTTCCCGCAAAGGCTGTGCGGTCGGGTAGTTTGGCAACGCCATCCTCAATTATTACTTTTTGTCCTCCTTGCAGACTGCCCAGGATTGACTCTCCATCCGGCATACCTGCCCCCCGCATTGAGTCTGTACATAAAGCAATTTTATCAGGCCCCTTGAACTTATATACATACCGCAACAGCGATTTGGGCAGATGGACTCCATCCGCAATAATCTCGACTGTCATATCATCTATCAGATAGGTAGCTTCCAACGCTCCGGCATATCTGTATGCGTTGCGGCGTGTGATGGTAGACATACAGGAATACAGATGCGTTACATGAGTAAAACCTGCGTCAAAAGCCTCTTCCACCTCTTCGCATATGGCATCTGTATGGGCAATGGATGGCAAGATATTTTTAGATCGAAGTACTTTGCCAAACTCAATCGCCCCCTTTAATTCGGGGGCCAGACTCCAACGCATTATATCATCGGAGGCTTCCAGGATGGCATTGTATTCTTCGGGTTCGGGATTCCGAAGGTACTTGGGGTCTTGTGCTCCTTTTTGCCCGTATGCAAAATAGGGACCTTCCAGATGTAAACCTAAAAAGGAGGCGCCTTCCGTATTTTTTGCCTTTGCTTCTTTGTATATACTGAATGTTTTGAGTAATTCTTCATTTGTACTTGTAAGCGTTGTTGGCAATAGGGAAGTAGTTCCATGTTTTGCATGCATTTTGGCAGCGCCCAGATAGGCTTCAACAGTTCCATCCATAAAGTCATATCCTCCGGCTCCATGTGTGTGCATATCAATAAACCCAGGTGATACATAAAGTCCACCAGCATTTATAATCTCATCACTTTCAGTAGCAGGAAAATATCCCTGCCCGATCTGAGTAATGATTCCGTCTTCGCAAACAACATATCCCTTTTCCGAAATTCGGCCCGGAAGAATGATAATTGCGTCGTTTATAACTAGTCTATGCTTCATTTTTTTATTTATTTAGCGGGCGACCAGCTTTTAATCTTGTGCCCGTGGACTGCAAAAAATATCAGGTACAGATAGCAGGGAACCAATAACCAGTAAGCTGCCTGCACGTCCCATACATCTGCCAAATATCCATAAAGGACTGGCATTATAGCATTTCCACATAATCCCATAATCAAGAGTGATGATCCGATTTTTGTAAATCGGCCTAATCCCTTAATTGACAATGGCCATATTCCTGCATAAATAAGAGAGTTTGGAAATCCAAGTGATGCTAAAAACCAGATTGACAGATTACTTTGGTGTCCCAGAATTGTAACGTCGTAATCGGCCAAAATTACCCCAAGAGATAGAAAAAGTCCTAATGTGCAGCAAAAACGCAGTGCATTGGTCTGTGAAATGTACTTCGGAATAAGAATTATTCCAAGTAAATAACCCGCAATCGTAGCTGTTAACGTGTAGGAGGGGAATGCCTTTGCTTCCAATAAATCCATACCCATCGTTCCGGCGTATCCGATAATCGTATCAATGGCTACCACCTGTGTCCCAACATGCAGAAACAATGCAAATGCTCCCAGAATAAGATACGGAAAATCCAGTATAGATTTCTTTCCATTATTTGATGCAGCTTCTTCTTTAGTTTCGTGCTCAGGATTAATTTCCGGTAATACTGAAAAACGAATAAACAATCCGAATGCAAAGAGTAAAGCCGACAATACGCTATAGGGAAGAATCACACGCCTGATCAGTTCGTCCAGCATGTTGTTTTTTGCCACTTCATCTAATGTGCCGGATTCCAACAGAGTAAACATATCACTGTCTGAAACTTTAAGTACAACTGCTGCAAAAATCAACGGAGATACAATCCCGGCAAATTTGTTACATACCCCCATAATACTCATCCGCTTGGCCGCACTTTCTATAGGTCCGACAATCGTAATGTACGGATTTGCAGCTGATTGAAGAATGGCTAATCCTGTGCCGATTGTAAACAATCCTGTAAGAAATATGCCATATGTACGGGTAAGGGCAGCAGGGACAAATATCAATGCTCCCGCAGCCATAAAGAAGAATCCGACCATCATCCCTTTTTTATATCCGACTCTCTTTAAAAGAAAGGCAGAAGGGACAGACATAACAAGGTAGGCAATGTAAAAAGCAAATGCAACAAAATAAGATTCGAAATGAGTTAATTCACAGGCAATTTTAAAATAAGGAATAAGTATCGCATTTACCCACGATACCAGACCGAATATAAAGAACATAGCTCCAATTATAATTACAGCTATGACTGTTGATCTTTTATCGAGGGTATTACTGCTTACGGTTTCGTTCGACATATCTATTTTATAAAATGTATATTAAAGTTTCATTTCCCAACCTTGTTCGTAGTCTCTGTTCCAAAGCTTCATGGCGATACTATCTTGTTGAATGCGACCATTCAGCGGATCAATATCGAGCGATCTTCCTACTCGCTGGGAGATATTACCTAATTGCATAAGCAGTGTGCTTTTATGACCCGAAGTAATATCCGAATTGAGTGCAGCACTTTTACGAATGCCGTCGAAGAAGTTTTGAATATGGTAAGCATCCAGCCTTTCTGCCGGATTCATCAGATTTCTGGGATCAATCGCAATCTTACTGGTTTGCTCCTTAATAACTTTGTCATCTAATCCGAATATTTTATATCCATCGCTTCCTGTTATCAACATGCTGCCTTTATCTCCGTAAAACATACATCCAACAGTACTACCTTCAATAGAACGTCCATTACAGCTTCTACCTTCCCAAGTCATGGATTTACTTTTGCCAAATTCAATATTTATCACCTGTGTATCAGGAGTCTCCCAATCATCTTTATGAAAATAACGTCCTCCTGCTGAATTAACCATTGTAGGATAGTCTACATCCATACCCCAACGAAGGATGTCGATCATGTGGGTTCCGTTGTTCAAAGCTTCCCCTGTACCCCATCTCCAGAACCAATGCCAGTTATAATGTACAAAGTTATCCTTAAATGCTACTCTGGGTGCAGGTCCCTGCCACAAATCCCAATCCAGCCATTCAGGAACTGCTACCTCTTTACCAATACCGATAGATGGTCTGTTGTTAGTATACCAGGCTTTACCAAAGTGAACATTTCCAATTATACCTTCCTTAAGTGCCTTGATTCCTTCCTGAACATTCGGCCACGAACGGCGCTGGTTTCCCATCTGCAATACTCTGCCATATTTAGCTGCTGCCTGAATAAGTATTTCTCCTTCGGCAGGGGCGTAACTACAGGGCTTTTCAAGATATACCTCTTTACCCGCTTTTAGGGCATAGAGAGCTGCCGGTGCATGCCAATGATCGGGAGTTGCAACGATCACCGCATCTACATCTTTGGATTCTACCATCTTGCGTAAATCCTTTTCCCCTTTGGGCTTGTAGGATGCAGCCTTTTCAATAGATGTGATACATTTTGCAATGGCTCTTGAATCAACATCGCAAATTCTTGTAATTTCGCAACCTTGTTGTTTGGCAAAATTGGTTGCAAGTGCCATCCCTCTTGAGTTTACGCCGATGGCGCCAACTCTTATCTTATCATTTGCTCCAACAATGTTACTGTAACTCTTCGCGCTGAAACCAGGAAGTACTCCACCGACAGTTAGCGCTGCGGTACCCATGGCTGCTTTTTTAATAAAATTTCGTCTTGATGTCATAATACTAGTTATTTAAGTTGTTTTTATTTGTCGATTGTCACTTTATCCAGGCATTATAAATTCTCAGGCAACAGCTAAGTTTCGTTGATCAGCTCCGGAATTGTAGGCCGGATACAAAGCCCGGCCTACGAATTTCCATAAGAGAGAGTTGATTTGCGTTATATCATCCAGCGTGTTATTTTGCGCTATTTTAATTCCCATGATCCAATGTTGATCAAGAGTATCTAAAATTCTGCATTTTAATTTACGTGAATGATACATTGAGTCTGAATTCTATAGTAAATAATCATAAGGTTGCATTTTTTACAAAAATATCCCTTAATCTACTATTTAGAATCTCAAAATACGTATCGATATCCTCAAAAAACGTCAATGTTCAATTTCCTCAACTGATGAGTTGCATTTGTAACGTTTTCTGTATTCGGCAGGAGATAGTGATTTGTATTTTCTAAAAACGCGTGACACGTTTTTGTAATTTTCAAATCCGGATTGAAGGGCAGCCTCAAAAAGGGAATAGTCGGTTGTTATAAGTAATCTGGTGAACTGATCTATCCTATAGTTCTGTATATATTGATATAAGGATTCGCCGGTCTCTTCCTTGAACTTTTTCTCTAGTACCCTTCTTGATAGCGGGACCTGTTTTACCAATTCTTCAACGGAAAGGTGGTTGGCATAGTTTTTTTCAATATAATTTAGAATTGTTCGGATATTTTTATCCGAAACAGCATACTTCTCCGTAGATTTGCGGCGCTCAATGATTAGAGGATTGACTACGATATTAAATGGTTCGGTTATTTCTTTTGTTATCAATTGATGCAAAAGTTTGCCTGCATTGTATCCTCCGTTTTCAACATCTAAAACAATTGAAGATAGGGGTGGATCAGAAATATTACATAGAAGATCATCATTGTCAACGCCGAGTATAGCTATGTCATCTGGTACATTAATATTATAGACATTGCATGTTTCGGATATTTGTAATGCAAAATGGTCGTCGCAGGCAAAGAGGGCAACAGGCTTAGGTAAAGATTGAAGCCAGTTTCCCAAAACTGTATGATTGTAGCTCCACTCTTCTCTGTCTTTGTTGTCGTTTTCCAGTATTGCAAGCTTATATCCCTGTTTTTCAATTTCGTGGCTATAACCGTCGGCCCTTTCTCTTGACCAAATCGCTCCCTTAAATCCATAAAAAGCAAAGTTCCGGTATCCTCTGTTAAGAAAAAACTTAGCCGCCATTACCCCTGTATTGAAATAATCGCCTGTAAGATTGGAGACAGCCTTGTTTCTATCTCTGTAATTCTGAACAATGATAGGAATATTCAGATCATTTAAAAGCTCAATGTTCACGTCCGTAAGTTGGGCGATGATTGCATCGGCCTGCCATTTCTTTGCCCATTCTACAACCCCGTTTTCACCGTATAGCATGCGATAGTACAATGGCATTCGTTGGAATGACCAGTTGCCGACCTCTTTTGAATATCTTACGATTCCCTTTAACAGGTTTCGGCTGTATCCGCTTGAAAAGTCTGTAAGGAGTAGAATCTTTGCCATCGTCGTGAAATTTAGATTAAGAGTAACTCATTTACAAAGATAATAGTTTCGATTTTCTTCGCAAATTATGGTTGAAAAAAGATATACAAACTTTTAGATTATATTTATTAGTAAAGATTCGCTAGATTAATTCTTTTATGTTAAAATAGTAGCTGGTTGCATTTATTAATTTTATTTTTTTAACTTTGTTGCTGTGTATGATTGCTTATTCGTTATATATCCAAGAGTTATTTTTTGATAAATAGAATTAGTTTTCATAAAAAGATGTTATCCTTAAGATATTTGGATATGAATAAAAACTCAGAAAAAGATAATGATTTATGGCTTCTTTTCCTTGGAGGAGATGAAGCTTCTTTAGCAGAAATCTACAGACGACAGTATAGAAATCTTTATGCTTATGGAACAAAGTTTATATCGGATGATGAGCTTGTAAAGGATTGCATTCAGGATTTGTTTATTAAATTGCATTGTAACAGGAAGCAGCTTAGAGAGACCGTAAATTTAAACACGTACCTGATCCGTGCACTAAAAAATAAATTATTTGATTCAATATCTTCATACACTCCCATGCAAGATATTGAAAATCTCCCTTTTGATTTAAGGGCTGATGATGATTTCACCTACTTGTTTGAAGATTCTGACGACGATTTATTACAGAAACAAAAACTTCAAAAAGCCTTGGATTTATTATTTCACCGACAACGAGAATCGATTTATTTACGCTATGTCCAGGAATTGGATTATGAAGAAGTAGCTTCAATTTTAGAAATTAATTATCAGTCAGCGAAGAATTTAGTTTCCCGTACACTTATAAATTTAAGGGAAATTTACTTTAATCTATAATTTTGAGAATAAAAATATTTTAATTGTCAACAAAAGTTGAGTACTAGTTCTAATTTTAGTCGTTTATCTTACAATAAATTTAATATGCGTAGGCAAAATTCAAATAGAAAAAGCAAAAATGAGTTGTTTTTCCAACAGCTTGAAAAGAGACTCTCTTCATTTAAACTATACGAAAGAAATAAATATAGTGAAGGGGAAGATGAGGTTTGGAAAAAAATTCAAGAAGGTATTATTACCCAAAAAAGAGCTAAGGTAAAACGGCTTGTTTATTTGGTGATATCAAGTGCTGCATGTCTATTGTTCCTGCTTGGTATAGCAAATCATTTGATTCCATTTGCCAGCCTAATTGATAAAGAAATTCGTTTGGCTGATGTTCCTGTACCAGATATTGCGAGCGATTCAATCATGCTATATACATCTCCTGATAATTTTTTGAAAGTTGAAGACCATTCAAGTATAACTTATAATAAAGAGGGATCTGTTCTGGTAAAGTCCAAAACAATAGCCCATATTGATCATAAAAAAGAGGCTAAAGGGAAATTGTTTAACCAGATAATCGTACCTCCGGGTAAACGGACAAACGTCGTTTTTGCAGATGGTACCAAGATTTGTGTAAATGCTGGAACCCGTGTTGTTTATCCCGAAGTTTTTTTAGATGACTCTCGTGAGATCTATGTTGAGGGAGAGATTTATCTCGAAGTATTTAGAGACGAATCACGGCCCTTTATCGTGAGAACTGAGAAGATGAATGTACGCGTGTTAGGTACAACTTTTAATATTTCAGCATATAAAAATCAGACTGAATCCTCTGTTGTGCTTGTTGAAGGGAAAGTCGAAGTTGAATTAATCAATAAACAGAAAATAAAAGTCTCTCCTAATGAAATGGTTCTTTTATCAGGTGGAGAGATGAATAAGAAGATAGTAGATGTCTATGATTATATTAGCTGGAAAGATAATTTGTTGAAACTAAATGCAGAACCGTTGCATAAAGTGTTATATAAATTATCAAATTACTATGGGAGGAAGATTCTTTTTGATAACACGTTAGCTTCTATCCCGATTTCAGGAAAACTTGACTTGCGGGATAATCTGGAGGATGTAATTAATATATTGGCTGAAACAGCACCAATTATAATAACCAATACTGATGATACAATTATAGTGAGAAAAAAATAATTACAAATATTGTTTAATAGTTAACCTTAAAGAAGAAGCTTATGATAAAAAATTGAATGATTTAAAAACCGTCGGAAAATACGGCTAATATTATCCGACGGAAGTTTTAAGTAAACGTTAGCTTTCAACTAATTTATGTTTAAGAAAAACATCACAAATGTATGGAAAAAGTATTAAAAAAACTTGATAAAATCGTTAAAGTATCTAGATGGATACTTTTAATTGGTTTTTTATTTAGTGTAAATCATTTCTCTATTGCTGAGAGCAAAAGTTATTCTCAGACAACCACATTGACCATCAAGATGAATAATACGACTGTTAAAGATGTATTTGATTACATTGAACGGAATAGTGAATTCATTTTTGTATATTATGATTTTGTTATTGACACCAAACGGGTAGTGGATGTAAATGTCCAAAATCAGCCAATAACATCTGTGTTGAATGAACTGTTTAAGGGCACCGATGTGACTTACACGATTAACAATCGTCAGGTCATTATTAAAAAAGTTTCATCAGATAATCAACGATTACCATTACAGCAACAGGTAAATGAAATAAGAGGTACGGTTAAGGATAATACCGGTGAGCCAATCGTTGGTGCAAATATTTTAATTAAGGGATCCAATTCTGGGGTAATTACAGATCTAGATGGTCGTTTTAATATTAAAATTTCATCACCTAAAACGGTTCTTGTCGTTTCTTATATCGGATTTGTACCACAAGAAATTACAGTTGGTAATCGGTCGACTGTTGATATTGTTTTAGCTTCTTCAATGGAGAGTTTAGATGAAGTTGTTGTGGTTGGTTACGGTACGCAGAAGAAAGTGAATCTGACAGGATCCGTTCTGAACGTTAGTAGTAAAGATCTAGTAAAAAGAAGTGCTTCAAACACTTCAGTGGCTTTACAGGGATTGGCTCCTGGTGTATCGGTTGTTACAACATCCGGAAGACCTGGCTATGATGGTGCTGGAATTAAGATCAGAGGTACAGGGTCATTAAATTCATCTTCGAATCCCTTAATCTTAATTGATGGGGTAGAAGGTTACATGAACTTTCTTGATATGAATACTATTGAATCCATTTCAGTTCTGAAAGATGCTGCATCAGCCTCAATATATGGTTCACGTGCATCTAATGGAGTAATCCTTGTGACAACAAAAAGAGCCAAAGAACAACCTCTTAAAGTGACATATAATGGTTACGTAGGCTATAATACTCCTACAGATCTTCCAGATCCAGTTAATGCGATTGAATATATGGAGGCAATAAATCTGGCTAATGCTAATGCCGGAGCTAATCAAACCTATTCGGATGATTTGATAAATCAATATAAAACGATGGGGGCTGATAATTTGAATCGTTATGAAACAAATTGGAGAGAAGAGATTATTAAGAATATGGCTCTTACCCACAATCATTCAGTTAGTTTAACAGGAGGGTCAAAGGATATTAGTGTGTTTGCAAATGCAGCATATTATTATCAGGATGGTAATATTGTCAATAATTATTATGATCGAATGACATTACGCTTAAATACCGATGCGAAGGTTACAAACTGGTTGAAAGTAGGTGTTAATGTGAACATTCGTCAATCAAAATCTGTAAGTCCGGCACTAGATTCACCAGAATCAATTATAAATAAGGCTACTACATTTGTTCCTATTTTTTCTGGCATTAATAATGATGGCACCTGGGGTTACGGGCAGAATGGAGATAATCCTATTGCTTCAGCGGAAGTTGGAGGAATTAGTACTTCCAGGACTCCGGAATTGGCATTAAAAGGTTTCGCCACATTCAATCCGTTCAGTGGTTTTGATTTTACTACAAGCTACAGCTCAAGCAGATTGGAAACTAAAGGGGATTCGTTTGTAAAGCCCTATGATACATATGAATATGGTGCATTTAAAACGTCATATCCTCCTGCCGGAACATCAAAATATGAAGGATGGAGTCAGGAGATGTCTAATGAATTTAATGCTCAAGCATCGTACGAGAAAACAATAAAGAGGAACTACTTTAAGGTGTTGGCTGGTGTTCAAACCTCAGAAAAAAGTGGTCGTGCATTTTCAGCAACGCGTACAGGCTTTAATTTTACAGGATTTGAAGACCTGAATAATGGAGATGTTTCCACAGCATCTAACGCAGGGTCTCATTGGAATTGGACCATGTTATCTTATTATTCTCGTATTAATTATAATTTTAAAGATCGGTATCTATTGGAACTTAATGGAAGATGGGATGCATCTTCTCGGTTTATGTCAGATCAGCGTTGGGGTTTCTTCCCTTCCGCATCTTTAGGTTGGAGGGCTTCTGAGGAACCATTCTTTGAGTCAATAAAGTCTGTTGTAAATAATCTTAAATTTAGGGGATCATATGGTACCTTGGGTAATCAAGAGGTAAATAGTTATTATCCGTTTGCTTCTTCAATAGCTTCAGGTTATGGGTATTGGTTTAATGAAGTTCTTGGAACTGGAACAACACAAACTCAGGTTGCGAATGAAAAGATTTCTTGGGAAAAATCAACTCAGTTTAATGTTGGAGTCGATTTTGACTTATTTAACTCAAAGTTAACCGGTACCTTTGATTATTATGTTAGAAATATAAATGACATGTTGCAGCAATTTCCAATACCATTATATGTAGGTCTATCTTCTTCTTGGGAGAACGCAGGATCAATGCGTAATAACGGATGGGACCTCTCTTTAGTCTGGAGAGATAAAGTTGGTGAAGTAGACTACAATATAACAGGTAGCTTGTCTGATGTGAAAAATACCGTTACGAATCTATATGGAAAGGAATATATCGGAACCCAAATTACGCGTGAAGGTGATGCTTTAGGTTCTTGGTACGGTTATCTGTCGGATGGATATTTTCAGACTCAGTCTGAAATAGATAATTCGCCAGTCTATGGAACGCGTACCAATATAAAGCCAGGTTACATTAAGTATAAGGATATTAGCGGTCCTGACGGAACTCCAGATGGTGTTGTAAATGATTTTGATCGAACAATTTTAGGAAATCCTTCACCACGGTATGAATTTAGTTTGAATTTAGGTGCGGAATGGAAAGGTTTTGATGTTTCAGTTTTCTTCCAGGGGGTTGGGAAAAAAGAGATCTTTTATTCCGGAAATGGAGCTCGCCCATTTTATATTGGTAGAACTATAATGCGCAATCAGTTGGATAACTGGACTCCAGAAAATCCAAATGCTGAGTTCCCATTGCTATTAATTGATGGTTCAGGAAGCAATGTGAATAATATTATATCAGACTTTTGGGTAAAAAGCGGAGCCTATTTGCGATTGAAAAATGTGGTTGTAGGTTACTCTTTACCAAAAAATATGTTGAAAAAGATGAATATAGAGAATGTAAGATTTTATGTGAATGCCCAGAACCTCCTTACTTTATCAGATGCCTATAAAGGATACGATCCGGAAGCATCTGTAAGTGGTGGAAGCTTCTATCCTTTGATGCAGACATTTACATTTGGTATGGATATTCGTTTCTAAAAATCAAAACAATATGAAAAAGACATTATTAAATATTTCATTACTGGCAGCTATTCATATTTTAGCTACTTCATGTTCTGACTTTTTGGATAAAACACCCACTGAATATTCTTCTGTAGGATTTTATCAGTCAGAAGCTGCAATCCAAACAGGAGTGTCTGGTGTTTATAATTCTCTGTATATTGACATGGGATATCTGTGCCCATTTAATGTTTACATGGAACATTATACCGGGATGGCTATGGAACGTGCAGAAAATAATACGATTGGAGCAGGAGGAGCTCTTAATCCGGATAACTCAGCTGTTCAAACATGGTGGACCCGCAACTATGTTATCATTGCAAGAGCCAATTCTGTAATTGCAGGATCTGCTCCTTATTTAGATAAGTTAAGCGGTGCATCTAAACAATATCTGGCTGAAGCCAAGGTATTAAGAGCTTTTGCATATTATAATTTAATTTCCACATATGGTGATGTTCCTTTTTTCTCTGAACCTGTTACAGTAGATCAGTATAAAGATGAACGTACATCTAAGGTTACTGTTTTGGATTTTATTCTTTCTCAGATGGATGAAGCCGCTGCAGATTTACCTTGGATTGCTCAGGATAGAGGAAGAGTTGATAAAGCTGTTGCGTACGGATTGAAGGCAAGAGCCGCTCTTTTAGGTGGCAGCCTTGACTATGGAGGTAAATCTAAGTCTTATTTTGCTACTGCAGCTGCAGCTGCAAAGATGGTGATTGGTCAGCGGTCATTGGCGGTTGATTTCGATGATTTATTTACTAAGACAGGTCAGACAAAAGCGGATGTTCGTAATGAAATGCTTTTTGAATTAATGTATTCCGATCAAGGAGTAAAAAAATTCCATGTAATTGGCTTTGGTCAGGTTTCAAGAAATTATGGACAAACGGGTCGTCATCCTTCTGCTCTTCTGGCCGATACATATGAATGTATTGATGGCAAACGCATAGATGAATCTCCATTGTATGATCCTAAAAATCCCGGAGCAAATCGGGATCCTAGATTTAAATCAACGCTCTGGATGCATGGTGATACAGTACAAGGTAACACAAAGGGTACAGATGCTGGCCGAGTTAAGTTTGTACTTGACGTGTTCAATCCTACAACAATGTTTTATAATTTTGGTACATCTACTTGGGAATCCAAAATTAATGCAGACATAAATAGCGGTGCAGCCTGGACAAGTTTTGCAAATGCAGGTGTTGGTTATATGTGGCGTAAATTTAGTGATGAGGCAAATGAATCAATAAGCTCAACAACATGCAATGTGCCATTAATGCGTTATGCTGAAGTTTTACTTACTTATGCAGAAGCTAAAATAGAGTTAAATGAATTGGATAATACTGTATACGAGGCAATAAATATGGTTCGTAACCGGTCCGGGATGCCGAATGTCTCTGCTGATAGGATTGGAAATCAGGATAAAATGCGTCAGCTGGTTCGCCGAGAACGCAAAGTGGAATTAATGCTTGAAGGACTCCATTTTGTTGATATGCGCAGATGGAAAATTGGTGATATTGAGAATGATAGTCCAAGTTATGGTTATCCGGTAGCTTTAACAAAAGATGCTCAAGGGTATATCACATCTGGAGGATATGCTGATGCAACACCTGATATGGTCCCTAATTTCAAGAAAACACCTCGACATGATTTAAATGACATTGCTAATTACGATGCATATAAATCAAAATTAAAAGTTAGAGATGCAAATCGTTTTTGGAATGAGAAGTTTAATCTGTATCCAATTCCAACGGTTGAAAGAGATAGAAATCCAAATCTGACTCAAAATGAGGGTTATTGATCTAATTTAAAAATAAAATATGAAGCCGAGTTTATCAGTAGGATATACTGGAACTCGGCTTTATTGCTTGTATAGTTGTGTATAAATGAATTTTATTTGTTGTTAATTCGTTATTCAATGTCTGGTTTATAAAGCGATTTATTTAGATATACCTTAGAATGAATAAAATACTATTTGTAATATTTATATATATTTTCATCTCTTGTGATGTGTATCATAAAGTTGATGTTCTAATTGTTGGTGGAGGAACCAGCGGTACTACTGCAGGAATACAGTCTGCCAGGATGGGTGCACAAAGTTTAATTGTCGAAGAGGGCCCTTGGTTAGGCGGAATGCTTACGTCAGCAGGAGTAAGTGCTATTGACGGGAATCATAAATTGCCCGGAGGACTTTGGGGAGAATTTAGAGATAAGCTCGAACATCACTATGGAGGAGCAAATAAACTATCAACAGGTTGGGTCAGCAAAGTCCTTTTTGAACCCTCAGTTGGAAAAAAGATACTTGCTGATATGGTAGCAGCTGAACCCAATTTAGAAGTGAAGTACAATACCTCTGTAACAGGAATTAAAAACAAAAAAGGTTATTGGTTGATAAATCTATCATCAGGAAATAAGAAGCAAATAATTAAAGCTTCTGTATTAATAGATGGAACAGAGCTAGGAGATGTAGCAAAAGAATGTGGTGCTACCTATGATGTAGGTATGGATGCTAGAACGAATTCCGGAGAATCTATCGCAGGCACTAACAGTAATGATATAATTCAAGATCTTACTTATGTTGCAATTCTCAAAGATTACGGACATGATATAGTAATGGAAAAGCCAGAAGGGTATGACCCTTCTCATTTTTTCTGCTCATGTAAAAGTACTCGATGTACCAATCCAAAGGAAGGGATCAGATTATGGGATTGTAACCAGATGATAACCTATGGAAAATTGCCAAATAATAAATATATGATTAATTGGCCTATCCAAGGAAATGACTATTACTTAAATCTGATTGAAATGAAACCTGTTGAAAGGGAGGAAGCTTTAAAAAAAGCAAAGCAGTTTACACTGAATTTTGTGTATTACATTCATAGTGATTTAGGTTTTAAAAGTTTTGGATTAGCCGATGACGAATATCCAACTCCTGATAAACTTCCTATTATTCCTTATCACAGAGAGTCAAGGCGTATTCACGGTATGGTCCGGTTCAATCTTAATCATGTAGTAGCTCCATTTGATCAATCAGAGAAATTATACCGTACTAATATTGCTGTTGGAGATTATCCCGTAGATCATCATCATGCAAGATATCAGGGTGAAAGTGAATTGCCAAACCTTCATTTTTATCCAATACCATCCTATGGATTACCTTTAGGAACCATGATACCAAACAATAAAGACAACTTAATTGTAGCAGAAAAATCTATATCAGTATCAAATCTTATTAATGGAACTACCCGACTGCAGCCCGTAGTCTTACAAATCGGACAGGCAGCTGGAGCTTTAGCTGCTCTGTCAATTAAAGATAATGTTCCACCATCAAAAGTCCCTGTTCGAAGGGTACAACATGCAATTTTAGAAGCTGGAGGATACTTGCAACCTTATTTGGATTTATCGAAAACCGATATCCATTTTAAAGCAGTTCAGCGTATTGGGTCTACTGGAATACTAAGAGGGAGAGGAATAAACGTTGGGTGGGAGAATCAGACCTGGTTTGATACTGATTCAATTCTTACAACACAGATGATTCAGCCAGGATTAAAAGAATTTGCACCAGATTTTATTTTACCTGTAAACGATGGGACAATAACAATTGACGAAGCTGTTACTTTGGTATATAGTTTAGCTAAGCACCTCAAAATACAGAATGTTTCGCCAATAAATAAAATGTTAGATGATTTTATATCTTATTGGAAGAACGAAAGAATAATCACCGATGTTCAACAAGAATATATAACTCGTAAGGAGTTTGCCGTTTTATTAGATAAGGTGGTAAATCCATTCGATTTATATCCTGTATCTATTAATGGAGAATTTAATAGATTAATAAAATAGATTATATTTAAATTAGTAAATAAACAATTTATAGCATGAAATATAAAAAAAATAGGTTGTTGATTCTCTGTGCATTGATTTTGTTGTCAAATGTTATCCGTTCTCAGATTGTTTTCTATGGAGATAAAAACAATGATTTAAGCCGTTTGCTGGAGAAAGAGGGGGTGGAGTTGATTTATGTTAGCAGTATGGATGAGGCAATAAAGAAAGCCTCTAAAAAAATAGGTATTCTTGCCGTGGCTGATAAATACCCGGATATGCAATTAAAGATTAGTGCATCGGATTATGATATGATAAAAAAGAAAGGTGTACGGATGTATGTGGAGTATCCTTCTTTTATTCCGGATCAGCCATCAATGCCGAAGCCCATTAAAGGTAAGCTGGAAAGAGCAGTGGTAGCATCTCCCTCTTTTGGAACGCAATTGCCTGAAATGAGTGTTTTAGGTATAAATGATTGTACGGTTTTTCCTGTAAAGGTTGATAAAACACTTTTGGTGCTGGCAAAGGTTGCCGGCTTTGATAAAGCTGAATATGGCTTAGCTGATACAGATGTTTATCCGTTGCTTTATAGAAGAGACAATGTGATGATTGCGACTACTTGTTTATCTAATTTCTATACAGCAAGATATGCGCCGAATAAATCATGGCGTATTGTTTGGGAGTCTGTTTTGAAATGGGTGACTTCAGATAAAGTCAATCAACTTACTTGTTGGAGCTCGGACCCACGTCCTATGTATATGCAAGATCAGGAACTTCCCTCGACAGCTCGAATAAAGGCAGTAGAGAAAGGCAGTGAATGGTTCTTTAATGCTCGGCTTTTAATTCATCCGTCCTGGAAAGAGCATTGGTTAACCTACCAAGGGGATGGGACAAGTCCTTTTGGCCCGCCAATTGGATTCGATAAACGAATTGGAAATGGAAACTTTGGAATTCTGGAAGGGCATGCATCAACCATTTATTCGGACGGAACACAACAATATAGATATTGGGATCGTACGGATGTGCAGGGAGAAGTTGCATTTGCTCTGGCTGCATCTGGAAATCTGCTTAAAGAAAGGAAATACTCTGAAGTTTCTGAAAATCTGATAGATTATATTTTTTATACGTCGAAAGACAGAGGAGATTCACGAAATAACAAAAACAGTGCTACCTATGGATTATTAGGTTGGGCTAATACTCATCAACACGTTTTTTACAATGATGATAACGCCCGTGCTATTCTTGGTGTGATAGGAGCTTCTGCCTTAATGAATGAAGAGCGATGGAATACATATATAGTAGAAAATATATTAGCAAATTTCAGGACATCGAGTAAGCAAGGCTTTCAGGGCAGCCGACTCGAAGAAAAGAATATTGAATCCAATGGATGGGAATATTATTTTAATCGTGATTTTGAAAACCCTCATCCTCATTTTGAGTCATGGATGTGGGCTTGCTATCTATGGTTGTATGATAAGACCGGTTACGAACCGTTGCTGACTAAAGCTCGGGATGCCATACGAATAACAATGAATGCATATCCTGATAAATGGAAATGGACAAACGGTATTCAACAGGAAAGAGCACGTATGATTTTGCCTTTAGCCTGGCTTGTCAGAGTCGACGATACCGAAGAGCATCGTAAATGGCTGTCGCAGGTAGTCGATAAATTGTTGGAAAGTCAGCAATCCAACGGAGCTATCCGCGAAGAGTTAGGTAGTGGAAAGGGGCAATATGGCCCAACTAAAACGAATCAGGCTTATGGAAAGCACGAAGCTCCTCTTATTTTTAGAAACGGAGATCCTGTTGCAGACATGTTGTATACAAGTAACTTCGCTTTTTTTGCATTGAATGAAGCTGCTCAGGCTACTGGTAATAAACGATATCAGGATGCAGTGTCAAAACTTGCTGATTTCTTAGTTAGAATTCAAGTGAAAAGTGATTCTCATCCGGACTTGGATGGCGCTTGGTTTCGGGCATTCGACTACAATCGTTGGGACTATTGGGCTTCTAATGCCGATGCAGGATGGGGTGCCTGGTGTACTTTGAGTGGATGGATTCAATCGTGGATTGTTGGAACGCAAGCTTTGGTGGAGAAAAACCAAAGTTATTGGAATATTACACAGGCGATGGATTTAAAAAAATCTTTTGAACTTTCACGTTGGATGCTTGAACCAGCAAAAGGTTCAAAATTAATTCAGAACCTCAAGAATGGTGAGAAACAAAGGCTTGTTATCTATGGAACAAGTATTTCTTCTAATGAAATTGGGAAAGTTTGGGTAAAAGCATTGGAGGAAAAAATAAAAAGTAATTATGGGGACAGTATAAATGTTTTTAATGTGGGGCAAAGCGGTCAACATTCGCAATGGGCACTCGAACATCTTGAAGAAAGAGTTTTAAAACATAGACCGAATACGGTAATTCTGGAATTTACCGCCAATGATGCTGTTGAGCGTTTTTCAATTACTCCAGAGCAATGCCGGCTAAATACAGAACGGATTATTAAGCAAATCAGAACCGCCGTTCCCGGATGCGAGATTATATTGCATACCCCATGTCTTGCACCTCAACACCCGGAACTGAACGCAACACCTCGTCCCCGCATGGCATTATACAATGCGGTGTATAAAGATCTCGCATTAAAGTACGACATTACATTAATAGATGAAACGGCAATCTTTAAGAGTTTATTGGATGAAAAAGGGATAAGTGCTTTTAAGAAGATAGTATATGACGGAGTGCATCCAACGAAGGAAGGAGCTTTATCGATCATATTTCCAAATGTGATGCAATCATTGTTGACAGGTAAGTCTTCATATTGATATAATAATATTTTCGTATGTATTCTTTGTAGTTATATATTATTAAGAATTATACTTAAGAGAATGAAATCAAAGGATCTCATTCGACATATATTGATTTAGAATATTATTTTTTAAGGAATCGTCCGGTTTTTTAATCCGGACGATTCCTTTTTATTATTTATTGAAAGACTTTTGAAGTTAAATTTATTACAGCCTATGTTGACTACCAAAATTAATTGAAAGACTTTTGAAGTTAAATTTATTACAGCCTATGTTGACTACCAAAATTAATTTGACTTGCAAATGCTCCATCTGCTTTTTGTTTTAATCCATCTTTACAGGTTATTCAACATATTATTAGGGCTGAATCTATTATTTTGATAGAAGTTGTTTTGAGGGTATGGATATATACGATGTGTCTTTTGTTAATTGATAAATCTATTTGTCGAGTTACTACTTTTAGATAATACATCTGATAATTAATATCAATCTTTAATTTTATTGTCGCAAATTGAAGATTGATATACGCATATTGGGTAAATGGAACGTTTCCTAACCTTTATTTTTGCTTCCTGAAGAGATTAACTTAATTTAATTAAATTACATAGAAAGGAGGTGAAATCGTACCCAGTTACCCAAAATAGGTTTTTATACAATTGAATCTAAGTAGTATGAAAGACTTGAAAAAAACTTTTAATGTATTCTTGATAAGAAAAGCTTGAATTCCAAATCACTTTTCTTAAGTTGTTTAATACATATTTCTTCAGTAAACATTAGTTAAGAAGTTTTATGTTAACCTATAGATTGACAATTCATTGTTTATATTTATTAAATTATAACGAAATCAAAATGAAAGTATTAATGCCTGATATTTCTATTCCTAAATATATCACGCTATGTATGCTGTTTTTATTTTCTGCAACTTTATCGGCAAAAGATGTGTCAGTAAGAATACTGGATGCTCGCACAAAGAAACCGGTTTCTAATGCTGAAGTAAAAAATAAGGCAGACATAGTTACCCAAACAGATATAAACGGAATATTTGTAGCTGATAATTCGCAAGCAGAAATTGTAAGTGTGTCGGCTATTGGATATCTACCTATTCATGTAGATCTAAAAGAAAAAGAAAATGTAAAGAACTCGATTTATTATTTAACACCTGATTATTTTGCCGAAAAAACGCAATTATTATATGAAACGCGTGATCGGAAATATGTTACAGGAGCTGTTTCATCCATAAAGGGAGGAGAAGTTGAAAATGTAGCCGGAACAAATCGGCTGAATTCTCTTTCAGGAAGAATGGCCGGCCTTGATGTACGCCAGCTTAATGGATTACCAGGTTCGGAAGCAAGCAGTGTTAGAATTAGAGGTATTCATACTTTCGGAAGTATGCAAAATGTAACGTATCTTGTGGATGGTCACGTTGCTGCAGATATCCGCATGCTCGATCCATACGATATTGAAGAAGTCACAATTTTAAAAGATGCTGCGGCCACTGTATTATATGGTCTTAAATCTTCGAATGGTGTAATTCTAATTAATACAAAAAAAGGAAAAAAAGGATCTTTGAAAGTTAACTTCAATACGGAAATGACAATGCAGACTCCTCTGAAGTTATTTAAGTTCCTCGATTCTCACCAATATGCCACATTATATAATGAGGCACTATTAAATGACGATCCGAATGCAACTCCACTTTATAGCGAAGAAGATATCGCCTTGTATAAATCGGGTAAAAGTCCTTATTCGCACCCAAATGTAGATTGGGTAGATCTTTTCCTGAAAGATCAAACACTCATGCAACGATATAATTTGGATATTTCGGGTGGATCCGAGACAGCGAAATATTACGTTGCCGCCAGTTATGTTCATAACGGTGGAATTTTCAATATTGATGAAGGACTAAACACCTATAATACCAATTCGGCTGTAGATGTATTGAATCTGCACGGGAATGTGGATTTAAGCATTTCAAAAAATCTTTCTGTGTTTGTAGATATTAAAGCAAAAAAGGACAAACGAAATGCTCAGGGATATTACAGCGCTTCTTTTGATCAGTCTATTCTGAATCAGTTGTACCGTATGCCCAACAATGCCTATCAACCTATTACATACAATGGAATGGTTGCTGGCTCGTCAACCTATCCTTCCAATCCTTATGGATTACTAAATAAGTCCGGTTATGGCATAATGGAAACCAACTACATATCTTCGACTGTAGATTTTAAATACAACCTTGGAGATTTTGTACCGGGACTTTCCTTGTTTGGAAATTTTGGCTTTCAGAGTTATGCAGATATCGTTACGAACCGGGTAAAGTCATTCTCTTATTATTCCCAGAACTCAAGTGGAAACTGGATTCAGACAGGTACTGATTCTCAATTCACATTAGGTGGATCTTACAGCACAGGCTACCGATTCTTCGATCATATGGCTGGATTAAATTATGCAAGATATTTCGGTAAGCATTATGTAGATGCCTCTTTCATGGTGAACAGACACCAGACAAACGAATTTGTTGGAGGAGGAATCACGGATACTTATCAAGGGATTAAAGGAAAACTGGCTTACAGATTTGCAGACCGCTATCTGGTTGACCTGGCTTTCGCCAGAGAAGGAAGCAACCGATTCCCTAAAGCTGATAGATTTGGATTTTTCCCCGCTGCATCTGTCGGATGGATTGTGTCTGAAGAAAACTTTTTGAAAGACAATGAAATGGTGAATTTCTTAAAGCTCAGAGCATCGATTGGAACAAACGGAAATACGGTTTCCAACTATTTCGATTACTTGTCGGCTTTTGGAACCGGAAATACAGTTTACTTCGGTACCACTGCTGTAGGCATGTCTACTCTAACCCAAACAAAACTGGGTAGCAAAGGAATCACGTGGGAAGAGAATACAAAGCAAAATGTAGGATTGGATTTTTCTGTTTTCAACAACAGATTAACCGGATCGATAGATGTGTTTAACGAAGATGTTAAACATATTATTATTGCCGGAGCTGTTTCATCTATGTTCGGAGCTGATCTATATTCGCCGGTGGGAGAAATGAACAACAAAGGATACGAAGTTCAACTTGTCTGGAACGACCGGATTGATGAACTTAGTTACAACATCGGACTGAACTACGGATTTACAAAAAACAAGATACTCAATCAAATGGAAATCGACAGAGAGTATCCTTGGATGTACAGAACGGGTAATCCTTACGGATCTACTTTCGGCTATGTGTTTGATCGTTATTTTACTGAAGACGATGACCTTTCAACTCTTCCAGATCAATCACTAATCAGCGCAAAATATCAGGCAGGTGATCTGAAATACAAAGATTTAAACAACGATGGTGTAATCAATGATAAGGATATTGCAAAAATTGGCAATACATATCCTGAAATTAATTACGGACTATCGATGGGAATGCAATACAAAGGATTTGATCTGGCTATTTTATTCCAGGGAGTTGCCAATGTTGACACTTACCTGTCTGGAGACGGAGAATGGGCTTTTTATAATAAAACCGGAAATGTTACAGCCCAACATCTGGGAAGATGGCAGCCGGGTTCTGGTCAGAATGCAACCTATCCAAGATTAACGCTCACATCTACCAACAATACGGCTACAAGTTCATATTGGATGAAAGATGCTTCCTTCCTGCGACTTAAAAATATGGAAATAGGATATACGCTACCGGCAACATGGACCAAGCGCGTAAAGCTTTCCAGAGCCAGGGTATTCTTAAGTGGCAATAATCTGATAACTTGGGATTCTTTGGATAATAAAGATCCGGAATCTTACGATAACAGATATCCTAATGTAAGATCATTTAGTTTAGGAGCCAATCTTAGTTTCTAATCTTAAAATAAAAAGTATATGAAATATCTAAGAATATATATATTAATTTTTCTGGTTATGCCTTTTGTTGCATGTGAAGACCAGAATATTAACTCTGTTCCTTTAGACTATGCCGATGCCGACTTTATTTATAATGACTCTATTAACATAGATGCTTATGTAAATAATCTCTATGCCTACATTCCAACCGGCTTTGGTCGTTTTGGAGGTGCTATGCTTGCAGCCATAACGGATGAAGCGGTTTATTCTCCTACCGGAACTACAGTACAGAAATGGGCTACCGGATCGTGGGATTCAAACTTTTTGCCGGATAATCCTCTTCCTTCCAGCTATGAAGGAATACGCTTGACGTATGTCTATCAAAATGATATTGATCCGTACATCCCCGCTAAGATTCTGACTCAGGAAACCCGGAATCATTATAAAGCCCAGGCCCAATTTATCAGGGCATTACTGAATTTTGAGATTCTGAAACGTTTTGGCGGTTATCCACTTGTTACTGGGGTGCTTGATGCCGGTAAACCAATTTCAATTCCAAGAAGTAATTTCGACGAGTGTGTAAGTTATATATCTACCTTATGTGATAGTGCAGCCATGTACCTGCCTTTAAGTGTTAATGCCGCCAATTTGGGTAGAGTAACCAAAGGTGCTGCTTTAGCCCTAAAGAGCCGCTTGTTGTTATATGCAGCCAGTCCGTTGTATAACAATCCAGCCGAACCGGAAAACAACGTTTATCATGGAGCTTACGATCCTTCTAAGTGGGAGAAAGCTGCTGCTGCAGCCGCAGCCGTTATCAATTTAACTGAGAATGGTTCAAAAGTATATGCATTGCATTCAACTTTAGCATCCAATTCCATATTTGTAGGGGCGAATGTTGCTAATCTCACCAATAAGGAAACCATCCTGTATAAATTATCACCCATGAGCAATTCCATGGAAAAAGCGAATGCTCCTATTGGATACAATAGCGGAGGAGGAGGAAACTGTCCGACTGCCGATTTAGTGGAGGCCTATGGTTTCAGATTAACGGGTATGCCGTTCGATTTTGAAAATCCGGATCATATAGCAAATATCTGGACAGAGCGTGATAGACGTATAAATTATAGCATTGTAAGAAATGATGCAAAATATAATACCTATACAGTTCAAACCTATGTAGGGGGAGCCGATAATAATCCATCCAATCCCAATTCAACCCGTACAGGTTTTTATTTGATGAAACTGATGAATCCAAATGTAAACTGGTGGAGTACTGCTGTTAACAGCTATCATCCCTGGAATGTGTTTCGTTATGCCGAAATTTTGTTGAACTATGCTGAGGCGATGAATGAAGCTTATGGAGCAGACAGTGATCCGAAAGGCTATGGAATGACTGCCAGACAAGCGGTGAAATTAATTCGTGACCGTGTAGCGACACTTCAGAATGCAGATTTTTCAATTTCTGCTCCGGCAGGAAATAAAGAGGCTTTCAGGAGAGACGTTCAAAACGAAAGACGCATTGAATTGGCTTTCGAGGAACATCGTTACTGGGATTTAAGAAGATGGAAATTGGCTGAAACAATATTAAACCAGCCTGTACATGGACTACAGATTATCAAGAACGCAGACGGAAGCTATACTTACAGTAAGTATGTAGCCGAGAATCGTGTCTTTACAGAAAAAATGTATTACTATCCGTTCCCAAATACTGAGCTGAAACGTAATCCGGCATTGGTTCAGAACAAGGGATGGTAATTTAAATTATGAAAATGTCTATGAAAAAAATAATTATCTTTTTATTCATGATCATTTGTTCCGTTGGCTTGTTTGCGCAATCCGTAAAGGTGACAGGAACAGTTGTGGATGATACAAATTCGCCTCTTCCGGGAGTGAATATTGTGGTGACAGGATCGGGTCAGGGTGTAGTTACGGATTTTGATGGAAAGTATTCAATTAGCTTACCATCCAATAAATCTACATTGGAATTTACATTTATCGGATTCCAGAAACAACAACTCAAACTCAAACCAAATCAGACGGTTTTAAATGTAACCATGGTGAGTGAATCATTGGTGTTGGACGAATTTGTGGTTGTTGGTTATGGTTCACAAAAGAAAGCCAGTATTGTGGGTGCTGTATCCAATATTAAAAATGAAGAGATCAAAACAGCTGCTCCCGCAAACCTTACCAATGCAATAGCCGGTCGTATTACCGGTGCAATTGTGAGACTGGGAGATGGTAATATCGGTGGGGGTACCGACCGTTATAGTTCCAACGGCGAATTGGCCAATGCGCAAATCTTTATCCGCGGTCGTGCTACGACAAATGCGGCAGAGCCCCTGATTCTTGTGGATGGTATTGAATCTTCTTTTGCAAATATTAATCCGGAAGATATTGCACAATTCAGTGTGTTGAAAGATGCTTCTGCTACAGCTGTATATGGTGTTCGTGGAGCAAACGGTGTAATCTTGATCACAACCAAAGACGGTCAGCTTGGAAAACCTAAAGTTTCGTTCAAGGCGGAATTGAGAAGACACGAATCGTTGGCATTCCCAGAGTTCTTAGGCGCATACGATTATGCAACGTTGTATAACGAAGCATTGAAAAATGCAGGAACTTCACCTAAATATACAAACGAAGATCTGGAACATTGGCGTACCGGCGACGATCCTTATGGTCATCCCGACGTAAATTGGCGTGATTGGTTGGTGGATGGCAGCTTTACCGAGCAACAATATTCATTTAACCTGAATGGCGGAACCGACAGGGTACGTTACTATGTTTCGGGAGATTACCTGTATGCAGGTGGTCCGTTTAAAGGAACCGATTTAGGTGAATATACTACAGAGTCGTATTACAAACGTTATAATCTACGTACCAATTTCGACTTTACAGTAACAAAGTCAACTACATTGAACGTGAAGCTGAATGCCATGACCGACCTTAAGAACGATCCGAACTACAATGATAGTTCAGGTGCACGTTACAAAGGATCGTACTGGTGGGATATCATTCAACTTCCTGTACACGAATTCCCTGTATATAACCCGGATGGATCGTTGGCATACGGTCTTACCGAAGCTGTAAAGAACGTATATGCCAATGTTGTGGATGGAGGATATTACCAAAGATCCTTAAATCAGTTTCAATCCAATGTTACATTGAACCAGAAACTTGATTTTATTACAAAAGGATTGTCTTTCAGAGCGATGTACGGTAATGTATATAAATCAGGTTCGGAATTGACCTATACACATGCACCGGCACTTTGGAGTTACGATGTAAGCAGAGACGCTTATACGTTACGTTCAAGAGAGTCGAAGCCATCTTATTCGGCAACCGATTTTACTCCGTATAACAGTATACATTGGGAGACAGCTTTAAACTACGACCGTACGTTCAATAAAGTACACAAGGTTTCTTTAATGGGTATCTATATTCAGACCCAATATAACAACGGATATGCACTGCCTACAAGTTACCGCGGAGTTTCCGGTAGAGCGACTTATGGATACAGAGATACCTATCTGGCCGAATTTAACGTAGGATACAATGGATCTGATAAATTTGCCAAGGGTAAACGCTATGCATTACTGCCATCTATGTCATTGGGTTGGGTTATTTCCAACGAGCCATTCTTTAAGAACAATGTATCGTGGGTTGACTTCCTGAAGGTGAGAGGATCGTACGGTACAGCCGGTAACGATAAGATTGGTAGCTATAAGTATCTATACCTGTATCAGTTTAACTCGAGTGGTACCCGTTGGGATTCCGGATGGGATGGAGCCATCTACTATTTTGGTGAAACAGCTCAGAGTGCCGGTAAAGGCTTGCGCGAAGGAGCTCTTGGGAATGATAATGTAACCTGGGAAATTGCTCATAAATATAATGTGGGTCTCGATTTCTATGCATTTGGAAACAAGTTGAACTTTACAACAGACGTATTCCTCGAAAAACGTAACGACATCCTTTTGATCCGTCAGGATATTCCTACTCAGACTGGTTTATCAACGTCCATTCTTCCTGCACAGAATGCCGGAAAGGTAACCAACAAAGGTTTTGAAGTTTCGGCAAGCTGGAATGATAAGATCGGAGAACTGGGATATAACCTGGGTTTCAACTATACTTTTGCAAGAAATACTATCGACTACATTGCCGAAGTTGAGAAGAAGTATCCATGGCAGATGCAACGCGGACATTCAATTGGCCAGACGTTCGGATATACCTGGACGGGTAAATTCTATGATTTCGCCGACCTTGAGAATCCGGATGTTCCTAAACCAACCTATCCGGTATATCCCGGCGACCTGATGTTTGAAGACTTGAATGGCGACGGTATCATTGATGATTACGATTCTGGAGCAATAGGTAAGCCAACCGTTCCCGAAATTGTATACGGTTTTAATGTCGGATTGAACTATAAGAACGTGTACGGAACAGTTTTCTTCCAGGGAGCTGCTAACGTAAGCTCTTATTATGGTGCCGAGCTTACCCATGAATTTAAAAACAACGTTCAGGCAAAGCATCTGGGCAGATGGGTGTATGATGAAGAAAAAGGTCTGGATACCAGAGCTACGGCCACATATCCGGCATTGCGTCTGGACGGAGGTTCTACAGCAACAAGAGCAACGTCTACCTTCCATCAGATAAATTCAGCTTATCTGCGTGTTAAGTCGGTCGAACTGGGATATAATTTACCGGCAAGACTTACAAAACCGTTTGGTATCTCTGCTATGAAAGTGTATCTCAACGGATCCAATCTGTTTACATTTACCGACTATAAATACATAGACCCCGAATACACCTCTGGTTCACGTGGTCCGTATTTCCCTCAGACAAAATTCTATTCAGTTGGGTTGAATCTTAATTTTTAAGTAATATGAAAAAAACAATTTATATAGTAAGTTTAGCACTTGCATTGTTTTCATCTTGTAAGGATAGCTCAGATCTGCTGGATCCGGATGTAATTTCGGGTGTAACGGACAAAGACCTGTTTGCGGACGTACAATATGCCGAACGCTATCTGTATGATATTTACGATCAGCTGATACCTGTACTTCCTATCGGACCGGCAGCCGGTAGCCGCTGGCGTACCCCGGATACCTTTCTGGAAGTAGCTTCCGATAACGGACATGGTGAAGCTTTCTGGGGTATTTTCAAGAACATGAATGTGGGTGACTGGAGTGCATCCACCAATAGCTTCTCTCATACGGACTGGAACATGTACTGGAATTCGATCCGTGCAATCAATAATTACCTTACACATATTGATGAGGTTCCTTTAAATGCGAATTATTCGTTCGACGAAGACCGTAAGGCCAAAAGAAAGGCTGAAGCAAAACTTTTGCTTGCCTGGAACTATGCTGAGCTGGTAAAAGAGTTTGGTGGTGTACCTATTATTGATAAAGTATACGGAATTACGGACGATGATATGATGCTTCCACGTAATACCTACGACGAATGTGTCGATTTCATCTGCCGTTTGTGTGATGAAGCTGCAGCTGTTCTGCCTTTGGAGCAGACAGGAGCTGAATTTGGTCGCGGAACCAAAGGTGCTGCATTGGCTGTAAAGGCACGTACGTTGTTTTATGCCGCCAGTCCGCTTTGGAATAATCCGGATAAACCTCAGGATTCTCCTTTCCGCGGAAAGTACGATCCGCAGAAATGGGTGAAGGCTGCCAAAGCGTATGGTGAAGTAATCAAGATGAATCAATATTCGCTTATCCCGGATATTACCAAAGTATTCCTGACACGCGTGAATCCCGAATTTATCTTTACCCGTGTAAACAGAACGGTAAGTTACCTTACAGGATCTATGGTACCCAACAAACTTTACCCTTCGGGTGGAGGTTACGGTAATGGCGGATTCAATCATGTTACGTATAACCTGCTGAAAGAATACGATATTCTGAAGGATGGTAAAGCTTATAGTATTGAAGACCCGGCATCGGGTTACGATCCTCAGAACCCGTATATAGCACGCGACCCTCGTTTTTACCGGGATTGTTTGTATAACGGATGCAAGATATTGGGCAAGACTGCCGATTTCGGAGTTTCGGGAGACGGTGTAGCAGCCAAGGGTGCACACAACGATCCATATGGTGGTCCGGAAGCTACATACGTTTATGCGGTTAAGTTTGCAGACACGCACCTTAACATTACCTGGAATCCGGCAAGACAATATGGCGGTCCGTCTGTTGATGCAAATTATCCTTACATCCGCTATGCACAAGTGTTGATGGACTATGCTGAGGCGATGAACGAAGCCTATGGTCCGGAATCGGATGCTTTAGGTATTGGTATGACAGCTCTCGATGCCGTGAACCAAATTCGCGCACGCGCCAAATATCCTACCAATCTTAAGGCTTATCCTGAATATCTTCCGCCGGCAGATGGAACCGTGGGTATGCCACCGCTACCTTCCGGATTGTCGAAAGACGACTTCCGCTTAAAGCTCAGAAAAGAAAGACGCGTAGAATTCATGTACGAAGAACATCGTTTCTGGGATATCCGCAGATGGAAACTGCCAACCAGCGAAGTAACAGATATCTATGCACAGATTCCTGAGTGGTATATGGACAACGGTGTACGTAAGGTTCGTTATGTAGTTAAAAAGACTGAAAGCCGCGTAATGGAACCCAAAATGTATCGGATGCCTATTCCGGAAAATCAGTTGTTTGCCAATAAAAACCTGGTTCAAAACCCTGGTTGGCCGGATAGCCCGGAAGCTTCGGAATAATAGCGAAGATTTGAATTCATTAATAAATGATGTAAAATAAATATCCTATGAATATTTTTAAAAAATTAGTAACGCTTCCGGCTTTGCTGTTATTCGCCCTTACGTCTTGCTCAGGTGATGAATTTAAAGATCACATGGAAGAAATAAGCGGGGTGTATAATTACCCGGAAATGTATTCGGCTACCAATAATTATATATCTGATATGTGTCTTATTTACCATGGACGATACGACGCTCCGGTAAGTTATGACAAGGAAAGTATGAAGCCTTATGTTTATTACACAGACAGCACGGGCAAGAAACAGTTCCTGTATGATGCATTTCTGTTCCTCGAAATCAAAGCTGCAGACAACTCCTCATTTCAAGAAAATGTGGCGAATGTGAAACAGGATAAATGGCAATGGATCATGGATCGCCAGTTTGAGGATGGCTATGGCATGTCTGCCATAGATGAAATTGTGGATGATTTGTCGGCCGAGGGCGTAACCCCCGTACGTAAACGTAAGGTGGTGGTTGCGATTCCGATGCCTTATTCCAGCAAAAATGTATGGGGTACATTAGATGGCGAACAGATGGTGATGAATAACGATGCCCATCGGTTGAAAGTTGTAAAGTGGTATATCGACGAAGTTCAGAAAAGATGGAAAGCCAGTAACTTCAAGAATATTGAACTTGCAGGATTCTATTGGATCGCCGAAAAGCTTACAGACAGCAGAACACTGCTGTTGGATGTTAAATCCTATGTTAAGCAGACAGGACATTATTTCTATTGGATTCCTTACTTTGGAGCCGATGGAGGAAAAGACTGGAAGCAATATGGTTTTGATGTAGCTTATCAGCAGCCGAACTACTTCTTTGTTAAGTCGACTGTAGCCAAAGTTCCGGCAACGCGTCTGAACGATGCATGTCAGTTCGCTTCAAGAAACAACATGGGACTTGAGTTCGAATTTGATGGTAACATGCTTACTGATACACTTTATCAGAGAAAGTATACAGAGTATATCGATTACTTTAAAGCCAATAAAGTATTCGATGAGGCACCGATTGCCTATTATGAAGGAGGCGGTTATTGGAACAAGATTGCCACATCGACTGATCCGGTGCTGGTGAAGTTACACAAAAGACTGGCCGATTTAATTGCCGAACGTCAGAGAAGAGCTGATAAACTCTCTGCATCCAACTAATTATTCACCCATCCGGGATATTTTCCGGATGGGTATGTATTGCAAAAACAAGTTACACCCCAAACCCGTGTAACTTGTTTTATTAGTAACAATTTAGATCATAATTCTATGAAACATTTTTTTGCACTGTTTGTGCTTGCACTTCTATCCTGTACGGCTTTGCAGGCACAGGAAAAGGAAAAAGGATTTCCTCCCATGTTTTCGGAGCAGAACGGTTATATAACCGATATGTGCCTTCTTTATCACGGACGCTATAATGCGGCTGTAACCTACGATAAGGAATGTATGAAATCGTATGTGTACTATACCGATAAAAAAGGGAAGAAAGAATTTCTGTACGATGGATTTCTAATTCTGGAGATTGTATCTTCCAACGGCTCTTCTTTCGAAAACAGCGAAAAGAATGCCAACCAAAAGGAATGGCAATGGTTGATGAACCGTCAGTTTGAAGAGGGTTACGGAATTTCGGCCATCAACGATATATTGGAAGACCTTTCAAAAGAAAATATCAAACCCGAACGTAAACGGAAAGTAGTTATCTCTATTCCGATGCCCTATTACAGCGACAATGTATGGGGAGAGGTAAATGGAGAGAAGCTGGTTATGAATAACGACGATCATCGTATCAAGGCTGCCAAATGGTACATTAACGAGGCCGAAAAACGATTCAAAGAAAAGAATTACAAACATATTGAATTGGCTGGTTTTTATTGGGTGTTCGAAAAGAACATAGATGCCGGCAATGTAATGCCGGTTGTGTCTACCTACCTCGACAGTAAGGATTATTATTTTTACTGGATACCTTACTTCTGGTCAAAGGGTGCCAAAGAATGGAAAGAGTGGGGTTTCGATATGGCTTATTACCAACCCAATTACTTCTTTGTTAAATCGACCAAAAGAGGCGTTCCTCCTACCAGAATTGACGAAGCTTGCGATTTTGCGCGCACCAACGGACTGGCCATGGAGTTCGAATTTGATGGGAATATGCTGAAAGATACCTTGTATCAAACAAAGTTTAAGCACTATGTAGACCACTTCACTAAGAACGGTGTTTTCGACAATGTGCCGGTTGCTTACTACGAAGGGGGAGGATATTGGAATAAGATAGCTATCTCCAACGATCCTAATATTATCCCGTTATACCGGAATCTGTCTGAAATCATAATTAAAAGACAGAAAAAAGCGGATAAGATGTGGAAAAAAATTCAAAAAAACAGATAATTTAAGTGTGAGATTATTAGAAGGTTTCTGCATTTGTTTTACATCTGACCGGGTTCCGTAAAAGTGTGTGTGTTTTTCCCGAACGATCTTTTTTTATAGATTTGGCATGGGTTTAGGTGTTAAAGCAATGCAGAGCCTTCTTTAATTTATTTAAATGGAATTGAAATGAATAAAAATGTTATTTTATTACTCTTTACGCTTCTTTTTTCATTAGCCACCCGTGCCGAGGTAAAATCAGATTCAACCTCGATTAAAATATTACTTACCGGTGCATCATTTGCCGAAAAGTCAAATTCATGGTTTGAAATGGGATGCGAACAATTAGGAGCTATCCCGTTGAACCGGGCAAAAGGGGGAGAGGCCATTGCTAATACCGCCAACAGAATGTACGAGGGTGTTTTGTATACAAAAGAAGAACTGGAGGAGATAGACGCTTTTGTGATTATGCAGGTGCATAACAGAGATGTGTACGAAGATTCGCAAATAAAGCCGGCCTATACCGATTATCAGATGCCTATCGATCGTTCCAACTATGCGGCAGCCTACGATTATGTAATAAAGCGTTACCTGTCTGATTGCTATAATCTTAAATTCGACAAGAATTCGCGTTATTATGGATCGCTAACAGGCAAGCCTGCGTTGGTTGTATTGTGTACCGACTGGCACGATGCCCGTACCCTGTACAACGAATCTGTACGCAAACTGGCTGCCAAATGGGGATTCCCTTTGGTGGAATTTGATAAGTATGCGGGTTTTTCGAAGAATCAGCTTCATCCGGTTACCGGAGCGCAGACCAGTCTTATCTATTCTACAGATAAACAGGTGATTGATGGTGTTACCTACGGATGGCATCCTTTGCGTGGAAGACATCAGCCGGTCCAACAGCGTATGGCAGCTGTTTTTGCCGATCTTATGCATAAACTCCTGTTAGTTAAATAATCTGGCCACAGCGTTGATTGTTCAACAACAGGAAAAACAATAAGTCAGCATCCAGCCAAGATTACCGCTGTATGGAGAGTAATTGAGGGTAATTGCTTACAAGACCGTTTCTCTGCCAAGGCTTAGGAGCGGAATTAAATACAAGGAAAAGGGCACTTTCATACGTGAAAGCGCCCTTTTTTTGCAATCATACTACTTTGGCAGACAAGGCTCGGTACTTTTGATGAGCAAATATACCAGGTTGGAAGTTGAAAGATATATCTTTTGGATGCAGAATAAGCTGGTTTTGTCTCAGAAATCCCTTGTTTGCTCACTGTAAATACGCTTTCTTCTCATTTATTCTCCCAGTATACTTTTTAAATGATCGTTTTTTTATTTACAAAAGGTTTATAAAACCACGGAAAGGCAAACGCGAAAATTGAGAGGTAAGCACTAAATTGGTTTTGCAAAAATAAATTGTTCCCATTAGGGAGAGATGAACAATAAACTGATTATCTCCAACTTGCCGAGAAAGCCCCCGGTACAGCTTCCCGTAGCTGGAGCCAGCTGCAGCTTATCCATAAAGAGTTGTTTTGCCATTTTGTTATTTTGTCTTTTCTACAAACGGACCTGCAGTGCTGCGACCTGCACCAATTAATTTGCGCTTCAGGTACACAGGTTCACGCTTTTTTGTATAATATTGTGGCCGTTCCGTCGTTTGTTAAGTATTGAAAAGAAATACCATGAGCAGCATTTACGATTCCCGTCAGCGTCTTAAATATATTTTTATCGTTACAGCCGTACTGATTGCCATCGCTTCGGTGGTGGTATCCGATTCTCTTATTAAGAATCTTGCCAACGAAGAACGCCAGAAAATTGAGGTCTGGGCAGAGGCAACGCGGGTTATGACCAACGAGAATCCGAGTCTGGATATGAATCTTATTTTGAAAATTATCCAGGGAAATACCTCCATCCCGGTTGTGCTGTGCGACGAACAAGACCGGGTTTTATCCTACAATAATATACAGGTTCCGGAAAATGAGCCGGAAACTTACCTGAAAGAGGTGGTAAAAAAGTTAAAACATAAGAACGACCCCATTGTGGTTGATATGGAAGACGGAACCTATCAGTATATCTATTACGACGACTCCATTATCCTGAAAAGACTGCTTATCTATCCGTATGCCCAGCTTACCGTTGTGTTTATATTTATCCTGATTGCCTTTCTGGCATTGGCCAGCACGAAGAAAGCCGAACAGAACAAGGTGTGGGTGGGATTGTCGAAGGAAACGGCCCATCAACTGGGTACACCTATCTCGTCGCTTATTGCCTGGATAGAATACCTTAAGTCGAAAGAAATCGACGCATCCTATTTAAATGAGATGGAAAAAGATGTAAAGCGGCTCGAGACCATTGCCGACCGTTTTTCAAAAATAGGCTCCGATCCTAAACCGGAGGCTGTTGATATCTGCCTGTCCTTACAGCAGGCGCTGGACTATATGAATACACGCATCTCCCAAAAAGTAAAAATTGAAACCCAATTTCCGGCATCTCCTGTTCTGGTTCTTATGAACGAATCGCTGTTTGCCTGGGTGGTCGAAAACCTTACCAAGAATGCTGTGGACGCCATGGAAGGGCAGGGCGAGATCGTTTTCAGGGTGGAAGACCGTAAAACAAATGTAAGGATAGATATCTCCGATACAGGAAAAGGGATTCCAAAGTCCAAATTCAAAACCGTCTTCAATCCCGGTTACACAACCAAACAGAGGGGATGGGGCCTGGGCCTGTCGTTAGTTAAAAGAATTGTTGAATCTTACCACGGCGGAAAGATTTATGTAAAAAGTTCCGAACCCGGTAAAGGCACCACTTTCCGCATAGAATTAAGGAAGTTCAAAGCTTAAATAAGACCTATATAAAAAATAATAAGAATAGGTGTTGCATATATGTTTAGTTTTTTCGTACCTTTGCAAGGTTTTTACACTAAAAGGCTTTGGGAAAATTTGATTTATATAAAGTAGAATTAAAGAACCTCTCCCCGGGAGTACATGAATACGAGTACTTTCTGGAGAATAAGTTTTTTGTGGACATTGACGGAGACGAAGTCCAGAAGGGCAAAGTGAAGGTAAACCTCACGGTAAAACGTACGTCGATGGTGTTTGATATGAACTTTCAGCTGGAGGGTATTGTTTATGTTCCGTGCGACAGATGTCTGGACGACATGGAACTCCCCGTTAGCACTCAGAACAAGCTTGTCGTTAAGTTTGGAAAAGAATATGCCGAAGAAAGCGAAGAGATCGTAATTATTCCTGAAGAGGAAGGCGAAATCAACCTGGCATGGTTTATTTATGAATTCATTGCCCTGGCAATTCCGATGAAACATATACATGCTCCCGGAAAATGTAACAAGACGATGTCTTCTAAACTTAAAAAACACACAGCCAGAAGAGCTGATGATGAAGACGAGTTTGACGAAGAAGCGGCAGATGATATCGTTGTTGACGACGATGCAGCCGATATGCCTTCGGATCCGCGCTGGGATGCACTGAAAGGATTGGTAGAGAATGATAACAATTAAATAAACTAAAAATGGCACATCCTAAAAGAAGACAATCGAAAACAAGAACAGCCAAGAGAAGAACTCACGACAAGGCTGTTACTCCTACAATGGCTATTTGCCCTAACTGTGGCGCATGGCATATTTACCATACTGTATGCGGCGAATGCGGATACTACAGAGGTAAATTAGCTATCGAAAAAGAAGCTGCAGTATAAGGTTCGTCAAATCCGAGAGATTTGGATGACCAAAAGAAATAGCCCTAAAAACACTTTTAGGGCTTTTTTTTAATTTTGAGACATTTGTCTCTGCATATTATTTAGTTATGGATAAAATCAATGCGGTAATAACAGGAATCGGGGGATTTGTACCAGAAGATGTGTTGACTAACAGCGATATTTCAAAGATGGTCGACACAAGTGAAGAGTGGATAATGACCCGTGTCGGGATTAAAGAACGCCGAATTCTCCGTGGCGAAGGTTTAGGTACTTCCTATATGGGAATACAGGCAGTTAATCAACTGTTTAAAAAAACCGGCGTAAAACCGGAAGAGATCGAGGTGTTGCTTTGCGCTACCACTACTCCTGATTATCATTTCCCAACTACAGCTTCAATCATTGCTTACAATACCGGTTGTAACAATGCCTTTACATTTGATGTACAAGGAGCATGCGCCGGATTTTTATATGCCCTGGAAACCGGATCGAATTACATTCGTTCGGGAAGGTATAAAAAGGTATTGATTGTTGCAGGTGATAACATGACATCCATTACGGATTATACAGATCGTACTACCTGTCCTTTGTTTGGTGATGCCTGCGGAGCAGTGCTGCTTGAACCTACAACGGAAGATTTCGGTGTGATCGATACAATCCTGAAGACCGATGGTGTTGGATTACCGCACTTGCAGATGAAGGCCGGTGGTTCTGCCTATCCAGCCACGCATGAGACAATAGACAATCACCAGCACTACGTTTACCAGGAAGGTAAGGTTGTGTTTAAATATGCTGTTTCTTACATGGCGGATGCTTCGGCCGAAATTATGGAGAGAAATAGTCTCACGAATGAAGATGTGGATTGGTTTGTACCTCATCAGGCGAACCTGCGCATCATTGATGCCGCAGCCAAGCGAATGGAGCTGCCGATCGAAAAGGTAATGATTAATATAGAAAAATATGGTAATACGAGTGCCGGTACCATTCCAATTTGTTTATGGGAATGGGAAGACAAGCTGAAGAAGGGGGATAACATAATCCTTGCTGCTTTCGGTGCAGGCTTCACCTGGGGCTCGATCTACCTCAAATGGGGATATGATGGAAAAAAAGCATAAATCTGGTTTCGTAAATATCGTTGGTAACCCAAATGTGGGTAAGTCCACATTAATGAATATTCTGGTGGGCGAGCGTGTGTCTATCATTACGTCTAAAGCGCAGACTACACGTCACCGTATCCTGGGAATCGTTAATACCGACGATATGCAGATTGTATATTCGGACACGCCCGGCGTGCTAACTCCCAATTACAAGCTGCAGGAATCTATGCTTAACTTTTCAAATTCAGCCCTTGGGGATGCCGATGTATTATTGTATGTAACGGACGTCGTTGAGACGGTAGACAAAAATGAAGCGTTCCTTCAGAAGGTTCAGAATATAGACTGTCCGGTTCTGTTGATTATTAATAAGATTGATCTTAGCAACCAGGCCGACCTGGAAAAGATGGTTGCTCTCTGGAAAGAACTTCTTCCAAAGGCAGAAATAATTCCTGTATCGGCTCAGTCAAAGTTTAACGTTGACTATATCAAACGCCGTATCGAGGATTTGATGCCTGAATCTCCTCCTTATTTTGAAAAAGATGCGCTTACAGATAAGCCTGCGCGTTTCTTTGTAACGGAAATCATACGAGAAAAGATCCTTCTCTACTATCAGAAAGAGATTCCCTATGCCTGCGAAGTGGTGGTGGAGCTCTTTAAAGAAGAGGCGGAGCTGATTCATATCAAGTCGTTGATTATCGTAGAACGCGATTCGCAGAAGGGAATTATCATTGGTCATCAGGGCCAGGCACTAAAGAAGGTGGGTGCGATGGCCAGAAAAGACATCGAACGCTTTTTTGGTAAGAAGGTTTTTCTGGAAATGTTCGTTAAAGTGGAAAAGGATTGGAGAAACCGTGATAACTTGTTGCGAAACTTTGGTTATCAGCTGGATTAATAACAGCACACAGAAAGGAAAAATTTATGGGAAATATAGTAGCAATTGTTGGGAGACCCAACGTAGGAAAGTCCACCTTGTTTAATCGTCTGACGCAGACCCGTCAGGCTATTGTAGACGACGAGGCCGGAACTACCCGCGACCGTAATTACGGTAAGGTAGAGTGGACAGGAAAGAAGTTTTCGCTGATTGATACCGGCGGATGGGTAGTTAATTCGGATGATATTTTTGAGGAAGAGATAAATAAACAGGTTCATATAGCGATTGAAGAGGCAGATGTGATTCTATTTGTGGTAGACGTGCTAAACGGCATCACAGATTTGGATACACAAGTGGCTCAAATTCTTCGTCGCTCGAAGAAACCGTTGGTTTTAGTGGCAAACAAGGCCGACAACTTCGATCTGCATTATTCGGCAGCCGAGTTTTATGCTTTCGGATTAGGCGATCCTTTTTGTGTTTCAGCGATAAACGGCTCGGGTAGCGGTGATTTGCTGGATGCCATTATTGCCAAGTTCAAGGAGGAGAAAGAGGAAGAGGTGTTGGAGGAATTGCCGCGTATTGCTGTAATTGGTCGTCCTAATGCCGGTAAATCTTCTTTGATCAACGCTTTTATCGGCGAAGACCGTCACATTGTAACGGATATTGCGGGTACTACACGCGATTCAATTTTTACCAAATACAATAAGTTTGGATTGAACTTTTACCTTGTGGATACCGCCGGTATACGTAAGAAGGGTAAAGTGAACGAAGATCTTGAATATTATTCGGTGATTCGTTCCATCAAGGCGATTGAAAATTCGGATGTATGTATTCTTATGCTGGATGCAACCCGGGGGATTGAAAGTCAGGATCTCAATATTTTCTCCCTTGTACAGAAAAACAGTAAAGGGTTGGTGGTATGTGTTAACAAGTGGGACTTGGTTGAAGATAAAAGTCAGAAGGCCATTGATACCTATCTGCAGGCTATCCGTAACCGGTTAGCTCCGTTTACCGACTTCCCAATCCTGTTTATCTCGGCGCAGACCAAGCAACGTATTTTAAAGGTGTTGGAAACGGCAAAAGAGGTGTACGACAATCGTCATACGCGTATCTCTACAGCAAAACTGAATGAGCTGATGCTTCCTCTGATCGAAAATTATCCTCCTCCTGCATGGAAAGGTAAGTATATCAAGATCAAGTATGTTACTCAATTGCCTAATGTACATACGCCCTCGTTTGTTTTCTTTGCGAACCTGCCTCAATGGGTGAAAGAGCCTTACAAGCGTTTCCTTGAGAATAAGATCCGCGAGAACTTTAATTTTACGGGAACACCCATCAATATTTTTATCCGCGAGAAATAAGAACGCAACAAGGTATGTACCGGTTGTTTATATATAAAAAGGAAGGGCGCTGCCAGTAATGGAGCGCCCTTCCTTTTTTGTATCTAGTTTGTTGTTTATTATCCTTCGTTGTTGAACATCTCGTTTTCTTTAACCTTCTTGAACAGGTCTGAAGCAAATACAAAGTCATTTAGTGCTTTGTTGGTAGAGTTTATAACCTGATCCTTATTGCCTTCCCATTCTTTTACACCCTCTTTGATAAAAATTATATTGTCGCCAATATTCATTACGGAGTTCATATCGTGGGTGTTGATAACCGTAGTCATCTTATATTCGATCGTGATGCTGTGGATCAGGTCGTCTATAAGCAACGATGTCTTAGGGTCAAGACCCGAGTTAGGCTCATCGCAAAAAAGATATTTGGGTTTCAATGCAATGGCGCGTGCGATGGCGGCCCGTTTCATCATCCCCCCACTAATCTCGGAAGGAAAGAGATTGCCTGCTTCTGTAAGGTTTACACGATCCAGACAAAATTGAGCTCTTGCAAGCTTCTCTTTCTTGGAGTCTTTGGAGAACATTTCGAGAGGGAACATTACATTTTCCAATACAGTCATACTGTCGAACAGTGCAGAACCCTGGAAAAGCATTCCCATTTCACGACGCACATCGTGGAGTTCCTTTTTATTCATGCATGTAAAATCCCGGTTGTCGTATAATATTTGTCCGGAATCCGGCTTTATCAGTCCGATGATACTTTTTATCATCACCGTCTTGCCCGATCCGCTACGGCCAATAATCAGATTGGTTTTACCGGTTTCAAAAACGGCACTGATGTTGTTCAGCACAACTCTTCCTTCAAACGACTTTATAATGTTTTTTACTTCAATCATAACTACGTAAGCATTAGTTGTGTCATAATAACGTCTGCCATCAGGATCATGATACTACTCATAACCACCGCATTTGTACTCGCCTTACCCACATCAAGAGCTCCTCCTTTTACATTGTAGCCAAAATAAGCAGCGATGGACGATATAATAAATGCATACACAACCGATTTAATAATGGAGTAGGTAACATAGTACGAGTTAAACCAATACTGCAAACCGTATTCGAAGGCGCTGGTGGGCAGCGACGGGGTAACCATACTGGCAAGATATCCACCTACAATACCTGTAAACATACTGAAAATTACAAGTACCGGAATAAATATCATTAATCCTACCATTTTAGGCAAGATCAGAAAGTTGGCAGAGTTCACACCCATTATCTCCATTGCATCAATCTGCTCGGTTACCCTCATGGTGCCTATCTCTGAAGCAATGTTACTTCCGATTTTCCCGGCCAGGATCAAACACATAATTGACGAAGAAAATTCAAGTAATATAATTTCACGGGTGGTGTATCCGATGGTGAACTTAGGAATCAACGGCGAGCTGATGTTCAAAGAGATCTGAATCGCTATAACGGTACCGATAAATATGGAAATGATAATAACAATCCAAATGGAATCTACACCTAATTTGTATATCTCCTTTATTAATTGTTTGAAAAACATATTCCATCTGTCAGGTAAAGAAATAGCTTTAGTCATCAGCAGCGTATATTCCCCTAGTCTGTGTAATGCTTTATTCATTCGATATAATACTATTATTATGATGCAAAGATAGCGGAAAATCTCAGAAGGCTTGTAATAATTTAATTATTTCCGTTACTTTGCATCAAATCTAAGGTTATGGCAGACGAGCAGCAGATGGTTCTCAGAACAGAGGATCTGGTAAAGAAATACAGAACGAGAACGGTTGTTAATCATGTTTCAATCAACGTGAAGCAGGGTGAGATTGTAGGATTGCTTGGCCCTAACGGTGCCGGCAAGACGACTACATTCTATATGACTGTTGGCCTTGTAACACCAAATGAAGGCAAAATATTTCTGAACGACAAAGAGATTACAAACTTCCCGGTTTACATGCGTGCCCGCCATGGAATAGGCTATCTGGCCCAGGAGGCTTCCATATTCAGGAAGATGACTGTGGAGGATAATATCCGTGCGGTATTGGAGATGACAGACACAGATGCTGCATATCAGAAAGAAAAGCTGGAAAGCCTGCTTACCGAATTCGGTCTTCATAAAGTTCGTAAAAACCTGGGCGATCAACTCTCCGGGGGCGAAAGGCGCAGGGCAGAAATTGCACGCTGCCTGGCTATCAATCCCAAATTTATAATGTTGGATGAACCCTTTGCCGGAGTCGATCCTATTGCCGTTCAGGATATCCAGAGTATTGTTGCTAAGTTGAAGCACAAGAATATCGGTATTCTGATTACGGACCACAACGTTTACGAGACCCTAAGTATAACAGACCGTGCCTACCTGCTTTTTGAAGGTAAAGTATTGTTTCAGGGAACTGCCGAGCAGCTTGCGGAAAATGAAATTGTGAGAGAAAAATATTTAGGGAAAGATTTTCAGCTTCGCAAGAAAAACCTCTGATTATCTCCCTCCGTCAAAGTCTTTTTCAGGGAGGTGCTGCAGAAGAAAAACAGTAGAAGGAATCCCAATGCCATCGCAGCGAACGGAAGTAGATTCTCTGGAGAAACATTTCCGGTTATATATTCGTTTTCAGAAAGTCGGGGATTCGTCAGGCTTACTACTCCAAGAAAGTTATTGGTGAAGTGTGCGATTACCGGTATCCAGATATTGTTTCCCCAAAGCAGCATATAACCGAAATAGGCCCCAAGCAACATCCTTGGAATGAATCCGTAGAATTGTAAATGGAACAAACTGAATATTATGGCGGTGAGCCAGATGATAAGATGCTGATTGGCGGTCGACTTCTCCAAAATACGGCGAAGAGCTCCTCTGAACAGAAATTCTTCGGTGATGGCAGCTACTACGGCTACAACAAAAAGGTTTTGTATCAATGTCGATATTCCATCGCCCGAGAGCATGAGGGTGGTAAGTCTTTCGGCCTCCTCCTCTTTTTGTAACATCCATGATTCGACAGGATCCAGAAATCCGGGTAGCTGTATCATCTTATTTAATACCCCCGTTAGGCTGATGAAGGGAGAAATGAGGAACATACTTCCAACAGTTAAGAGTATGGCTTTTAATCCGGGAAGCCTGGTTATGAATAAATAGCTGCTCATTCTGTTGCTGCAGAAGAAGGCCATCAATAAGGCGGGCAGAAGGAATGTTCCCAATGCGGAGATAAACTGGATAATCCGAAGCATTTCCGGATTCTCCATTGGGTTGACTGCATTACCCTTCAGCATCGAAAGCATGCCTAATCCAAGGAAGGATGACAGAAGTCCGCCCAACAAGATCAGAAATAAAAGTAGCAGTAACTGAAAAAAAGCCGGTTTTCCGGCAAATACTCCTCGCATAACCATCGGTTTGTAAATAAAAAAAACTTCTGCCAAAGATAGACAGAAGTTTTTTAATTCTTCAGAAGATTCTAATTACATTTTTGGTCTGGCTTCTTTAACTACCATCTGGCGACCTTCATATTCAGCTTCATTCAATTCTTCAATAGCTCTTTTTCCCTCAGCATCATTCGGCATTTCTACAAATGCGAAACCTTTGGATTTACCTGTTTCACGGTCAATGATGATCTTTACAGAATCAACAACTCCGTATTCTTCCATTACTTGTTTTAAATCTTCTTCCCGAACACGATAGTTCAGGTTACCAATGTAAATGTTCATAAAAATAGAAATAATTAAATAAGAAATAATTTTTTATATGAAAGTCGGAACCGGAATTCTGTAACAACAATGGTAGATAAATCCACAAGAAATGAAGAAATAAAAACAATGTTATGTAGGTTCAAGGTTTATCCCCTTTCACAATGCAAAGGAAGCCAATTATTTGAGATTAGCAAATCTTTTAGTCATAAATTTAGATAGGCTGCTAATCGGTTGGTTTTGCCCCTTCTGAGTCATTTCGGAAGTATAACGGGCAAAAACAGAATGTATTAGATAGTATTGACTGCTATTTTTGATTGGTTACGAACAATTTAAAGCTACAATTTGCGAGATTAAAAGAATAGGATTAATTTTGCACCCTAAAATCCGATACGAATATTAATTAAATAAATCATTCAGAATGAACGTTTCGCTTAAAAACATTGATGCCGTAAGCGGTATTGTTAAAGTAGAGATTGTGAAAGCCGACTATGCCGAAAAGGTAGAGAAAGGGCTGCGTAACTTCCGCCAAAAAGCAAATGTGCCGGGATTCCGTAAGGGTATGGTGCCAATGGGTATGGTAAAAAAAATGTATGGTAAATCGGTGTTGGCTGAAGAGGTGAACAAATTGGTTTCAGAAGGTCTTTTTGGATATATCCGCGAGAATGAGCTAAATATTTTAGGCGAACCTCTTCCAAACGAATCAGAACAAAAAGAGATCAATTTTGATACACAGGAAGATTTCGAATTCTGTTTTGATGTTGCTATCGCTCCTGAAATCAATGTTTCGTTAGGTAAGGAAGATACTCTTCCCTATTTCTCGATTGCAGTAAGCGACGATATGGTTGAAAAGCAGATCGCTTCATACCGTGCAAACTTTGGTAATTATGACCAGGTTGAAGAGGTTGAAGAAAAGGATATGATTAAAGGAACCGTTGCAGAACTGGAAAATGGCGAGATAAAAGCTGGTGGCCTGGTTGTTGAGAACGCAGTTATCATGCCTCTGTACGTAAAGGATGCTGAAGAAAAGGCAAAATTTATGGGAGCCAAGGTTAATTCGGTTGTAGTATTTAATCCTTCTAAAGCTTACGAAGGTGCCGAAGCCGAAATTGCTGCATTCCTGAAAGTAGAAAAAGATCAGGTTGCTACCTTTACCGGAGATTTCAGCTTTGAAATTAATGAAATTACCCGTCATAAAGAAGCCGAGCTGAACGAAGAACTGTTTACGCGCGTATTTGGTGAAGGTGTTGTTTCTACAGCAGAAGAATTCACTGCAAAGATCAAAGAATCGTTGGCAGAACAATTCGCTCCTGAAAGCGATTTTAAATTCTTGTCGGATGCAAAAGATCTTTTAGTAGCAAAAGCTGGCGACCTTCCTTTTGCCGAAGGTATACTGAAACGCTTTATGCTTGCTCAGGATGAGAAAAGAACAGCAGAGTCTATCGATGAAGATTTTCCTAAAGTAATTGAAGATCTTAAATTCCACCTTATTAAAGAGAAGTTGGTTAAGGAAAATAATCTGAAGGTAGAAGAAGCTGATATCACTGCATTTGGAAAACGTGTTGCAAAAGCTCAGTTTGCTCAGTATGGAATGATTTCTGTTCCAGAAGATGTGTTGGAAAACTATGCTAAGGATATGTTGAAAAACAAGGAAACATTGCGTAATGTAGTTGACCGTGCTGTTGAAGAAAAGCTGTCTTCATGGTTAAAAGAGCAGGTGACATTAGACGTGAAAGAGGTCTCTGCCGAAGAATTTGGTAAGATTGTTGAGTAATACTCGCTTTTAATATACGGCTAACATGCTGTTAGCTAGCGAGAAGGGGTTTCTCTCTGAAAAAATATCTTTACGGGTACAAAATAAGTTGTTTCATTCAGAAATTTATTTATAACTTTGTTTATCTGTAAAGGAAAGAGAGGAATCCCTTTCTTGTGCCTTAACTGCGTAATAACATAATATACAATATGGAAGATTTTAGAAAGTATGCAACGAAACATTTGCGGATGAATGGATCAGCGCTGGATAGCTATATGAACATCAGCAGTAGTTACATTTCACCAACAATCATTGAGGAACGTCAGCTAAACGTAGCCCAGATGGATGTGTTTTCAAGATTAATGATGGATCGCATTATTTTTCTTGGTACGCAGATTGATGATTACACTGCCAATGTAATTCAGGCGCAGCTGCTGTATCTTGACTCAAGCGATCCTGGAAAAGATATATCTATTTATATTAATTCTCCCGGAGGTTCGGTATATGCCGGTTACGGTATTTACGATACTATGCAATTTATCAGTAGCAATGTTTCTACAATTTGTACAGGAATCGCAGCTTCCATGGCATCCGTATTATTGGTGGCAGGAACAAAGGGAAAGCGTTTTGCCTTAAAGCACTCCAGGGTGATGATTCACCAGCCGTTGGGAGGAACTCAGGGCCAGGCATCAGATATCGAAATTGCTGCGCGCGAAATTATCAAGGTGAAAAAAGAATTATACACCATTATTTCCAACCATTCTGGTAAGCCTTTTGAAGAGGTTGAAAAAGACAGCGACCGTGATTACTGGATGACTTCCGAAGAGGCTAAGGCATACGGTATGATTGACGATGTGCTGGTACGTAAATAATTAATTTGAAGAAAGATTTTATGGCCAAATCAGGCGACATATGTACTTTTTGTGGGAAGAGCAGAAAAGATGCTAATTTATTAATCACAGGTATTTCCGGGGCTATTTGCGATGACTGTGCAAAACAGGCTTACGAAATAGTTACGGAAGAGAGCCGTACTGCCGGGAAGTCCACATTCGGACTTTCTCAGAAAGACCTTCCCAAACCTCAGGATATTAAGGCTTTCCTTGATCAATATATAATAGGTCAGCAGGACGCCAAAAGATATTTGTCTGTTTCCGTTTACAATCATTACAAACGATTGCTTCAGAAGGTGACTTCGGATGATGTGGAAATCGAAAAATCGAATATCATAATGGTCGGCGCAACAGGTACCGGCAAGACTTTACTTGCCAGGACTATTGCTAAACTACTCCATGTTCCATTCGCGATTGTGGATGCGACTGTGTTGACCGAGGCTGGTTACGTGGGTGAAGATATTGAAAGTATCCTTACCCGTTTATTGCAGGCTGCCGATTATAATGTTGAAGCAGCTCAGCGCGGGATTGTTTTTATTGATGAGATCGACAAGATTGCCCGAAAAGGAGATAATCCTTCCATAACCAGAGATGTTAGTGGTGAGGGAGTTCAGCAAGGATTGCTTAAGCTGCTTGAAGGATCAATTGTAAACGTGCCGCCTCAAGGTGGTCGTAAGCATCCTGACCAAAAGATGATTGCGGTTGATACCAAGAATATTCTTTTTATTTGCGGTGGAGCTTTTGACGGGATCGAGAAAAAAATCGCCCAACGTCTTAATACCCGCGTGGTAGGATATGCAGCAAGCAAAGAGGTGGATCTGGTAGACAAACATAATTTGTTGAAGTATATCACGCCCACAGATCTTAAATCCTTTGGTTTGATTCCTGAAATAATAGGTCGTTTGCCCATTCTTACTTATTTGAATCCGTTGGATCGGGAAACGCTTCGCAATATCCTTACAGAGCCCAAAAATTCGATTGTGAAACAATATATCAAGCTTTTCAAAATGGACGGCGTCGACTTGTCCTTCGATGAGAACGTGTACGAATATATTGTGGATAAGGCCCTCGAATTTAAACTGGGTGCCCGTGGATTGAGATCGATTGTAGAAGCTGTAATGATGGATGCAATGTATACCATGCCATCAAAAGAGGAGAAAGAGCTCCATGTTACCTTGGATTATGCGGTTGAAAAGTTTGAAAAATCTGATGTAAATCGTTTGAAGATTGCTTAAAGTAAGTGATTTAATAATATAAATGTTGTATGGCAAAGAAAGACAGCTTGACTGAGGAGCTAAAAAAGCATTTTGGTTTCGATACTTTTAAAGGGAATCAAAAAGCTATAATAGAAAATGTATTGTCTGGAAATGATACATTTGTGCTTATGCCAACCGGAGGGGGGAAATCTTTATGTTATCAGCTACCTTCATTATTGATGGAGGGAACTGCAATTGTAATTTCTCCTCTTATTGCATTGATGAAGAACCAGGTGGATGCCATGCGTAACTTCAGTGAAGAAGATGGAGTGGCTCACTTTATAAATTCTTCACTTAATAAGACGGCTATTGATCAGGTTAAGGAGGATATCACTTCCGGACGAACTAAGTTATTGTATGTAGCTCCGGAATCGCTAACTAAGGAAGAGAATGTAGACTTTCTCCGTCAGTGTAATATTTCATTTTATGCTGTAGACGAAGCGCATTGTATTTCTGAGTGGGGACATGATTTCCGTCCGGAGTACCGTCGGATCAGGCCTATTATCAATGAGATCGGTAAAAGGCCGCTTATAGCTCTTACAGCCACAGCAACCCCAAAAGTACAGCATGATATTCAGAAGAATTTAGGGATGATTGATGCTACGGTGTTTAAATCATCGTTCAACCGAACTAATCTGTATTATGAAATAAGACCCAAAAACGCGAATGTAGATAGAGAGATAATTAAGTATATTAAATCGCAGGAAGGCAAATCGGGGATTATTTATTGTTTAAGCCGTAAGAAGGTTGAAGAATTCACAGATATTTTAAAAGCTAACGGAATTAATGCGCTGGCTTACCACGCAGGAATGGATTCTCAGCAAAGGACTGAAAACCAGGATGCATTTCTGATGGAAAAGGTAGATGTGATTGTAGCCACCATTGCTTTTGGGATGGGGATCGATAAACCGGATGTTCGTTATGTGATTCATTACGATATTCCAAAAAGTCTGGAAGGCTACTATCAGGAGACTGGTCGTGCAGGTCGTGATGGCGGAGAAGGGCAATGCATTGCTTTCTATGCCTACAAAGACTTGCAGAAACTAGAAAAATTTATGCAGGGAAAACCTGTGGCGGAACAGGAAATAGGTAAACAGCTGTTGCTTGAAACAGCTGCTTATGCAGAGACTTCCGTTTGCCGCAGAAAGGTTTTACTGCATTATTTCGGTGAAGAATATCTCGAAGATAATTGTGCTTGTTGCGATAACTGTTTGAATCCGAAAAAACAAGTGGAAGCGAAAGAGTTGTTGACAGCCGTACTCGAAGTTGTGAGTACTTTAAAAGAAAAATTCAAGGTAGACTATGTTGTGAATATGCTGGTAGGTAAGGAAACCTCCGAAATTCAATCATATAAACATCACGAACTGGAGATATTTGGCTCTGGACAGGATGAAGATGAGAAGACATGGAATGCCGTAATCAGACAAGCGTTGATTGCTGGTTATCTGACAAAGGATATTGAAAATTACGGGTTACTGAAGATCTCCAAAAAAGGGAAGGATTTCATGGATAAACCTGTTTCATTTAAAATTACTGAAGATAACGAGTTTGACGAAGAGGATGAAGAGGTGCCGGTTAGAGGCGGTGCTTCGTGTGCCGTTGACCCGGTTTTGTATTCCATGATGAAAGATCTTCGAAAGAAGCTTTCTAAGAAACTGGAAGTCCCTCCTTTTGTTATATTTCAAGATCCTTCCCTCGAAGCCATGGCTACCACTTATCCGGTTACATTGGATGAGTTGCAGAATATCCCAGGTGTAGGTGCCGGTAAGGCCAAGCGTTACGGACAGGAGTTTGTTACGCTTATCAAAAAACATGTGGAGGAAAATGAAATTGAACGTCCGGAAGATCTTCGGGTACGTACCGTGGCTAACAAGTCCAAATTAAAAGTGTGGATTGTGCAAAGCATTGACCGTAAGGTGGCCTTGGATGATATTGCCATGACGAAAGGACTTGAATTTACGGAACTGCTTGATGAAATTGAGGCAATCGTTTATTCTGGAACGAAAATAAATATTGATTATTTCCTGAATGATGTGATGGACGAAGATCATATACAGGATATATATGAATATTTTAAGGATTCGGAAACAGATAAGCTGGCGGATGCCATAGATGAACTGGGTTCGGATTATACCGAAGAAGAGATTCGGTTGGTTCGTATCAAATTTTTATCTGAAATGGCAAACTAAAATACAAATTTATAGCTGCAGCGAATCAATAATTATGGCTCCTGTTCTATAAAAAACACTAATTTAACGCATTGGCACACTTAAGTTGTTCTTAATTCGTTAGATTAGTGTTATTTTTGTAATCTGATACAAGGTATGGAAAAAAGGTTTCATTTTAGAAAATTACTTGTTTCACTCTTAGTTGCTGCAAGTGTTGTAGTGAAGGCACAGACATCGGTCGACCCCACGGTGATGAATGTTGCAGGGAAAGATGTGCCTTTATCTGAGTTTGTTTATATAGCCGGCAAAAACAGTGAGGTTAATCTGGCTGATTCTGCATCGTTAGGCACATATTTGGAGCTTTTCAAAAAGTTTAAATTAAAAGTAGCCGAGGCAGAGTCTTTGGGTATGGATACTACACAGAGCTTTGTAAACGAACTGAAAGGATATCAGGAACAGCTGTTGAAAAGCTATTCAAAAGATTCAGGAGAAGTTCTCACCCCGGATAAAATCAGACACATTGAGCAGAATTATCCTGAATACAAACATCTAATGCAGGAATACAGGGATGGAATCCTTCTTTTTGAGGTTAGCGATCGTGAAGTCTGGAGCAGAGCCTCATCAGATGCTGCCGGTCTTGAGACTTTTTTTGAGCAGACTAAACAGAAGTATACATCAGACAACCTGGAGGCTGTTCGCGGCGAAGTGATAGCAGATTATCAAAGCTGGTTGGACAACCAGTGGACGAAGCGCCTGGCTGATAAATACCCCATAAAGGTGTATTGGGAGGTATTAAAGAAACTAACAAAATGATTCTATGGTAAGAGTTTACTTCATTTTATTGACATTGTCAGTCAGTTTGTTTGCTTGCAAAAAGGCAATACAGACCGACGAGCCGGATGCGTTAGTCAAAGTGAACGACCGTATTCTGACACGAAATGAAGTAGAATCGTTAATTCCAAAAGGAACAACAAGTGCCGACAGTCTTCTTTTGGCTGAAAGCTATATAAAAAAGTGGGTTAAGGATGAATTGGTCCTTAAGATTGCCCAGCGTAATCTGGGTAGCGACAAGGAGACGATTGACAAATTGGTTGATGCTTACCGGCGTTCGTTACTTCGTTACCGGTATCAGGAGAAACTGATCCAGGAAAAACTTTCGGACGAAATACAGGAATCGGATGTATTAACCTATTACGATACAAATAAAGAAAAATTTGTACTGGACAAAAATCTCATAAAAGGCCTTTTTCTTAAAGTTCCGGCCGATGCTCCCAATTTATCCGAAGTAAAAACATGGTATAAGTCGGGTAACGTGGCCTCTCTCGAGAAAATTGAAAAATATAGCATTCAAAATGCCGCCATATATGAATATTTTTTTGATAAATGGGTCGATTTTGATGAGATACGGAATAATATTCCAAATCAGATCTCAAATCCGGAATCTTTTTTGCGCACAAACAAAACCTTGGAAGTGACTGACAGCTCTTACTGTTATTTACTGAATATCCGCCAGGTACTGTTAAAAGGACAGGTAGAGCCTTTTGAGTATGCCGAACCGCGAATCCGGGAGATTTTGATTAATCAGCGTAAATTGGATTTTATAAAAGAATTTGAAGAAGAATTATATAACGATGCGCTGGATGGCGGAGATGTAATATTTTACAACAAGCCATAAGCAATATTAAAGGGTAGACATAATGAAAAAGATTTTAATTTTATTTTTTCTTGCCTGTTGTTCTTATGCAGGTCATGCGCAGAACAACGTTATTGATGAAATTGTGTGGGTGGTTGGAGATGATGCTATTTTGCGTTCGGATGTCGAAGCACAACGGCTTTCACTTCAAGTTGAAGGGCAGAAGTTAGATGGCGATCCCTATTGTGTAATCCCGGAGCAGATAGCTATTCAGAAGCTTTATTTGCACCAGGCAAAGATTGACAGTATTGAAGTGAACGAAAATCAGGTAATCCAACAAGTGGAGCAATGGATGAACTGGGCTACCAATCAGATCGGCTCGAAAGAGAAGATGGAAGAATACTTCAACAAGAAAAGTTCTCAGATAAAGGAAGAACGTAAGGAGATGATCAAAGAGCAGCAGATTGTGCAGCAGATGCAGAGACAGCTGGTCGGCGAGATTAAGCTGACTCCTTCGGAAGTACGTCAGTACTATAGTAAACTTCCGCAAGACAGTCTTCCTTACATCCCTACGACTGTCGAAGTACAGATTGTAACTATGGAGCCTAAGATTCCTTTTGATGTAACGGATGCCATCAAGGCACGTCTAAGAGATTATACTGATCAGGTTACCTCCGGGAAAATAGAATTTTCAACGTTAGCCCGTCTTTATTCGGAAGATCCGGAGTCGGCTAAAAGAGGCGGTGAACTTGGCTTTATGGGTAAAGGACAGCTTTTACCGGAGTTTGCCAATGTGGCATTTAATCTGAACGACCCTAAGCGAGTTTCTAAAATTGTTGAAACGGAATATGGATTTCATATAATCCAGTTGGTTGAAAAGAGAGGAGACCGTATTAATTGCCGTCATATTTTGTTGAAACCTAAAGTGTCAAGCAAGGAACTGACGGATGCCACCCAGCGTCTGGATTCATTGTACAAAGACCTTCAGGCAAATAAATTTACCTTCGAAGATGCTGCCACCTTTGTTTCGTACGATAAAGAAACGCGCAACAATAAAGGTTTGATGGTGAATAAGAATATGGAAAGTGCACATTCCGGTACACCCAAGTTTGAACTTCAGGAGTTACCTCAGGAGATAAGTAAGATTGTCTACAACATGAAACCGGGTGATATCTCGAAGCCATTTACAATGATAACAGATAAGCAGAAAGAAGTAGTCGCTATTGTAAAGCTTAAGGCAAGAATAGAAGGCCATAAAGCAAATATGGCAGATGATTTCCAGGCGTTGAAGTCCATTGTGGAAACAAAAAAGAGAGAAGAGCTGTTAAACAACTGGATTGCCAAAAAACAGAAAGATACCTATGTTCGTATCAGTGACGGTTGGAAGAATTGTGATTTTAAGTATCCGGGTTGGATTAAAGAATGAATAAAGCAGAAAAAGTAATTTTCTTTGTTCTTTTGTGTGTATCGGTCATCGGACTCTCGGCTCAGTCGAAAGACAACGTTCCCGCAAAAAAAACAAAGGTATATCTGGAGCATGCCAATACATTGTCGTTCGACAAGGCGTTTATGCCAGACGTGCAGGTGCTGAATGGTGATGTTTGTTTTCGCCACGATAGCTCGTACATGTACTGTGATAGTGCCTATTTCTATGAGCAGACAAATTCACTTGAGGCATTCAGTAACGTCCGGATGGAGCAGGGAGATACCCTTTTCGTTTATGGGAATTACCTGCACTACGATGGAAACACACAGATGGCTCGATTGAGGGAAAATGTTCGTATGGAGAACCGTCCCGACAGCGTAACGCTTTTTACAGACAGCCTCAATTACGACCGGGTGGCAAACATCGGCTATTATTTTAACGGGGGACTTATTGTGGACATGGAGAATGAGCTTTCTTCCTTCTACGGCCAATATGCCCCTTCCACTAAAATGACGGTCTTCAACGACAGTGTACGTTTGGTAAATCCTAAGTTCACCTTGTATTCAGACACACTCCAGTATAATACGGAATCAAAAATAGCTACTATATTGGGGCCTTCTACTATTGTTTCAGACTCCGGGACTGTTTACACCTCCAGAGGATGGTATAACACAGTAGAAAATACCTCTTTATTGCTGGACCGATCCAAGGTAGTGTCCGGAAGTAAAATACTTATTGGTGATTCCATTTCATACAACAGAGGCATGAGTTACGGCGAAGCATTCGGGAATGTATTCCTGCAGGATACAACCCAGAAGGTGATGCTGTTGGGTAATTACGCCTATTACAATGAGAAAGATGGGTCTGCTTTAGCAACGGACAGCGCCCAATTTATTGAATTTTCGCAGAAAGATTCTCTTTTCTTGCATGCCGATACGCTGCGTATGATCACAATAGATTCCACAGCGCGTGAAATCAAGGCCTATTATGGAGTTCGTTTTTATAGGGTAGATTTGCAGGGAGTTTGCGATTCGATGCAATTCAATACGAAAGATTCTGTATTGAATATGTATAAAAATCCGGTTCTCTGGAATGAACAATATCAGCTCTACGGAGATACGATTGAAGTATACATGAACGACAGTACCATAGATCACGCGCATGTTAAGCAGTTTGCTTTTGCCGTACAGCATGTCGATTCTATGTACTATAACCAGTTGAAGGGAAACGATCTCAAAGCCCGGTTCGAAGGTAAGGAGCTACGCCAGATTGAGGTGAGCGGCAGTGCGGAATCAATCTTTTATCCATTGGAAGACGACGGATCGAAAGTCGGGCTAAACGAAACAAAGAGTGGTTTCCTTACGATGTGGATTAAAGAAAATAAATTAGATAAATTGTTGCTGCTTACGAATCCGGTAGGGAGTATAACGCCTATTCCGGATATAGATCCGTCTAAAAAGACGCTGAAAGACTTCTATTGGTTTGATTATCTACGGCCTCAAAATAAAGAAGATATATTTAAGGTTGTGGAAAGAAAGGCACAGGATGTGCCCAAAAGAAGTAATAAATTTGTACATTAGCACATTGTTTCATCCGTAAATAACTAAAGTTATGGGAATGTTCTCTTTTTACAATAACAGACGTCCTCGTCAGTTTGACCACAAACCAATATATTTTGATCCGCATAAGGAAGCTATGGAAGAACGTGTAAGACGGATCAAGAAAGAGATGGGTCTGATAGAGGAGGATGAAGATTACAAGACTTCAATAAAAGGATCTTTTGTTGAAGGGACTTCACACCTTAAAAAAAGAAGGGCAAAAGGAGAGACTTCTTCCAGCCGTTCAAGTAAAAGTATTTTACTTATTGTAGCAGTAGTAGTTTTAGTCATACTTGGCTGGTATTTATTTTTTAAATGAGCGATGTAATTCATTTACTCCCGGACAGTATAGCAAACCAGATCGCTGCGGGAGAAGTTATTCAACGGCCGGCTTCAGTAGTGAAGGAGCTGGTAGAAAATGCTGTTGATGCCGGAGCTCAACAGATACAGGTCCATATAAAAGATGCCGGAAAGACGCTGGTTCAGGTAATAGATAATGGCAAGGGGATGTCCGAAACCGATGCACGAATGGCATTCGAAAGACATGCTACCTCCAAGATCTCTACAGCCAACGATCTTTTTGCCCTGCAGACAATGGGGTTCAGAGGGGAAGCGCTCGCTTCCATAGCTGCTGTAGCACATGTAGAACTACGTACCCGTCAGAGAGGGTCCGATCTTGGATCCAAGATTGCAATTGCGGGATCGGAAGTGGAATCTTCCGAACCGGATGCCTGTCCTGAAGGAAGTATTTTTTCTGTGAAGAATCTGTTCTTTAATGTCCCGGCCAGACGTAAATTCTTAAAATCCAACGAGACCGAATTCAGAAACATCATTAATGAATTCGAACGTATCGCATTGGTCAACCAGCACATTTCCATGTCGTTGCATCACAATGACACCGAAATACTAAATCTTCCTGAATCGGGATTACGTCAACGTATTATCAATATTTACGGAAAGGCTTTGAACCAAAAATTGCTTACGCTGGAAGCGCAAAGCAGCCTGGTGACTATTTCCGGGTTTGTGGGTCGCCCCGATTCTGTAAGGAAAAGAGGTGCTTTACAATTCTTTTTTGTAAACGGACGCTTTATGAAGCACAGTTATTTTCATAAAGCGGTGATGCAGGCCTACGATCAATTGATTCCTGCAGGTGAGATGCCCGACTACTTTATCTATTTCACGCTTGATCCTGCAACCATCGATGTAAATATTCATCCAACCAAGACGGAGATTAAATTTGAAAATGAACAACCGGTCTGGCAAATCCTTTGTGCCGCTGTAAGAGAGGCCATTGCTCCAGCCTTTGTTACCAATATAAAGGGCGCTATATCATAACATCCTTAAAGTCGGGCCTGCTGATTATTGACCAGCATCGGGCCCATGTACGGGTTTTGTTTGACCAGTATCTTACAAACATACGGAATCAGCAAGGTGTATCGCAGCAGTTATTGTTCCCGGAGATTGTCACATTTACTCCGGCCGAAGCAACACTTGTTCCCAGCTTGCTGGAAGATTTGCGCTACATCGGCTTCGATTTAAGCAATTTAGGAAACAACAGTTACGCTATAAATGGTCTGCCGTCGGGTGTGGAAAACCTGGATCCGGGAGCTTTGGTTAAAGATGCGGTAAGCCGGGCAATAGACACCGGTTGTCAGGTTCACGAAGAAATTTGCGATGCTCTGGCCCTCTCGCTGGCAAAGGCCGCGGCTATTCGCCCCGGACAATCCCTGTCTTCCGAAGAGATGGATAATCTGATTGCTTCTCTGTTTTCTTCCTCCTCATCCAGCTATACTCCGGATGGGAAGGTGATTCTGTCGAAGCTTACAGACGACGAACTGGATAAACGTTTTAAGTAATACCATCATGCACGCGATTAATTTACACCCGATATTGCCTGTAAGAGCAGAGGCTTCCGAACGTAGTGAACAGGTAACGCAGCTCCTTTTTGGAGAGCAGTTTCTTACCGGCGACCAGAAAGAGGGTTTTGTATCAATCTCCAATCTGGCGGATGGATATACCGGATGGGTGGACAGCCGGATGATCGATTTTATAGATCAGTCAACCTGGCAGCAATTGGCCGCAGCACCTAAGTGGCTCTCCTCTTTACCGGTAACGGAAGCTGTCTCGCTCTGCGACCAGCATGTAATCCGGCTCAGCTGTGGAAGTATCCTGCCGGGATACAATCAGGAAACCCGGATGTTTGGGTTCGGAGAGAGAGTCTGGTCGCTTACCTCCTGCCAGCCTAAAGCTCCCGGAGAACCGGATTTGAAAGGAATAACAGAAACAGCCATGCAATTTCTTCATACACCCTATTTATGGGGCGGTAAAGGAATTTTTGGGATCGACTGTTCCGGATTCACACAGATTGTGTATAGCCTGCACGGCGTATCTATTCCCCGTGATGCCAAAGATCAGGCAATGTGTGGAACCGTAATTACTTCTTTACAGGAGGGACAAGCGGGCGATCTTGTATTCTTTGCGGCTGAGGGTAAAGGTATTTCCCATGTTGGTATATTGTTGGATGATAATACGGTAATACATGCTTCGGGGTCGGTACGACTGGATAAAATAACGCAGGATGGCCTTGTGTCTACACCGCAGGTTACCTATACCAAACCGTTGGTCAGAATCTGCAGGTATATTTAACGTCTCCTATTATCTCTGATCACCAGGGGTGATGATTCTTCAATTCTTTTCGTAAAGCTAAGGCTTTGTTGCCGGTTACGTCATCCAGTATTTTCCAGAAACGCGTACTGTGGTTCATCTCTTTGGTGTGGCAAAGCTCATGAAGCAACACATAGTCAATCAGATGTGCAGGTAAAAGCATCAGGTTATAGGAGAGATTAATGCTTTTTCTACCCGTACAACTACCCCAGGAGGTCCGGCTTCCTGTAATCTTGATATCGCTGAAATTAAACCCATGCAGATTGGCAAGTTGTTTTAACCGGTCGGGCAACAACCTGCATGCTTCATGTCTCAATGCTTTCTTAAAGAGTTGCAGCAGGACCTTTTGTACCCGTTCATCTTCAAAATTAGTCTTCTCCGGACAAGCAATGTGTAATACTCCTCCCTGCAACGACATATAGAAGCCGGATCGATCGGTCCGGAATATATGCAAAGAAAATGAAAAGGTTTGCAGTTCTAATTTGTCGGATAGTATTTCCCTGGCCGGGTGTCTTTTCAGCGACGCAAGTAGCTTGGCGCGGTTTTCTTCGATAAAGTGAAGCATTCGTTTTTCAGATCCTCCTATAGGAATTACCCCCACAATTTCACCCCTGGATATTTTCAGGGTGTATCGGGTGGCACGTGCACTTTCACGAATTGTAATTCTGCCTAATTGCTTATCATCAATCTTCCTTTCCATAATGATTGCAAAAGTAATAGATTAGAGCAAACAATATTAGCTTGGAAATAGTTATCTTTGCAGATCAGAAAGAAACAAATATAAATATAACATAAATAAACAAAGATGAGCAAGAAAGCACTTTTAGTCATTTGCGACGGTTGGGGAATTGGCAACCATTCAAAATCCGATGTTATTTACAATACACCTACTCCTTATTGGGATTCTCTTCTTAAGAATTATCCTGTTTCTCAGTTGCTGGCATCCGGCGAAAACGTTGGTTTGCCCGACGGACAGATGGGAAATTCGGAAGTTGGTCACCTCAATATCGGAGCCGGACGGGTTGTTTACCAGGATTTGGTTAAGATCAATATCGCTTGCCGCGAAAATAAGATTCAACAAAATCCTGAAATCATCAAGGCATACAGCTACGCAAAAGATAACAATAAGAATATTCACTTCCTGGGATTGGTATCCGATGGCGGTGTACACAGTTCACTGGAGCATCTGTTTAAATTAACAGACATAGCCAAGGAATACGGAATCAGCAAGTCTTTTGTTCATTGTTTCATGGATGGACGTGATACCGACCCCAAAAGCGGAAAAGGCTTTATCGAACAGCTGGAAGCTCACCTGGCAACAACCGGTGGTAAAATCGCATCGATTGTAGGTCGTTATTATGCTATGGACCGTGACAAACGCTGGGAACGTGTTAAGATTGCTTACGACTTGTTGGTGAACGGTACAGGCAAGCAGGCCGAATGTATGGTTACTGCAATGGGCGAATCTTATGAAGCGGGTGTGACCGACGAATTTGTAAATCCCATCGTACACGTAGAAAACGGCAAGCCGGTAGGAGTTATTGAAGAGGGAGACGTGGTTATCTTCTTCAACTACCGTAACGACCGTGCTAAGGAACTTACCATTGTACTTACACAGCAGGATATGCCGGAAGCCGGAATGAAGACCATTCCAAATCTTCAGTACTTTACAATGACACCTTACGATGCAACCTTCAAGGGGCTTCACATCTTATACGATAAGGACAATGTAAGCAATACCCTGGGTGAATATCTGGCTGAAAATGGCAAGACACAGCTTCACATGGCCGAAACAGAAAAGTATGCACACGTAACCTTCTTCTTTAACGGTGGACGCGAAGCTCCGTTTGAAGGTGAAGACCGTATCCTTGTTCCTTCTCCCAAAGTGGCAACCTACGACCTAAAGCCTGAGATGAGTGCTTTCGAAATTAAGGATGCGTTGGTAGATGCGTTGAACAAACAGCAGCACGACTTTATCGTTGTTAACTTTGCAAACGGCGATATGGTTGGACATACAGGTATTTACGAAGCAATCCAAAAAGCGGTGAAGACGGTGGATGCCTGCCTGGCGGAAACAGTAGAAGCAGCAAAGGCTAACGGATACGAAGTGATTATCATTGCCGATCACGGTAATGCGGATAATGCGTTGAACGAAGACGGATCTGTTAATACAGCTCACTCGCTGAATCCGGTTCCTTTTGTTTACATAAGCGAAAATAAGAATGCAAAGGTGTCGGACGGTATTCTTGCCGATGTGGCTCCTTCTATCCTTAAAATCATGGGCCTTCCTCAGCCGGCAGAGATGACCGGTAAGGCGCTGATTGATTAATAAAACTAATTTTACCTTTACGGGAGAAGGCCTTCTAAAGGGTTTTCTCCCGTTTTTTTACCATAGAATATGATTGAGATAGACGATACGATTGTAAGTCTGGATATTGTGCAGGATTATTTCCTTTGCGACCTTGCCCGTTGTAAAGGAGCCTGTTGTGTGGAGGGAGATTCGGGAGCTCCGCTCGAGAAAGAGGAGATAGCCAAGCTTGAAGCGGCATTGCCCCATGTTTGGGATGATCTTTCACCCAAAGCACGTGAGGTGATCGACCGTCAGGGTGTTGCCTATATAGATACAGAGGGCGACATAGTTACTTCGATTGTGAACGGCAAAGATTGTGTTTTTACCTACTACGATCAGACCGGGACATGCAAATGTGCCGTCGAAAAAGCATATCGTGAAGGAAAGATTGATTTCTACAAGCCTGTTTCATGCCACCTTTATCCCATCAGAGTTACACAATACAGAGATTTTAAAGCTGTAAACTACCACCGGTGGAGTGTTTGCAAACCGGCCATTCTGTTGGGAAGGAAAGAAGAATTACGTATATATAAATTTCTGAAAGAGCCTTTAATCCGTAAATTCGGCGAAAGCTGGTATCAGGCTTTGGATACGTGTGCTGTCGAATTGGATAAACAGTCTGGTAGCGAAAAATACTGAAAACA
>JAEAMF010000367.1_pt1 | contig 61416 bp, 55 predicted proteins | sample 8958721 | NCBI WGS metagenome assembly JAEAMF01 (sample SAMN16933255, study PRJNA681124) | bioreactor sludge metagenome | isolation source: anaerobic bioreactor treating anionic surfactant - SDBS | place: India: Bengaluru | collected 2019-02-28
AATGATGTGCCACTATATCATATTCTGTCGTGAAAGTCCGACAAACTCCTAGCCAATTAAATACTCCCATAACGGACCTTTTTTGCCTCGCAAGCGGAGCTTCCGCATCAAATCCGTCATGTATTGATCGGGGAATATCCACGGTCTACCTGTTTTTCTTGCATTATCTTTCAAGGAGGTCAGAGCGATCTTGTCCGAAATGTAGTAAGTGGGTTCAATCAGGGTGTCGTCTCTTTTTGCTTTCTTTTCCTGCACGGTAAGCACATGAAGTTGCGTACCCGGATAGATACGCATTCCGATAAAAGGGAAGAAGGCAGTTCGTTCTATTTTTTTTGAATTTTCAAAGGTTTCGTTAAGCGTATCCTCGGTTTCACCATATCCTCCAAGGATGAGAAAATGGGCGTAGTGGATTTTTAGCATATCACAAATCTTTGATGCTTCCAAAATATTGGCAAATCGGAAAGGCTTGCCGTATTGCTTAAGTGTATTATCAGACAGCGAGTCCGAGCCGAACTCAATATGGGTAAGCCCTGCCTTCTGAAAGACTCGCAATAATTTTTCATTAATATTTATACAATTAAAGTAGCTGCCCCATTTGAGATTCATTTTTTTGCTTATAATGCGTTGCGCCAGCTCAAGGTTATATTCATTGCTGGTGTTAAATACAGAATCGGCGATAAAAACATAGTTGATCTGTTTCTTGAAATAAAGGTTGGACAGCGTCTCAACAATCGTATTGGCGTCAAACGTTCGCACTGTGCATCCTTCAATTAATGGATAGGTGCAATAGATACACTGATAGGGACAGCCGCGCTTGGTCTGTACACTGATCATGCCCGCCTGCTTCCAGTAAAAATCAAGCAGCCTTGTATCAAAGCATACTTTCGGAGCATAGCAATAAAGTTTCCTTTCATTTACCTGAATCCCATGGCTATTCACATAAACCAACCCTTCAATAGAGGAATAATCGATGTTTTTTTCGAGCGCCGTTAATAATTTCCACAGGCTGTCTTCCCCTTCACCATAAATGCCAAAGTCAGGTTTCAGGTATTCAAAGATAATGCGTCGGTAGATTGAATAACCAGGGCCCCCGATTATAATCTTGCCACAGCTGAACATACGAGTGGTTGCAATAACAGAACAGTAGAAGCTGATGAAGCTATCCTTCTGGTACAGATTCACATCATCAATATTGCGCAGTGAAATTCCGACATAGTCAGGCTGATATTTCTGCAGGCAATCTACAAAATCATCCTTGCTGCTCACCATAAAATCAAACAGCTGAATGTCGAAACCAGGCGATCTTTCTTTAAGATAGGTTCCGAGATATGAAATTCCCAGTGGGTACACCGGACAAGGAATAGTATACTGATTGGCAGAGACCAATAATAGTTTTTTCAAAGGCATTACAGTCTTATTATGTTTATAAAGCCGACATCACAAGAAGCAATGATTCCAATTTTGTTTGCACTGCCAATAATGGCTGCTGTTAGAATTAATCTTGCTTTGACTTATGGTATATGCTTATATAACTTAAAAGGTTGTTTCATTTGTTTACTGTAATTTGCGTATAAACATTATCAAAGACACATCATTCTTGCAAATTTATTTATTGTCTCCCTTACTGGCGATCGCCTGAGCGGAAACTGTGATTCAAACCCCTTTTAAAATAGCAGATAATGATTGAATAAGACCAACCTGATCACATGGTATTTATGCGTTTAATTTCAAGAATGCTTTTATTGGCTGTATTAAGCTGCACCATTGGCTGTTTAGCATCAAAGTCCCTTTTTTTCCCCAAAGCCTCACTTTCCCGCACGCAATGTGAAATCTACTATGACGTGAACGGAAATGGCAGGGCCGACTTTGCGTTGCAAGTTGATGAGGACAATAGTTGGACTAAGCTTGCATATTTGCCTGAACAATACGGACCATACAAGCGCATCTATCACATTAATGACTATGAACCTAACGCCGTACCACATCTTATTATTCTTTTGGATTCCATTCCCTTTCAGTCCGCACTTGATTTTTATAATGCCGGCGGTTTCAGATGGTTCCCTCCGCCGCAGAAGGTTATTGCTCCATTCCCAACGCTGAGCGCCGTTATATATAATCAAATTCTTCAAGCCCCTCCGCTTGCGGGAACCAACAACTATTATTATGATCAGCGCACCAATCGGATCTGCAATCGCTTCTGGGATGCTGCCAGCGGTGGCAAGACTCCCTGGCAGCATTACCTCCATTACAATGCTTCCTATCTGAGGGAAGGGTTGGGATTTGTTTTGCCCCGAAAGATCTATCGACGCGAATTGGCAAGCATCAAAAAGGCCTTCGACCAGAGCCCTGATCGAGTAACAATTGTTTATGCGGTCAGCTCTGCAGGCATGGTATGCAAATACGGCAAACAAGGCATAAATGAATGTTTGCAAGAACTTGAGCGTCTGTGCCTTCAGCTGTTATGGGAGCGGCAGGGTGCTCTTAAAATATCCATAGTGGCTGACCACGGCCATAACCTTATTCCCTCACAGTTTTTATTTATAAACGATATGCTTAGCAGGGCAGGCTTTACTGTTAAGAACGAAATCAACTCTGATACCGATATCGTCATAGACACGGAGGGACTGGTCACCTACGTGGGCCTGCACACTCGACGACCTGCAGATGTTGCCGACGCGTTGCTTCAGCACCCGCAAATGCAGCTAGCATTATATATGGATGGAGACAGAGTTATCGTACGTGATAACAGAGGCTCGGTCGCTATAGAAAAAAAAGGCGGCAAAATACGCTACCTTATCATTGATAGAGACGTTCTGGACTACCAGTCAATACTCTCTCTTCTGGCCATGACTGGAAAGGCAGATACAGAAGGCTTTGCAACATCAGACGACTGGTTTAACGCAACGGTTGACCACGAATGGCCTGATGCACCTCCACGGATATGGGATGCCTTCCATGGTCAAGTCGTTTCCCCTTCGGATCTTATGATAACCCTTAAAGATGGATACTTGAGCGGAAATCCCTTCTTCAAAACCTTTATCGATATGGCATCTTCACATGGAGGCCTCAACCAGGTGAACAGCGCAACATTTCTGCTTAGTATGACCGGACGGGCACAACGTCCTTTGCGAAGCAATGAAGTCATGCAGGCGATCGAACCCGGGTATGAGCCCGTCATTCGCTCAGGGAAATAACCCGGGTTAATCTTTTGATTTGCTGCCTTCAACTAAACCATCTCGTCGCAACATTTAATTCCTAATTTATATATGCACGATAGGTACGATCTCTCTTGTCCACACCTATAAAAAGACGGGATCGTTGTGACCCCGTCTTTAATCATTACGCATTTAGACTGGAAATTTATTGTTTAAATTTTTCTACAAATAGAAACTATTTGCAACGAATTCTGCCCTCAATAGTCATAGATCCACCAGGACTTTGACCTGTTGTTTGCTCTTTGGTTATTTCATAGTTTCCATTACAAGCTTTATTCGCCGCATCATCCCATTTTTGTATTATTCTAGATCGGTCACTTACAACACCGCCTGCGGACCAAATATCATATTCATTATTAGAAAGTGGCGTGACTACCACCTTACCCTCTTTAGCAGATTTTACCATACTACAACCGTTTAAAACAAACCCTGCAACAACAAAGCTCATACATAACATTAAAATTAATACTTTCTTCACCATTGACCTCCTTTTAGAACCGCTTTTAATTTTGCAAAATTCTGCATTTAATAACCGTACACTGTCATGCAAACCGATCCCCAAAAAGGATTAACACTAAAATCATAATCTACAAATGTAACTTTGGTCGCATTGTTTTTTGAAAGCATATCATTAAGCGAAAGGTTTCCAGAACCGCCAAACAAACTAGCATGGCCACAACTCTTACCAAGAACTTTTGATTTTGCTATATCAGATGGTTGTAATTGTATCGTTGCTGTTATTGGTGTAATCCCTTTAAAACTAAAGCAACCTGGTAATAATAATAATAAACTAATTGCTATCATTTTTTTTAAAGTAATCATTTCTCCTCCTTTTTGTTTGAATAGTTGATCTAAATTAATCAGAAATTTAGCTATCATCCAGATCCTGCACAATCTATTCAAATCAATCTACTATCGTAACGGCATATATTCCCCTCCTTATTCAGATGGTTTTTATATCAGCAAGAAAAACATCCCCTATCAAGCCAATTATATATATAACCTCACACCTTCTTCAACGCGCCGAGAAAATCCTCAATGGCCATGGCGGGCATTGTTTCCGAGGTAATGCGGCCGGTGGAACAGATCTTTAGGATGGTGGAAGCCGCAACCTTGTCGCTGGGCATATCCATCACCGTCATCAAATCATACCTACCCATCAGCCCGTAGATGGAGACAACCTTCCCGCCTGATGCCTTGATCGCCCGCTTTGCCATATCAAAGCGCTTTTGCGCTTTTTTAACATCCTTGAAACCCTAGCTGGTATATTTCCAGAGTGTCACGTACAGTGCCATGTTCAACCTCCTTCCCCTGAGATGAGAGATCGCACGCAATTAGGACGCGGTGATATTTTTAATGTATTCAAATGCGTCCTTCACCGTCTGAATCTTTTCCGCATCTTCATCGGGTATTTCCTTTCCGAACTCCTCCTCCAGCACCATGATCAACTCCACCAGATCAAGCGAGTCGGCGCCCAGGTCATCGACAAAGGAAGCGTCCGGCACCACCTCTTCTGCGCTCACCCCCAACTGATCGACAATGATGTTCTTAATTTTTTCTTCCACGTTCATCGCCCTCACCTCCTTCCTCTGTCAGGTTGCTATTGATTTTTCAATTTTAGCCCATGTGTCGCGGAGATTAACCGTGAGATTGAAAACAGGGTTTCCCGGGACAGAGTCCCTGGTGTCCACACGGAAGTAGCCCTGCCGTTCAAACTGGTAACGATCACCCGGCCGCGCCGCCGCCAGTGACGGCTCCGCGCGGCAGGAGGTCAGCACCTGCAGCGAGTCGGGATTTAAATATTTCCGGTAATCCTCTCCTTCCTTTTCACCGGTTGGGTCAGGTACGGTAAACAGCCGGTCATACATTCGCACCTCGACCGGGACCGAATGCGCCGCCGATACCCAGTGCAGCGTTGCCTTGACCTTGCGCCGGTCGGGGGAATCCCCGCCGCGGGTTGCCGGATCGTACCGGCAATGCAGCTCCACCACCTCGCCGGTTTTCTCATCCTTCACCACCCGCTCGCAGGTAATATAATAGGCATAGCGCAGCCGCACTTCCCTGCCCGGCGCCAGCCGGAAAAACTGCTTCGGCGGCGATTCACGGAAATCGTCCCGCTCGATGTACAGCACTTTCGAGAAGGGAATTCGTCGAGTGCCCATGCCGGCGTCTTCCGGATTATTCACCGCATCCAGCTCTTCCTCGCAATCGTCAGGGTAGTTGTCAATCACCACCCGAAGCGGATTGAGCACCGCCATCACCCGTGGCGCCCGCCGGTTGAGATCCTCCCGGACGCAATGCTCCAGCAGGGCAATGTCAACCACGCTGTTTCGTTTGGCCACGCCGATGCGTTCGCAGAAGGCGCGGATGGACTCGGGGGGGTAGCCCCGCCTGCGCAATCCGGAAATGGTGGGCATCCGGGGATCATCCCAGCCCGACACGTGCCCCCCCTGCACCAGTTCCAGCAGCATGCGCTTGCTCATGATGGTATAGCTCAGGTTGAGCCGGGCAAACTCAATCTGCTGGGGGTGGTACAGATCCAGCGCATCCAGAAACCAGTCATACAGGGGCCGGTGATCCTCGAATTCGAGCGTGCAGATGGAATGGGTAATCCGCTCCAGTGAATCGGAAACGCAGTGGGTAAAATCATACATCGGGTAGATGCACCAGCGGTCGCCGGTTCGGTGATGCGTCGCCCGGAGAATGCGGTACATCACCGGGTCCCGCATGTTAATATTGGGCGAGCTCATGTCGATTTTTGCCCGCAGCGTACGCGACGCGTCGGGAAATTCGCCCGCCCGCATGCGCGCAAACAAACTGAGGTTTTCCGCCGCGGGGCGCGTGCGGTAGGGGCTGTCCTTCCCCGGCTCATTGAGCGTGCCCCGGCTTTGCCGCACCTCGTCGGGCGTCAGGTCGCAGACGTATGCCTTGTCCCGCCGGATCAGCTCAACCGCGTAGCCATACAGCTGCTCGAAATAATCCGAGGCATAATACATCCGTTCGTCCCAGTCGAATCCAAGCCACCGGACGTCTTCCTGGATGGAGTCGACATACTCGGTGTCTTCCTTGCTGGGATTGGTGTCATCAAAGCGCAGGTTGCAGAGCCCGCCCCGGTAATCTGCGGCGAGGCCGAAATTGAGGCATATGGATTTTGCATGACCGATGTGCAGGTAGCCGTTCGGCTCGGGAGGAAAGCGGGTATGTACCCGTCCCTCATACTTGTTTGAAGCAAGGTCATCTTCAATAATCGTCTTGATAAAATGTGACGGTGCGCTGCGTTCCGGGGTGTCCATGTTCACCAACATCGTTCTTTCTGATCCGCATTGCCGCAGCGGAATCATGGGATTGGTTATGCGGCCTCTCACAGTGCGATCAAATCAGCGCCGCTGTGCAAATCACACGACGTTCGTGGGAAACGTGCTGTTTTCACAGCGAGCAGCAGGATGAGTGAAGGCAGCTTAGCAAGTTCCATTTTATTTGTAAAGTACAAGTTTTTTTGGTAGCCTTTCTGAGCTGATATAACCAATGGAGGAGCTGACCATGGATACCTTTGCCTGTATCAAATCAAGACAGAGCATCCGTCATTTTGCCCCTGAAGAGCCGTCCCGCGCCGTGCTGCTTGACTGTCTCGAGGCCGCTGCATGGGCGCCCAATCCCACCACCCAGCAGCCATGGAGATTCATTGTGCTTACCGGAAACACGCTTAAAAAGGTATCTGAGATCATTGAGCACAATTTTTCCCTGGCGCAGCAGCACAATAATGCACGGGTGGTGCCGGAGATCAGCGCTGCGACGCGTTCACTGCTTGAAGAAAGAAAATCCCGGTCATTTGGTGAGATGATCGCCTTCCTGAAAGCGAATGGAATCGACATGCAGTCCTTGGGACATGGTAATTTTTGTTTTCACAATGCGCCGGTGGGAATCATCTTCGCCACCTATCCCTGCAAGGACCAGAATTTCTTTAAATCAACCGTGGCAGCCATGGAAAATTTCCTGCTTGCGGCCACGGCGCAAGGATTGGGGACCTGCTGGATGAACGCGGTGTCGATCTGCCAGGATTATATCAAGGAAGAGCTCAAGCTGCCTGCGGAACTCATACTGGTGGACGGGGTGGCGATCGGCTATCCGGTGCCGGATTCGCCTCTCAACCGATTACCCCGGAGCAGGCTTCCGGTCAATGACGTAACCCTCTGGCTTTAAACGGAGTTTTTGATGCAGAAAGAGGTATACAATACTCATTACCTTTTCTCTCGTTGGATTGGACAGAACTGTCATTTCGAACGAATGTGAGAAATCTTATAAGATTTCTCAGTCGCTGAAGCTCCTTCGAAATGACAAGACAAACCGAAACACAGAGAGGCAACCTGCGGGTTGCCTTTACTTTTTATTGAGAATGGTACGAAAGGTATTCGCCGTTGCAGCATTATGCGGCTATAACCAATTTTATAATAAAATGACTAAAGATATGCCCTGCACAGCCGATGAGATAGCTATTGTTTTATAAATCATTCCTATTATTTTTCATGGATCAACAACCAGTACCGGGTGTGAAATCCGGCGTGATTGTTCCGCACTAGAATCCTGTGGAAGCGTAATGAACCAGACTGCATCCAGCAACCGAAACAACATATCCCGCATGGAGCCTGCCCGCAACCCGTTTACGCCGAAGGGCGGCACAGGTCGCGATTCAAGCCTGAACAGCACGCTCAAACGGGCTGACAAGGGGCAGGCCTCGCAGAAGCTGGGGCAGATTCTGCTTAAAGAGGGGTTGATAACCGCCGCCCAGCTCGATGAAGCATTAAAGATAATGGATAAAACCCATGTCCGGCTTGGACGGATCCTGGTCAAGCTCGGGCATTTGGAAGAACGGACCATTGTTGAATGCCTGGCGCGGCAATACAATTACCCGATCATTGATATTGAAAACCACGTTATCCCGGAGAAGGTCATCAAGCAGGTTCCCTACGACCTTGCCAAGAAGCACTTCGCCATCCCGGTTGACTTCCGGGACAATACCCTCATCATCGCCATGGCCGATCCCACCGACAGCCTGGCGATCGAAGATATTCAGTTCAAGACCAATCTTTCCATCAAGCCCACCCTGACCACCGAACAAAACATCATCGAGTGCTTCAGAAAATACTACCACGTTGATGATCGCGAGATTAAAAGCTTTCACCTCAATTCCATCGAGCTGGAAGAGGAGGATATCCGGGTCGAGGAGATCGAAGACTACGGGAAGCTGCTCTCTGACGCGGTCGACGAGTTCGGCATCAAGTATGACGATGATAAAGAAACCAACGAAGAGCTGTATTCCGCCGCCGACACGCCCATCGTCAAGTTGGTCCAGTCAATCATCACCAAGGCCATCAAGCTGGGCGCCAGTGACATTCACATTGAACCGTTTGAAAAGGTGTATTATGTTCGTTACCGGCTGGATGGCGAGCTGTATCGGGTGATGAACCTGCCTCCGTCGATCAAGGAAGCCATCTCATCGCGCATCAAAATTCTGTCAAACCTGGACATCGCGGAACGGCGCATGCCCCAGGATGGAAGAATCAAGCTCAAACTGGGACGCAACCGCGCCATCGACATCCGGGTCAATACCCTGCCCACCATATTCGGCGAAGGCATCGTCATGCGCCTGCTGGACAAGTCGAACCTGAAGGTTGACATGACCCAGCTGGGTTTTACCGCCGACGGGCTTAAAAAATTTGAAACCGCCATCAGCAAGCCCTACGGCATGGCGCTGGTGACCGGGCCGACCGGAAGCGGTAAAACCACCACCCTCTATTCCGGCCTCAACAAATTAAATACCATCAACAAGAAGATCCTCACCGCTGAAGACCCCATTGAATACAACTTTACCGGCATCAACCAGCTGCAGGTGAAGGAAGAAATCGGCCTTACCTTCGCCAGCGCACTGCGGGCATTCCTGCGTCAGGACCCGGACATCATCATGGTGGGAGAAATTCGCGACCTGGAAACGGCGGAAATTGCCATCAAGGCCGCGCTGACCGGCCACTTCGTATTGAGCACCGTGCATACCAACGATTGCCCATCAACCGTGGGAAGACTCATGGACATAGGGGTCAAGCCGTATTTAATTGCTTCAGCGCTCACCATTGTGATTGCACAGCGGTTGCTGCGATGCATCTGCGAAAAATGCAGCGCCCCCATCAAGGAGATGAACCCGCAGCTGCTGAGAGATGTGGGCATGGACCCCAATCAGCTGGATGGAGTTGAATTGTATCAGGGCAGAGGATGTGACAACTGTTCCGGCACGGGGTTTAAAGGCAGGATCGCGGTCTATGAAATTCTCACCCTGGACGATGACATGCGCAAGCTGATTACCAGCCCCAACTTCAGCGAGGTGCAATTAAGGGATCTTGCCGCGGAAAAAGGCATGCTGTCGCTTCGCCAGGAAGCGCTCAGAAAGGTTCTGGAAGGAGTCACCACCCTCGAAGAAGTGCTTCAGAAGACGACCGTCCTGGGCTAGCCCGCCTAACCGGAAAGCCGCCCTCCGCATATAATCTTTTCTCCATTTGTTTGTCAACCGGCCGCGGCATCTGTTATCGATGTCAGCGCCTGACGGTAGACCGCTTCAACCTTTTCCATCTGCCCTTCAAGGCTATATTCCCGGCATATGCGCTGACGAGCCGCCTCCCCCATTTTCCTGCGCAGCGGCGCATCCCCGGCCAGCCGGACAATTGCCTGCGCCAGCAGTTCCGGCGTGTCGTCCACCACCAGACCGCTGACACCGTCTTCAACCAGTTCCGGCAGCATTCCGCGGTTTGCGGCGATGACCGGCTTTCCCATGGCCATCGCCTCTCGCACCGCCCGGCAGGAGCCGTCGCTCCCCGGCACCAAAAAAATCTTAACATCGAGTGCGGCAAGCAGCTCCCGGTAACCTTCAAGGTGATAGCCGGTCAAAATGACATTGTTCGCAAGCCCGAGCCGATGAACCGGTTGCATGGCAACTTCTTCAATGTGCGTGCCTCTGCCGATAATCAGCGCCTTGAGCCGCGGCATTTCCCGAATCACCTGCGACAGCGCCTGCAGCAGGATTTCAAAACGCCGGTGCCGTTGCACCCGGGCGACAATGCCCACCACCGGTGCTTGACCGGCAATGCCGAAGCGCTCCCGCGCGGCCCGCCCGTCAATCAAAGGATTAAAATAGTTCGCATCGACGCCGGGGCAGATGGTCTGGATGCGGTCGGCCGGCACGGTGTAGTCGCGTACGATTGCCTGTTTTGCGGCCTGAGAAACGGTTATCAGCGAGTCGGTATAATGATTGATGATCATGCGGTTGCGCGGCGTGGGTGGAAGCTCCGGTCCGTCGTATACCGTTCGGATGATAGGAACACGTCGCTTCCCCAGCGCAGCGGCGCCCGCAACCAACAGATGATCGTTGGAAAGATGGGTATGGATGAGCTGAAACCGGTCTTTTTGCATGCGGGCACGCAGGCGGAAGATGTCCCGCGCATTCTGCCAGGGATTAAAATGCTTGTTCAAATATAATCCATCTATCATAGCAAGGCCGGCTTCCCGGGCACGTTTGCTCAGGGAATCTTCAACCGGCACCGGCGGGTCGGCACAGGCAAAAACAACGCCGTTTCCCTTTTTCATAAAGTAGACCGCGGCGTTCAGCGCGTGCTCCGCCGGCCCGGTCCACTTCCAGTTGCTGAAAACCTGAAGCATCTTCACCACTGGCGCATCCTGCTGCTCATGGTTGTTTGAACACCAGTCCATAGGGCCTGGTGTTTTTCTGCCTGCTGATGTCCATAATCCGCCTGAAGTACCGCCTGCCTTCCTTCGCAAGCGGCGTTCCCTGCGCGTACTGCCTGAAAAATAAGATACGGTCCGCCGGCGTCATGCAAGCGGCGACCGAGGCATTAATCTGTGCCAGATTATTGGCCCGCTCCTCAAATGAAAGACGGCGCCCGCAGCGCAGGCGGTCCAAATCCACAATGTACAGACGCCATGCATCGGCTTCTTCACAGACCAGAATGTTATTGGACTTGAGATCCGCGTGATAGATGCCCTTGTCATGCATGTCGCGAATTACTCCCGCCAGGGCCGCGATAAATCTCTTTTTATGCCGTGTTTCCTCCTCCGACAATATGCGGTTATAGCGCTGCAGTACGTAATCATTCAGTTCCTGAGAGCGATCGACATAGCGGGTGATGAGAATCGTCCTGCCCATTAACAGCCCTTCGCGGCACTCAAGCAGCGCCAGGGCGTCAGGGGTGGAAACGCCGCGCACCCGCAATGCCCTGGACCCGATCCAATTGCGCCTGGCGCGGGAGGCAAACAGGGTATTCCGCAACCGGCTGAAAAGCGATGCGAAACGCGCCTCCTTGATTACGACCGTGCATGCCTCCCCATCCTGTGTCACACTGAGGACTGACACGGTTTCCTTCGCCGTTTTTTTAAGCGTGAGCGGGTTCTCCCGGCCGGGCTGCCGGTAGCGGACAAGCAGCGCTTCTATAAGCGGCTCCGGATACATCCGGTTCCGGTAGATGGTACACGTCCCCCGGGCGCTGATGGAAAATTCCGAGCTGTGCTTAAGGCAGCGTTTGGTGCGGCTCCTGAGGTGGGTGTGCCACATCCTTCCGGCCGTGCGTTCAATCCGAAGCGCCGTCTGCGAAATAGAATCGGCGGGCAGGTTTGCATGCCGGAGATAGCTTCTGAGAAAGCGCAGCCGGACGGTCCGGGTAAGGCTGAGCGAATTGCGCAGCTGTGCCAGGTCCCGCGCCCGCATCCAGAGTGGCACCCATCCCGTGTGCCATACCTTGTGCAAATCAACCAGGTAGATTTGCCCGGGTGTGTTTGCGCCGGGCACCACCAGAATGTTGCCGGCGTGAAGATCGCGGAAGAAAAAACCGGCAGTATGCATCTTCGCAACCAGACGCGCCGTTGCGTCCAGCAGCATCGCCTGCTGGGCTGCGGCCTCCGGCCCTGCAAGCAACTCATGTAAGGGAACCGCTCCTTCAAGCGCCCTGGTGAAAAGGTACGCCTCCGCTAAAAAGCCGTACTTTCGCCGTTCACCACGGGCCAGGGGGCCGGGCACCGGCAGTCCGCGCTTATAAAAACTGAGCATGGCATTCCATTCCGAGGCTGCCTTGGAAGGGACCAGGAGGTATTTTAAGCGATCCGCCGCGGCCGGTCTTTTGTAGAGCTTGGCGAAGATAGCCTCCCCGGCGTGAGGAGGACGGATAATCATGCTTCTTCGCACCGGGTTTTCGCGCAGAATGAAGCATTCTCCTGATGTCCCGGGGTGAAGCAGCGCGTCCAGCGCGCGGGGAATCAGATGCCGGAAGGCCGGATCGGCAATCCAGTGGATGCCCTTGTCGCTGAAGGCAGCGAAGGCGGATGGTTTATGTGCGTTTCCGTTTGGAATATCCTTCCTCCCCACGCTGCTGCAGTTCCCAGAGCTTGGCGTATCTGAGAAACACATAAAACGAGGACGCCACCGATATGATGAATCCCGGCAGACCGTCCAGGAAGCCGCGCTTGATGACATAGGTGCCGATAAATTTGAAGATCGGGTGAAGCACCAGCCGGGCCAACGCAAACCGCTCGCCGTCGGCGTCCAGCCCGGCGGCGGTAATTGATGAAAAACTGTCAACCGTCTGCAGCTGATGGGAGAGGTTACGGTACACATAATGCAGAAGGTCCGATTGCAAATAGGCGCCGACGCCGTCAAGCACCACCCGGTCATGGGGATCCCTGCCGCCCCATCTGCCCCTGGCTTTCTTAAAAAGTCGCAGCTTGTAATCCGGGTACCATCCCCCGTGATTGATCCATCGTCCCAGATAGAATGAGTGGCGGGGGAAGAAATAGCCGTCCGCCGAAGTAGTTTCAGCCGAAAGGCACTCCTCGATTTCACGACGCAGCTCGGGCGATATCCGCTCATCGGCATCGAGGCAGAGCACCCACTCGTGCCGGGCATAGTGGAGGGCGTAATTTTTCTGTCGCACGTGGCCCTGCCATTCCTTCAGGTGCACCTGGTCTGTATAGGTTCTGCACAGCTCGACGGTGCGGTCGCTGCTCAGCGAGTCCACCACAATGATTTCCTCGACCCACGCGATTGACTCGAGACAGGCCTCAATGTTTTTTTCTTCGTTATAGGTTATGATACAGGCTGAAATCGGAGGTCTCATCATGCACCGCTTTTTGCGCCGATTGGCGCAGCTGCACATCGGGTACGGACACGTTTGTCCAAACCGGCCATTTGTTCCATCACCACTGCTTCCACCTCATCCACCGATAGCGCTTCCATGCAGCGATGATCCCTTGGGCAGCGCCGTTTGAGGCAGGGACTGCAGTCGGTTTGCCGGCGGATCACCCGATTGCGCGGGCCCAGCGGCGATGTGGTCACGGGATCGGTTGATCCGAACAGGGCAATCACCGGGGTTTCCACCGCAGCAGCCATATGCATCGGCCCGGTGTCATTGGTAATCAGCAGATCACAGCGCTTCAACAGCGCCGCCAGACGCATCAGGTCCTTCCCCATCGCGATTAAAGCCCGGCGATTAAGGCTGAGATGCATGTACTCAATCAGAACGGCATTGTCCGTCCCGCCGACCAGCAGCAACCGGTTCCGCGGGAAGGAAAGGAGGCGGCGCGCCAGCTCGATGTACCTGGCCGACGGCCAGCACTTGGCCGGCCCGTAGGTGGAGCCGGGATTCAGGGCAATAAGCGCGTGTTCCCCTGTGACCCCGGCCTCACTACAATATGATTCCGCCCACGCGTCGTCATCACCGCCGATATGCAGGCGCGGACGCCGCCGCGCGCCGCAGTCTCCTAAAAATTGCACCAGGTGATAATAGTAATCAGTCTGATGGCATTGCAGCAGCTGCCCGGTCTCCGGCGGCGCATGGGTCAGGAGCACCCCCCTTCCATTGCAGGCGTACCCCACGCGATACGGTATGCCGGCAAAAAAGGCCGGCAGCGCAGCCCGCGGCGACCGGGGCAGGATCAGCGCCAGATCATAGCGCTCCCCCTTGATGCGCCGGATTAGCCGCACCTCCTCCCGCAGCTGTGCCGTCCCCCGTGCCTGCGGGAGGGCAAGCACCTCATTCGCCCAGGGCGCATGGCGGAAGAGTGCGCTGAGGTGATCCCTGACCATCAGAGTGATGCGTGCGTTCGGCAGCAGCCGGCGGAGCCCCTCAAGCGCGGGCATGGTCAATATGGTATCGCCAATCCAGTTTACTCCCCGCACCAGAACCTTTTCAATCGAACCGAGCGGCGGTGGTGAGGTCATGTCATGACCTGACGGCCGCCGCCATCCGCCGTTTGCGTGCTCCCGTCGCGCACAAGGGCAACCGCCGCATCAAACACCTCGTCGGCAGTGATGGCGGCCATGCAATCGGTCCGGCTGCAGTCCCGTGTGCGGCAGGGGCTGCAGGACACGTCCTTTCGCAGCATGATAAAGCGGCTGTGCTCATAGGGCGCATTAACCACCGGATCGGTCGGGCCGTACAAAACCACCGCCGGTGTCTGCACAAAACAGGCAAGGTGCATCGGCCCGCTGTCGCTTCCCACAAAAAGGGAGGCGCGGCGAAACAACTCCGCCAGCCGGGTCAGGGTCACTGGCCCGGCCACGACCGAGGCATGGCGCATGCGTCCGACAATGAACTGGACGGTTTCACGTTCACCCGGTCCCCATGTCCATATAATCTTCGCATTGAGCTCTTCGATAAGCCGGTCCGCGAGCACTGCATAGGAAGCGGGGGCCCACCTTTTGTAAAGGGTTTTTCGGCTTGTCCCGGGATGAATGACGATGAGCGGCTCACCACCGGCAAGTCCCCGCTCTTTCAGAAAACGGTCGGTTTCGATTCGGTCAGCCTCAGTTACCGGAATGACCGGATCGTAACGAGCCGTCGCATCGATTCCCAGAAAACGGATAAAGCGCAAATTCCTCTCGATCCGGCTGACGGATGCCGATCCCACATCAACATGATACGTGTTGAACAGGTGATTGCCCTCCTTGACATAAGGACGACTTAGGCCGGCCCGCAAAGAAACCCCCGATAAAAGGCTGACCAGGCCGCTTTTCAATATGCCGTGAAAATCAAGCACCAGATCGAAGCGCTCCTGGCGTATCGCGCGCACGACCGAGGCAACCTGCAGAACCGGTGCAAGCAGCCCCGACGCTCGGCCGCGATTCTTTTTCCACTCGCTCCGCTTGAAGACAAAAACCCGGTCCAGGTCCGGATGGCCGGTCAGGAGATCAGCCGAGCTGTCTTCAACCGCCCACCCAATAAATGCCTCCGGAAGCTTTGTGCGAAGCGCGCGCAGGGCGGGCAGCGTCCTTATTACATCCCCGATGGCGCTTAATCGAATGATAAGTATCTTCCGCGGGTTCTGTACCGGTGGGCTATTCATCAGTATGCGTGCTCGTTTTCGTCTCTGATCGCCTAATTATATGGTTACCTTATTTTTTTTCAAGACAATTCTCTCATTATGCCGATGCCCTTTGATGCAAAGCCGCCACCCCGTATAAAGATTCTGCTGGAAAATTGCTCTCGATGTGATACCATGCCGGGAATGCGCGCGGACGCCATTGTATTCTTTCAGGCGCATGCATTGATTAATTCGAATCGATTCGCACCACCATGCCATCGTTCAAGTTAAAAATTCTGAATCGCTATGTCTTCCGGGAGCTGTTTGGTCCGTTCCTGATCAGCCTGCTCATCTTCAGCATGATCATGCTCATGGGAAGAACCCTGCGCTTTTCAGACCTGTTCATCAACAAGGGCCTGGCGCTCCTGGACGTCGGCCGGCTGATAACCTACATATTCATACCCTTCCTGGTGTATATCATTCCCATGTCGGTGCTCCTGTCGGTGCTGCTTGGCCTGAACCGGCTGTCCGCCGACAATGAAATAACCTCACTGAAATCCTCCGGCATCAGTCTCTATCAGCTGCTCGTTCCGGTGGGCGCGTTTGCATTTTTAGCCTTCTGCCTCACCGGGGCAATCATCGTGTATGCCTATCCCTGGGGTTTCTCCTCGCTGCGCGAGTTCGCCTACAAGATTGCCAAGACCAGTTCTGAGATTGGCATGCAGGAGCGGGTCTTCAACGACTCATTCGAAGGAATGATCATCTACGTGGACAAGGTATCGGTTCGCAGCGGCAATATGCAGGGCATCTTTATCTCGGACCGGCGCGATCCTTCCATATCAACCACCATTCTTGCCAAAGAGGCTTTTATCGGCTCCGACCCCACGGCGCTGTCGGTAAACATGAGACTGTATAACGGCAGCTTCCACCGGGTAAGCAGTGACCTACAGACCTTTCAGATGGGGAATTTCGACACCTACGATATTGTGCTTGATCTCAAGACCTCATTCGGCGAGCTCAAGAAGAAAAAGCGCAAATACCGCGAAATGACCCTCTCCGAGCTGCTGCGTGAAAAAGCGACCGGCGGACGGGAAAAGCCGGAGCTGAACGAGATCAATATCGAATACCATAAAAAGTTTTCCATTCCCTGCGCTGCCTTTGTCTTCGGCTTGATCGGCATTCCGCTCGGCATTCGCAAGATCCGCGGCGGCAAATCCTATGGCTTCACCATCAGCATTATCGTGATCATGCTCTACTATCTGCTGATGCTGACCGCTGAAACGCTTGCCAAGAACAACACGGTCATGCCGCTCATTGCCATGTGGCTTCCCAACATGGTCCTGGGCGCCCTGGGCCTGCTCCTGCTGCGTGCCGCCGCCCGGGAAACGGCGCCGGCGCCGGTTCGTTTCCTCGGACCGGTTTTGTCCCGCTGGCACGCGCGGATGACCCGACGATTGCGTAACCGTTAAATCAGTGACACGCCTATCCCCATGAGGAGCCATGGCGCTGAGCCCCTCCATTCCATCAGATTGCAGCCTTGTTGAACAGGGCCGCATATCAGCCTTACTAAAAAAAGCGTACAGTTCGAGCCTGGTCAGACTGGGGGTGCTCAATCCCAAATCGCTTCTCGCCCGCAGCATGGCGTCCGGACACAGTCGCTTTACCGGTCGCGGTACGCTCGTTTCGCTGCCGCTGGATGAGGCGGCCGGCGCCTGCGTGGTGGTGAAGCAGTGCCTGCGCGGCGGCCTCATTCGCCATCTCAGCAGCGATCTTTTCTGCGGCGGCAACCGTCCCTTCGACGAAATGCGTGCCAACCGAACCATCATTGAGCGGGGCGTCAAAACCACTGAAGTCATCGCGGCGGTACAGGAACGGGTTTTCGGTCCCTTGTACCGCGCCTACCTTTTTTCGCTGGAACTGACCGGCTGCAGCGATTTGACCACCTATCTCAGCCTGCTGCAGGGAAAATCCTGCGAGCAGCGCTTCCGGGCAAAGGCCGGCATATTTGAGGCGCTGGCCCATGCGTTCAGCGCCATGCACCGCAGCGGTATTTACCACCGGGACCTCCATTTAAAAAATGTCTTGCTGCGTGAGGCGACCTCGGCACCGGCGCCGGAGGTATTCATCATTGATTTTGACCGCGCAAAAGTAAAATCGACGCTGCACCCGAAGGAAAAGCTGAACAACCTGATGCGCTTCAACCGATCAATTGAAAAGTTCCGGGTTTTCAGCGGAGGGACAGTTACCAGGGGGGATCAAATGAGATTATGCCGCGCATACCTTGCCGAAAATGAAGACGCGGCGCGTCTGATGCCGCGCGCCCTGCGACGATACCGGGCAATGACCAGGCTGCGCATGATTAAGTGGGGCTTTCGCGCCCGCAGCGGACATTGAGCAGGATTGATCCAGCAGATTGTTGAAAAAGCAGTTTCTACATGCTGTTCAAAAACATCCAGATGCAAGGCACGCGAAATCCTGAGGAATGAGGCGTACATGAGAGTACGGTGCAATGACGAAGGATGAGCGTAACGCAGGGGATGGGTGTTTTTCAACAGCCTGCTAGTTCAGTGGGGTAGCCTCGTCGATAAGCATGACCGGTATATCATCCTTGACATGATAGACCAGCCGGCAGTGATGACAGATGAGCTGCCCCTCCTCCTCACGATACTCCAGTTCCCCGGTGCAGCCGGGATCCCGCACGCACTTGGGGCAGGCCAGTATGTCCAGCAGTTCCTTTTTGAGTGCCATGCTACGCTCCTCTTCGCTTGTGTGCCGCCGTTTGCTTACGGCGTATGCTAAACGTCTTCCGCCGCTTCAGCGATAGATGGTTTGCAGCCATTCCCACTCGGCCTGCAAACCGGTTTTCAATTCCACCCGGGGGCGATAGCCGAGTTCTCCGTGCGCCCGGGCCGTGTCAGCCATGGTATGTTTCATATCCCCCCGCTGACCGGGCAGGTATTTCATCCGCGCTCGCCGCCCCGCAATGTCCTGAATGGTTTCGAGCACCTCTTTCAGCATCACCCGTGAGCCTCCGCCGATGTTGAATACCGCTCCGCTGCGTGCGCATTGCGCCGCCAGCAGATTCGCTTCTACCGCGTCAGCGACAAAGGTGAAATCACGCGTCTGATTGCCGTCACCGTATACCTCGATCTCCTCGTCCCGTATGATCGATCGCATAAAGCGATGAAACGCCATGTCCGGCCGCTGGCGCGGTCCATACACGGTGAAGTAGCGCAGCGACACAACCGGGATGGCGTAGCTGCAGGCATAGGTGTGACAGAGGTGCTCAGCCGCCAGTTTTGTCACCCCGTAGGGCGATACCGGCTGCGGGAGGCTGTCCTCGCGCAGGGGCAGGGCGGCGGCATCGCCGTACACCGATGACGAGGATGCATACACAAACCGCTCGAGGGCTGATCCCTTGCAGGCCTCCAGCAGGAGCTGGGTTGCCAGCACGTTCAACGAGGTGTAGATCTCAAATTCCTTTCCCCAGCTGGACCGGACCCCTGCCTGCGCCGCCTGATGAAAAATATGGGTGATGCCCTTGATCAACTCTCCAAGGTCGAGCTTCAGGAGATCTCCTTCAACAAAGGTAAATCGCGGCCGCAGCAGCAGACCCTGCAGATTGGCTTCCTTCGCCGACCGGGCATAATAGGGGGTAAAGCAATCCACCCCCATCACCTCATGTCCTTCCGCAAGCAGCCGTTCGGCCAGATGTGAGCCGATGAAACCGGCAACGCCGGTTACCAGTGTGCGCATTTGTTGTTTCTCCTTAGGCATGCAGAATTCTTATGGCGATAACCTGAGCAGCGGCATGTGTCTGCATCATATTCACGGCGCACCATCCGTGTCCATAAACACCGCCGCAGCCTCCATGACCTGGTCCACCCCGATTTCGTTCATGCAGATCATTGAGTCACATCTCTTCTTGTAGCAGGGGCTGCATGGCGCCTGGGTGCGCACGATGCGCGCCCGTTCGGTGTACGGTCCGGTTCTCCATGGCGCAGTGGGACCAAACAGCGCCACGACCGGCGTGCCCACGGCAGCGGCAAGATGCATGGGCCCTGAATCGGTGGTGACAAAAAGCCGTGCCTTGCTGATGAGGCAGGCAAGCTCTTTCAGCGTCGTCCTTCCGGCCGCATTCACTGCCTGACAACGCATGCGGGAAATGATGCCGTCAATGTATGCCGCATCAGCGGTGGAGCCGGTATAGATGAGTCCGGCATTATAGGTGCTGATGAGACGGTCCGCCATCTCCGCCATTTTCTGCACGTCCCAGCGCTTGGTTTCCCAACCCGCCGGGGCATTGACCAGAATCAGCGGACCGGTGCGATCCTTCAGGGTGGCGTGCATCAGTGCATCAACGCGCGCCTTATCCTGTTCACCTGGCGGCGCCATGCCGTCGCTTGCCGAATAATGATGCTGCGACGAGCCTTTGCCATGTGCCTCCCTGCCGCTGACCGATATGCCCTTCAGTTTGAGAACCGCCTCCACCAGGCCGATATTTTTATCAACCGCATGCAATTCTGCAGGGGGAGGCTCTATTCTACGGGAAAGCGCCAAATAACTCAACTCGCGGGTTTTCCCGTAGCCGATCTTGCATGCTCCCCTGCTGAGCACCACCAGGACGGCGCTCTTGAACAGGCCCTGAAAGTCAATCACCAGGTCATATCGTTCCGAGCGCAACTCCCTGATGAAGGATGCGGCTTCTTTGTAGACCGCAAACCAGCGCGACGGGCGTGCCAGGTGATGCATCCAGCGCTTGCGGCCTGATACCATCACCTTATCGAGCTGGGGATGCCCGACCAGAATGCCGGCGGCCTTTTCTTCAACCACCCAGTCCAATGAGCTTTCGGGCAAGCATTGCCGCAGCAGCGCAAGCGCCGGGAGGGTATGAATCACGTCACCGATCGCGCTCAGCTTGACGATCAATATCTTCATGGTTGGATGACCGGAGATCATTCAGTATCCATCCTGCCGCTTCACGCAGGTCTGCCGCTATGAAAGCCGGAAGCACGCCCGGCGTCTGGTCAAGGCGTTTGCATTCCTCAGCGCCGTAGCCGGTGAGCACCAGGATGCCCTTCACCCCGGCCCGTCCTGCACACTCAATGTCGGAGAGCTTGTCGCCCACCAGGTACGATCGCTCCACATCCAGATTGCATTCATTTGCCGCCTGCCGCAGCATACCCGTGGCCGGCTTTCGACAGTCACACGCCAGGCGATATTTGTCCACCGCACCCTCGGGATGGTGCGGGCAATAATAAACCGCGTCAAGACGAGCTCCCTGCGCTTCCAGGCGCTCATGCATAGTCCGGTTCAGCACGGCAACCGTTTCTTCGGTGAAGAAGCCGCGGGCCACCCCGGACTGGTTGGTGATTACCACTGCGGCGAGACCGCTTTGATTGAAAAGCCGTATGGCATCAGCAGCGCCGGGAATCAGGCGCATCTTCCGCGGATCGCTGAGGTAGGCCTCTTCGGTGCAGATGACCCCGTCCCGGTCAAGAAATACCGCCCGCCTCATCATCAAAAGTTCTCCCGCCAACCAATCCTTTTCATCGTTTACCGGATGCCAGGCGCGACTTTTTAAAGACCCGTTTAAAAATCTCGTCGAGCGCCTTCAGATGCCGCTCATAGGTGCAGGTCTTCTCAATCTCTTTCCTGGTGAGATGCTTCATGATCTCCCGGTCCTTGAGCATGAGCTGGACAAAACCCCGGTTGGTGGCAAATGCCCGATGAGCGCATCTCTGAACCAGGCGGTATGCATCTTCCCTGGTTACGCCCTTGTCCACCAGCATCAGCAATATCGTTTGCGAATAAAACACCCCGTTGGTAAGGCCCAGGTTCTTCTTCATCTGCTCAGGATACACCACCAGCTGTTCGATCAGCCGGGTGAAGCGGTGGAGCATGAAATCAACCACGATGGTGCTGTCGGGGCCGATGACCCGCTCCGCCGAGCTGTGGCTGATATCGCGCTCATGCCAGAGCGGTATGTTCTCCAGGGCGGTGAGGGAATAGCCGCGCACCAGGCGGGCCAGGCCGGAGACATTTTCCGACAATATGGGGTTGCGCTTGTGCGGCATGGCGGAGGACCCCTTCTGGCCGGGTGAAAAATATTCCTCGGCCTCGCGCACCTCGGTGCGCTGCAGGTGCCGGATCTCCTGGGCAAAGCACTCAAGCGAGCTGGCAATGAGCGCGAGGGTGGTGAAATAGTGGGCGTGGCGGTCCCGCTGAATGATCTGGGTGGAGACCGGATCGGGCTTTAAGCCGAGCTTTCTGCACACGTACGCCTCCACCGCAGGGGAAAGGTGGGCATACGTGCCGACCGCGCCGGAAATCTTGCCGTAGCTGACCGATTCCCGGGCCGCCTGCATCCGTGCGAGGTTTCGCTGCATCTCCTCAAACCACAGGGCCATTTTGAGGCCGAAAGTGATCGGCTCCGCGTGGATGCCGTGGGTCCTGCCGATCATCACCGTGTTTTTATGCTCCCAGGCCCTGGATTCAAGCACCTTCAACAGCCGTTGAATGTCCCTGATGATAAGATCCGCCGCCTCGCGCAGCTGCAGGGAAAAGGCGGTATCCAGGATGTCCGAGGAAGTCAGCCCCATATGAATGTAGCGCGAGTCCGGTCCGACCTTCTCCGAGACGCTGGTAAGAAATGCGATGACATCATGCTTGATCTCCGCTTCAATGGCGTCAATGCGCGCCACGTCGAACGACGCCTTCGTCCGGATGGCCTTCCACGCGGCCGCAGGAATTTTTCCCTCCCGGTGCAGGGCCTCACAGACGCACAGCTCAATATCCAGCCATTTCTGAAACCGGTTCTCCGCCGTCCATATCCGCGCCATCTCTTCCCTGCTGTATCGCTGGATCATAATCGGTCTCCTGTAATCGGCTTCGCCCGTCACGCAAGGCGGTCGTTGTTGGTTGATTGCATGGCTTCATCCCTGAGTGTCCGCCGCAAAACTTTCCCCACTGCCGTTTTGGGCAATTCAGTTTTAAAGATAACCTTCCTGGGCAGCTTGTATTTTGCCAGGCGCTCCCGGCAGTAGGCGAGCAGCTCATCCTGCGAGAGCCGCCTTCCCTCCTTGAGCACGACAAAAAGCACCACCCTTTCGCCCCTGAGGCTGTCGGGAACACCCACCGTTCCTGCCTCAGCAACGTCGGGATGGGCCAGCACCACCTCGTCGATCTCGTTGGGATAGACGTTGAATCCCTCGGAAATGATCATGTCCTTTTTCCGTTCCATGATGTAAAAGTATCCTTCCGCATCCATGCGCGCGATATCCCCGGTATGCAGCCACCCGTCCTTCAGCGCCTGGCGGGTTTCATCCGGCCTGCCCCAATAGCCCTTCATCACCTGCGGCCCCTTTATGCACAGCTCGCCGGCCTCTCCCGCCGCCACCTCGCGCGTTCCGTCGGTGAGGTCGACTATTTTGCAGTCGGTATCGGCAAGGGGCAGCCCGATGCTGCCTGCCTTGCGCTCACGGTGCACCGGGTTGGAATGGGTGACCGGAGACGCCTCGGTGAGCCCGTACCCCTCCAGAATAATCCCGCCGGTGCGCCGCTCAAAGTCCTTCAGCACCGGCACCGGAAGCGGGGCGGAACCGGAAACGCAGTACCTGACCGAGGAAATGTCCCACTGTTCGATGTCACGGTAATTGTTGAGCGCGGCATAGATGCCGGGTATGCCGGGAAAGAAGGTGACGCCGTACTCCTTGATCGCCTTGAGCACCTCACGCGGCGCGAAACGGGGAATGAGCACCATGGTGCTTGCCGTGGCAAGCGAAAGATTCATGCACACCGCAATCCCGTAGGTGTGGAAGAGCGGCAGCACCGTTAAAAACACCTCCTGCCCGCGCCTGATGATGTAATACCAGGCCGCCATCTGCGCGGTGTTTGATACAATGTTGCCGTGGGTGAGTTCCGCGCCCTTGGAGATGCCGGTGGTGCCGCCGGTGTACTGGAGAATGGCGATATCCGCGGGGGCAATGTACGCCGCCGGGGGCGCCTGCTGCAGCAGGAGATCGCGAAAGGCGACCGTTTCGCAACCCGGCGCGTGCCGTCCCGCCCCCGCTCCTTTCGGCCTGAGCAGCGGATAGAGCATCTTCTTCAGTGCCGGGAGATAATCCGATACCGCGCCGACAACGCAGACGGAGCCGGACGAGTGGCCCATTACCGCCTGTGCGGAGGCTGAAAAAAGGTCCAGGGTAATCAGTATGCGGGCGCCGGCGTCTTCAATCTGTTTCGCAATCTCCCGCTCCTGATAGAGGGGGTTGATCGGAACCGCAATCGCCCCCAATCGAAAGATGCTGTAGAAGGAAATGACCGCGTGCGGGCAGTTCGGTAGCAGCAGGGCGACCCGGTCACCCTTCCTCACCCCGAGCCGGTGCAGTCCCGCGGCACAGCCGTCAACCTGCTCGTCAAGGCTGCGGTAGCTGATCCTGGAGCCCTCAAATATGAGGGCGGTACGATCGGGAAACGACCGTGCGCTCTCGCGCAGGAAGTGGTCGATGGGCGCTGGCGTATAGGAAAGCGAGCCGGGCACTTCCGCTGTATAATGTTTTTCCCACGGTTTGTCCAAGCGCTGTGCGCCTCCGGTGATGGATGATGCCGCATTCCGACGCCGTCCATATTAAAGTCGTACCTGCCAATTGTCAATTGAAATTGCCCCGGCGCAACAACGCCCGACAGTCAGTTGATAAAGGCATGACCGTAGATTTTATTTGACCCATGCATTTTATTGCTGCTATTATGCATCCACCATGTGAAGCATTGACGATCATATTTCCCGGGTTGCTCCGCTTCCATCCGCCCCGGTCCTGTTCACCGTACTCACGCACAAATTAAAACATGCGATCAAGGAATACGATCCTTATCATAATCTCAGCCTGCCTGCTGGTGCTGAGCTTTCCCAACCTGGACCAGCACTACTGCATCTGGTTTGCCCTGGTGCCGCTGCTCTTCGCGGCAGAGGGCAAGAATGGCTATCGCAGCTTCCTAATGGCATGGCTCTGCGGCTTTCTCTTTTACGCCGGCCTGATGTATTGGATCGTTGTGGTCACCACGACCTACGGCAAGCTCCCCTACCCGGCCGGCGTGCTGCTCATGCTGATGCTGTCCGGCTTTCTTGCCCTCTATTTTGCCCTGCCCTTCGCCCTGGCACGCTTCGTCGAGGCAAAATATGAACTGTCATTGCCGCTGCTGCTGCCCGTTTTCTGGGTGGCGCTGGAATATCTCCGCTCATTTCTTTTCAGCGGGTTCCCCTGGGAAAACCTCGGCTATTCCCCCTATCGGATGCTCCCGCTTATGCAGTTCGCGGACATTACCGGCGTGTACGGAGTTAGCTTTTTAATTGTCTGGGTCAACGCCGTGCTGTACCTGGTCCTTCGCGGCATTGCACTGAAGCAGCTGCCATGGAAGGCCATCGCGGTTACCATTCTCATGCTGGCCTCCGCCCTTGGGTACGGCCGCATGCGCATACAGGAAGCAGCTGCCCTCTCCGCCGGGTCTCCTCCTCTCACCGTCGGACTGGTCCAGGGCAACATTCCCCAGGACATCAAGTGGGATGCCGCGTTCCGCGATGAAGCACTGCAGCGACACCAGGACCTAACCCTGAGCGCCTTAAAAGCAGAGGCGGAGCTGGTTGTATGGCCGGAATCAGCCACCCCGTTCTACTTCCAAAACGAACCGCAGTATCAGGCGATGCTTTTTGACCTGATCCGCAACAGCAGATCGTACCTGCTCATCGGCAGCCCTTCCCTGGCAGCGGAACAAAGACACTATGTCAGTTTTAACAGCGCCTTTTTGCTCACGCCTGACGCCACCGTCGCCGGGAGATACGACAAGATACACCTGGTACCCTATGGCGAATACATACCGCTCAAGGGTCTCTTGTTTTTTCTGGATAAGATGGTTGAGGGAATCGGCGACTTCCGGCCGGGGAGAGACATAGCGCTGATGCCGCTGCCGGCTTCCCCCTTCGGCGTGCTCATCTGCTATGAAATTATATTCCCCGATCTTACCCGGCGCTTCGTTAAGCAGGGGGCCGGATTTCTGGTCAATATCACCAATGATGCCTGGTTCGGCAACACCGGCGCTCCTTACCAGCATTTTTCCATGGCGGCGGTTAGGGCCATTGAAAATAAGCGATGGGTCGCACGGGCGGCTAATACCGGAATCAGCGGGATCATCTCTCCCACCGGTACGATTGAAGCGGCAAGTGCGGTTTTCACCCAGGCATTTCTTACCGGACGCATCCACCCGCTTCAAACAATCACCTTTTATACCCGGTATGGAGACGTGTTTGCGCTTTCACTGAGTGCAATCGCGCTTATCCTTCTGGCTGCAGCAGCCTATAAAAAAGCGCATTAAGAATCAATTTGATAAATGACTAAAAATGAAGTACCTTTTGACCATGCAAAATGTGCAATCACATCGCACAAAGATACTGCGGCAAGGAGGCATGAATGGCGTTCAATGATCTTGAATCACGATTAAATGATATCGAACGTAAAGTCAATGACTTACGAGGTTATCTTTGAAGTAGATACCCAGCAAAAGCATCTCAGTGAGCTTGAAAAGAAAATAGAACAGCCCGACTTCTGGGCGGACAACCAGCATGCCCGAGGCCTTTTAAAGGAACGGAAAGTGGTTAGTACCCTCATCGATACCTGGAACCACCTGCATGCGCAATGTGAGGATAGCCGCATCCTGCTTGAGCTCGCCCGCGAGGAAAATGACGAGGCGGTGGCAAAGGATATTGAACTCAGCCTCGACAAGATTGAAAAGACGGTCGCCGACGTCGAATTCCGCCACATGCTCAATGAAGAACATGACATAAACAATGCCTTTGTAAATATTAATGCAGGAGCGGGCGGTACGGAGGCCCAGGACTGGTCGGAAATGCTCCTCAGAATGTATTTGCGCTGGGCTGAGAAAAAAGGGCTTAAGGCGGAAATCATCGAAATTCTCACCGGCGATGAGGCGGGGATTAAAAACGTCACCTTTTCGGTGAACGGCGACTACAGCTATGGATACCTCAAGGCCGAGGCGGGCATTCACCGCCTGGTGCGCATTTCACCCTACGATGCCAACAAGCGTCGCCACACCTCCTTCGCTTCCGTCTTCATCTATCCCGACATCGAAGACGAGATCGTGGTCGATATAGATGAGTCGGAGCTGCGCATTGACACCTTCCGCTCAAGCGGCGCCGGCGGACAGCATGTGAACAAGACCGATTCGGCGGTGCGCATCACCCATCTGCCCACCGGCATTGTGGCCCAGTGCCAGAATGAGCGCTCGCAGCACAAAAACAAGGCGATGGCCATGAAGGTATTAAAGGCGCGCCTGTATGAAGAGCAGCTCAAGGAGCAGTCGAAAAAAATTGATGAGCTGCACAGCTCCAAGAAGGCGATTGCCTGGGGCAGCCAGATACGGTCATACGTGCTGCAGCCCTACCGTCTGGTGAAAGACCACCGCACCAACCTGGAGATGGGCAACGTCGACGCGGTGCTGGACGGCGACATTGACCAGTTCATGAATGCCTACCTGTTGATGCCGCGATGAAGGGTCGATCATGGCAATAAATCGAAATCTTTAACCGACGAGGCCAAAGCAGCTCCATGAACATCTATTTAATCATCATCCTGCTGATCATAGCCAGCGATTTCATCCTGGGGCTGGTGGTTGATTCGCTCAACATGCGGAATGTGAGCACGGTGCTGCCGGATGAATTCGCCGGATGGTACGATGCCGAGCGCTACCGAAAATCCCAGGACTACCTGAAGGAGAACACCCGGTTTCGATTGCTGGTAGATTCCATTACCACCCCCATCACCGTCGCCTTCATTCTGCTGGGCGGCTTTAATCTGGTGGACCTGGCCGCCCGGAGCTTCGGCCTGGGATCAATTCCCACCGGCCTGATTTTCGCGGGGATGCTCATGCTCGCCTCGCAACTGATCTCCATTCCTCCCTCCATCTACAGCACCTTTGTCATAGAGGAAAAATACGGATTCAACCGGACCACCCCAAAAACCTTTATCCTGGATATTCTCAAGGGATGGCTTCTCACCCTGGTCATCGGAGGCGCCATCTTTTCCTGCATACTCTGGTTTTTCGAACAAACCGGTGCCTTCGCCTGGATCTATTGCTGGCTGGCGGTGGTCATCTTTCAGCTGATCATCACCTATCTTGCGCCGGTGGTCATCCTCCCCCTCTTCAACAAATTTTATCCGCTCGAGGACGGCGAGCTCAAAGAAGCCATACTGCGCTATGCCCGGGAGCAGCACTTCGCCCTGAAAGGCGTTTTCGTCATGGATGCCTCCCGGCGGTCAGCCAAGTCCAACGCTTTCTTCATCGGATTCGGCAAATACCGCCGCATCGTGCTGTATGACACGCTGGTGAAAAAGCACACCGTCGACGAGCTGGTTTCAATACTCGCCCATGAAATGGGACATTACAAAAAGCGGCACATACTCAAGTCCCTGATTCTCTCAATCCTCACTACCGGGCTCATGTTTTTCATTCTTTCCCGGTTTATCAACAACCCGGCACTGTTCAGCGCGTTTAAGATGGAGCATCTGTCCATTTATGCCAGCCTCTTTTTCTTTGGTTTTCTCTATACACCCATCAGCCTTATCCTCTCCATCGCCGGAAAGATGCTCTCGAGAAAATATGAATTCGAGTCTGATGCCTACGCCGCACAGACCTATAAAAGACCTGCTGCCATGATCGCCGCCCTGAAAAAACTCACCGTCGACAACCTCTCCAATTTGACCCCTCACCCGGTAAAGGTTTTTTTAAGCTACAGCCACCCCCCGGTGCTTCAGCGGATACGCGCTCTGAAGGCATACCCGGACGAAACCGGGCCCATGCCGGCTGCCGTGCAAGCGGATGCATGATAAAGGATGATTGATGAAGAGACTCAACGGAGTCATTTTTGATCTGGACGGAACACTGATCGATTCACTCACTGCGTACACCATGGCCTTCAATCGGACGGTGGACCGGCACCGATTGCTGCCGATTAACCTCCATGAAATGACCGATCTGTTGAATCAGTTCATTTCCCTCGATGAAATGCTGCACAGGACCTATCCGCACCTGAGCGCCGATGAGAGGGCGGCGTTCATGACCGAGATGCGCAACGAATTTATCGCCCTTGCACCGGACCATATCACCCTGCAGCCATATGCAAAGGAGGTGCTGGGCGAGCTTAAGGAACAGGGCATGAAAATCGGCATCGCCACCGGCCGCATGTCTGACGGCAGCTCCAAATGGCGGGAACTGAGGAATTTACGCATCGATGACCTCATTGATGCGGTGGTCACCGCCGGGGAGACCAGGCCCAAGCCCGATCCGGCATCGCTCATCAAGTGCGTTTTCGATCTGGGACTCACCCCTGATGCGTGCGTGTTCGTCGGCGATTCCCGCGCAGATATTATTGCCGCCAGATCCGCGGGAGTCATATCAATCGCCATCCCCACCGGGGTCGCCAGCCGGCAGGATCTTGCCGAGGAACAGCCGCACTATATTATCGACTCCCTTGCCATGCTTCCCGGCCAACTCTCTGCGCTTTGCGATGACTGAAGGTCACCCCTCCCGGCCTGCGTGCACCGCATGACTAACTCCCTTACAGACGGCACCGTGCTTCGCCCCATCTGGCAGATTTCCTGGCCGATGATGCTCATCATGGTTTTCAATTTCATGGTGGGCTTCACCGACATTTATGTCGCCGGCCTGATAAGCCCCGAGGTCCAGGCTGCCGTCGGCTTTGTCAGCCAGCTCTATTTTCTGCTTATTATTATCGCCAATGCCATCAGCACCGGTTCGGTCGCCCTGGTATCCAGAAACATCGGTGCGAATGATGTCCGTGCGGCCGTTCACCATGCGCGCCAATCCCTGATTATCGGTTTCTGCTGCGCCCTGGGACTGACTGCCGCCGTTCTCATCTTTTACCGACAGATTGTAGCTTTGGTGGGTTTTCCCGAGCAGGTACGGGACACGGCCCAAACCTTCCTTCGCATTTTCGCCTTCGCGCTCGGTCCCAACTATCTGCTCATCATCACCAACGGAATCTTTCGGGCAAGCGGTGAGGTCAAAAAGCCGCTTTTCACCATGTTTGCCGTGTGTCTGGTCAACATCGTCCTCGACTTCCTGCTGGTCTTCGGCTACTTGCGATTTCCTCGCATTGGCTACGCGGGTATCGCCGTTGCCACCTCCGTATCCTTAACCTTGGGGATGACGGTAAACCTCCTCCTCCTTTCATCCCATCGCTGGAAGAACATATTCGCCTTTCCCTGGACCCCCTCTTCCGAGACGATGCGTCTGATCATCAGCCTGGGCTGGCCGGCCGCGCTTCTCCAAATAGCATGGAACGCCGGTAGCATCATTCTCTACAATATTCTCGGACGTTTGGGAGAGCAAAGCATCATTGCCCTGGCTTCCATCACCAACGGGCTGCGCATTGAGGCGATTATCTTTCTTCCGGCTTTCGCCCTGAACATGACTGCCGCGGTGCTGGTGGGTCAGAACCTGGGCGCGGGCAAGCCGGACCATGCCGCACAGCTTGGGTGGCGCATTTCCCTCACCGGCGCAGCGCTTTTTTCGCTCATTGCTGCGATGGTCTTTATGATGGCCGAGCCTTGCGCAGCGCTCCTGAGCAAGGATCCGCCGGTGGTGGCGGAAACTGCCCGCTACCTGAAAATGAATATGCTGGCGGAACCGTTTATGGCATTAAGCATGATCCTGGGCGGCGGACTTCAGGGCGCGGGCGATATGCGGGGTTCAATGATGGTCATCATTATCGGCATGTGGTTCATTCGCCTTCCGCTTGCAATCGTTTTTGGGCTGCTGCTCGGTTACGGAGCGCCGGGGGTATGGACGGCAATGGTGATTTCCATGATAGTCCAGGGAACGCTCATGTCCGTCCGCTTCTACCGGGGAAAGTGGAAGAGAATATCATTCGAGCATCCGCCGACGATTCAAATCTGATCTTTCGTGGCGGCAATTATCAGTACACTTCATCAACCAGTACGCCCGCCAAAATAACATAATCCGTTTGACATATCATAACAAATTTATTAGAATCCAGACATATCATTCACAGCAAGACGATTAACTTAACAACGGAGGAGTCTACCATGAAGACAAGAAGCATCGTAAGCAGGATATTGTTTATTGGGCTGGTTGTGGCAGCGCTTTATGCTGTCCCGGCACCAGCCATCGCTGAAGAGGTCGGATTTTGCCAGGCGGCAGCCGAGTCACTCACCGGCGATGTCTATGCCAATCCCGAGCGATGGAAGTCCCTTTCAATTTACACGCTTTTCTCCGAGGGTTGGAACGAGCCATGGGTAAGCCCGCCCACCGGCGAAGGCTATGCTCCGCGCCAGGGCTGGATCGGTGCATCCGACGGCGTCTTCTACCGCCTCGGAATCGGTACCTTTGGTTATTCCAACGGTGCTGAGCGGCTGGGCGATCGCTACACCGGCGGGCTTACACTGTACGCCCCATTGAGCAGGCGTCTGGAAGTGCAGTTTGATGTTCCCTTTGTTGATTCCTTTGACGGCCACACCGACTTCGGGGATCTGCAGATCACTCCCCGCATCATCCTTTCCGAAACCAAGGCGGCCTCCGAATCCTTTAACCTGGCAATTCGCATACCCACCGGCGATAAAGATAACGGTAACCGTTCCGCCGTGCTTACCCCGAATTACCAGTTCTGGACAAATCATTGGAAAGGGCTGGTGCTGCGCGGCGGGCTGGGAATGGCCATCCCGGTACATAATCAGAGCGACACCGGCGCCCGTACCGCAATCGTGGGAAACTTTGCCGCAGGCTATTATTTCACCGAGCATGACGCCGCACCCTTCGGCGATTTTGTCACATATGTTGCCGCCAATTACAGCCAGGCAGTGGATGATCGGGATGATTCCAAGACTACCTCTCTCAGCCTTACCCCGGGTTTCAGGACCCATCTGGGAAACAACTGGTATTTGCTCGGCGGGGTTGAGGTTCCGACCACCAAGCCCAAGGCGTATGATTACCAGATATTGAGCGGATTAATGCTGGTGTTCTAAGGAGGGAATCGGATTTTATTTCGATCGAATTGAGCTTTGTGTGAATGCAACTGCCCGATCAGATGTTTTATGATCGGGCAGTTTCCTTTCTCAGGTCCTGCTCGGTGAGAAGCCTTCCGGTATAAGTGGACGGGTCCCTGGTTGCCACATGCAATGCGTAGGCGGCCCACATCTCCGGCTTATACCACTTCGACGTATCAGCGGCAGGGTTCAAATAAGACCATCCTTCAGTAACGGTGTTGTCTACCATCAGTACATTGACGGCAATGGAGTATGGCCGCAATTCTTCGGCAAGACCTATGGTAAATCGGTTGACCGCAGCCTTGCTCACATCATAGGCCAGGCCGGTCATGGGATCATGTCCCTGCTCAAGCGCGGCCATTGATGATAGATTAATAATGTGACCCTTTTTTTGTTCCATCATCTGCGGGAGAACCGCCCTGGTGCAGAGCACCGTGCCACGGAGATTTACCCCCAGAATGTCATCCCATTTCTTCTGCGACAACCTGGTAAATAATGCCGGCCGATTGGTAGCGGCGTTATTGACCAGGATGTCAATGCGATGAAATGCCTCCAGGGTCTTCCGCACCATAGCTTCAACGCTCTCATCATCAGCGACGTTGGTGGGAACGGGCAAGGCCGTTCCGCCTTCAGCTGCGATTTGATCGGCGGTTTCATATATGGTCCCGGCGATAAAACGCGACTTCTGCACGGTTCGGGCGGCAATGATCACCTTCGCACCTTCCCGTGCAAATGCCAGCGCAAAAGCCCTGCCCAGCCCCCGGCTTGCACCGGTTATTATGGCGACCTTATCCTTGAGTTGCATTGACTATTCCTTTTACTGCAGTAACGATTTATTTAAACACGACAGAATACTTCGCAGCTCTGCTGTGGAGATAAATGGGATTCCCTCTCCTTTGGCGGGAGAGGTTTACCCGCCTCTGGCGGCGCCTAAGGCGACCAGGGGTTAGGGTGAGGGGGACATAATGTTTTCGCATCACCCCCGACTTAATCCTCTCCCATCAGAGACTGTGTCATAATAGAGGGAGCTGTCATTCCGAACGAATGTGAGGAATCTTATATGATTGATTTTATTGTTGTATAAGATTTCTCGGATGCCCTCGAAATGACAAAACAGGGATTATGACACAGTCTCTCAAGGGGGAGGAGGTTTTTGTTAGCTTTTGATGACCCGCAGCTCTGCAGCAGGGTAATTTATTTGCGTTAGACCAGTCTATGTGTGCCGTTTCTCCAGATACTGCTGAAATGTTTCCTCATGATCGGTCTCATCAGCCAGCACCTGCGTCAGCACCGTGGTCACATCACTGAATTCTTTAAACAGCTCCAGCTGGCGGGTATAACGCTCGCGCGCATCCTTTTCAAGCTGCAGGTCCCTCTTTAGCATGACAATTATGTCGCTGCTTTGATCAACCTTCCACTCATCAAAGGTCGGGGTGCCGCCATATCGGCTGATCAGGTCGGAAAAGAAGAGCATGTGCGACATTTCATCGAGCGCGGCTGACTTGAAGGATTCGGCAAGCATGATGTCTTCATTTCTGGCGCTGATTCGATGACAGATATATTGCAGCACCGCCCGAAATTCACTGTTCATGTTGCTGTTCAAGGCCTCGAGCATCTCCGCCTTATAATTCTTACTGTCTGCTGATGACATGGCTATCCTTAACCAATGATATTTAATATTCAGTAGGAGCGCCTTCAGGCACGATGGATTAGCTTTGAAATATTTTCGGCCCGTAGGAGCGGCTTTCAACCGCGCAAGAATCGCGCCTGAAGGCACTCCGACCCGTATTCCATTAAGATGGCGGCATCATGTAACCACTTCATGAAACAGCCGGCGTGCCCGCTCACGGCCAATGATCTTCCCCAGCATCTTCTGAGAGTTGTCGTTGGACAGCAATGCACTGACGTAGCTACGCCGCGCCGCCTCCACGCGAGACGCATACCCGGGATCAGTAATTGTCTCTGCATGCGCAAACAGATCAAGGTAGAATTCCAGATACGCAAAGGCGCATTTCTTTAAATCGGGCAAATATGAGGTGGGCGGAAAGGTATAAATGGTATAAGGGGTATGGTACGGCATCATCCACTCTCGCACGGTCTGGGGAGGAAAGGTGCCGCAGCGGGCATGGACTTCTTTCATCGGCGAAATGTACTTTTCGTGGTATGCGCCATCGCTGAAAAGCGGTATGCAATTCACGTAGCCGAACACCTTTTTCTTAGTGCAGGAAAAATCAAATGCAAAACCCGGTATATCCGACGTCGCATCCGGATAGGTGGCCATACCGAAAATATCAAGGGAGGGAATGGCAACCTTGATGCGCATAAAATATATTTTGCGGATCTTTTCAGCTTTCCAATTATAGCATCGTAAGTCAAAAATCTTGAGCGGCAGGGTCATGTGGGCCAGTTCCGGCGGCAGCTCAACCGGCTCAATCAGGAGTCTTTCTTCAATACATCGCTTGGTCTTTTCGAACAATTCATCCATGTGAATATTAAGCCTCACTGCGATAGTTATATTCTTCTTGTCATTTCGAAGGAGCACGTGCGACTGAGAAATCTTATAAGATTTCTCACGTTCGTCGAAATGACAGCAAGTACTCATATGATGAAAAGGATAGCGGCTTCCATTTTTCTCAATTTTACAAATAATTATGAGTGATGAATCCTATTGCAAATCAGGCCGGCTGATAGTATTAAATGCAAAGTTTGTGTAGCACTTGTTTTATTCGCACCTCTCATGCCCCCTTTGCCTTATGTCAAACGAAACCTGGGATGAACGATACCGGCAGGATGGCGATACCATCAAAGAGCCTGCCCGTTTTCTTGTTGAGCAATTAGACCGTCTTCCCCGGGGCAGAGCGCTCGACCTGGCTGCCGGCAGCGGAAGAAATGCCCTGTTTCTTGCAGCACACGGCTACCTGACCGATGCGGTCGATTCATCGGAGGTGGCGGTAGAAAAATTAAACGCCGTTGCTAAAAGGGATTCTCTGCCCATCATCACCACTCAAGCAGAGCTACCCGAATATGCGATTGCAAAAAACACCTATGCGGTCATTCTCAACTTTTACTTTCTGGAAAGGAAGCTGTTCCACACCATCAAGGAGGGGCTGGTCGACGGCGGCATGCTGCTGTTCGAAACTTACACCCTGGAGCAAGCCCGCTTTGGCAGACCGCGCAACCACGACTTTCTCCTCAAGCCCAACGAGCTGCTACACAGCTTCAGCGATCTCCATATCATTTATTACCATGAGCGCATAGACCGCTCAGGAACAGCGCCTCGGGCCATTGCCAGCCTGCTCGCCGAAAAGCGCGGCTGAATATAATGCATCTTAACGACGCTCACTGATACTCTATTATCGCGGCTAAAGCCGCTCCTGCCAGTATTATTCATGCTCATAGGTAACGGCGGACCGGAGCCGCTTCTTCTGGGCGTCGCGATGCTTTTCCTCCAGCACTTTCTCCTTCGCCCGCTTGGACCGTTTTCTTTTCTGCCGCCTTATTTTTTCAATCCTTCGTTTCTCCTCATCGATGATTCCCGTCTGCATCCGCTCTATCTTGTCCAGGAGCAACCTTCTGGCTAAAAACCGATTGAGCGATTGGGAGCGCTCACGCTGGCATTTCACCGATAAGCCGGTCGGCAGATGCCGTATAAACACGCAGGTGGATGTTTTGTTGACATTCTGTCCGCCCGGACCCGATGAGCGGATGAAGCTTTCCTCCAAATCGGATTCCTTTACCCCCAGCCGCTGCATGCGCTCGCTAAGCGCCGCCTCTTTCTCAATGGATATTTTAAACAGGGACATATGCAAATACTCGCGAAATTCGTTGCCGCCGGTCCACCCGTCTAACCTTCATCACTTTATTTCGTGTCTTGTTCCAGCAATAACCGATTATGAGAAATGCCCTAAACCCGTCGTTGCGAGGAGTCCCGATTGAGCGTGACGAAGAGGCAATCCCTGTTTTAATAGCTGAATCAAAGCATCACAAAATGAGATTGCTTCGCGCTGCTCGCAATGGCTCTATTGCTGCGGTATTGGAAAAGAGTGAGTCTGCCACTAGGTTAGGCCTTAATCTTTTTTATCAGCCAGGCCATGTTCCGGCCCAGGGTTTTAAAGGTCACTATGCCTTCCTCATCTTTCTGCACCTCTCCCGGTTCCCGCCCGATGCCGAGGTTCCAATAGACCGATCCCGGCACCATCATCTGCTGGATGAAGAAGAAGAAATTGATGGCGGAAAAGGCAAAGGTCGCCCCTGCCCTTCTCACTGCCACCACCGCCACGCCAACTTTTCTCGCAAAGAGATAATCATTCGCCCTGGCAACCAGGCCGGCCCGGTCGATGAACGCCTTGGTCTCGCTGCTCACATTGCTGAAATACACCGGTGAGCCTATAATCATTCCATCCGCTTCGATCATTTTCCTGACGTAGTCGTTCAACTCATCCTCGGTGATGACGCATTCCCGATTCTTGTTCTTAAAGCAACCGTAGCAGGAAGTGCAGCCGCGGAGGGGCTTCCCGCCCACCTGGACAATTTCGGTATCGATACCCGCCTGCTCCAGTTCATCGCATACCACCTTAAGCGATTGGAATGTGTTGCCTTCCTTTCTCGGACTGCCGTTAAATGCCACAACCTTCATATGAGCCCTCCTTCCTTGAATACGCCGATATGGCTGCAGCGGCGCAGCCGGTTTGGTGAATCCGCAGGTTATTTTTCAATCCCGTCCCGGGCTACAATCCCTTTTTGATAGTAGTGCTTCACTTCCTTCATCTCGGTTACCAGGTCGGCGCGCTCAATCAGTCGCCGGTCCGCCTTTCTTCCGGTGAAAACAAGTTCAACCGAATCCGGCTTCCCGACAATGAGGGCAAGCAGGTCTTCAACCTTGAGCAATGAAAAATAGACCGCTATATTTGCCTCATCGAGTATGACCAGATCATACTGTTTCGAATTAATTGCCCGTCGGATATCTTCGTACCCCTCACGCGCCAGGCGGAAATCTTCTTCAGTTGGCTTATTGTGCACAAATGATTTTCTGCCGTATTGCCTGACCATCAGCTGCGGTGCAAACCGCTCCAGCGATTTGAGCTCGCTGTACTCCATGCCCTTGACAAATTGTCCGATGAAGACCTTCAGGCCGGCGCCAACCGCCCGCACCGCCAGGCCTATTGCCGCGGTGGTCTTACCTTTGCCATCCCCGGTATATACCTGCACATATCCTTTCATGCCGTTTCCTTTATCCATATCCCGATGGAGTTATCCGACGTCAGCCAGCTCCAGCTTGCCCTGCCAGCGCTCCTGCAGCACCTGCCGTGTCACATGGTGTTCCGGCAGCATCATTTCGGGATCTTCATCTGCCAGTCGGAATGCCTCGCTTCGCGCCGCATGCAGCGTTTTCACATCGTACAGGGCGCGGGCGATGCGCAGATCCGGCATGCCCGACTGGCGGACTCCCAGGAATTCACCCGGACCCCGGATATTAAAATCCTCTTCGGCAATCTTAAAGCCGTCCGTAGTCTGCTCGATAATCTTAAGTCGTCGCACTGCATCACCGGTGCTGCCGGCATGGGCCAGCAATATGCAGTGGGAAGGATGCTCGCCACGCCCCACCCGTCCGCGCAGCTGATGAAGCTGGGACAAACCGAACCGCTCCGCATGCTCGATCACCATGAGCGATGCATTCGGTACATCAATGCCCACTTCCACCACCGTCGTAGAAACAAGAATGTCCAACTGCTTCCCCTTGAAATGGGCCATGATCCGTTCTTTTTCCTCCCCGCTCATCCGGCCATGCAAGAGGCCAACCCGGTATCCGGGAAACACCTCATTTTGAAGGGTGCGGGCCATGTCCGTCGCATTCTTCAGATCGATCTTTTCCGACTCCTCAACCAGCGGGTAGACAACAAAAACCTGGCGCTGGTTTTCAATCTCCTGTGCAATGCGGTCGTATACTTTTTTTCTGTCCCGTTCGCCGTACAGCTTCGTTGTTACCTTAACTCTCCCCGGCGGCAGCTCATCAATGACCGAACAGTCAAGGTCCCCGTACACGGTTAGTCCCAGGGTTCTTGGAATCGGCGTGGCGGTCATGATGAGAATATCCGCATTGCATCCCTTCTTTTTCAGTGTGGCTCGCTGCCGCACGCCGAAGCGGTGCTGCTCATCGATGACCGCAAGCCCGAGATTCCGGAACGAAACCTTTTCCTGGATTATGGCATGGGTGCCGATAACAATATCCACCCTGCCTTCATCGATGTCATTATAAATATCCTCTTTCACTGAGCGGCTGCCGCTCCCGGTCAGCAATACTGCCTTCAGTCCCAGCTTTTCGGCGTACAACAGAACCTGCGTATAATGCTGTTCGGCCAATATCTCGGTCGGCGCCATGAATGCCGCCTGGCAACCGTTTTCTATGACGATAATCGCTGCCAGGAGCGCGACGATGGTCTTTCCGCTTCCCACATCACCCTGCAGCAATCTGTTCATCGGACACGGCTTTTTAAAATCCCCAATGATATCAGCAATGGCTCTCGTCTGTGATGCGGTGAGTTCAAATGGTAGATACGACTTGAGCTTATCATGATAATTATTTGATATATCATAACATTTCCTTTTGTCATAAGACAATGACCTTTTTCTCAGTGCCAGCCCGAGCTGCAGAAAGAAAAGCTCGTCGAAGATGAGGCGGCGATGCGCTTCCGACGTTCCGGCAGCAAGGCCGTCAAAATCGTCATCAACTGCCGGAAGATGAATTTTTGTCAGCGCATCGGCGAGGCCCAGCAGGTTCTGCCGCCTTCGCATCGTCTCTGAAATACCGTCGGGCAGGGTCGAGGCATACTCTTCCACAATTCGCTTTATGAGCCGCCTAATGGTTTTTTGCGGAAGTCCCTCAGTTTCTGAATAAACCGGGAGCATCTTTTTAAGGTCCGGCGATTCCGCCTCACCCGGTTCAAGTATTTCTATCTCAGGATGGAGCACTTCCTTTTGTGAGCCATACAATTTAACCTGACCGGTGAGGATGACCTGATCATTTTTTTTAAAGCGAACCATCATGCTTCTGCCATTAAAATGAAACCATTTAGCCGTGATCGATCCGGACGCATCGCATATGGTCATCTTAAAAAAGCGTTTCCGGCTTCCCCGATAGGCAACCATGCCAAGGGACTTAATTGTCCCCACGAAGGTTTGGAACAGCCCGCTCCCGCTCGCATCGGCAATTCTGGTAATGGTCCGCCGATCTTCATATGTCCGGGGAAGAAAGTACAGGGCATCTTCAACCGTGCTAATGCCCTTCTTGCCCAGCAGCTCTGAAAGCCGGGGTCCTATACCGGACACCTCCCTGACGGAAACGGCGCACGGGTTCAGGGTATCCTTTGTTTCATTCGATGAGATTGCCTGCTGCATAAAGGATATTTTCTGTGTATTCTCAACACAATTTCTCAACTCGCCATAACCGGCATTAGACTGGGCTCATTTAAACAAATTATCTGAATGTGCGCAAGGGAAAAGGTTTGACAAGGATTTTGCAGTGGGACATCCTAAAAATAAAGCAGCACCGAATGACAAATCATTTAAGCATAATGACCGAATATGAATATGATGTTTTGAACGGGCTGCGCAAGGTGACCCATGCCACGGGGACAACCGATGACGCGGTAACTGAGTTCAACTATGACACCCATACAGGGGAACGCACTTAAATATGTAAATTGACAAGGCAGCAGCGAATTAAGCGTTTATTCATGCCAAGATTTCTCAGGCTTGATGTATCCGCTACATTTTATCAATGGGTCACAACAAGGAAGTGTGAGAGCAGGGAGTCTTCTGTGCTTTTGAGCTATTAGAAAGTTGGGAATGTCGCTGGTAGATTTAGCGCGAAAGATTACAATGAGCATTCACGGCATTGTGTATAGCGTGGATCGGTCATAATAAATAGCCAGAATAACCAATATCGACTGATACACTGAAAGTTATTTATTTTCTTAAGATCGTCCCCCTTTTCATTTTGGAACGCCTCTTGCCTTAACGGACAGCAACGCAGCCGTCGTCGTCTGGAGCGCTGCCTACAAGCCTTTCGGCGAGGCGCAGGTAGCTCAGGGATCGACGGTAACTAACAACTTCCGGTTCCCGGGCCAGTACTATGATCAGGAGACAGGGCTTCACTACAACCGGCACCGGTACTATGATCCCAAGACGGGGAGGTATCTGACGGCGGATCGGATTGGGTTGGAGGGTTGGATTAATTTCCTCCAATATAGATATTTAAGGGCATCCCCCATTACGCAATAGTGAAATGTTTCAGGCGCTGTAATAAGTACACGCTGCGTTCGGAAAGACGTTGAGAAAAATATTAATCGACGTGTAATCAAACATAGGTTACATTTAATCATGTATGAAATCATAATAAGAAGGAAGGCGCTAAAAAACGCAGAAGTGATGCCCATGCCGATACAGAATACCTTGGCAAATCTGCTCGAAGATTTACGAACAAAGGGACCTGTTAGAAAAGAGTGGCCTAATTTAGCAGGCTTGAAAAAGACACTTACCATTGCCACCTGGCTTATCAATGGGTAGCATGCTGGCATTACAGCAAACAGTCTAACATAATCGAGTTGTACTATGCAGGCAGTCGTGAAAACGCCCCCTATTGAAATTAGCATTAAAGGAAATATTCCAGAACGTCTGCTTACGGTATTAAATAAGGAGTACGGTAAAAAACTCCATTTCCCAGAGCAGCTGGATAATGAATTGGCAAATTTACCGGGAGATTCATGGCATGACCCAGGAAGGGCTTGGCAGGATGCTGGGCAATATTCCCCGTCAGCATATTTCAAATATGGAGCGGGGCACCAGATCTATAAGCGTGAACACTGCAAAAAAGCTGTCAAAGATTTTCAAGGTACCTCTTGAAAAGTTCGTTTGATCCGTCGTCGCGGGTGGGGTAACGCTATGGATATGAAACATCATTGGATTCTATAGGGGGACCCTCTTAAGAAAATAAATAACTGGCCATCCCTCGGTTAACACTTCCTCTCATCCGGTATTGTCAATTTACTTATTTAAGAGCGTTCCCCTTTTCTTTTCAAGCGGACTAAGCAGTCTGTCCGGGTAGCTCCGCCCGATAGTACCATTTTCATCAAGTGTGGTTTGCGGCCTGCTCATCCCCCGTATAAGCTCCCGTATCATCCGCTCCTGATCCGCTTCCCGCGACTCTTCCTTTTGCTGTGCCGCTTCATTGTCCGGCGTCTCTAGTGATTTTCGGTATAACCTGCTCACATCAAGGTCTAGGTTAAGCTCGTTCGCAGAAGCTATGGCCGGCAGTAACAGCAAAACGATCAGCAGATACTTCACGGGTATCCCTCTCAAGGGGGTACGCTTTTATTACACGCGCACGGTTATCTTCCTGCAGCCTCCTCCACGTCATGGAACACACGCATCAGGTTTCCACCCCAGATTTTTCTATCGCAACACCTGCGTAGCCGCGCATTACCAGCTCACGGGTAATGGTGCCCAGCTCACTTACATCATAGCAGTCTGTCAGTTCTCCGCCGCCGTCAAAATCAGTCCCGATGCCGACATGGTCAATGCCGGCAACTGCAACGATGTGGTCAATATGATCGACAAACTCCGCCACCGTCGGCAATTCCTCGCGCTCATAGGATTCATGCGCTCTCACATACTCTATGGTTGCCTGCACCACACCGCCCTTCGCGGCGATTGCCAGCAACAGCTCATCAGGCAGGTTGCGGGGATGATCATAGAGGACGCGGGCGCTCGAATGGGAGGCAATGATGGGCGCCGTGGACGTCTCCAGCACGTCACGCACCGTATCATCAGAGGTGTGGGAAATATCAACCATCATTCCCAGGCGGTTCATTTCCGCCACCACCTGCCTGCCGAACTCACTCAGCCCGCCATGCTCCGGGCCGTCCGGATCAGTCGCGGCATCACAGATATCATTGTTTTTCCAGTGGCAGAGGGTGATATAGCGGGCGCCCAGATCATAATAGGTCTTCAGCAGCGAAAGGTCTTTGCCCAGTGGATAGCCGTTTTCCATGCCGATATAGATTGCACGTCGTTTCTCCCGCTGCAGCCGGTATGCGTCATCCGGCAGCAGCGCCAGTTCCGCAGTATCGGCATTGTCGGCGAGGCTGTCGGTAATATCGGTAAAAAGCTGCAGTGCGGTTTGCTGCGCTTGCTCATTGCCTTCAGCAGTACGCGGCCCCTGGGAGACAAAAATGGCAAAGAACACCGCGTCAAGTCCACCCTCTGCCATCCGGGGAAAATCAAGTTTATTCAAGATCACACCCGGCTCATGGCGCACGCCCAGGTCCAAATCCTTTGATACCAGCAACAGCGGCGTGTCAACGTGGGTATCAATGGTGAGCACCTTGTCGTGAATAATGTCGGCGATGTCAGTGCGCGCATCATCCGAGCAGCCGACACCGAGCAGCGCACTGATGAATACCATAACTGAAAGATACATAAATTTTGGTTTCACGGAACACCTCCAGTTGCGCCAATTCCGGATACCCCATATATAAAGGGGGGGGGTCGCTCTTAAATAAGTAATTAACCGTCCATCCCTCGGTTAACGCTTCCTCCATTGCTGTATTCTCAATTTACTTATTTTAGAGCGTCCCCCTTTTTTCTATGGTTTACAATAGCTGCAGAGCAGGAATAGGAAGTTGGGCGGTGGTTTTACGTTGCCGGACAGATGGAAGCTAACGGATAATCAGTTGATCCATGGGGAACAGTGGTGTTTGCCTGAGGGGTTGAAAAAAAGAAAGCTGCAGAACCACATTAGTCGGTTTGCCCGCATAAGCAATAATCACAGCAGTTTATTCTCCCCGCCGCTTTATCAATTATTACCAGGGTATCAAAGATGTCCATGTCACCGTCACTCTCGCAGTTCGGAATGCCTGATGGATTCCCGCAATTGGGAGGCACACCGTTTGGTACGTCTCCTTTACTGATCTGGCAGGAAGTCGCAATCTGAAGACCCTGGGCAATATCATCCATTTCAAGCAAGTCTAACATATCAATGACACCATCACCGCAACCGGTGTCAGCACAGGAACCGGCCAAACAATCCTGAGGATAAATATCACCGCAGGTTCTCAATCTGTAATTACACCATGTAGCCACATAATACTCCGGACAGGGGTTGCCGAACATCCCTCTGCCGAAATCCCCCTTAAGCTTTACCGCGTCGGTCCCGTCACAGTCATGGTCACAGTTAAAGTCGCCGTGGCACGGGCTTTCGGTTGTACACGGGTTCAGTACAGGACTTCTGCCAAATGATTGCCTGAATGAAAAGGCATCCGAACCATCCACATCCCGGTCACAATCAAAGTCGCCCTCACACACCTCTTGTGCCAAAGCAACAAACGGCGACAATAAAAATATAGCTGCCAGCAAGACAATTACATGTTTCATAAACCCTGCATCGCTGAATTATTATGTACGCGCGTCCATTAGCATGTAAATAATTTATTTGCAAGATCAAAAAAACAGGCCTTCAACCTGCCACTCGTCGGGGGCTACTACATAGTAAACTCCCATGCCTCTTAAGGGCATCGCGAAGCATGTTAATCATTAATTCCCCTCCGGGCCTGCCCGCTGCAAGTTCAATGATCATGGGTTTATCCGGCCAGGAGACTTCTTATCCATATGTAGGGGCGACCGGCCGGTCGCCCCTGCAACGCAGACCTCATTTTCGTATTCAAGATAAGCGGACCTGGTCGTCGAAGGGGGAGTAAGAATACAGGCAGAAGCTGTTTTGACTCCTTCCCTGGTTCAGCAACTGTCTTTTATGCAATGAATCCGCTCGGTGTATGATCTTTGAACGGGATTAGTATATCCGCCCAAACGAACAATAATCGCAGCAGTTCATCCTGCCCAGGGCCTTGTCAATTATGACCAGCAGATCAAAGATATCGATATCCCCGTCAGTGTCGCAGTTGGGTGTCCCCGGGGGATTACCGCAATATGGCGGCATACCGTTAGGCACATCACCGTTTCCAATCTGGCAAAGGGTCGCTGTCTGCAGATTCAGCATGATGTCAACCGCTTCGAGTATATCAAAGAGGTCGATCACGCCGTCTCCGCAGCATGTGGCGGCTCCGCAGGTCCCGCCGATGCAGTCCTGGGGATATATATCACCGCAGGTCCTGAAGCAGACCTCGCCCGGGCTTGGGCAGGGACACAGATCCTCGTTGAACTGGTCTAATACGGAGATGTTGACCGGGCACAGATCAATACAGGCGTCCCCACCACAGGTTTCCAGCTCCGGCCCTGCTGTATACACGATCTGTGCAATGGTACCCCTTCCCTCTGTAATCAGGGCTGAGGGGTTGGTCGTGTACAGAACCACCCTGCAGCTCCCGTCCGCCTGCTCATGAGCTGAACAGTTGAAATAAAGGGTGCGGTCGGGATCAATGATGCACTGGGTGCAAACCAGGTTGTCCTCACCGTCACAGGCTGCAACATCCAGTGAAACAGCGCGCACCGAGTGATCGAGGTTGGTCAGGTTAATATCAACTGTTACCGACTCGATGTTGGGCTGAACAGTGGTTTCTCCGATATCAACAATGACCTTGCCGAGATCGATCTCTACTCTGTCAGCAATATCGCCGTGGCAGGTGTCGGTTACCGTAACCGCAAAGGTAACGAACTTGTCCAGCTGCTCGCAGATACTGCCGACGGTGAGCCTCCAGCAACATTCATCGATCTGCACAATGGTCCCTAATTCTGCCGGAACGTCCCATACCAGACATGCCGGATCGAAGTCCGGGCAGTCGGAGCAAACGGTGAAGTCAATACTTTCGCCGCATGTCGCCGCAAGACCGCGTCTCCCAGGCCGGTTGAAAGCGGGATCATCAATTGCTTCGCCGGGGCAGCTTCGGCCGAGGGCAATTTGAACGGCACACTCCGGTAGAGGCACAAAAGCCAGAATGCGTATGGGCAGCGTGCAGACAACGACATCGCCGGTGTTAATATTGGTATTGGCGGTATCGGTTGCAGTTACGGTGCACGTCTCGTCAGCTGCGCCGGCAGGCACGGTGAAAACACCGGTGTCCGGGTCAATGGTGCCGCCCCCACAGTCGGTAGAGTACGCGTAAACTGAAGGGTTGTCACATTGCGCATCTCCGGCAGCCATATAATGAGCCGTCACCGAAGCGGTCTCAGGTGCCTGGACTGTCGCAGGACCGGCAATGGCGCATTCACACGGATCTCCAAGAACCCTCGCATTGAGGGTGACAGCAGCAATAGTGGAATCATAAACGACAGAATGCTGGTCAACCCAGGTATCAAAATCAGGAACATTGTCGACGGTAATGGTGGCAGTGCCCGCCGCTACACCACAAAAAGTCACATCACAAACCAGTATATTGGCGTTCGGGAGTGCTACGCCAGCACCTAAATTTGCGGCCGCAACAAATACACCACCGGGATACCCTATGGGATCGAACACCGGTGTCACGCCTGCATCCCAAACAGCCGGTGTTAATGTCCCGTCATAGCATTGGCAGTCGGCAATAGCAACCGTGGCGCCACTGTCGGATTGTGAAATAAGAAAACCGCCCGACACCAGTGGTGACGTACCAAAGGAACTTCCGTCAACGGCTATGGTGCCTGTTACACATTCACCTGCGGTCAGGTTAAGGACGAGAGATCCGGCTGAACCTTCAACCAAATAAGTAGCTTGCGCGAAGGCCAGCCCGGCTGACAGGACAACAACCATGATCATGCAAACCGTTGATAGTTTTCTCATATCATGCCTCCTTGCATGGAGTTACCTGTTTCAAAAAAATAAAAAACTGCCGTTGTACTTGTGACTCATACATTCGGCAGTCCAGCCTTCTATTGAACCAATAAGAAAAGCACGTTCTTACTACGATTCAACAGCAGCAATAGAACTGTGGCTTTCCGTCCCCCGATTACTCGGGGTTTGGCCTTTTCATGTATATGATTGTATTGTACATTCTATTATCAGGATAATGCTACAATTGTCAATAGGCAAAAACCTGATTTTATCCTTCGAAAAACCTTATATTTACTTACCGATAAAAAACCGCCCTCAATTTATTAGATGCCACGTGGCTATTGAGCAATAGCACCTGATAATCGCGATAGACATGCCGATGATTTTGCGCAAGAGGTACATTGGTTGTTTTATGTACCTATTAGTCAATACATGGATATCAAAATAAGAAAGGAGCTAGAATAATATCTAACTCCTTTAATTACCTTGGCGTCCCCAAGGGGATTTGAACCCCTGTTGCCGGCGTGAAAGGCCGGTGTCCTAGACCTGACTAGACGATGGGGACTCTTCGGATTGAGGGCAGTTTACTATCACAGATACTAAACTTTGGCAAGGACTAAATACACGTGCTGCGCTGTCGGTAAATAAGATCCTTCATTTCATTCAGGATGACAAAACAAAAGCGACGGCGACACGTTGGAGAGGAGCGTATGACAATACGCCCCTACGGATGTCACCTGAACCTTAGGAGCTGTCCCCTACCCTTCCACCGGCTTGAAATAGACTGCCGAGAGCGGCGGGAGGGTTACGGCAATGGAGTGGGCAAAGACTGAAAAAGGAATCCCTCCGGCCCGCACTCCGCCGCCGTTGCCGAGATTGCTTCCGCCGTAATACATGGAGTCGCTGTTGATGATCTCCCGGTAATAGGCATCCGCGGGCACGCCGATGCGGTAACCAAAGCGCGGCACCGGGGTAAAATTAAAAATGCACACCACGTGGTTGCGCCGGTCCCTGCCGTACCGGACAAACGATACGACACTCTTCTCCCAATCGTGGAAGTCGATCCACTGAAACCCTTCGTGATGATGGTCAATCTCGAACAGGGCCGATTCCGCGCGGTAGACGTTTTGCACATCCCGGACATACCGCTGCAGGCCGCGATTGAACCCATCCCGCTCCACCAGGTGCCAGTCCAGGCTTTGGGCATGGTCCCATTCTTTCCACTGGCCGAACTCGCTTCCCATGAAGAGGAGCTTCTTCCCCGGCTGGGCAAACATGTACCCGTAGAGCGCCCGCAGATTGGCGAATTGCTGCCATTCATCCCCCGGCATCCTGTTGAGCAGGGATCGCTTGCCGTGCACCACCTCGTCATGGGAGAGCGACAGCACAAAATTTTCATTGAAGGCATAGAGCAGGGCGAAGGTGAGCAGATCATGCTTGTACTTGCGATGGATCGGATCCGCTGAGAAGTACTCCAGCATGTCGTGCATCCACCCCATGTTCCACTTAAAATCAAATCCCAGCCCTCCCAGATAGGTGGGACGCGACACCCCGAACCAGGCGGTCGATTCCTCCGCAATCATGACGGCGCCGGGATAATGGGCGTGGGTCACCACGTTCAGCTCCTTTAAAAATTCTATTGCCTCCAAATTTTCCCGGCCGCCGTACCGGTTGGGTATCCACTCCCCTTCCTTCCGGCTGTAATCCAGGTAGAGCATGGAGGCCACCGCATCCACCCTGATCCCGTCCACGTGGTACTGCTCCAGCCAGAAGAGCGCGTTGGACATCAGGAAGCTCCGTACCTCGTGGCGCCCGTAATTAAATACCAGCGTCCCCCACTCCTTGTGCTCGCCCTGGCGGGCATCGGCATGCTCGTAGAGGCAGGTGCCATCAAAACGGGCCAGGCTGAAATCATCCTTGGGGAAATGGGAGGGGACCCAGTCAATGATCACCCCGATGCCGTTCCGGTGCAGATAATCCACCATGAATTTGAAATCATCGGGCGTCCCGAAGCGGCTGGTGGGCGCAAAATATCCTGACACCTGGTAGCCCCATGAGGCGTCAAGGGGATGTTCGGTGACCGGCAGCAGCTCCACGTGGGTAAAGCCCATGTCCCGGACATATGCCGCAAGCTGCACCGCCAGCTCGCGGTAGGTGAGGCAGCGGTTGCCTTCTTCCGGAACGCGTGCCCAGGAACCAAGGTGTACTTCATAAATGGAGAGCGGCGCATTAAAGGGATGTGAACTCAGCCGCTTCTGCATCCATTCCTGATCAAGCCATTGGTACGTGTCAATGTCCCAGATGACCGATGCCGTCTTCGGCCGCACTTCCTTGGCAAATGCAAAGGGATCGGTTTTCTCAACCCGCCTGCCGTCGGCGCCGAGCACGGAGTACTTGTACAGCGCCCCCTGCCGGACACCCGGAATAAAGAGCTCCCATATGCCCGAGGCGCCCATGTACCGCATGGGATGGACGCGGTAATCCCAGCCATTGAAATCAGCGATCACGCTTACCTGGCGGGCATTGGGCGCCCACACCGCGAAGGCATACCCCTCGCTCTCGGTGAAGCGCTTATGGTGCGCGCCCATGGTCCGGTACGCCATGTGATACTCATCACCGCGAAGGCCGCCCAGGGAAAAATCATGGACCGTTGGCAAAAACCGGTAGGGATCCTCCCTGCGCTCAACCCGTTGATCCCGCACCACCTCAAGTGCATAAGGGAAAAAATCGGATTGATCCCTCACCACCACCTCGTACAGTCCCTCTCCATGAATCCTGGTCATGGGCAGGGCTGACCCATCACAGCCATTGATACGCAGAGACGCATGCTCCACGCCCGGCAAAAAGGCGCGAACCGCAATGCCGGTGCTGCCGTTGTCCCCGATGCGATGGTTCCCCAGGTATGCGTGCGGACACCGATGCCGGCCGCGCACAATGCGCTCCATATCCTTCCGATCATCGCTGTTTTTATTCTTCATCAACAACGTCCTCGGCCGTTTCCGCCGCCGGCTCTTCCCCTCCCGGCGACGATTCCTCATCAGCCTCTACCTGTTCCCCTTCTTCTGTCTCTTCCGCCGGCGCCGGCTCGTCCTCGCCTGCTGCCTCTTCACCCTGAATATCATCACTTTCTCCCTCTACCGGCGCCTCCCGCATTGCCCCGCCGGTCCCTGGCGCTGCCTCATCTGCGGGCGCATCAGGGCGGTCCACCGTGGTGGTTGCTGCGGAATCAGCGCCGCGCGGGGCCTCGTCCTGCGCCGCCACAGCCGCCGGTTCGGGCTCCAGCGGCGTGGTAATCTCCTCAACCGGAACGGCTTTGTTCGCCTGACGAAGCGCATCCGCCATGGGCATGGCTTTGCCCGGCACAACTGAGGTGGGGGTAATCACTCGACTCGCTGCCGGGGCAGCGACGGTGGCGGGCGGAGACTGCCCCGCCCCGGGTTTGGGAGGGCGGACCGTATTCTGCTTCACCGCTGCCGGCGCCTTGTCAATTTGCGGGGCACGAACCGTCGCGGGCCGGGCGGAGCCAATGCCGCGAGGGGCGCGCTCCTCCGTCTTTTTATCACCGATAAACTTTGCCCTGATGAGCGCTATCTCCTGCTCAATGTAGCGCATGGTAACGGTAGCGACCGCCAGGAGGCAGCAAATGGCAATGAGTATTACGGTTCTCTTGTTCATTACGCCGGCCTCATTAATTCCTTGTCAAACCAGGCGATGCAGATCGCGTCGCCATCACATCCTATCCCAACTCATTGTTTTCATTATAACAGGCCATCCTGCAAAATGAAAGAGCATTTTTCTCACGATCAGCCGGTGCCGTGGCCGACAGCATCCGCACCCTGAAATAAACGCGGCAAACGCCGATTACACGTGATTGAAACAGGTCATTAATTAACTTGACACCCGGTACCTATCCCACTAATATGGTGCCCATATTGCAAGAGACTCCATGGAAAGTATATGCAGGACGCCATCATTAGAAAATTCAGGGAAAGTGCGGCATTAAAAACCGACTTTGCCGTCAGGAACGCCGGGCAGATTGCGGCGGCGGTGCATCTCTGTACCAAAACGCTCAAAGACGGCAATAAAATTATGCTTTTCGGCAACGGGGGAAGCGCGGCTGATGCCCAGCACATTGCGGCCGAATTCGTCAACCGTCTGCATAAAACCCGAATCGAACGGCCCCCGCTTGCCGCGCTGGCGCTGACCACCGACACCTCCATTCTCACCAGCATCAGCAATGACAGTGATTTTTCCCTCATCTTCGCCCGTCAGATTCGCGCCCTGGGCAAGCGGGGTGACCTCGCCTGGGGTATCAGCACCAGCGGCAATTCGCCGAACCTTATCAAAGCGGTAACCGCCGCCCGGGACATGGGGATTACCACCATGGGATTTACCGGAGGCGGGGGCGGCGCACTGGGGCCGCTGCTGGACCATCATTTCACGGTTGCATCTGATGAAGTGACCCGCATTCAGGAGGTCCAGATTACGCTCGCCCATGTCATCTGTGAGCTCATCGAAGAAGAACTGCTGGTGAACCGCTGAACATGCTCAGAAAGTCATCGCCTCTGAACCTGGCCTCCATCAGAACCACCTCGCTGGCAATGAGACCGAGCAAGGTCAGCGTCAGGGAGTGCGGCACGCCGCACCGCAAGTCGGGATCATTCAAAACCTTCCTCAACAGCCTGCCTGACACCCTGGCCGCCCGCGATCTCAGGTCCATTGCCCGCATCATCGCCGGCGCCCATCGCGCCAATAAGCGCATTGTCGCCGGCATGGGCGCCCACGTTATCAAGGTGGGACTGAGCCCGATCATCATCAATCTGATGAAGCGGGGGCTACTCTCCTGCGTTGCCCTGAACGGCGCCGGCGCCATTCATGATGTGGAGATGGCCCTTGCCGGCAAGACCTCCGAAGATGTCGCCGCCGCCCTGGCACAGGGGCAATTCGGCATGGCCGCCGAGGCCGCTGAGCTCATCAACCGGGCCGTCGGCGACCGGCATGACCGCACCGGAATGGGCCGCGCTATCGGGGAAGCGGTGCTGGCCCGCCGCGCCCCCTTTGCCAACATGAGCATCCTCGCCGCTGCCGCCCGGCTGGGCATTCCCTGCACCATACACGTCAGCATCGGATCGGACACGATTCACATGCACCCGACCTTTGACGGCGCCGCAACCGGCAGGGCAAGCCATGACGACTTCATCACCTTTGCCGATCAGGTGCGCCGCCTTTCGGGCGGGGTGTATCTCAATATCGGCTCGGCAGTGGTGCTGCCCGAGGTATTCCTGAAGGCGGTCAGTCTCTCCGCCAATCTGGGAAAGGCGCCGCGACATCTGACGACGGTCAATATGGATTTCATCCGCCACTACCGGCCCTCGGTGAACGTGGTTGAGCGCCCCACCCGCCTCCAGGGAAAGGGATTCAGCCTGATCGGACACCACGAGATCATGCTGCCCCTGCTTGCTGCGGCCATTATTGAGGAGCTGTAAAGCAACCGGCTTTTTTACTTCTTGTCATCCTGAACGTGGTGAAGGGTCTTCCATGACGGAAAGAAAAATCAAAATCATCGCCGGCGGGGTGACCGCCGAAGCGGTCCTCAAGGCCGACAGTCCCACCGCCGATGCCATCTGGAACGCGATCCCCCTCGAAGGCACCGTCAATCTGTGGGGCGATGAAATCTATTTCACCATCCCCGTTTCCCTCGGCCTGGACCGTCATGCCCGGGAGAGCGTCGATAAGGGCGACCTGGGTTACTGGCCTGATGGACCCGCATTCTGCATCTTCTTCGGCCCCACCCCCATCAGCAGCGCCGGCGTCATAAAACCGGCGAGCGCGGTGAATGTATTTGGAAGGGTCATGGGAAATCCCGGCGTTTTCAAGCAGGTCCCGTCCCGCGCCTCCATCCGGGTGGAGCAGGTTGCATCATGAAACAGGCGGGGAAAATCTCCACTCTCCTGGCCACCGGCCTGTACACGGGCTATTTTCCCTTTGCGCCGGCCACCTTCAGCACCCTGGTTTTGGGAATCCCCGTTTATCTTCTTGTCTCCCGCCTCACCCCTTACTGGTACGGCTTTTTGCTGCTGCCGCTGACGGCGGCTGCTGTCCGGCTTTCGGACACCGCCGAAAAAACCTTTCAAAAGAAGGATTGCAGCTTCATTGTGATTGATGAACTGGCCGGATTTTTAATTACCATGTTCATGGTCCCGTGCAGCGCCATAACCATCACACTCGGCTTTTTCCTCTTTCGCTTCTTTGACATCGTCAAGCCGCCTCCGGCAAACTTCTTTAATACAAGAAAAAAAGGCGGGCTCGATGTTGTGCTGGATGACGTCTTTGCGGGCATCTATGCCAACCTGGTGTTGCAGGGCGCAGTCTATTTCCTTCTGCAATAAACTTTCATATCCACGCAGCGCATGGCACGGTTCATGCTGATTGTAACTGCGGCGCCATGCAGGGCAGTAACCGAGCGACCCTCTGCGGCGGCAGCGGGTGTCCGGATGGCGCGGTCCGGGGAGGAAACCATATGAAGGCTGAAATCATTACCGTGGGGAATGAGCTGACCTCGGGTAGCGTCCTCAACACCAATGCAAACTTCATCGCCGGCCATCTCTTCGGCAGCGGCATTGACGTCTCTCGCATGCTCACCGTCGGCGATGACAGCGCGGCAATCATCGAGGCATTGCGCGGCGTCAGCCCCTCGGTCAGCTTCGTGGTGGTTACCGGCGGCCTCGGGCCAACGGTTGATGACATTACCACGCAGGCCGCCGCCGAGGCGTTGCGGAGAAAACTCACCCTGAACCATCAGGCCCGGCAGGCGCTGGAGGAATTTTTCAAGCGCGTCGGCCGTCCCCTGGATCCGCACAACCTGCGGCAGGCCTACCTTCCGACGGGCGCATCGATCATACCCAACCCCATCGGCACCGCCTGCGGATTTTCGGTGATCCGGGGAAGCACCATCTACTTTTTCCTTCCCGGCGTCCCCCGGGAGATGACCAGGATGTTTGATGCCAGCGTCATGCCGCTCATCAGGAAGGAGCGGCCGGGTGACACCCTGGTCAGGACCTCGGTGCTCAAGATTTTCGGCCGGACCGAATCGTATTGCGATCAGGCGCTGGGCGATCTCATCAGGCAGGAGAAGGAAATCACCTTTGCCTTTCTTCCGCACTATCCCGAAATCACCATCAAGCTCACCATCCGCGGCTCGGACCGGAAATACCTGGAAAAGAAGCTGAAGGCGGTCGAGCGCAAAACCATGCGCATCCTGGGCGACATCGTCTTCGGAAGAGATGAAGAGACGCTGGAACTGGTGGTGGGAAGGATGCTGCAACAGGCCGGCGCCACGCTCGCCCTGGCCGAATCTTGCACCGGCGGGTTTATCACCCACCGCATCACCAACGTGCCCGGCAGCTCCGCCTACCTTGAGCGATCCCTCGTCGTGTACAGCAACCGGGCAAAAAAGGAGCTGCTGGCCGTGCCCGCCTCCCTGCTCAGCAGGCACGGGGCGGTGAGCGATGAAGCGGCCGCGCACATGGCCAGGGAAGTCCGGCGGCTGAGCAAATCCACCTTCGGGCTTGCGGTAACCGGCATCGCCGGGCCGGGCGGCGGCACGCCGGATAAGCCGGTGGGAACGGTCTTTATCGCGCTCTCCCACAAGCGCCAGGTCACCACCCACCGCCATCAATTCTACGGCGACCGATCGCAGATCAAGCACATCACCTCCCAGTATGCCCTGGACTATCTGCGGCGCCTGCTGCTCACCGCGGATGACGCCGGTTCAAATTGACAAGCAGGCGAAGCTGTGCTATCTAACCCACCCATGGATGAAGTCATCCGTGCTCCGGAGGTGAGGATACGAGGCAATGTCACCGATCAGAACGTTCGTCGCCATTGAGCTGCCGCCGGACATCAGGGACGCCCTGCAGCGGATCATCAACCGGCTCAAATCATCGGCCGGTGAGGTGCGCTGGGTCAAAGCCGATCTCATTCACCTGACTCTCAAGTTCCTGGGTGATGTGCAAGAAGGGCGGATCCCGGACATCGCCGGCTGCATCGAGCGCTGCGTAAGCGGCTTTTCCTCCTTTCCGCTTGCGGTACGGGGATTGGGCGCCTTTCCCGGCGAGAGCAGCCCCCAGGTGATCTGGATCGCCGCCGCGGATGAGACAGGCAGTCTGGCCGGCCTGCAGCGATCGATCGAGGCAGGGCTTGCCCACGTCGGATTTGCAAAGGAGAAGCGCCCCTTTTCACCCCACCTCACCCTGGGAAGGCTCAGATCGCCCCGGGGCAAGGAAGCGGCGCGGCGCGGGCTGGCCGAGCTGAAACAGACGGACTGCGGTTCATTCACGGCGGACGGCGTCTCGCTCATCAAAAGCGACCTTACGCCGAACGGCCCGATTTATACGGTATTACAATCGTTTTCACTCCACACGCACAACTGAGCGGATCGCCCGGATCACCGGCGCCGAAGGAGGATGATTACATGGCACAGGACAGCAACAAGAAGAAGGCCATCGACAGCGCGGTAAGCCAGATTGAGAAGCAGTTCGGCAAGGGCGCCATCATGAAGCTGGGCGGTGAATATACCATCCCGGATATACCGGTCATTTCCACCGGGTCGATCACCCTGGACAGCGCCCTGGGAATCGGCGGCGTGCCCCGCGGCCGGGTGGTTGAAATATACGGTCCCGAGTCCTCCGGGAAAACCACCCTGTCGCTGCAGATCGTCGCCGAGGCGCAAAAGGCCGGCGGCGTGGCCGCCTTTATCGACGCCGAACATGCGGTGGACATCGGCTATGCGCAGCAGCTGGGCGTCAAAACCGATGAGCTGCTCGTCTCCCAGCCCGACACCGGCGAACAGGCGCTGGAGATTGCCGAGGTGCTGGTGCGCAGCGGGGCGCTTGACGTGATTGTGATCGATTCGGTCGCCGCGCTGGTTCCCCGGGCCGAGATTGAAGGCGAGATGGGGGACGCGCACATGGGGCTGCAGGCGCGCCTCATGTCCCAGGCGCTGCGCAAGCTGGCCGCCGCCATCAACAAGTCACGCACCTGCATGATTTTCATCAACCAGATCCGCATGAAAATCGGGGTGATGTTCGGGAATCCCGAGACCACCACCGGCGGAAACGCCCTCAAGTTCTACGCCTCCATCCGGCTGGACATCCGCAGGATGGAATCGCTGAAGAATGAGGACGGCATCTACGGCTCCCGCACCAAGGTAAAGGTGGTGAAAAACAAGCTGGCCCCCCCCTTCAAGGAGGCCCAGTTCGAGATCATTTACGGGAAGGGCATCGCCCGGGCGGGCGAGCTCATCGACCTGGCCACCTCCTCCAACATCATCGAGAAAAGCGGAACCTGGTACTCGTACGGCGAGGAGCGCATCGGGCAGGGCCGGGACAACGCGCGCAAGTATCTCGAGGACAACCCCGCCGTGGCGGAAAAGATTGAAAAGGAGATAAAGGAGCACCTTGGCATATCCGGCAAAGAGAAAAAAGGAGAGCCGAAAGAGGGAGGCAAGTGAGGACAGCGAGGCGGCAAAGCAGCTCGCCTTCCGCTACCTCTCCTATCGCCCGAGAAGCACGGAGGAAGTACGGAGCAAATTGCTCGAGTCCGGATTCTCCCCTGTCGCGGTAGAGCAGGCCCTTTGCCGGATCAGGGATCTGGGATACCTCAACGATTATGAGCACGCCCTGACCTTCGGACGATCCTGCATCGAGCACAAGCTCTGGGGCGCCGCCCGCGTCCGGGATGTCCTGGTCAACAAGGGGATCCCGGGGGGCATTGTCGCCTCAGCGCTCCAAACCCTTGAGCAGGAGCACGATTACACCCGTACCGCGCGCCGCGCCCTCCACGCCCGGTTTTCCCCTGCGGAACTGACCAAGGCCGCCGGGGTAAAGGCGCGGCAGAAGGCGATCGCGTTTCTCCTGAGGCGGGGATTCGCCTGGGATACCATTGCGCGTGTCATTGACTCCGGTTCTGATCCTTGCACCTGATGGGAAACCTATGAAGACCGCAGCCGATATCAGAAGACTCTTTCTTGACTACTTCGCGGGCAGGGGGCATACGGTGGTACCGAGTTCCTCGCTGATTCCCTTCCAGGACCCCACCCTGCTTTTCACCAATGCCGGCATGGTGCAGTTTAAAAATGTCTTCACCGGCCGCGAAACGGCATCCTACCGCCGGGCCGCGTCCTCCCAGAAGTGCATGCGCGCCGGCGGCAAGCACAACGACCTGGAAAACGTCGGTCACACCGCACGCCATCACACCTTCTTCGAGATGCTGGGCAATTTTTCCTTCGGCGATTATTTCAAGCGCGACGCCATCGCCATGGGCTGGGAATTCCTGACCGCCGTCCTGCAACTGGATGCGGACCGGCTCTGGGTGTCGGTGTTCCGTGATGACGATGAAGCCTACGATATCTGGCACACGCATATCGGCCTATCCCCGGACCGGATTGTCAGGCTGGGCGAGGAGGACAACTTCTGGTCCATGGGAGAAACCGGTCCCTGCGGGCCCTGTTCGGAGATCATCATCGACCAGGGCAGCGAGGTGGGCTGCGGAAAGCCGGGGTGCGCGGTGGGCTGCTCATGCGACCGCTATCTGGAGCTGTGGAACCTGGTTTTCATGCAGTTCAACCGCGACAGCCGGGGCGAGCAGACGCCCCTGCCCCGGCCCTGCATCGATACCGGCATGGGGTTGGAGCGCATTGCCGCGATCGTCCAGGGGGTGCGCAGCAACTATCAGTCCGACCTCTTTCAGCCGCTGCTCCGGCAGGTGGAGTCGCTCTGCGGCGGCCGCTACGGCGATGACCCCGGCGCGGATATCTCCATGCGGGTCATCGTGGACCACCTGCGCGCCATAACCTTTCTCATCACCGACGGCGTGATTCCCTCCAATGAAGGGCGGGGCTACGTGCTCCGCCGCATCATCCGGCGGGCCGCCCGCCACGGCAAAAAGCTGAACCTAAGCGGCCCGTTTCTCTCCGCGTCGTGCGGCGCGGTGGCGCGGACCATGGGCGACGCCTACCCCGAGCTGATTGAGGCGCAGAGCGCCGTGGCAAAAGTGGTGCTGGCGGAAGAGGAGCGCTTCGCCGAAACGCTCGACGGCGGCCTGCGCATCCTGCAGGAAGAGGTGAAGGCGCTCAAGCGGCAGGGCCTGGGGCAGCTTTCGGGCGAGGTAGTTTTTCGGCTGTATGACACCTACGGATTCCCCCTTGATCTCACCTCCGACATTATCGCCGAAGAGGGATTGACGGCGGACGAGGCGGGGTTCCACCGGGCGATGGAGGAGCAGCGCGAGCGCGCCCGCAAATCATGGAAGGGATCGCGGGATGAGGCGGTTGATGCCGTGCTCAAGGACGGCCTGCTGGACGGACGGAAGACCGTCTTCACCGGCTATGAATCCACCGAGGCGTCGGCCACCGCCACCCTGCTGCTGAAGGAGGGCGCCGCCATCGATGCGGCGGGCGCCGGTGACACCATTCTGCTGCTCACCGATACCACGCCTTTCTACGGCGAATCCGGCGGACAGGCGGGGGACACCGGCGTCATCGAGGGCCGGGATCTTGCCGCCGAGGTGCAGGACACCATCCGGCCGCTGCCCGATATCATCCTCCACCGGGTGCACATCAGCCGCGGCGTCCTGTCGCGGGGCGACGACCTAACGCTGAAGGTCGACGGGGGACGTCGCGCCGCCACCGCGGCAAATCACACCGCCACCCATCTGCTCCAGGCCGCCTTGCGCGAGGTGCTGGGGGACCACGTCAAACAGTCGGGCTCGCTGGTTACGCCCGAGCGATTCCGCTTTGACTTCACCCATTTCAGCGCCATGACCGGCGATGAGTTGGACCGGGTGGAGACGCTGGTAAACCGGCGGGTGCGGGAAAATCACCCGGTGCAAACCCGGCAGATTCCCTATCAGCAGGCGCTGCAGGCGGGCGCCCTTGCGCTTTTCGGAGAAAAATACGGAGACACGGTTCGCATGGTGACCATCGACTCCGTTTCCGCCGAACTGTGCGGCGGGACGCACACGACACGGTCGGGAGACATCGGGCTGTTCAAACTCCTGGCCGAAAGCAGCGTTGCCGCCGGCGTCCGGAGAATCGAAGCGGTCACCGGCGAGGAAGCGGTCCGGCGCATCAAAGAAGAGGAGCAGGCGCTCCTGACCGTGAGCAAGCTGATTAAAGTTCAGCCTGACGAAATTATTCCCAAAATATCGAAAATGCTCGATGATTTTAAGAAACTGCAGAAAGAAATCGAGACCATAAAAAAGAAAATGTCCGCAGGAACGGCCGACTCGCTGGCAACCCGGGCGCGGGAGATCAAGGGGGTCAAGGTTATAGCGGCCCCGGTCGACGCGCCTGACGCGGAAGCCCTGCGTGAGCAGGCCGATCGCATCCGGGATCAGATCAAGTCCGGTGTGGTCATCGTGGGAACCAGCACCGAGGAAAAGGCGCTGCTGGTGGTTGCGGTCACCAAGGACCTCACCGCCTCATTGCATGCGGGAAAGATCATTCAACAGGTAGTCAAGGGCATCGGGGGAAGCGGAGGAGGCAGGGCGGACATGGCCCAGGCGGGCGGGAAGGACAAGGACCGGCTGATGGACACGCTCGACAGCGCCTATGCCATCATTGAGCGCATGCTGCCGTAACCATTGCCGCGGGACCGAACCTGTTATGGAGTGCGGTTCAGTCTTTCCCCGGTGCATCTTCCGGCGCGGTCTTCGCGTCTGCCGGGGCGTCGGCAAGCAGCGCCTGCAGCTGCTCACCATACGGGCTGCCGGGATGTCCCTCCTTAAGGTTGAGCAGTACTTCGCGGACCTTGTCCGGCTCGGCCAGCTGGTTATAGGACAGGCCCAGGTAGTAGAGCACTTCATCGCGGTTCCGGATGAAGGCATATAGGGTTAACACATCCCTGAACCGCTCTTTTGCCGCCCAGTACTTCTTGTTCTTATAATAATACCGGCCTATGGCAAAGTCGTGCTCAAACATGCTCAGGCGGCAGATTTTATAGTATCCCATGGCGCTCCCGGTGAACGGGCTGGCAGGATAGTTTTTAATCAGGTATTCAAAGAATGAGGACGCCTTCTCGGCGGGGGTCTGGTCCCGGTCAAAGGTCTCCAGCTGTTTAAAATGGCACATGCCCAGTTGATAAATTGCGTACGGCACATCGGGATTGCTGGGATGCAGCCGCTTGAATTCCTCGTACAAGTGAATCGCTTCCACATATTCTTCTTTGAAGTAATGGACGTCGGCCAGCCGGAGCTCGGCAATGACCGCGTAGGGGCTTAAGGGAAATTTGTCCCGGAGTTCGGTGAACGCGGGCTTGGCATCGTAGTAGTTTTTCTTGCGATAGAGATCCATGGCCCGGGTATAGGCCTGCTCATCCGAACCGATATCCTTGGGTGCCTGCGGTGTTGTTCGGCAGGCCGCGGGCAGCAGCACCAGGAAAAGCAGCAGCAATGTATGAAATCGCACAGGCAGCATGGCTCAACGCGCTCCGTATTGATTGAAGTTAAGCTGCACCGGGCACTGCGGACGCATCACGACTCCGCCGGTGCAGTCCCTTGTCCATACACCATAGTCATCTGCAAGTCAAGCGCGTCCTTGGACGCGCGCGGCATCCCGGTTGCCCCGGGCGCGACCGGCAGGGACTGAATCGAGGAATACACCCTATGGCTTTTCTACCGCGATGCCTGGCCACGACCATCGGCAGTTTGCCCCACGCCGATGCCCGCGAGGCCGCCGGCCTCATCCTGCAGTTCACTCCGCGGATGCCCGCCTGGGCGCAAATGAGCAAGCGGCCGCAGGAGGGCATGCTGGTGCAGTTTACCGAGGGGATGCCGGGCTTTCGACGGCCGCTCAATGCGGGCAGCTATTTCGAGGTGGACCACCCGGCCTTTCAGGATGAGGTCTCCGTTCTGTATGAAAACTACCTGGCAGTGGTTGAAGACCATTCCTCGTCGCACCTGGCGGCATACGCCCTCAGCCGCGAATACGCGCGGGGGTTTCATGCCCTGCTGGAGCTGCTGGAGAACGCCGGACACCGGCCTTCGGCGCTGAAGGGCCAGGTCACCGGACCGTTCACCTTCGGGACCAGCGTCACCGACGGCCACGGCAAAAGCGCCTACTACGACGCGCAGCTCCGGGACATTATCGTGAAGGCGATTACCCTCAAGGCGCTCTGGCAGATCGAGCAGCTGCGGCGCTATGCAGCACCGGTGGTCATCTCCATCGACGAGCCGTCCCTGGTCGGCTTCGGCTCCTCCGCCTACATCGGCATCACCGCTTCCGACATCCAGAAGGACCTCAACGAAATCAGCGGCTGCATCCACCAGGCCGGCGCCCTGGCCGCCCTGCACTGCTGTGAAAATACCGACTGGGCAATGGTGCTGGGCAGCGGCATTGACATCATCAGCTTTGACGCCTACAGCTACTTTGACAAGGTGCTGCTCTACGCGGACGCGCTCCGGGCTTTTCTTTCCCGCGGGGGCATCATGGCCTGGGGGCTGGTGCCGACCGCTGATCCGGTTCGTCTGCGCGGTGAAAGCAGCGAAACCCTGCTCGGCATGTGGCGCGCCCGCATCGAGCAGCTCGGTCGCATCGGCATCGACCCGGAGCGGGTTGCCGCCCAGTCGATCATAACCCCGAGCTGCGGCGCGGGGCTGCTGTCGCCGCAGGACGCCGAGCTGGTGCTGCGGCTGCTCAGCGATCTTTCCCGAAGCGTGCACAACCTTTACTTTGCATGACCGTCTTGATAGACCCAGGGGATCACCGTTCCGTGACCGAATCACCGTACGCATGTGACGCCGTGCTGCTGGCCGGCGACCGGGGGGCAAGCCGGACCGTGTGCGGCAGCAACAAGTCCTTCCTCCCCCTCAACGGGGTGCCGCTCTTCATCCATGTGCTAAGGGCGCTGGGCCGGGCGGAGCTGGTGAGGCGCATCTGCATTGTCGGCCCGCATGAGCGGCTCGAGCAGGCGCTGCGCGAGCACCGGGAAGCGCCGGCGGGGAAGGACCTCATCCTGTGCGAGCAGGGCGACTCGCTCTTTCACAACGTGTGGAGCGCGTTCCTGCAACTCGCCCCCGATGCGCGTTCAGCCACCGAGCCCTCCCCCGCGTTACGAGAGACGGCAGTGCTCTATATCTCAGGCGACGTCCCGCTGGTCACCCCCATGGAAATCGACTGCTTCCTGCGCAGCTGCGACCGCTCGCGTTATGACTATGTTCTCGGCATCGCAGCCGCAGAGCACCTGGCCTTCTGCCGTCCCCGGCTGGGCACGCCGGGCATCAGCACCCATTTCTTTCACATCAAGGAAGGCAAATTCCGGCAGAACAACCTCCACCTGGTCAAGCCGCTCAAGGTCACCAACCGGAGCTACATTCAGAAGGTCTATGACTTTCGCTACCAGAGGGACCTGCGCAACATTCTGCGGCTGGGCCGCGAGTTTCTCAAGATGCACGTGGGGTGGCGGGGATTATGGTGCTACGGGCTGCTGCACTGGCACCAGTTTCTCTCCCGCATCCGCCTGGATCCGCTCACCCTGCCCACGCGCTTTCTGCTGCCCCGTGCCTTCATCGAGGAGTGCATATCCCGGGTTCTGGGAACGCGCTTTGCCGTTGCGGTGACCCCGCTGGTGGGGGCAGTCCTGGACATTGACAATGAAAGGGATTACCGGGCCATGTGCGCCATGGCTGCGGACTGGCAGAGCCACCTTGCCGAACGGGAAGCGCGGCTGGGAAGCGCGCAGGACGCCGATTTGCTCTAGCAGGTTGTTGAACAAGTATATTTCCTCAGGCTGTTCAAAAACGCCCAGATGCAAGGCACTCGAAATCCTGATGAATGAGGCGTACATACGAGTACGCTGCAATGACGAAGGATGAGCGTAACGCAGGGGATGGGTGTTTTTCAACAGCCTGCTAGTGTCGCGTCTTAGAAACAACTTATCATAAAAAGTCGTTGCGAGGAGGCGCGAAGCCGACGAAGCACCCATTAAAAGGCGTTTGTCAA
>JAEAMF010000368.1_pt1 | contig 61398 bp, 48 predicted proteins | sample 8958721 | NCBI WGS metagenome assembly JAEAMF01 (sample SAMN16933255, study PRJNA681124) | bioreactor sludge metagenome | isolation source: anaerobic bioreactor treating anionic surfactant - SDBS | place: India: Bengaluru | collected 2019-02-28
CGAAACAAACGTAGGAGCGAGCGCAGCTCGCGATGCGCCGCGCGGGCGGCGCTCGATCTCACAGGCGCTGAAGATGCTCCGGCTACCCTTGCCAGGAACCATAGAATCTCCCACAGGGATATCACAGGCCTCGAAGGCTGTGCTTTACCTGGAGCGCCTTCAGCCGCGAAGAGGCCGGTACAGGCCAGCACCTCTGTTTGCCCCCATACCTTCCAACGACAAACCTGCCGCTAAATGGCATCTCCCTGTCGCTCCCAGTCAGTGCACCCGGCCCCATCCGGCCCACAATTCCCCTCATCCAGAAACACATGCCGCCCAAGGATGGCGGCGCGTTCAACCACCGCTGCATAAATAAAAATCAAGCGAGGTAAGAGCATGTCTGGCAATCGTGGAGTGGTATATCTCGGCGCCGGCAAGGTCGAGGTGCAGAAGATCGACTACCCGAAAATGCAGGACCCACGCGGCAAGAAAATCGAGCATGGCGTGATCCTGAAGGTGGTCTCCACCAACATCTGCGGCTCCGACCAACACATGGTCCGCGGCCGCACCACTGCCCAGGTCGGCCTGGTTCTGGGCCATGAAATCACCGGTGAAATCGTCGAGAAAGGCAGCGACGTCGAGCGCATGCAGATCGGCGACCTGGTTTCGGTACCGTTCAACGTTGCCTGCGGCCGTTGCCGCTCGTGCAAAGAGATGCACACCGGTGTGTGCCTGACCGTCAACCCGGCCCGCGCCGGCGGTGCCTACGGCTACGTCGACATGGGCGACTGGACCGGCGGCCAAGCCGAATACGTGCTGGTGCCCTATGCCGACTTCAACCTGCTGAAACTGCCCGAGCGCGACAAGGCCATGGAGAAGATCCGTGACCTGACTTGCCTGTCCGACATCCTGCCAACCGGCTACCACGGCGCCGTCACTGCCGGCGTAGGCCCAGGCAGCACCGTGTATGTCGCTGGCGCCGGCCCGGTCGGCCTGGCCGCCGCTGCCTCGGCGCGCCTGCTGGGCGCCGCTTGCGTCATCGTCGGCGACCTCAACCCGGCCCGCCTGGCTCACGCCAAGTCGCAGGGCTTTGAGGTGGTCGACCTGTCCAAGGACACCCCGCTGCACGAGCAGATCGTCGATATCCTCGGCGAGCCGGAAGTGGACTGCGCCGTTGACGCCGTTGGCTTCGAGGCCCGCGGCCATGGCCATGAAGGTGCCAAGCACGAAGCCCCGGCCACCGTGCTGAACTCGCTGATGCAGGTTACCCGCGTAGCCGGCAACATCGGTATCCCGGGCCTGTACGTGACCGAAGACCCGGGCGCGGTGGACGCTGCCGCCAAGATCGGCGCGCTGAGCATCCGCTTCGGCCTGGGCTGGGCCAAGTCGCACAGCTTCCACACCGGCCAGACCCCGACCATGAAGTACAATCGCCAGCTGATGCAGGCGATCATGTGGGACCGCATCAACATTGCCGAAGTGGTGGGCGTGCAGGTGATCAACCTGGACCAGGCGCCGGAAGGGTACGGCGAGTTTGATGCCGGGGTGCCGAAGAAGTTTGTGATCGACCCGCACAAGATGTGGGGCGCGGCGTGATACCGTGATGTAGTGAAGAGCCCCTCATCACGAGGGGCTTTTTCTTGGGTGACTGGCTGAGCCTTGCACGGCAAGCACCGAGCCCATCTGATCGGTTGCCAGCGGGCCGCCGGCTTTGGTGTCGTCTGTACTCAGCTCTGCCAGCGGTTGTTCCGCATTACGTAAGATTGCGCGATGGTGAGCGCCTTCTTTCACTGTGACAAGCTTGTCGCCCTGGTAGAAGAACAGCGTACTGTTTGATGCTTTGCTCATTGTTCAAGTCCCTACCGTGCTGGATGAATGGAGGTCGCTTGAAACCCATTGTGAACAGCGGCAGGGATTTTGATACTGGCAGAAATACTAGTTTTACAGCCTCACACGAAACCTGTGGGAGCGGCTTTAGCCGCGAAGAGGCCAGCTCAGGCAACGCAAGGCTTGAAGCCCTTAATGCAACGTCCGCGGCTCAGAAGGCAACTGGACCTGGATCAAGGCTGCCTCAAGCAGTGCTCGCAACGCCTCTAGTTCATGCATCGTCGCCATGATCAGTACCGAGCATGGCGACTTGGGCTGCAGCAGCACCGCCTGCTGCGCGACCGTTTGCGCGCACAGGGCGTACTCCGCGGCCTGGATGAGTGTGTCTTCAGACTATTGGTGGCAGCGGTACATGGGTTGACAGACCGGTAGGTGAACCAAAACCCGGCGCACACAAAGTGCCCCATGCACAGCTGCCATAACAGCGAAGCCATGTGATTCATACCAAGGCGGCCTGTCAAAGCCGGTCGCTGATTTCGCAGCGACCGCCCGAGACTAGAGCCCAACCCAGATCATCGCAATGGCTTGTGCGACTTGGGACTGTAATTCAGAAACGTCCTACAGGTAAGTGGAAAAAACGGAATAGGTTGTCGAGATAGGCACGCTGCAATACTGGTGGGGCAGGGCCTAAATCAGTTTGGTTTTTGTTGCCCGGCGCCACGATGGGGCCCATGCATAGCTGCCATAAAAGTGAACTATGTAAGTCACTGTCCCGTCGTTTTCATGTAGAAACTTAACAATTTTTATCAACTCCGGCGAGTCGAAAAATTTTGTTCGGATACGTTGGTTCTGTAATTTTTGTCGTCATATTGGTCGTCACGAGTTCTTGTTGGACTGGTCCAGTTTGCTTCTTTTCTGGTATTGCCTTGTGGGGTATAGTTAGGTTTTTTGGCTGCGGCTAATGCTTGCTTGGCTTTTGTAAAGTGGGGGAATAGATGCATGTGGTCTTTGTCTAGATATTTGTTTACTCCTGCTGCCTTTCTTTCGCTTCTTTTATAAATTTTTTCAAGTTTTCTTGCGGTCTTGTTAATCGTAGGCTGTATTGGATTTCCTCGGCTACGCCTTTCCTCAATTAAGTCGTTGAGGGATTTGGTTTTGTTTATTATTTCATTTTTTTTGTCTGCTATGATGCCAAGGCGTTGGTCTTTTTTTGTTTGGGTATTACGAAACCACGTTCTAGGCTTAAAGATAGACCACATGCCCGTTTCGTCTTTTCGATTCATGGGGTCATTCAGGCAGTACGTGAAAGCGTTTATCCCGCCTCTGCCAAATGGGCTTCCAGCATTGTCCGGGGCGATGAATCGTCCAATTTCAGTGCTGAATCCACGGTGTCCTTGGCCTAGAAGATAAAGGTGCATGTTTTCCAGCATGTACTCGCCGTTGTATCCTATAGCTGCGAATTCTGCTGGTAGTTTGTGGTTATATCCAAAGGCGGTGTAGCTGTGATTGATTTGCATATCGTCAGGCGTTCTCACGATAAGCACTGAGCCCATTTCATCTGTTGCGAGAAGCACGGTGCTGCTTGCTTCTTGTTCAGATAATTCAGCAAGCGGGAGCGCTTCAATTCGCAGCATTGAACGCTTTTGATCGTTTCCAATGACAGTCGTTAGTTTGCTGGTCTGGTAGAAATATTTGGCGGTACCAGGACTGATTTTCATCGGCGTGCTCCCGTTTCTGCAGTAGGCCCCAAAAATGTATGAGGTGGGTACTGCGATTATCTTGAGTACTTTGAGCAATTGGCTACTGGCAGAAATATCAGGTGTGCGCCTGTCTGGGCTCGGAACAATCACTCAGATTTCCAGTCAAATCCGCTGTTTCCCAGGCCATGCCGGCCAACGAGGTCCCTCCCGATGAAAGTACTCACCCTGGCAACCCTGATGACCCTGGCCGCAAGCCCGGTGTTCGCCTTCAACCTCAGCGACGCCGCCAACGCCGTATCCGCCATGCAAAACCAGCAACAGCAAGGCCAGGTACAGGCGCCCCAGGCGCAGGCCGATTTGCTCAACACCCTGGGTAGCCAGTTGAACATTACCCCCGAACAGGCCGTCGGCGGGGCGGGGGCGATGTTGGGGTTGGCACGCAACAGTCTGAGCAGCGAGGACTATGGCCAGCTAACCAAGGCGGTACCGGGTCTGGACCTGTTGTCGGGTGCCAATGCCCTGGGCGGGCTAAGTGGCTTGGGGGATTTGCTGGGCAGCAACAAGGGTAGCCAGTCGGCCTTGGACAAGGCATTGGGTAACGACGTGCAGAACCGCAGCGACCTGGACAATGCCTTCAAGGCGCTGGGGATGGATATAGGGATGATCGGCCAATTTGCGCCGTTGATTCTGCAGTATCTGGGGCAGCAGGGGATTGCCGGGTCGTTGTTGCAGAATCTGGGGAGTTTGTGGACTGCACCGGCGCCGTTGGCCCATCCTTCGGTCTGATCGTTTTGTAGCGCCAGTGTCGGCCTATCGCCGGCAAGTCGGCTTCCCACTGGGATATCACTGGCTTCAGGCGTGGCGCTACACCTGCGGGAGCGGCCTTGCCGGGGCACCGAACCAATCGGAAAGGACCGCTTACTTACAGATAACTATGCAGCGTGTAGGATTTCATCAAGTCGACTTTCATTAGATTAATCCAATTCATTAGTAATGCATATAAGTTTTCAGCGCGTTATTAAGTCTTCGGATTCGATATTGTGCATCCTTCAGCCATACGGCGAGTTTGAGTTTTTCTATGTTGTAACGGTTTTCATCGAAACCTTGGCTTAGGGCGAAGTGCAATGTAGAAGGATCATTGAGTTCGTTGAGTATGCGCTTCTTTCGCTTAATGCGCTTGCGGAACGCTTCAATATAAATAGATAAAGACTGAATTTCTTTCTCGCGAAATTTTATGTCGGCGATTGGTTCTGCGGGGTATCTATGGGTCTGTGGCTGCAGATTAAAACTAACAGTCTTCTTTCTCGTCTTAAGGGCTAAGGCTGGGGCGCTGGCTTTCAACGGACGGTTTGCGATTGCCTGCACCGCAGGCTTGATTGTACGCGGCGCTACCTGCTGAATTGGCTGGCGTGACTGACTCTCCCAAAAATGCTGTAAACGAGCGAAGGTTCGATGTTGGCCTGTATCATCCCGGAAATTGAGAGGGTCACAGGCACAGTATGCGTAGGCGTTATAGCCGCCTTTCCCGAATGGGCTGAGATGATCGGGGCTATAGAAACGCATCGGGGCGGGGCTGTAATACCGGTAGCCTTGCCCCAATGCATAGGTGCCCGCGGGCGGATCGTACCAATTTCCATTGAAACCAATCAGGGCTGCTCGAGGTGTTTGTTCGCCGGTGTAGCCATAGGGGCTGTAGATAAAAGCTGACAATTTCAATGAAAGAACCTCGCTATGAGAAGTTGTGTAAGTGCTCGTCTTTGCAAGGCCAAGTACGACTAGTGAAATTATCTTAACAATGGCTTCAGATGAAGATCGGGTACGGGCAGTCTGCACCGTTGATTTGTGATACCTGGGGCAGTAGCGGATTGCTGGGTCACTGCTGCAGAGCTTGGGCAGCCTCGGACTTAACCGGCACCAGTGAATGCGCGATCGGTACGGTTTAACTGGACATGGGAGGAGTCAGGAATGGAACCAACTGGCCATCGCCCTGTTCACTCGGTCTTCTTGTTTTGGCACTTCACGACGGATTCTAGCGAGACTAGCAAGGTACTCCGAACGCATTTCCGGGTTATGCAGTTGCTTCAGATACTCTGGGGCACGCGCAAGTGCCAGATTCGCCTCGTGCAGCTCCCTGGCCAGAGTTACGACTTCACCCAATGTCACGCTTGGATTTCTCCGATCTTCAAACGGCATCCGACCACCGTTTGCCAATGGATTTCTATTGGCACGTGGCTGCTGATTGTTCGGTGTTGGCGGTGATGGATCGGTGTGCGAATTGTTTCCGGTCTGCAAGCGCTGCCTGTTGAGGGAGCGATTGAGGTGCTGGGCCGTTTGTGGGGGAGGAGCATCGGCTGTCAGTATTGTGGGATGGCGGCGTATTCGATTGAAACCGGCATGCCCGTCTGGATCTACGTCGTTTATGGAGTCTCCCGCGCAATAGCTATAGGCATTCACTCCCCCTTTGCCGAACGGGCTCCAGCTATCAGGTGCAAGAAATCGCCTCAGGCCTGGGCTGTAGGCGCGATAACCATTGCCTAGCAGGTAGTTGCCGGTAAGGCTGTCTTCTCGCTCGCCATTGAAGCCAAGCATGGACACCTTGCTTACTTGATTCCGGTGGTGCCCGTAAGGGCAATAAGCACGCAGAGCTGCTGACATAGAGCCTGGCCTTGCAAGACGGTGATCCCTAGTCTTGGTCTTTCCGAAGCCTGGCACAACTAGCAGAATTATCAGTACATACCGCTGGCAGCAAGCTACTTTGAAGCGCCAGCACGCCTAACGGGCTCCGGTGCCGGTAGTACAATCACGAATGTGAAAATTTGGAGGGGTCAGTGCTGTTATCGCAGCCCTGAAGCTTGGTGCAGTACCTGTAGAAGCGCCCCAGCAAGGCCGCTCCTACACGAGATCGCGCAAGCCCGAGTAAGCGGAGTTAGGCTGTTTCTGTGAAGTCCACCAGGCGCACCGGGCGGCGGAAGCCGGCGGTCAGTACCGCCAGGTAAGCCAGGCCCAAGGCAAACCAGCACAGCCCGATCACCAACGTCAGTGCCGACAGGCTGGTCCACAGCCACAGGGTCAGCGCCAGGCCCACCAGCGGCACCAGACCGTAGCACAGCAGCCCCTTGAGGTTGCGCTGCGCCCCGTCATCCATCAGGTGGGTCTTCACCACCGCCAGGTTCACCGCCGAAAACGCTACCAGCGCACCAAAGCTGATCAACGAGGCCAGGGTCGCCAGGTCGATCACCAACGCCAGCAGCGAAAACGCCGACACCAGCAAAATGGCGAACACCGGGGTACCGAACCGTGGCGACAGGTAACCGAAGCTGCGCCGCGGCAGCACGTTGTCACGGCCCATGGTGAACAGGATGCGCGACACTGCCGCCTGCGAGGCCAGCGCCGAGCCCAGGCTGCCGGCAACAAAAGCTGCGGTGAAGAAGTTGGCCAGGAACTGCCCACCCGCCTTGGACATCACCTCGTGGGCCGCCGCATCGGCATTGGCGAAGGTGGTGCCCGGCATGACCAGCTGGCTGACATAGGCCAGTACGGTGAACAGTACGCCAGCGAACAGGGTGGTGAGGATGATCGCCCGTGGCACGTCGCGGCGGGCATCGCGGCATTCTTCAGCCAAGGTCGAAACGGCATCGAAGCCGAGGAACGACAGGCACAACACCGCCGCACCGGCCATCAGCGCGCCAAAGCCTGGTTGTGAGCCGTCACCCAGCAGCGGCGACAGCAGGTCGATCGGCTGGCCGGCCAGCGTTTGGCATGACAGCGCCACGAATACCACGATGAAGACGATCTGCGCGCCGACGATCAGGTTGCTGGTTTTGGCCACCGAATGGATGCCGACCACGTTGAGCACGGTGACCAGGGCGATCGAGGCCAGCGCAATGGACCACGCCGGGATGGCCGGGAAGGCGATATTGAGGAACAAGCCGATCAACAGGTAGTTGATCATCGGCAGGAACAGATAGTCGAGCAGCAGCGACCAGCCAGCGAGAAAGCCGATGTTGGGGCCGAAAGCCATGTTGGTGTAGGAGTACGCCGAGCCTGCCACTGGGAAACGCTTGACCATGAAACTGTAGGACGCGGCGGTGAACAGCATGGCCACCAAGGTGACCATGTAGGCGCTGGCGGTGCGGCCGCCGGTCAGCTCTGTCACGATGCCATAGGTGGTGAAGATGGTCAGCGGGACCATGTACACCAGGCCGAAGAACACCAGGGCCGGAAGGCCGAGAACACGGCGAAGCTGAGCGGAGTTGGAGCTGGGTGGGTTGGCCATCGATCGATCCAGGGCGTTTTTTTAGTTGTGCTTTGGTCGATTTTTATCCACTTGCGTGGGGGATGACAAAAAAGTAATCCTTATGTTGATTATTAGCCTGGGTTTTAATCGGATTGTTGGGCTGCCTGAGCGGGCCGCGGGTGGCAGCCCAAGCCCGAAGATAGCACCACCCTGCGTAGGAGCGGGTTCACCCGCGAAGAGGCCCCACCAGGCGGTAAAGACCTCAGCCCATCTCCCCCCGCAGTTGCTCGATCCGCTGGTCCTTGTCCCACCACAACTGGTTCACCCAGGCCTGCACAGTTTGGCGGAATTCAGGATCGTTCTCGTAATCCCCCGCCCACAATCCAGGGTCCAGCTCACGCACCTGAATGTCGATAATCACCCGGCTAATGCTGCCATTGAGCAAATCCCAGAACCCCGGCGCCTTGTTGCCTGGGTACACGATGGTCACGTCCAGCAGCGCATCGAGCTGATCACCCAGCGCCGCCAGCACGAACGCCACGCCACCGGCCTTGGGCTTGAGCAGGTAACGGTATGGCGACTGTTGCGCCTGGCGCTTGGCGTCGCTGAAGCGCGTGCCTTCGAGGTAGTTGACCACGGTCACCGGCTGGCGCTTGAACAGCTCGCAGGCGGCCTTGGTGATCTCCAGGTCCTTGCCCTTCAGCTCGGGGTGCTTGGCCAGAAAGGCCTTGCTGTAGCGCTTCATGAACGGGTAATCCAGCCCCCACCAGGCCAGCCCCAGCAGCGGTACCCAGATCAGCTCTTTTTTCAGGAAGAACTTGAAGAACGGCGTGCGCCGGTTGAGGCTTTCGATCAGGGCCGGAATGTCCACCCAGGACTGGTGGTTGCTCACCGCCAGGTAGGAAGTGTCCTTGCGCAGGTTCTCGACGCCGCGGATATCCCACTGGGTGGGGATGCACAGGGCAAAGATGGCCTTGTCGATTTCCGACCAGGTTTCGGCCACCCACATCACCGCCCACGAGGCATAGTCACGGCCACGGCCCGGCAACACCAGTTTGAGCAGGGCGAAGACCAGCAGCGGGCAGATCAGCACCAAGGTGTTGAGCAGCAGCAGGCTGGTCGTAAGAATGCCGGTAAGCAGGCGACGCATAAGGAAACTCTTGTTGTATGAAGTTGGCAGGGCGCAATGATAAGCAGCGCCGTGGCCTACGCCAAATGTCCAATGCCCGGCGGCAGGAACAAATGTTTCACAACATGTTGGATAACCTTGTGACAACGAACCTATCCTGCCAGTGCAGTCTAAGCACTGACCTCTTTGAAGGAAGCCTGCCTGTGAAACCTTTGCTTGCCCTGTTGTCGTTGTTGTCACTGCCGGTAATGGCCGCCGACCCTACCCTCTACGGCCGCTACGAGAACATCGCCCTGCCCGAGCTGGGCGAAACGTTGAAAGCCAAGATGGATACCGGCGCCTTTACCGCGTCGCTGTCGGCCAAGGATATCGAGTTGTTCACCCGCGATGGCGATGAGTGGGTGCGCTTTCGCCTAGCGACCAAGGACGCCGATGGCAAAGTTTACGAGCACAAGGTCTCGCGTATCAGCAAGATCAAAGGGCGGGCCGATGAGGAAGACGAAGGGGATACGCCGGAAGTTTCCAAGCGCCCGGTGGTCGACCTGCAGTTGTGCCTGGGTGACGTGAAACGCACTGTTGAAGTGAACCTGGTGGACCGCAGCAACTTCAACTACCCGCTGTTGATTGGCTCCAAGGCGCTGCGCGAGTTCAAGGCGGCGGTCAACCCGGCGAAGAAATTTACTGCTGGCAAGCCAGACTGCTGATAGGTAGCTTGAGGGAGGGCAAACAGCTCGGCGCTGATTGGGTCAGGATTGGGCAGTTGTTTCCTGTGGGATTCCGGTGAGGCATTCGCGGGCATGCCCGCTCCCACAGGTACTGCACAGCTCTCGAATACTGTGATGTCCCTGTGGGAGCGGGCGTGCCCGCGAAGAGGCCCTTCAGGCCTGCGGAGAAGTGGCGACCATCGACGGCCGCTTGCTCACCTCGGCATACCACGCGGCCAGCCCGGGCTGGTGCTCGCGCCAGCCGAACTCGGGCTGACGCAGGTCCAGATACCCCAGCGCACAGGCCACGCCTATCGCCGCCAGGTCGAACCCGGACATCAGCTCAGGCAAATGCTCCTGCTCCAGGTTGGCCAGGCTACGGCGAATCTTGTCGCCCTGCGCCTGCAGCCAACCGTCCCAGCGCTTGTCTTCAGGCCGCAGGAAGCTTTCATAACGGCACGATACCGCTGCATCCAGGACCGCATCGGCCTGCGACACCAGCGTCAGGCGCCGCCAGCGCGCCGAGCCTTCGCGTGGCAGCAGCGGCAGGCCGACGTGCTGCTGGTCGAGGTACTCGCAGATCACCCGGCTGTCGTGCAGCACGGTGCCGTCCTCCAGGCGCAGCGCCGGGATCTTGCCGATCGGGTTGCCCTGGTTCAGCTGCGGGTCGCCGCTCACCGGGCTGATGTTGACCGGCTGCAGCTGCACCCGCTGCAACTGGCCGGTTTCGTGCAGCACAACCATCACTTTGCGCACGAACGGTGACAAGGGCGAGTGGAACAGCGTCATCGTGCTCATGCTTCAGTTACCTTGCAGGCTGGGTGGCAGGCACACGCCGGTACCGCCGATGCCGCAATAGCCGTCCGGGTTCTTGGCAAGGTACTGCTGGTGGTAAGCCTCGGCGAAATACACCGTCGGTGCCTGATCGATTTCGGTGGTGATTTCGCCGAACCCGGCCTTGCTCAGCTCGGCCTGGAAGGCGTCACGGCTGGCCTTGGCCTGTTCCAGCTGTTCCGGGCTGGTGCAGTAGATGGCCGAGCGGTATTGGGTACCGACATCGTTACCCTGGCGCATGCCCTGGGTCGGGTTGTGCAGCTCCCAGAACATCGCCAGCAGTTCGCGGTAGCTGACCTTGTCCTTGTCGAACACCACCAGCACCACTTCGGTGTGGCCGGTCAGGCCCGAGCAGACCTCTTCGTAGGTTGGGTTCGGGGTAAAGCCGCCGGCGTAGCCCACCACGGTGCTGACCACCCCTTCGCGCTGCCAGAAACGGCGCTCGGCACCCCAGAAGCAGCCCAGGCCGAAGATGGCGAAGTCGATGCTGCCTTCGAAGAACGGGCCGAGCAATGGGGTGTCCTTGAAGACGTAGTGGAACTCGGGCAGGCTCATTGGCGTTTCGCGGCCAGGCAGGGCCTGTTCCGCGGTAGGCATGACGTTTTTGTTCACCAGGATTTCCGAACGCAGGACCATAGCCGTTCCTCTGTGTTTAATCAGTTGGATAGGTGTTGGGGCTTTCGCGGGCATGCCCGCTCCCACAGGATGAACGTTGTGGGGAACCTGTGGGAGTGGGCGTGCCCGCGAAGGGGCCCGAATGGCTTCTATAGTGCCCGAGGTTTACGCCGCTGTCAGGCCACCGGTCCACGCGGATAGCGCTTCAACCGCTCGGCCAGCTCGCGCCCCGGGATCGGCCGGTCGAACAGGTAGCCCTGGCCCACATCACACCGGTGCCTGCGCAAGAATGCCAACTGCTCCGGGGTTTCGATGCCCTCGGCCACCACCTTCAGCTTCAGGTTGTGGGCCATGGCGATCACTGCCGAGGTGATTTCCATGTCGTCCTGGTTGTCGGGGATCTCGTTGATGAAGCTACGGTCGATCTTGAGGATGTCGATCGGAAACTTCTTGAGGTAGCTCAGCGACGAGTAGCCGGTGCCGAAGTCGTCCATGGCCAGGGTCAGCCCCAGGGCCTTGAGTTCCTCCAGCTGGCGGTGGGTGTCTTCGCTGGCTTCCAGCAGCAAGCCTTCGGTCAGCTCCAGCTCCAGCAGGTGCGGGGGCAGGGCTTCTTCCTTGAGGATGCTGCTGATCGACGCCACCAGGTCCGGGTCGGAAAACTGCTTGGGCGACAGGTTGATGGCCACATGCAGGTTACCCATGCCAGCGGCGCTCAATTCCTGGCTCATGCGGCAGGACTGGCGCACGACCCACTTGCCAATGGGGATGATCAGGCCGGTTTCCTCGGCCACGCTGATGAACTGGTCCGGGCGGATCATGCCGCGCTCGGGGTGGTTCCAGCGCAGCAGCGCCTCCAGGCCCAGCAGGCGACCGCTGCGCAGGCACAGCTTGGGCTGGTAGAACACCTCCAGCTCGTTCTGGGTCAGTGCGCGCCGCAGGTTGTTCTCGACGAACAGCTTGTAGCTGGCCTCGGCATTGAGCACTTCGGTGAACACCTGCACCTGGTGCTTGCCGTTGGCCTTGGCCTTGTGCAGCGCCAGGCCGGCGTTCTTCATCAGGCTGGCCGGGTCGCTGCCATGCAAGGGTGCATAGGCCAGGCCGACCGAGGCGGTAACGTTGATCAACTGGTTGTCGACGAACATCGGCTTGTCGAGGGTACGCAGCAACTGCAGGGCCACGCCCTGGCCATCTTCCAGGATGGTGTTGTCCAGCAGCACGGCGAACTCGTTGCTGGCAAAGCGTGCCAGGATACCGCCGCTGTGCAGGCTGTTGCGCAGGCGCCGGGCCAGGCTGATGAGCAGCTTGTCGCCGGTCTGATGCCCAAGGCTGTCGTTGATGCGCTTGAAGTTGTCGATGTCTACCAGCAGCAGGCACATCGAGTGTTCGCCGTTGCGGGCAAAGCGCTCATCCAGGCTGCGAATGAACGCCGGGCGGTTGCCCAGGTTGGTCAGGTTGTCGGTGTACGCCAGGCGTTCGATGCGCTGCTGCGCCAGTTTGGTCTGGGTGATGTCTTCATAGATGCCGATGTAGTGGGTCAGCTCACGGTTGTCGCCGTACACCTTGGAAATCGACAGCTGCCCCCAGTAGGGCTCGAGGTTCTTGCGCCGGCTCTTGAATTCGCCTTGCCAGCTGTTGCCCATGGCCAGGCTCGACGGTGAGTCGAACAACAACTCATTGAGGTTTTCCAGCGCCGGCAGCTCGCCGAGGTGGTGGCCTTGTACTTCGTCGGTGCTGTACTGGGTAATGGCGGTAAAGCTTGGGTTGACGTACTCCACCCGGCCATCGCGGTTGACCAGCAGGAACGCGCTGGCGCTTTGTTCGACCGCACGCTGGAACAGGTGCAGCGCGTTGGCTGCAGCGCGGCGGTTGTGGTTGGTGATGACCTGGGCGAACTGGTCGGCCAGTTCGCCGGCGAAGGCGATTTCATCCGACTGCCAGGCCCGCGGCTGGCCGGTCTGTTCCAGGCACAGCACACCCACCACCTGGCCGTCGACACGAATGCTGGCGTCGAGCATGGCCTTGTTTTCCGGGCACAGACTTCGTGCCAGCTCACGGGTGCGCGGGTCATGGCCGGCGTTATGGGCATCGATGGCGCGGCTGGCGTGCAGCGCGTCGAGGTAGTCCGGGAAACGGCTGGCGTCGATGGCTTCGGGGCGGCGGTGTTCCTGGGTGTCGCGTTTCCACGCGGTGATCGGCTCCAGGCGCTGGTCTTCCAGGTGCCAGATGCTGGCGCTGTCGACGTTGTAGATTTCGCAAGCGCTCTGGGTGATCAGCTGGGCGGCTTCCAGCAGCGAGTTTTCGGCACTGTAACGTTGGCGGGCCAAACGCAGGATCAGGTCCTGCTGGCCGCGCACGCGTTCCAGGTGCTCAAGTTGCTCCTGCTGGGCGCGCTGGTTCAGTTGCAGGGCCAGCTGCAGGCGGTTGTTGCGCGACTCCAGGTCGTTGGCATCCTGCTCGGCGGCGTCGTGCGGCTGGTCGTCGAGTACGCTCAGGTAGCCACGCAGCAGCAGGCGGTTGTGCTGCTTGTAGGCTTCACCCGCCTCCAGCAGGCGCAGTGCGGTATTGGGCGTATGCAGGGTATAGCGCACCCGGTAGTAACCGCGCTGGGCCAGTTGCTGCTGGATCTCGTCGTGCAGGCGGTAGCGTGCCTCGGGCTCCATCAGGCTGGCGTAGGGCGCATCGAACTGTGCGCACAAGGTGCCGGCATGCAGGCCGAACTGCCGCTCGCAGGCTGGGTCCAGGTAAAGCATGGCCCAGCTGGCTTCGTTGAGCCGTTCGAAACGCAGCATGCCCAGCCGCGAGGGCACGGGTAACGGCGTGACGACCTCGGCCGCCACACGGCTGGCGGCATCGGGTTGGCTTTTCATCGAAGACTCGCTTGAAGAGGGAATGCTGCGTAGGGCCGCTGCGGGTCTGGCAAGGTTGCATCATGTGCCGAGGGCTGGCAAGCAGCCATGTGTGATGCCGTGTAGGGGTTATCGGCGGCCTGGCCGGAATCTGTAGTTTGGCGTGCTTGTTCAGCGGGCAAAAAAAGCCCCGCCAATCGACGGGGTTGAGGTACGAGCGTGGCAGCTCGAAAAAGGAACTGCCCCTGCATGCAGGGGCAGTGGGCCGCCTTACAGCAGCATGGTGCGGATGTCGCCCAGCACGTCGCCCAGGCGCTTGGTGAAGCGCGCGGCGGCAGCGCCGTTGATCACACGGTGATCGTAGGACAGCGACAGTGGCAGCATCAGCTTGGGCTGGAAGGCCTTGCCATCCCAGACCGGCTGCATGGTTGCCTTGGACACGCCAAGGATCGCCACTTCCGGCGCGTTGACGATCGGCGTGAAGCCGGTGCCGCCAATGTGGCCGAGGCTGGAGATGGTGAAGCAGGCACCCTGCATCTCGTCCGCCGAGAGCTTCTTGGTACGGGCTTTTTCAGCCAGTGCCGCAGCTTCGGCAGCCAGTTGCAGAAGGCTCTTCTGGTCGACGTTCTTGATCACAGGGACCAGCAGGCCGTCCGGGGTGTCCACGGCGAAGCCGATGTGCACGTACTTCTTGCGGATGATGGCCTTGCCGCTTGGCGCCAGCGAGCTGTTGAAGTCTGGCAGTTCCTTGAGCAGGAATGCGCAGGCCTTGAGCAGCAGTGGCAGCACGGTCAGCTTCACGCCAGCCTTTTCGGCCACGGCCTTCTGCGCCACGCGGAAGGCTTCCAGCTCGGTGATGTCGGCGGAGTCGAACTGGGTCACGTGCGGCACGTTCAGCCAGCTGCGGTGCAGGTTGGCGGCACCGACCTGCATCAGGCGGGTCAGGGCCACTTCTTCCACTTCACCGAACTTGCTGAAGTCCACGGCAGGGATCGGCGGGATGCCGGCGCCACCGGTCGCGCCGGCAGCTGCCGGGGCGCTCGATGCCTTTTGCATCATCGCTTTGACGTAGACCTGCACGTCTTCCTTCAGGATGCGGCCGTGCGGGCCGGTGGCCGCGACTGCGCCCAGGTCGACACCGAATTCACGGGCCAGTTGGCGCACCGCCGGGCCTGCGTGGACCTTGGCGTTGCTACCGGCAGCAGGCGCGGTGGTGGCCGGCGCAGGGGCTGCCGCCGGGGCGGCCGCAGCAGGTGCGGCAGCCGGGGCAGCCTCAGCCTTGGCCGGGGCAGCGGCGGCAGGTGCCGGGGCAGCAGCAGGTGCTGCGCCAGCGACCTTCAGCTTGAAGATCAGGTCGCCAGTGCCGACTTCGTCTTCCAGCTTGCACAGGACTTCTTCGACCACGCCGGCAGCCGGCGACGGGATTTCCATGGAGGCCTTGTCGGACTCCAGGGTAATCAGCGACTGGTCGGCTTCGACGGTGTCGCCGACCTTGACCAGTACTTCGATGATCTTGGCTTTGCCCGACGAACCGATGTCTGGCACGTGGATGTCCTGCACGGCGGCGGCAGCCGGTGCAGCCGCTGCCGCTGGGGCAGGGGCGGCTTCAGCGGCCGGGGCCGGGGCTGCAGCCTCGGCCGGTGCAGCGGCTGGCGCCTCAGGGGCCGCAGCAGCGGCGCCCTCGGCTTCCAGCACCAGCAGTTCGTCGCCTTCCTTCAGGCGGTCGCCCAGCTTGACCTTCAGCTCCTTGATGACACCGGCCTTGGGCGCCGGGATCTCCATGGAGGCCTTGTCGGACTCCAGGGTCAGCAGGCTCTGGTCAGCCTCGATACGGTCACCGACCTTGACGAACAGCTCGATGATTTCACCTTCACCGCTGCCGATGTCAGGTACGCGAATGAGTTCGCTCACTTAAAAATACTCCTCAGCAGTCCAGTGGGTTGCGCTTGTCCGGGTCGATGCCGAACTTGACGATAGCGTCTGCAACAACCTTGGGTTCGATCTCGCCACGGTCAGCCAGGGCTTCCAGGGCAGCCAGCACCACGAAGTGGCGGTCAACTTCGAAGAAGTGACGCAGCTTCTTGCGGCTGTCGCTGCGACCGTAACCGTCGGTACCCAGGACCTTGAACTCTTTGCTCGGTACCCACTGGCGAATCTGCTCGGCGAACAGCTTCATGTAGTCGGTAGAGGCAATGACCGGGCCTTTGCGACCGGCCAGGCACTGCTCGACGTAGGTCTCTTGTGGCTTCTGGCCAGGCTTCAGGCGGTTGGCGCGCTCTACGGCCAGGCCGTCGCGACGCAGTTCGTTGAAGCTGGTGACGCTCCACACGTCGGCGCCGACGTTGAACTCTTCACGCAGGATCTTCGCCGCCTCGCGCACTTCGCGCAGGATGGTGCCGGAGCCCATCAGCTGTACGTGGTGTGCCGCTTCGCGGGTGTCTTCTTCGAGCAGGTACATGCCCTTGATGATGCCTTCCTCGACACCGGCCGGCATGGCTGGCTGCTGGTAGGATTCGTTCATCACGGTGATGTAGTAGAAGATGTCCTGTTGCTCTTCGGTCATCTTCTTCATGCCGTCCTGGATGATCACCGCCAGCTCGTAGCCGTAGGTTGGATCGTAGGTGCGGCAGTTCGGGATGGTGCCCGCCATCATGTGGCTGTGACCGTCTTCGTGCTGCAGGCCTTCACCGTTGAGGGTGGTACGGCCGGCAGTACCGCCGATCAGGAAGCCACGGGTGCGGCTGTCGCCAGCGGCCCAGGCCAGGTCGCCGATACGCTGGAAGCCGAACATCGAGTAGAAGATGTAGAACGGCAGCATCGGCTGGTTGTGGCAGCTGTACGAGGTACCGGCAGCGATGAACGACGACATGGCGCCGGCTTCGTTGATGCCTTCTTCCAGGATCTGGCCCTTCTTGTCCTCGCGGTAGAACATCACCTGGTCTTTGTCGACTGGCTCGTAGAGCTGGCCGACCGACGAGTAGATACCCAGCTGGCGGAACATGCCTTCCATACCGAAGGTACGGGCTTCGTCCGGGATGATCGGCACGATGCGCTGGCCGATGTCCTTGTCCTTGACCAGCTGCGCCAGAATACGCACGAAGGCCATGGTGGTGGAGATTTCGCGGTCGCCCGAGCCGTCCAGGATCGCTTTCAGCGTTTCCAGTGGCGGGGTTGGCACGCTGAAGCTCTTGGCCCGGCGCTGAGGCACGAAACCGCCCAGGGCAGCACGGCGCTCGGCCAGGTACTTGGCTTCGGCAGAACCTTCTTCGGGCTTGTAGAACGGCAGGTTCTCGAGGTCGGCATCCTTGACCGGGATGTCGAAGCGGTCACGGAAGTGACGCAGGCTGTCGACGTCGACCTTCTTGGTGTTGTGCGCGGTGTTCTTGGCTTCGCCGGCACCGGTACCGTAACCCTTGATGGTCTTGGCCAGGATGACGGTCGGCTGCTCTTTGTGGTTCACCGCCTGGTGGTAAGCCGCGTAAACCTTGTACGGGTCGTGGCCGCCACGGTTGAGCTTCCAGATCTCGTCGTCGGACAGGTCTTCGACCATGGCCTTGAGTTCCGGGGTGTTGAAGAAGTTCTCACGAACGTACGCGCCGTCTTTGGCTTTGTAGTTCTGGTACTCGCCGTCGATGACTTCGTCCATGCGGCGCTGCAGGGCACCGTTGGTGTCCTTGGCCAGCAGTGGGTCCCAGAAGCGGCCCCAGACGACTTTGTTGACGTTCCAGCCACCGCCACGGAACACACCTTCGAGTTCCTGGATGATCTTGCCGTTGCCGCGAACCGGGCCGTCGAGGCGCTGCAGGTTGCAGTTGATGACGAAGATCAGGTTGTCCAGCTTCTCGCGGCCGGCCAGGGCGATTGCACCCAGCGATTCCGGCTCGTCGCACTCGCCGTCGCCCATGAAGCACCAGACTTTCTGCTTGCCGGCAGGGATGAAGCCGCGCGCTTCCAGGTACTTCATGAAGCGGGCCTGGTAGATGGCCTGGATCGGGCCCAGACCCATCGAAACGGTCGGGAACTGCCAGAAGTCAGGCATCAGCCATGGGTGAGGGTACGAAGACAGGCCGTTGCCGTCCACTTCCTGGCGGAAGTTGTTCATCTGTTCTTCGCTGATGCGGCCTTCCATGAAGGCGCGGGCATAGATGCCTGGGGAGGCGTGGCCCTGGAAGAAGATCAGGTCGCCGCCATGTTCTTCGGTCGGGGCCTGGAAGAAGTAGTTGAAGCCGATGTCGTACAGGGTGGCGCTGGAGGCGAAGCTGGAGATGTGTCCGCCCAGGTCCGAGTCTTTCAGGTTGGTACGCATGACCATGGCCAGGGCGTTCCAACGCACCATCGAGCGAATGCGGCGTTCCATGAACAGGTCGCCAGGCATGCGTGCTTCGTGGGTGACAGGGATGGTGTTGCGGTATGGCGTGGTGATCGCATACGGCAGCTGGGAACCACTACGGGTGGCCAGCTCGCCCATACGGGTCATCAGGTAATGAGCGCGGTCTTCGCCTTCTTTGTCGAGGACCGACTCCAGGGCATCCAGCCATTCCTGGGTTTCGATTGGATCGAGGTCTTGCATGGCTTGCTCCAGGGCGGAAAGGCAACCAGAATCGATTGCCTGAGATTGCGACTGGCCTTATGGGCAGACGTCGTGAATTCTTGGATTACCGGGGTGTCGTCCGGCGCGTTGTAGTTTTACTACATTTGCTTGCGCATTTCATGCTTTTACACGACACGAGTAGTAGTAAAACTACAATTGTGCGACGTTTGGTCGCACGTTGGCTTGTGAGGAAAAACGTTCATGTTGGTTGGCATTGTGTCGCGAACGGGTGTTTCTTGATGTTTGTTGCCAATTTTGCATTTTTTTCAGCTATTTCCAACTTTTGTACGACAGTCCAACCGTGGTCCGGCTTCCCTTTGGCCGCTTTTTTCTCTCTATTTCACGCCGATCAAGGATAGACCATGCGCCTACCTTTGCCCTCCGATCTGCCTGCCAGCTTGCAGCCGCTGGTTTCTCGCAACCAGCAGTTCCTGCGCGATGCCGTGGCGGCTCACCCCGAACTGGACCTGAACGATTGCAGTGCAGCCCAGCGGCACCAGTTCGACCAGGTGGCCGCGGCCAGCGACTTCGTGCTGGGCGTGGCCCAGCGCGACCCGGCCATGCTGTTTGCCCTGCTGGCCAGCGGTGAGCTGGAACGGCGCTATGCCCCGGGGGAGCTGCGCGGGCAAATTGCCGCGGCGGCGCAGGCGGCGCAAAGCGAAGAGGAACTGGCGCGCAACCTGCGCCGCGCGCGCAATCGGCAGCAAGTGCGCATCATCTGGCGTGACATTACCCGCCAGGCGGAACTTGGCGAAACCTGCCGCGACCTGTCGGACCTGGCCGATGCCTGCATCGACGAAGCCTACCAATGGCTTTACCCGCGCCACTGCCAGCAATTCGGGACGCCCATCGGCAACCGCAGTGGCCAGCCGCAGCACATGGTTGTGCTGGGCATGGGCAAGCTGGGCGCGGTCGAACTCAACCTGTCCTCGGACATCGACCTGATCTTCGGTTTCCCCGAGGGCGGTGAAACCGAAGGGGTCAAGCGCTCGCTGGACAACCAGGAGTTCTTTACCCGCCTGGGCCAGCGCCTGATCAAGGCATTGGACCCGGTGACCGTCGACGGCTTCGTGTTCCGCGTCGACATGCGGTTGCGCCCTTACGGCTCTGCCGGGGCCCTGGTGCTCAGCTTCAATGCCCTGGAGCAGTATTACCAGGACCAGGGGCGCGACTGGGAACGCTACGCCATGATCAAGGCTCGGGTGGTGGCCGGCGATCAGGCTGCTGGCGCGCAGTTGCAGGAAATGCTGCGCCCGTTCGTGTACCGCCGCTACCTGGACTTTTCCGCCATCGAAGCGCTGCGCACCATGAAGCAGTTGATCCAGCAGGAAGTCCGGCGCAAGGGCATGGCCGACAACATCAAGCTCGGTGCTGGCGGCATTCGTGAGGTCGAGTTCATCGCCCAGGCGTTCCAGCTGATCCACGGTGGGCGTGACCTCAGCCTGCAGCAGCGGCCGTTGCTCAAGGTGCTGGCCACCCTCGAAGGCCAGGGCTACCTGCCGCCGGCAGTGGTGGCTGAGCTGCGCGAAGGCTATGAGTTCCTGCGTTATACCGAGCACGCCATCCAGGCCATCGCCGACCGCCAGACTCAGATGCTGCCCGAGGGCGAGACCGATCAGGCGCGGGTCGCCTTCATGCTTGGCTTTGCCGACTGGCAGAGCTTCCACGACCAGCTGACGTACTGGCGTGGCCGCATCGACTGGCATTTCCGCCAGGTCATTGCCGACCCGGACGATGAAGACGGTGAAGGCGAGTTGGTGGTGGGCGGTGAGTGGTCGCCGCTGTGGGAGCAGGCCCAGGACGAGGAAGCGGCTGGTCGCCAACTGGAGGAGGCCGGCTTCAAGGCGCCTGTGGACGCTTTGCGGCGCCTGGCCGCGTTGCGCTCAAGCCCGCAGCTGCGCTCCATGCAACGCATCGGGCGTGAGCGCCTGGATGCCTTTATTCCACGCTTGCTGGCGCAAGCGGTGGAGCACGACAACCCCGACCTGGTACTCGAGCGGGTATTGCCGCTGGTAGAGGCGGTGGCGCGGCGTTCGGCCTACCTGGTGCTGCTGACGGAAAACCCGGGTGCATTGCGCCAACTGTTGACCCTGTGCGCCGCCAGCCCCTGGATCGCCGAGCAGATGGCCCGCTACCCGCTGCTGCTCGATGAGTTGCTCAATGAGGGCCGCCTGTTCAGCCCCCCACTGGCGCCAGAGCTGGCCAGCGAGCTGCGCGAGCGCCTGACGCGCATCCCCGAAGACGACCTTGAGCAGCAGATGGAGGCGCTGCGCCATTTCAAGCTGGCCCACAGCCTGCGCGTGGCGGCCTCGGAAATCAGCGGCAACCTGCCCTTGATGAAGGTCAGCGACTACCTGACCTGGCTGGCCGAGGCCATTCTTGACCAGGTGCTGGCGCTGGCCTGGCGCCAGACCGTGGCCCGCCACGGTCAGCCCAAGCGCAGTGACGGCAGCCTGTGCGACCCAGGGTTCATCATCATCGGCTACGGCAAGATGGGTGGGCTGGAACTGGGCCACGGCTCGGACCTGGACCTGGTGTTCATCCACGATGGCGACCCGCAGGCGGAAACCGACGGGGCCAAGCCGATCGACAGTGCGCAGTTCTTTACCCGCCTTGGCCAACGCATCATTCACCTGCTGACCACCCAAACCAACTCGGGCCAGCTGTATGAGGTGGACATGCGCCTGCGCCCGTCGGGGGCTTCGGGCCTGCTGGTCAGTTCGCTGGGGGCCTTCGAGCGCTACCAGCAGAACGAAGCCTGGACCTGGGAGCACCAGGCCCTGGTGCGGGCCCGTGTGCTGGTCGGTTGCAAGCAGGTGGGGGCTGCGTTCGAGGGTGTTCGCGCCAAGGTGCTGGGCCAGGCCCGTGACCTTGGGAAGCTGCGCAGCGAAGTGAGCGAAATGCGCGCCAAGATGCGTGACAACCTGGGCACCAAGGCCACCGCCGCCGGGACTGCAGCCAATGCCTTCGAGGCTGGCATGCCGTTCGATATCAAGCAGGATGCCGGCGGTATCGTCGATATTGAATTTATGGTGCAATACGCCGCTTTGGCCTGGGGCCACGAGCACCCGGCCATACTCCGATGGACCGATAACATCCGCATTCTGGAAGAGCTGGAGCAGGCAGGTTTGCTGCCAGCCAGTGACGCGGTGCTGTTGCGTGAAGTGTACAAGGCGTTCCGCTCGGCCTCGCACCGCCAGGCCCTGCAGAAACAGGCCGGGGTGATCGATGCGGCGCAGTTTGCCGATGAACGCCGTGAGGTGCGGCGGATCTGGGGTGAGCTGGGTTTGACTTGAGAATGTTGGGGCCGCGTTGCGGCCCATCGCGACACAAGGCCGCTCCTACAGGAGAACGCATTCCCTTGTAGGAGCGGCCTTGTGTCGCGATGGGCTGCAAAGCAGCCCCAAAGGCTCATGCTTCACCACCGGTGGTACACTGTCCGCCACATAGCCTGAATATAAAGAGGGGAGGCCAGGCTGAACCGCAGCCTGTAGCCTCCCCGAGCGTTTCTGGACTAAGCATGAGAATACTGATCATTGGCCCCAGCTGGGTCGGCGACATGGTGATGGCGCAGACCCTGTTCCAGTGCATGAAACAGCAGCACCCCGACTGCGTGATCGACGTGCTGGCACCCGAGTGGAGCCGGCCGATCCTCGAACGCATGCCCGAAGTGCGCCAGGCCTTGAGCTTTCCGCTCGGCCACGGCGCACTGGAGCTGGCCACGCGGCGGCGTATCGGCAAGTCCCTGGCCGGCCAATACGACCAGGCCATCCTGCTGCCCAACTCGTTGAAGTCGGCGCTGGTCCCCTTCTTCGCCGGCATTCCCAAGCGCACCGGTTGGCGCGGCGAAATGCGTTTCGGCCTGCTCAATGACGTGCGCAAGCTGGACAAGGCCCGCTACCCGCTGATGATCGAGCGTTTCATGGCCCTGGCCTACGCCCCTGGTGCCGAATTGCCGCAACCGTACCCGCGCCCGCACCTGCAAATCGAAGCCCAGAGCCGCGAGGCCGCCTTGGCCAAGTTCGGCCTGGAGCTCGACCGCCCGGTACTGGCGCTGTGCCCCGGTGCCGAGTTTGGCGAGGCCAAGCGCTGGCCGGCCGAACACTATGCCGCCGTGGCGGATGCGATGATCCGCCAGGGCTGGCAGGTATGGCTGTTCGGCTCGAAAAACGACCACCCGGTGGGCGAGCAGATCCGCGACCGGCTGATCCCGGGGTTGCGCGAAGAGTCGGCCAACCTGGCTGGTGAAACCTCGCTGGCCGAGGCTATTGACCTGATGTCGTGCGCGCAGGCCGTGGTGTCCAACGACTCGGGGCTGATGCACGTGGCGGCTGCGCTCAACCGCCCGCTGGTGGCCGTATATGGCTCCACCTCGCCCGGCTTCACCCCACCGCTGGCCGAACAGGTGGAAGTGGTGCGCACCGGTATCGAGTGCAGCCCCTGCTTTGACCGCACCTGCCGCTTCGGCCACTACAACTGCCTGCGCCTGCTGGAGCCCGGTAAAGTCATCGCCGCCCTGCATAGCCTGAGCGGGCCGGACCTGATCGATGCCGTGGCCGAGGTCGACTAAGTGCGGGTACTGATCATCAAGACCTCATCCCTGGGTGACGTGATCCATACCCTGCCGGCACTGACCGATGCCGCCCATGCGCTCCCGGGCATCCGGTTCGACTGGGTGGTGGAAGAAGGCTTCGCCGAAATCCCCAGCTGGCACCCGGCGGTCGACCAGGTCATCCCGGTGGCCATCCGCCGCTGGCGCAAGAACCTTTGGCAAACCCTCAAGAGCGGCGAATGGAAGGCCTTCAAGCAGCGCTTACGCGCGCGCAAGTACGACCTGGTGATCGACGCCCAGGGCCTGGTCAAGTCGGCCTGGCTCACCCGCTACGTGAAGGCCCCGGTGGCTGGCCTGGACCGCTATTCGGCCCGTGAAGGCTGGGCCAGCCGCTTTTATGACCGGCGCCTGTCGGTTGCTACCGGCCAGCATGCGGTCGAGCGGGTGCGCCAGCTGTTCGCCATGGCCCTGGCCTACGACCTGCCCGAAGGCATCGGCAACTACGGCCTGGACCTCGAGCGCCTGCAACTGCCGCCAGCGGCGCCCTATGTCGTGTTCCTGCATGGCACCACCTGGGCGACCAAGCACTGGCCGGAAGCCTATTGGCGCGAACTGGCCGAGCGCATGGGCCGGCGCAAGCTGGAGGTGCGCCTGCCGTGGGGCAACCCGGCGGAGAAGGCGCGGGCCGAGCGCATTGCCCAAGGCTTGAACAATTGCCAGGTGCTCCCCAAATTGAACCTTGCCGGTGTGGCCCGCGTGCTGGCAGCGGCAAAGGCCTGCGTGGCGGTCGATACCGGCCTGGGCCACCTGGCCGCGGCACTCGATGTGCCGACCATTTCGTTATTCGGCCCGACCAACCCGGGCCTGACCGGCGCCTACGGACGGACCCAGATTCACCAGGCCAGTGACTGGCCCTGCGCGCCCTGCCTGCAGAAGAAGTGCACCTACAAACCGAGCGCCGATGACCTGGCCCGGTTCGATCTCAAACGCGAGTGGCCACTGTGCTTCACTCGCCTGAATCCCGAGCATGTGGCGAGCCGCTTGAGCGCGTTGCTGCTGGCTGAGGATGTCCGTTGATGCAACTGGCTTTCGTACTTTACAAATATTTCCCCTTTGGCGGGCTGCAACGCGACTTCATGCGCATTGCCCTGGAGTGCCAGAAGCGCGGCCACCAGATCCGTGTGTACACGTTGATCTGGGAGGGCGACATTCCTCCAGGCTTCGAGGTGCTGGTGGCGCCGGTCAAGGCGGTCTTCAACCACCGGCGCAACGAGAAGCTCAGTGCCTGGATGGCCGCCGACCTGGCCAAGCGCCCGGTCGACCGCCTGATCGGCTTCAACAAGATGCCGGGGCTGGACGTGTACTACGCCGCCGACGGCTGCTTCGAGGACAAGGCGCAAACCCTGCGTGGCGGCCTGTACCGCCGTTGGGGCCGCTACCGGCACTTTGCCGAGTACGAGCGTGCGGTGTTCGCCAAGGACGCGCATACCGAAGTGCTGATGATTTCCGAAGTGCAGCAGCCGCTGTTCATCAAGCATTACGGCACTCCGCTGGAGCGCTTCCACCTGTTGCCGCCGGGCATTTCCCAGGACCGCCGCGCGCCGGCCAATGCCGCCGAGATTCGCGCCGAGTTCCGCAAGGAGTTCAACCTGGGCGAGGGTGACCTGCTGCTGGTGCAGATCGGCTCGGGCTTCAAGACCAAGGGCGTGGACCGCAGCCTCAAGGCGCTGGCGGCACTGCCGTCGGCGCTGCGCAAGCGCACCCGGTTGATGGTCATCGGCCAGGACGACCCCAAGGTATTCCAGCTGCAAAGCGCTACCCTGGGCCTGGGCGACCAGGTGCAGTTCCTCAAGGGCCGTAGCGACATCCCGCGCTTTCTGCTGGGTGCCGACGTGCTGATTCACCCGGCGTACAACGAAAACACCGGTACAGTGCTGCTCGAAGCGCTGGTGGCCGGTTTGCCGGTGCTGGTGTCCAGGGTGTGCGGCTATGCCCATTACATTGCCGAGGCCGACAGTGGCCTGGTGCTGGACGAGCCGTTCGAGCAGGACCAGCTCAACAGCTACCTGCAGCGCATGCTGGAAGACCCGCAGGCCCGCGCCAGCTGGTCGCGCAACGGACTGGCATTCGCCGAAACCGCCGATCTGTACAGCATGCCGCAGCATGCTGCCGACGTGATCCTGGGGCAGAAAACCGCATGAAGCTGATACTGGCCGAACCCTTCAAACACCTGTGGGCCGGGCGCGATGCCTTCGACGCCGTGGAGGCGCTGCAAGGTGAGGTCTACCGCGAACTCGAAGGCCGCCGCACGCTGCGTACCGAGGTGGCTGGCGAGGGCTTTTTCGTCAAGATCCACCGCGGTATCGGCTGGGGCGAGATCTTCAAGAACCTGCTGACCGCCAAGCTGCCGGTGCTCGGTGCCGGCCAGGAGTGGCAGGCGATCCAGCGTTTGCATGAAGCGGGCGTGCCAACCATGACCGCGGTCGCCTACGGTGAGCGCGGCAGCAACCCCGCCGCGCAACATTCGTTCATCATCACCGAAGAGCTGGCGCCGACCATCAGCCTGGAAGACTTCAGCATCGACTGGGCCAGGCAGCCGCCCGAGCCGCGCCTGAAGCATGCGCTGATCGCCGAGGTGGCGAAAATGACCGGCGGCATGCACCGCGCCGGGGTCAACCACCGCGACTGCTACATCTGCCACTTCCTGCTGCACACTGACCGCGCGGTGACGGCGGATGATTTCAAACTGTCGGTGATCGACCTGCACCGCGCGCAAACCCGGGCGACAATCAGCCGGCGTTGGCGTGACAAGGACCTGGCGGCGCTGTACTTCTCGGCGCTGGACATCGGCCTTACCCAACGCGACAAATTGCGCTTCCTGCGCGCTTACTTCCAGCGCCCGCTGCGGCAAGTCCTCAAGGACGAAGCCGCGCTGCTGGCCTGGCTGGAGCGCAAGGCGCAGAAACTCTACGATCGCAAGCAACGCTATGGGGATGCACTCTAATGGCGAGTTGGACACTGGCGCCGGGTTACCAACACCTGGCGGCGGACTTCGGCAGCCTCGATGCGGTATTTGCCATTCAAGGCGAACGCCTGACCCGCGACCCGCTCAGCGAGGTGGTGCGCATCGAGCGTGATGGGGTCAACTATTACGTCAAGCGGTACACCGGTGCCGGCAAGCACATGCGCCGCTACCTGGGCCGGCCGCGCATCAAGGCCGAATGGCAGAACCTCAAGCAGTTCGCCAAGTGGGGCATTCCCACCGCCGAAGTGGTGGCCTGGGGCCTTGAGCGCAATGGCCTGGCCTTTGGCCGCGGGGCGATGATCACCCGCGAGCTGCCCAACACCGAAGACCTGTCGGCACTGGCCGAGCGCAACGATGCGCGGCTGGCCGATCGCACCTGGGTCGACCATATCAGCCGCCAGTTGGCCCGCCATACCCGGGTGATGCACGAACACCGTTTCGCCCACAACGACCTGAAGTGGCGCAACCTGCTGGTCGATGACCAAGGCACGCTGTTCTTCATCGACTGCCCCACCGGCGATTTCTGGCGCGGGTTCATGTGGCGGCACCGGCTGATCAAAGACCTGGCCTGCCTCGACAAGGTGGCCAAGTACCACCTCTCGGCTACCCAGCGCCTGCGTTTCTACCTGCAGTACCGTGACCGTAAACGGCTTGATGCGCGCGACAAGAAACGCATTCGCCAGGTGCTGGGCTTTTTCGAGGGAAGGGAATGACCGACTACCTGGCCAGCGCAGAACTCGCGCTGCTCAAACGCCATGGGCTGGATGACTTCGAGGCGCTGTGGGCGCTGCAACTGGACGCCGTGGACGAGCCCAACACCGGCCGTGGCGGCTGGAGCAGCGTGTTCCGCCTGGAGCTCGAAGGCAAGGGGTACTACCTCAAGCGCCAGTGCGACTACCTGACCCGCACCCTGCACCGGCCGTTTGGCGAGCCAACCTTCGCCCGCGAATTCCGCAATATCAGCCGTTATCAGAAGTTGCACATTCCGGCCTTGCAGGCGGTGTTCTACGGTGAGCGCAAGCAGGGCGGCCAGCACCGGGCGATTCTGATGACTCGTGCCCTGGACGCGTGGGCCGACCTCGACAGCCTGCTGGGCCAATGGCCGCAGTTGGGCGAGGCCGAACGCAACGGCATCCTGCAGGCGTGCGGCCAGCTGGCGCGTACCCTGCACGGCGCCGGCCAGGTGCACGGCTGCTTCTACCCCAAGCACATCTTTCTGCGCCAGCGCCGCGAGGGGTGGGACGCCCAACTGATCGACCTGGAAAAGACCCGGCCGTTGCTGTTCGGCATGCGTGACCGCCTCAAAGACCTGGAGCCGCTGCTACGCCGCGCCCGGGCCTGGAGCGAGGCGGATGTCCGCACCTTGCTGGCCAGCTACCTGGCGCAGCCCGCCGAAGGCACGCTGGTCGCCACCTGGCGGCAACGCCTGACGCAACGCCGTCGTGAAAAAGAGGCCCGCTGATGCGTTTGTCTGAACTCAAGGCTGCCGGGCGTAGCCCGTCACTGCCGCTGACCCTGACCTTGGCCGATGCCGCCGGCAGCGCTGACCTGCAGCTGCTCAGCCTGTTGCGTGTGCTACCGGGCCAGCGCTATGTCGGCGCCGGTGTGTGGCGCGGGACGCCAGTACTGGCCAAGTTGTTGGTGGGTGCTAACGCGGCGCGGCATTTCCAGCGCGAATTGCAGGGCGTGAAGCTGTTGGCCGGGCAGGGGCTGACCACGCCCAGGCTGCTGGCCGACGGGCTCAGGGAAGGCGAAGGTGGCTGGCTGCTGTTTGAATTCCTCGACGGTGCCCAAAGCCTGGCCGATGCCTGGGGCGCGGTGGAAAACCTGCCGGTGCTGGCCGACGCGCAGCAGCAGGTGCTGGGTGAGGCGCTGACGGCCGTGGCGCACATGCACGCCAAAGGCCTGTGGCAGGAAGACCTGCACCTGGACAACCTGCTGCGCCACGCCGGCAAGCTGTACCTGATCGATGGCGCCGGCATCAAGGCCGAAACCCCTGGCCAGCAACTCTCGCGCCCGCGGGTGCTGGAAAACCTCGGGGTATTCTTCGCCCAGTTGCCCAAGCGCCTGGAACCGTTCATCGAAGAGTTGCTGGTGCATTACCTGCTGGCCAATGCCGAGCACGCGCTGCCACTGGAAGCCTTGCAGAAGCAGGTGGACAAGGTGCGCAGCTGGCGGCAGAAGGACTACCTGGAAAAGGCCGGGCGCGAATGCAGCCTGTTCAGCGTACAGCGCAGCTTGTCGGGCTTGCGTGCGGTTCGCCGCAGCGAGGTGGCCGCCATGCTGCCGGTGCTGGAACAGGCCGATGCCTTGATCGACCAAGGCCACCTGTACAAGACCGGTGGCGCCGCCAGTGTGGCGCGTATCGAGGTGAATGGCCGGCAGTTGGTGCTCAAACGCTACAACATCAAGAACACCGCGCACTGGCTCAAGCGCTTCTGGCGCCCGAGCCGGGCCTGGCATTCATGGATCGAAGGGCACCGCCTGGAGTTTCTCGACATCGCCACGCCACGCCCCTTGGCGGTGCTGGAGCAGCGGGTGCTGGGCCTGCGCAGCCGTGCCTACCTGGTCACCGAGTATGTCGAAGGCCCAGACCTGACCGCGTGCTTTGCGCCCTACGTGGAAAGTGGCGAGGCCCCGCAAGAACAGCTCGATGCGTTGGTGCAGGTGATGCAGCAGCTGATCCGCGAGCGCATCAGCCACGGCGACTTCAAGGGGCACAACCTGTTCTGGGACAACGGGCGCTGGTCGCTGATCGACCTGGACGCCATGTGCCAGCATGCCACCCAGCTCAGCTTCGCCCCCGCCTATGCCCGCGACCGGGCACGGCTGCTGCGCAACTGGCCAAGTGGCAGTGCCTTGCATCAGCGGTTGGACGGGCTGTTGCCGCGGCTTACCGAATAACAGTCTGGAAACGCCAGCCAGTCACTGCTTCGGCCGGGCTGGCGAACCCGGATGCGCCACTGGTCCCCCTGCCAACGCACAATGGCCCAGGCAATGGGCCTGCTGTGCGGTTGCCCGGGCATCAGCAAATGGTAATGGTTGTCCAGCAAGTGCGCGCGCAGCGGCAACGCCTGGCTGCCTGCCACCAGAAAGTACTCCCGGCCCAGGCGGTACAGCCCAGCGGTGTCGGTTGGCTCGGCGCCAGCGGGGTACGTGGGCAGTTGGCACGCTTTGAACAGCGCCTGCAAGTCGGGTAGCCCGTCATGCCACAGCACCACAGAGTCCACTACCCATTCGCCGTCTTCGCGGCGTTTGACCGGTACCTTGGTATAGGCGTCTGGCATGCGCGGGTCTACTACCCGCCAGCGGTAGCCGTCGAAAGCGACCTGGTATGTAGCCCCGCTGGCATCCCGGATGTAGTAGAAGCTCATGCCGGGGTACGGCGAGGGTTGCTCGTAGATACCTTCTTTGTGAATGCCATCCACGCGGTAGCGCAGTTTTTCACGGTTGATGTTCACGCTTGCCGAAGGCGGCAACTTCAGCGGTGGAGGCGAGGGTATTCCCCGCAACGCGCGGCGCATCACGGTTGTTCCACCCAGGTTGTTGACGGCGTCGTTGGCGTAGGTGAAGGCGTCGACGATGTGCTTCAGTACCTCCGTACGTTGCGCTTGCTTGAAGGCCTTGTGCGCATCGATCACCGACAGGATCGAACGCCCCAACGATACCGCCACCAGTGCCCGGTTGGGCAACACGAAGCTGATCAAGTCCAGAATGAGCGTCAGCCCGCGCAGGCCGAGCTCGGTCAGCAGTTCCCGCCGGGTGTTGGTGCTGGCATCGACCGCGGCCAGCATGGCATTCACTTCCGCGAGGTAGCGGGCCTGCTGGAAATCGCCGGTGATCGTCGGGCGTTGTACATGGGGCCCCATGCCGCCTTTGGTCAGCCATAGCTCGATTTGCTCACGGTCGGCCAGCGGCAGGCGGTCTTTCAGGTAATCGCGCAGGGCAGGTTGTTTGCGCAGGGTCTTGAGCATGTGCCGGGTATTGCGAAACTCACGCCAGGCACGGCGGTCCGGGGCGTCCGGGGTGTAGACGATGAAGCGGGCGAAGCCTGGGCTGTCTGGGGTGACCAGCATGATGCCTTGCAGCGTATGCCCACCGATCAGCAACTGGCGCACGCTCAGTTGCGCTACGTCTGCCTGTTGGCGGGCATGGCTTTGCGGGTATTCGAGCAAGGTGGTGATCCAGGCGAACCCGCGCTCGAACGGGTCTTCGAGAAGGTGGCCGGCATAGTGCGCCTTGGCCGCTTCAGCGCGCATGCGCGCATGGCTGATGGCGACATAACTGTCCTGCCGCCACTGTGCCTGCGGCGATGTCAGCAAATGGGTGCGCAGGTATTGGCTGTAGCTTTCACCCACATCCAGCTCACGCACCAGCTGCTTGACCTGGCTTGGGCTGACGCCAGCGATGGTCACGCCCTGCTTGTCGTGCACCCTCGCCGTCAACCAGTAGTCGATATCGAGCAAGCTGACGTTGATCAGCGCCAGCTCGTCGATGCGGTAGGTCTGCTGGACCAGCTCGATGCTGTCGCCAACCTGCGGGCGGCTGGCGACGGGTATCCAGGGGCCGGTAATGCTGGGCGGCAACACAGGGCCTATGGGCCTGGCCAGGGTAACGCTGACATACACGCCGAGCGGGTCGATATCCAGCTGGTGACGTTGGCGCAGATGCGTGCGCAGGCGTTCACGTGTCCAGGCGAGCAGGCCATTGCGGTCGACGAATTGCTCAAGGCTCAGGATACCGGGTGCCGCCGCCTTGTCGATGGCGATCACCAGCTCTTGCAGGGTTTGCATGATGTGCGTGAGGCCCTGTGCCGAGGCGTTTTTCAGCCAGGCTGGCGAGTTGCGCTCCAGCAGCAGGCCGTAGCGTGTCTGTAGCGCAGAGCGGCTGTCGGCCCATGGCAGCAGATCGGCGGCCTCGGCCAGGTCCGCTGTCAGCTTGGGCCAGTCCACCGCCGCCTGCTGCGCAGCTTCCTGCCAGGCCTGGGTCAGCGCGGCGTGCTGGCCGTCGATCAAGGCCTGAGCCTGTGCCTGAATCATGTCCTCGTTGAACCATTCATAGCGCAGGCGCTCGGCGTTGCGGGCGTTGTCGCGATCGTGTTCGTTGCTCATGTGCCGCAGCAGTGGCCGGCTTTGCTGCACGTCGTCCAGGCGTTCGCAAAGCTCGGTGTGCAGCTCGGCAAGGCTATCGAATGCTTCGATGCCATGGGACAGGCTGCACAGCAGCGCGTAGTCGGTGGTGTTGCGGGTGTCTGGCATGCGGCCCTCGGGCCCGCCTTCGACGATCACGAAAGTGCCGGGCAGGTAGCTACGCCAATTGGGTGTGGTGATGTCCAGTACGGGGCGGTAGATCTGCGGCCGTTGCGCGGCTGGTAAATGCTGGCGCTGCGAGGGCAGCGGCCTGTTGGCGCAGCAGGTGACCAGCTCGGCATGGCTCGAACCCAGCGTATGGTCATCGCTGCGCAACGCGATTTGCGCCAGCAGTTGCTGGCGCAGCAGCGCAGCCAGGCGTGCCTGCCGGCTTTCGCCGCTTGCGGTGCCAAGCCAGTACTGCGCAAGGTCGGCGAAGTAGCGCTGCCGTGCGTTCAGCAGCGGCAGCGACGGGTCGGGCGTTGGGGGTGGGGTGAGCAGGGCGCTCAATTGCGCATCGAAGGACTTGAAGTGTGTCAGGCTCATGGCGGGCTCCACGGTGAACAGGCCGTGCAGCTTGGTCCCAGCTGTTGATCCAGGCGTGTTAGCTGTTTACCTCATTTGCCGCTCAGCCCACGGAACCCGAGCCATGCCGGAATGCCCAGCCCCAGCCAGGCCAGGGCGTCCCAGGCGCCGTCCCCGAGCAGCGCGGCGAACAGGCCGGCTGCACCCAGCGCGGCGATGAGCCCAGGCCAGGCGAAGATCTGCCTGGTGCTGCGTGACGTGTGGCTCACGGGCGCGCCCCCCTGCTGCTGCGCAGCTTGGTCCACCACAGGTAGAGGCCGCTGCCGAGTACGATGATCGTCAGCACGTCCAGTGCTGCCCACAGCACCTGCATGGGCCGCCCGCCGTAGTCGCCAAAATGCAGGGGTTGCGACAGGCCCATGGCATCCATGTACCAGGGGCGTTCGCCGACGGCGGTCACTTGCAGCGTGCGTGCATCGATCAGGACCGGGGTCAGCAGGTGCGAAGTGAGGTGCGTGGCACCTTTCATGAACACCGCGTAGTGGTGCTCACTGGAGAAGCGTGTACCGGGGAAGGCGATGAAGTCTGGGCGCATGCCGGGGGCGGCCTGTTCGGCGATGGCCAGCAGGTCGCTGGCCGCAGCGCGTTCGCCCAGCGGTGGGGCGTTGCGGTAGGGCGCCACCATGGCCGCCAGGCTGTCGTTGCGCCAGGCAGCGATCACCAGGTCGGACAGGGCGCTGATCACGCCGGTTACACCGACAGTCAGTGCCCAGGCCAAGGTGACGATGCCGATCAGGTTGTGCAGGTCGAGCCAGCGCAGGCGCCGGGATTTGTCGTGGCGCACGCTGGCGAAGCCCAGCCGGCGCATGAACGGGGCATACAGCACGGTGCCGGACACGATCGCGACGACGAACAGCACGCCCATGAAGGCCAGCAGCAACTTGCCCGGCAGGCCGGCGAACATGTCCACGTGCAGGCGCAGCATCAGCATCATGAAGCCACCGTTGGCGGCGGGCATGGCTACCGCTTCGCCTGTGCGGGCGTCGAGCATGAAGGTGTGCGACAGGTTGGGCTCGGTACCGGCGGTGGCGGCGGTGATGGCCACCACGCCGTCGGGTTGGTCTTCTTCATAACCAAAGTACTGCATGACCTCGCCGGGGCGGTGCTGCTCGGCCTTGAGCACCAGCTGTTGCAGGTCGAGGTGCGGGGTGCCGGGCGGCATTTCGCGCAGTTCGGCGGCGTCGCCCAGCAGGTGTTCGAGTTCGTGGTGGAAGATCAGCGGCAGGCCGGTGAGGGCGAGCAACAGCAGGAACAGGGTACAGACCAGGCTGCTCCAGGTGTGGACCGCTGACCAGCGGCGGATGGTTGGGCTTTTCATCACGGTACCGTTTTTTGCCTGAGGAATTGGAGGGGGCTGCTGCGCAGCCCAATCGCCGGCAAGCCAGCTCCCACAGGTCAGCGCAGGTCCTCGGGGTCCTGATTTACCTGTGGGGGCTGGCTTGCCGGCGATTGGGCCGCAACGCGGCCCCGGCTCACTCAGAACTTGTAGGTGGCGCTGGCCACGACACTCCGCTCGTCGCCGTAGTAGCAGTAGTACGAGTCACAGGTGGAGAGGTAGTCCTTGTCCAGCAGGTTGTTCGCATTGAGCGCGACCGACGCCCCTTTCAGGCTGTTGTCCAGGCGGCCCAGGTCGTAATGCACCGAGGCATCGAACACCGTGTAGGCATTGGCCTTGCCCAGCCAGGTGTTGCCTTGGTCACCATAGGTATTGCCGGTGTAGCGTGCCCCCAGGCCGATGCCGAAGCCGTCCAGTACGCCCGAGTGGAAGGTGTAGTCGCCCCACACCGAGGCCTGCTGGTTAGGCATCAGTTGCAGGCGGTTGCCCTTGAACTGGCCATCCTGCACTTCGGATTTGGCCAGGGTATAGGCGGCAATTACCTTCAGGTTGTCGGTAACGTCGGAAACCGCTTCAAGCTCCAGGCCGCGGACTTTCACTTCGCCGGTTTGGCTGGTGACACTGGTATTGCCGTCGTTGCTGGTGACCAGCACATTCTTTTGAGTCAGGTCATACACCGCGGCCGAGAGCAACGTATTTGAACCGGGGGGCTGGTATTTGACACCCAGTTCCCACTGCTTGCCTTCGGTTGGTTTGAACGACTTCAGTGGGTCCGCATCGGCCTTGCTGGCGGGCTGGAAAGATTCTGCATAGGACAGGTAAGGCACAAACCCCGAATCGAAGACGTAACTGATCGCCGCGTTGCCGCTGAAGTTACTGTCGCGCTGGGTGTTGGTAGCGTCGCCTTTGTTGAAGAACGTTGTACCGGTGTGTACCCAGTCCTCCCGACCACCCAAGGTCAGCCGCCAGTTGCCCAGCGCCATTTGGTCCTGCACGTACAGGCCGGTCTGAATGGTTTTCTGGTCGTAGTCGTAGTAGGCAGTGGAACGGTCGGGTCTGCTGATCGGCAAACCGTAGACTGGGTCGTTGACATTGATGGGTGGCGCAGCGCCATAGATCGTCAGGAAATTGTTGTTGGTACGTTGGTGGTCCAGGCCGAGCAGCAAGGTGTGGCTGATGGCGCCTGTGCTGAAATCACCCTGGAAGTTGTTGTCGACGGCGAACTGGCTGATGTCCTCGTCAACGTTGGTGGTACTACGCCCCACGTTGCCTTGGTCGTCCACGACCATACCGAACTCCGGCAAGTAGCTGTTGACGGTGATCGTCTGGAACGACAGCTCGGACTTGGTATAGCGCAAGTTTTGCCGGAACTGCCACACGTCGTTGAAACGGTGCTCGAACGCGTAGCCCAGCGCGTAGTAGGTACGGTCGTAGAATTCGTAATTCGGGTCACCCAGGTTCTTGTGGTGCGAGATCTTGCCGAACGGCATGTCGATCTTGGTGCCCTGGATCGGTCGGAACTGGCTGGTGACCCCGGTATCGTCGCGGGTGAATTGGGAAAGGAAGGTCAGCGAGGTATCTTCGTCCACGTTCCAGGTCAGGCTCGGGGCGATGTTGTAGCGCTTGTTGTCGATGTGATCGACCTGCGTACCGCTGTCACGGATCACACCGCTCACGCCATACAGCAAGCGGCCGTCGTCATCGATCTTGCCGGTGCTGGCGAAGTTGATCTGGCGGTGGTTGTCACTGCCATATTGCAGTTCGATTTCATGCGCGCTTTCGGCTTGCGGGCGGCGGCTGACCATGTCCAGCAGGCCGCCGGGTGGGGTCTGGCCATAGACCGAAGAGGCCGGGCCGCGCAGCAGCGCCAGGCGGTCGAGGTTCCAGGTTTCGGCTTTCGGGTTGGCGTACACGCCACGTGGCAACGGCAGGCCATCCAGGAACTGGGTGGGCTCGAAGCCGCGCACCCGCATCCAGTCATAGCGGGTGTCGCTGCCGAAGCTGGCAGAGACGATGCCTGGCATATAGCGCACGGCGTCGTCGAGGCTATGCACGCCGCGGTCTTTCATCTGCTCGCGGGTCGCCACGGAAATGGACCGTGGGACTTCGACCAGGGCGGTGTCGGTCTTGGTGCCGGCGGCCGTGCGCTGGGCCAGGTAGCCGTCGACCGGGCCCCACGCGGTTTCAATGGCGCTGTTGGCGTTCACGGTGATTTCCGGCAAGGCCAGGCTGCCCTCCGGCACCGCGACCAGGCTGTAGCTGCCCGCGCTGCTCTGCTGCAATTGCAGGCCGCTGCCCAGCAGCGCTGCCTGCAAGGCGCCGAGGCCGTCATAGCGGCCGTTGACCGGCGCCGAGGTGCGGCCACTGACCAGCGCGGGGTCCAGGGCCAGGGCGATACCGGCCTGGCTGGCGATCTGGTTCAGGGCAGTGGCCAGCGGTGCGCTGGGCAGGTTGTAGGCGCGCAGCGCGGACTGCTCGGCGGCGAACAAGGCAGGGCTGACCAGCGGCGCGGCCATGCCGATGGCCAGGGCCATCAGGCTGGGGCGCAGGATACGATCTACGGCACGGGACATGCGGCGGTTCCTCGACGGGTAAGTGCTTGCTGCATCCTTGCCGAGCGAGAATCGAAAAGTGACAGGGCGAATCTGAAAAAAAGTGAGAATTGTTTGTAAAAGCAGGGGCGCCTGCGATCAGGCTGCTACAGCGCTACCTGGGCGTGACCTTCACCCACCACTGGGTATGCCGCTCGACCTTCACCGGCAGCACCGGCTCCAGTGAGGCCAATGCCAGGTCGGTATCGGTCAGCGGGAAGCTGCCGCTTACCCGCAGGTCGGCGACCGCTGCATCCACGCCCAGGTAGCCGCTGCGGTACTTGCCCAGCACCGCCAGCAAGTCACCAAGGCGTACGTCGTCGACCACCAGCATGCCGCGCGTCCAGGCATCGGCACCGGCCGGCACTGCGCTGACCTGGCCCAGGCCATCGGCATGCATCAGCACCTGCTGGCCTTCGCGCAACACCTGCTCGTCACCGCTGTTATGCGGCATGGCCGCGACCGACGCTTGCAACACTTCAAGGCGCGTGCCTGCGGCTTCACGACGTACCAGGAAGCGCGTGCCCAGTGGGCGCAAGCGGCCATCGTCGGTGCGCACCAGCAGCGGGCGGGGGTCCTGGTGGCCGGTATCGACCGAGATTTCACCCTGGTGCAGCACGATCACCCGTTGCGCACCGGCGTAGTCGATGTCTACCGCGGTGTGGGTATTGAGGCTCAACAGGGTGCCGTCGGCCAGGCGCAAGGTGCGCAACTCGCCGGTGGCGGTACGCTGGTCGGCAAGCCAGTAGCTGGGCGCCAGTGACGGTGCGCCAACCCACGCCAGCAGCGAGCCGAGCAGGAACATGCCGGCCAGGCCGCCGCCCACCTTGCCGATGCGCCGGCGCAGGCTGGCGCGCGACTGCAGCAACGCCTGGCGCGCCGGGCCGGCGGCTGCGCTGAGCCGCTGGTCCATGGCGCCGAGCTGTCGCCAGGCGCGCGCGTGTTCTTCGCTGGCGGCATGCCAGCGCATGAACTCACCACGTTCGGCAGGGCTGTCGCTGCCGCCGTCGAGGTTGAGTTTCCAGGCAATGGCAGCTTCCAGTACACGCGACGAAACCGGTGCGTTGCTCACGTCGGCTCCCCGTACAGGGCCACGTAGCACTGACGCATACCCTGGGCGAGGTACTGGCGCACCCGCGACACCGAAACGCCCAGGCGCTCGGCGATTTCGGCATGGCCCATGCCATCCAGGCGGTTGTGCAGGAACGCCGCGCGGGCTTTGCTCGACAGCTTGCCAAGCAGGCGGTCGATGGCTTTGAGGTCTTCCAGAATCAGGTGCTGTACTTCGGGGGAGGGGTGTTCGGCTTCCGGCACCAGTGCCAGTTCCGCGAGGTAGGCCTGTTCCAGTGCGGCGCGCCGGAAGTGGTCGAACATCAGCCCCTTGGCCACGGCCGCAAGAAAGGCACGCGGTTCGCGGGGCGAGGCCAGCTGCTCGCGGCCTAGCAGGCGCACGAAGGTGTCCTGGCTCAGGTCTTCGGCACGTTGGCGGCAGGCCATGTTGCGTTGCAACCAGGCGAGCAGCCAGCCGCGGTGATCGCGGTACAGCGTACCAACCAGATCGGCGTGTGGGCTCTGTGCAGAAGGCAAGCAGCGTCCCCCCGGAACGTATGCATTAACTAACGATAATTATTCGCGATTGTTGCAGAGGGGAGGGGGTGGGTGCAATGGACGCTTATCGGTTCGCCTGCATGGGGTTGGCCAAAGGCCTGCGGTTTCACCGGCGCTGCGTAGCCCTGGCCTTACATGCCATGGCTCTGCACCTTGCGTCGCCGCCAGCCGCGCAGGCGCTGTTCCAGTTGCAGCGGGCTGTCCAGTTGTTGGCGCCGGGCCTGGCTGAACAGGATCAGCACAAGTTCTGCGGTGACCTGGGCATCAGCGCTGGCGTGGTGGCGTTCCTCCACCTGTAGCCCAAAGCGCGCCACCCAGTCATCCAGGCCCGCCTCGCGCAGAACCGTGTCGGGGTTGAGCATCGGCGCCAGCTCGGCCACATCCAGAAACGGCGACTGCAAGCGGTAACCCAGGCTTTCTTTCAGTGCCCGCGCCAGCATGCGCTGGTCGAACGGAGCATGGAATGCCAGCACCGGGCTGTCGCCAATGAAGTCGAGCAGGTCCAGCAAGGCTTCGGCGGGCTCGCAACCGGCCGCCAGGGCGCTTGGCCCGAGCCCGTGAATCAGCACGCTGGCGTTGGTTTTCAACAGTGGCCGCTGCAGGGTGCGTTCAAATTGCTGGGCAAAGTCGATGGCCCCGTCCTCAATGGCCACTGCGCCGATCGACAGTACCTGGTCACGGTTGGGGTTGAGCCCGCTGGTTTCCAGGTCCAGCACCACCCAGCGCTGCTCACGCAACGTGCACACACCCAGGGGCGCGGGTTTAGGTTGCCGGGCCAGGCGCTGGCGCGTGGCAGGGTCCAGCTCGGGTGTGCCGGGGCGCAGCCAGGCGAACAGGCTCATAACTGGTACCGCAGGGCCAGGCTGCTTTGCAGGCGCTGGGCCTGGCGCAGGGACTCGCGCAGGATACGCCGGTCCAGGTGGTTGAGGCTGTCCGGGTCAAGCCGGTTGGAATACGGCAGGTTGGCGCGGGCCTGGCGTTGATGCTGTTGCATGCGGGTCTGCTGGATGAAGTGATACGCCTCTTCATAGGCCGCGCCGTCCAGTGCTTCGATTACCCCTTTGGCGACCAGCTGGCGCAAGCGCTCCAGGGTATTGCAGGCGCCGATGCCATTGGCCAGCGCCAGCAGCCGGGCACCATCGACGAAGGGCGTCAGGCCCTGGACCTTCAGGTCGAGTGTGGCCGCCTTGTCGTTGCCTTGGCGGGTCAGCACGAACTCGCGCAGGCGGCCCACTGGCGGGCGCTGGCGCAGGGCGTTTTCCGCCATCATGCGCTGGAATATACGGTTGTCGGCCACCTGCGCCAGCACGCCTTGGCGCAGTTGCTCGCAGCCCTGATCGTCGCCCCACACCACCCGCAGGTCGAAGTAGATGCTTGAGCCCAGCAGGTTTTCCGGGCTGGCTTCGCGGACAAAACCGGCAAAGCGCCGCGCCCACTCGGCACGCGACAGGCACAGCGCAGGGTTGCCGGCCATGATGTTGCCCGTACACAAGGTGAAGCCACACTGGGCCAGGCATTGGTTGATGTACTGTGCCAGCGGCAGCAGGCGGGCACGGATGGCGTCGGCCTCGGCACTGTCCAGCGCCTCGAAAAGGATGCCGTTGTCCTGGTCGGTGTGCAGGGTCTGTTCGCGACGCCCTTCGCTGCCAAAGCACAGCCAGCTGAAAGGCACCCCAGGGTCGCCCCGTTCAGCCAGGGCCAGTTCGATGACCCGGCATACCGTGTGGTCGTTGAGCAGGGTGATGATCTGGGTGATCTGGGTGGACGAGGCGCCGTGGGCGAGCATCCGTTCGACCAGTTGGCTGATCTCGCCGCGCAGCGAGACCAGGCTGTCCAGCCGCGGTGCATGGCGAATGGTGCGCGCCAGGTGCACCAGGTCGACCCGTTGCAGCGAGAACAGGTCGCGCTCCGAGACCACGCCACACAGCCGGCCGTTTTCCACCAGGCACACGTGGGCAATGTGCCGCTCGGTCATTGCCATGGCTGCATCGAAGGCACTGGCCTGTGGGCTGAGGTAGAACGGCTTGGCGGTCATGTGCCGGGCAATCGGCGCACCCAGCTCGGCGTCCGCCGCGGCCACCACCTGGCGCAGGTCGCGCAGGGTGAAGATGCCGGTGGGGTAGCGCTGCGCGTCAACCACGACGATGCTGCCCACCTGCTGCTCGTGCATCAGCCGCACGGCTTCGCGCAGCGGCGTATCCGCGCTGCACACCACCGGGTGCCGCATGGCCAGTTCGCCCAGCGGCGTGTTCAGCGAGTACTGGGTACCCAGGGTTTCCACCGCACGCTGGCGAACCTGCTGGTTGACCTGGTCGAGCAGGCTGCTGACCCCGCGCAGGGCAAAATCCCGAAACACTTCAGACATCGAGAACACGCGGATGAACGCTGCCTTGTTCAGTTGCAGGCAGAAGGTGTCTTCGCCGGCCAGGTGCTCGGTGCGGGTGGCCCGTTCGCCGAGCAGGGCGGCCAGCGGGAAGCACTCGCCGCTGGTGATTTCGAAGGTGGTTTCGACACCCGGTTTCACCAAGTGCTGACGCTCGCCCACCACCCGCCCCTGCTTGACGATGTAGAAATGCTCGACCGGCCCGTCTGCCGGCTTGACGATGCTTTCGCCGCTGGCATAGAAGCGCAGCTGGCACTGCTCGACCAGGTAGGCCAGGTGGCTGTGCTCCATCTGGTTGAACGGCGGAAAGCGCTGCAGAAACTGCAGCGTGCCCTGAATGTTCTGCAGCACTGCGGTCCTGCCCGCCTGGCTGTAGGCGTCCTTTTTGCTCATGAAACCGACCGTATCGCTATGCCGAACTATATATATCTATATATAGGTGCCGGCCATGTTGTTCTCTGCCTCCATGGTCGGCTTGCGGCGGGGTGGTGCCCATTGGACGTAAGTCTATGAGCCCCCCTGTCAAAGACCCGACGAAAGGTGAATCGGGTCACGCAAGTTCTGCGGTCCTATGGCTGAAGCGGAATTTTCTTGACGAGATGGCCATGCCTGAGCAAATCGATATTCTAAGCGACGAAGAGCGCGAGGCATTGGGTGTGGCCAGTGCGCCGGTGGCCGTAAAGCCGTTGGTGTTGGTGGTGGATGACAACGCGGTGAACCGTGAAGCGTTGATCCTGTATCTGAAAAGCCGGGGCATTGAGTGTGTGGGCGCGGACGGGGCCGAGGAGGCCAGGTTGTACCTGCATTTCGAGCCGCGCATCGGCTTGATGATTACCGATTTGCGCATGCAGCCAGAGGATGGGCTGGAGCTGATCCGCAAGATTCGCGGGTCGGAGCGGGCGGCGTTGTCGATCATCGTCGTGTCGGGCGACACCGATGTGGCAGAGGCGGTGGACGTGATGCACCTGGGGGTGGTGGACTTCCTGCTCAAGCCGGTGGACCTGGGCAAGTTGCTGGAGCTGGTGAAGAAAGAGCTGAAAATTGATTGAGGCAGAGAGGGGCTGCTTTGCAGCCCTATCGCGACACAAGGCCGCTCCTACAGGTGCAGCGCAAGTTTTGATATTTGCGATATCCCTGTAGGAGCGGCCTTGTGTCGCGATTGGGCCGCAAAGCGGCCCCCGTACGCAGGTGTAACTTACAACCCGTTACGCGCCTTGTACTCGCGGCGACGGCGGTGCAGCACTGGCTCGGTATAGCCATTGGGCTGCTTGCCACCTTCGACCACTAGCTCCACTGCCGCCTGGAACGCAATGTTGTCGTCGAAGTTCGGCGCCATCGGGCGGTACAGAGGGTCAGCGGCGTTCTGCTGGTCGACCACCACCGCCATACGCTTGAGGCTTTCCAGCACCTGCGCCTGGCTGACCACGCCGTGGCGCAGCCAGTTGGCCAGCAGTTGCGCGGAGATGCGCAGGGTGGCGCGGTCTTCCATCAGGCCGACGTTGTTGATGTCTGGCACCTTCGAGCAACCGACACCCTGGTCGATCCAGCGCACGACATAGCCGAGGATGCCCTGGGCATTGTTGTCCAGCTCGTTGCGGATCTCTTCGGCCGACCAGTTGGTGTCGGCGGCCAGCGGGATGGCCAGGATATCGTCCACCGACGCCGGGGTGCGCGAGGCCAGCTCACGCTGGCGTGCCTGCACGTCCACCTTGTGGTAGTGCAGGGCATGCAGGGTGGCGGCAGTGGGCGACGGCACCCAGGCGGTGTTGGCACCGGCCAGCGGGTGGGCGATCTTCTGCTCGAGCATGGCGGCCATCAGGTCGGGCATGGCCCACATGCCTTTGCCGATCTGCGCACGGCCTTGCAGGCCGGTCGCCAGGCCGACATCGACGTTGTTGTTCTCGTAGGCACCGATCCACTTCTCGTTCTTCATGGCACCTTTGCGCACCACGGCGCCGGCTTCCATCGAGGTGTGAATTTCATCGCCCGTGCGGTCGAGGAAGCCGGTGTTGATGAACGCGACGCGCTCGGCAGCGGCCTTGATGCAGGACTTGAGGTTGACCGTGGTCCGGCGCTCCTCGTCCATGATGCCGACCTTCACGGTGTTGCGCGGCATGCCCAGCAGGTCTTCGACCTGGCTGAAGATCTCGGCGGCAAACGCCACTTCCTCAGGGCCATGCATCTTCGGCTTGACGATGTACACGCTGCCACTGCGGGTATTCTTGCGGCTGGTGTTGCCATTGAGGTTGTGCAGGGCGATCAGGTTGGTGAACAGACCATCCTGGATGCCTTCCGGAATTTCGTTGCCCTGGGCGTCGAGAATTGCCGGGTTGGTCATCAGGTGGCCAACGTTACGCACGAACAGCAGCGAACGGCCGTGCAGGGTCACGCTGCCACCGTTGGGCGCAGCGTACTCGCGGTCGGGGTTCATGGTGCGGGTGAAGGTCTTGCCACCTTTGCTCACGCTTTCGGCCAGGTCGCCCTTCATCAGGCCCAGCCAGTTGCGGTAGACGATGACCTTGTCGTCGGCATCGACGGCGGCGACCGAGTCTTCGCAGTCCATGATGGTGGTCAGTGCCGACTCCATCAGGATGTCTTTGACGCCAGCGGCGTCGGTGCTGCCGACCGGGGTGCTGGCATCGACCTGGATTTCGAAATGCAGGCCGTTGTGTTTCAGCAGCACGGCAGTCGGTGCCGCGGCATCACCCTGGAACCCGATCAGTTGGGCGTCGTCACGCAGGCCGGTGTTGGTGCCGCCCTTCAGGGTGACCACCAGCTTGCCGGCTTCGATGCGGTAGGCGGTGGAGTCGACGTGCGACCCAGCCGCCAGCGGCGCGGCTTCGTCAAGGAAGGCGCGGGCGAAGGCAATCACCTTGTCGCCACGCACTTTGTTGTAACCCTGGCCTTTTTCGGCGCCGCCTTCATCGCTGATGGCATCGGTGCCATACAGCGCGTCGTACAGCGAACCCCAACGGGCGTTGGCGGCGTTGAGGGCAAAACGGGCGTTCATCACCGGCACGACCAGCTGCGGGCCGGCCATATGGGCGATTTCTTCGTCCACGTTCTGGGTGGTGGCCTGGAAATCGTCGGCTTGTGGCAGCAGGTAGCCGATTTCCTGGAGGAATGCTTTGTAGGCTGCGGCGTCATGGGCCTGGCCTTTGCGTGCCTGGTGGTAGGCGTCGATCTTGGCTTGCAGCTCGTCGCGCTTGGCGAGCAGGGCTTTGTTCTTTGGAGCGAGGTCATTGATGATCTTCTCTGCACCCGCCCAGAACTGCTCGGCGACGATGCCGGTCCCGGGGATGGCTTCGTTGTTCACGAAGTCGTACAGGACCTTGGCGACCTGAAGGCCACCGACTTGAACGTATCCAGTCATTGCTTGCCTCACTCTGCTCAGCTATTTCGCTCTTCTGTATTAAGCCTGTAGCGCTTCTCTAAACACGTACCAGTACTTGCCCCCGGGGAAGACCCCGAGCGCGGCTGGGTGCAGCCCGCCAGACTGGCTGGCAGACAGTGTGCGTATTTTCACAGGCGCCTTGGCAGACATCCAAACGACGTTTTGTAGTCCGCGCCACGGGATACTACATGAAGCAGTAGACGGGGCAAAATCAGACTAAAAGCGCCGTTGTGCGACCCATTGGTCGCGTATGGTCACGCTGGGAGCAGGTATGTTCGCAAAAAAAGGGTGGATTGTTCCAGATAAATCTTGAAACAGTACACGATTGGCTGTGCGGATTGCCCTGCGGCAGGTTGCCGCGCCTTGCCTATACTGAGCCGACCCCCCGATTTTCTGCGCCTGGCGCGGCTCGACACGAGGAACGGCTTGTGGATCATCTTGTACTGACTGTTATCGCCCCTGACAAGGCCGGCCAGGTGGAACGTGTTGCGCAGTGCATCGCCGACCACAGCGGCAACTGGCTGGAAAGCCGCATGTCGCGCATGGCCGGGCAGTTTGCCGGGATCCTGCGGGTGGCGGTGCCGGCTGAACATCACGATGGGCTGGTGGCGGCGTTGCAGGGGCTGGCCCAGTACGACATTCGTGTGCTGGTTGCAGAGAGCGGGGTGGAACCCTCGTGTACCTGGAAGCCGATTGCCATGGAACTGGTCGGCAATGACCGGCCGGGGATCGTGCGGGACATCACTCGTTTGCTGGCGGAGTTGCAGGTGAACGTGGAACGGTTCACGACAGATGTGCGGCCGGCACCGATGAGCAGTGAGCCGTTGTTCCATGCCGATGCCTTGTTGGCCTTGCCCCTGGCCTTGCCGCTGGACGAGCTGCAGCAGCGGCTGGAGAGTCTGGCGGATGACTTGATGGTGGAGTTGCGGTTGCGGGCGGAGGATTGAGTGGATTGGCCGGGGGCCCCTTTGCGGCCCATCGCGACGCAAGGCCGCTCCTACAGGGGATTTGGTAAAGACATCCCTTGGGGTTATCCCAGTATCACGGGGAAGGCCCTGTGGATAACCTGGGGGTTCACCTCCCCAGCCCAGGCAATGCGCCCGCTGCAGAGGTTTGCTCAAAAAACACCCAAAATTCAGCAGCTTGTGCACAAAGCACGGGGACGAGGGTGTGGATAACCTTTGGAGATGTCTCTGCAGGCCAGGTATTACATGGCCTGCAGAGTTTTGATCGTTTTTTGATCAGGCGCGCTTGCGCAAACTTAGCCAGGCATCCACGCTGTAAATGGCCAGGCCAGCCCAGATGAACATGAAGGCTACCAGGGTGCTGGAGGACAAATGCTCATCGAACAGCAGCACCGCCTGCAGCAGTACCAGGGTTGGCGCCAGGTATTGCAGGAAGCCGAGGGTGGTGTAGGGCAGGTGCCGCGCTGCGGCGTTGAAGCACACCAGCGGTACCAGGGTCACCGGCCCCGCAGCCATCAGCCAGAGCGCTTCGCTGCTGGTGTAGAACGCGCCTTGTGCACTCATGGCCGTTGGGTGCAGCAGCAACCAGCCCAGGGCCAGCGGTACCAGCATCCAGGTTTCCACGACCAACCCCGGCAGCGCCGCAACCGGGGCCTGTTTGCGGATCAGCCCGTAGAAGCCAAAGCTCAGCGCCAGCGCCAGCGACACCCAGGGCAGGCTGCCCACCTGCCATACCTGCTGGGCCACGCCAACTGCAGCCATGCCCACTGCCAGCCATTGCAGGCGGCGCAGCCGCTCGCCCAGCAGCAGCATACCCAGCAGCACGTTGATCAGCGGGTTGATGTAGTAACCCAGGCTGGCCTCGAGCATGCGCCCGTTGTTGACCGACCACACATAGGTCAGCCAGTTGAAGGCGATCAGCGCCCCGCTCAGGGCCAGGACCCCCAGCCGGCGCGGGTTGTCGCGCAGCTCGCGCCACCAGCCGGGGTGTTTCCACAGCAGTAGCAGCAGCGAGCCGAACAGTGCCGACCAAAGCACCCGGTGGACGATGATCTCCACCGCCGGGACGCTCTGGATTGCCTTGAAGTAAATCGGGAACAGGCCCCAGATGATGTAGGCGCTCAGGCCCAGGATATACCCGCGACGCGGGTTTGCGGCATGCATGCAGAATCCTTGCTTAGGTAGCTAAATAAAGCGACCCCTATTGTAGACAGAGGCGTGCACCGTTTTAGAACAATTTCAGCGGGGCTTCATCCAGCGCCGCCATTTGTTCACGCAGGGCGAGGATCTGATCGCCCCAATAGCGCGGCTGGCCGAACCAGGGGAAGCTGGGCGGGAATGCCGGGTCATCCCAGCGCCGCGCCAGCCACGCGCTGTAATGCAACTGGCGCAGCGCTCGCAGCGGTTCGATCAGGGCCAGCTCACGCGGGTCGAAATCGTGAAACTCGTTGTAGCCGTCGATCAGTTCGGCCAACTGCCCCAGGCGCTCCTGGCGGTCGCCGGCCAGCATCATCCACAGGTCTTGTACGGCGGGGCCCATGCGGCAGTCGTCGAGGTCGACCACGTGGTACACGTCTTCGCGGTGCATCAGGTTGCCGGGGTGCAGGTCGCCATGCAGGCGGATGAGCTGGTGCGGGGTGCGGGCGTAGATGTCCTCGACCCGCTTGAGCAGGTCGCGGGCCACTGACGCGTACGCCGGCAGCAGCTCGCGGGGTACAAAGCCCCCATCGAGCACAGTGTTCAGCGAGGCATGGCCGAAACTGTCCACAGTCAGCGCTTCACGGTGAGCGAACGGTTTGCAGGCGCCGACGGCATGCAGGCGGCCAAGCAGTTGCCCCAGGCGGTAGAGCTGGTCGAGGTTGCCAGGCTCCGGGGCATGGCCGCCACGGCGCGGGAACAACGTGAAGCGAAAGCCCTGGTGCTCGAACAAGGTACGGCCGGCGTGCCGCATAGGCGCTACGACCGGCACTTCGCAATCGGCCAGTTCAGCGGTAAAGCTGTGTTCTTCGAGGATGGCCGCATCGCTCCAGCGGCCAGGCCGGTAGAACTTGGCGATCAGCGGCTGCGCCCCCTCGATGCCCACCTGGTAGACGCGGTTCTCGTAGCTGTTCAGTGCCAGCACCCGGGCATCGCTGAGAAAGCCGAGGCTTTCCACGGCGTCCAGGACCAGGTCAGGGGTGAGGGTATCGAACGGATGGGACATGGGAGCTCCGGGGGTATACGGCATGGGCTCCATGGTACAGGGTTATCCCTGTAGCGTACCCGTAGGGTTCATCCGCGAACCGCCTGCGCCACGGCCGGCCTAGGCAGGCACCCCGAGCAACACATAGGCAGGGTGGAACTGAACCCGTACCTGCTGGCCGGCCAACCAACCCGCCTCTGCCATGGCACACAGCGTTTGCCCGTTGCCCAGCGCCAACCGGACTTCATTGGGCCCGTCGGCCTCCACCAGCACGTCTTCTACCGTGGCCCGCAGGCAATTGCTCCCCGCTTCAGGCTTGTCTCCCTCGGCCAGCAACTGCACCCAGCCTGCCTTGAGCAGCGCCACCACCCTGCTGCCCAAGGTCAGCTCCAACCGCGCGGTGCTGTCGTGGGTGATCAGCGCGTCGATCTCCAGCCCGCCACCCAGCGCCAGGCTGACCCGGTCATAGCGGCCCTCACTGCGCAGGCCGCTGACCTGGCCCTGCAGCTGGTTGCGCGCGCTGGTGCGTAGCATCAGGCGCCCAAGCAAGTCGAGGTCGCTGGACTCTTCCGCGGCCTCGAGAATTTGCGCCTGCAGGGCCTGCAGCCTTTGGTACAGGCGCAATACGCGCTGACCCTCCACCGACAGCCGGGCGCCCCCACCCCCACGCCCGCCAGTGCTGCGCTCGACCAACGGCTGACTGGCCAGGTTGTTGAGCTCATCGATGGCGTCCCAGGCTGCCTTGTAGCTGATGCCCGCCGCCTTGGCCGCACGGGTGATCGAGCCTTGCTCGGCAATGTGCTGCAGCAGTGCGATGCGCTGCGGGCGCCGGGTTATGTGCTGGGTCAGTAGAGTGGGCAAGGGCATGGGCATCCGGTCGCTGTAAGGGCCTGGGGCCAATAGTGTGGCCTAGCGGCAGGGTTATACATACCCCGGCTTAGGGGTACGCGCCAGGCAATACACATCCACCCGCTGTGCCCCGGCTTTGCGCAACACCTGGGCAATGGCCTGGGCGGTAGCGCCAGTGGTCAACACGTCATCGACGATGGCGACGTGCTTGCCTGGCAGGTCACCGGCGACCGCAAAGGCCTGGCGCAGATTGCGCCGCCTGCCTTTGGCACTCAACCGCTGCTGCGCGGGGGTTTCCCGAGTGCGCAGCAGTACCCGCTCATCGCACGGTATGCCCACGTGCGCCGCCAGCCAGCGGGCCAGCAGCCCGGCCTGGTTGAACCCACGCTCGCGCAGTCGACGCCTGGCCATGGGCACAGGCAACAGCAGTTCAGGGCGTGGCAGCCCCTCGGCATAGCGGTAGCGCAGCCCTTGCCCAAGCAACTCGGCCATCAAACGCCCCAACGGCCACTGCCGGTTGTGCTTGAAGCGGCTGATCAACGTGTCGACCGGAAAGCCGAAATGCCACAGGGCAAAGACCTTTTCGAACGCCGGCAAGCGGCGGCTGCACTGGCCGCAGGCGAGGCCGGCCATGGGCAGTGGCAGGGCGCAGTAGCGGCAATGGTCGCCCAGCCAGGGCAGCTCTTGCTCACAACCGACGCACAGCGGGTAGTGTTGCCCGGCAGGCGCGTCGCACAATAAACAAATCTGGTTAATAAGTGAGCACTTGTAAACCAGTCGTTTCCAGTTGAGTTGACAGTTCATAGGCCATCCGTGACTATGCGAGTTATCCGTGATGCGCTGGCGGGCTTTCCTGTCCCCGCGCCAGCTTAAGCCTAAACAAGGAAACGCCGATGAGCGCCAGCACAACTGCAACAACACGTCACGACTGGTCCCTGGCCGAGGTCAAGGCCCTGTTCCAGCAGCCTTTCAATGACTTGCTGTTCCAGGCGCAGACGGTGCACCGCGCGCATTTCGACCCCAACCGCGTGCAGGTTTCGACGTTGCTGTCGATCAAGACTGGAGCCTGCCCGGAAGATTGCAAATATTGTCCACAGTCCGGCCACTACAACACTGGGCTGGAAAAACAGAAGTTGATGGAAGTGCAGAAGGTGCTGGAAGAAGCAGCACGCGCCAAAGCCATTGGCTCGACCCGCTTCTGCATGGGCGCGGCGTGGAAGCACCCGTCGGCCAAAGACATGCCTTATGTGCTGGAGATGGTCAAAGGGGTGAAGGCCTTGGGCCTGGAAACCTGCATGACCCTGGGCAAGCTCGACCAGGAGCAGACCCAGGCCCTGGCCCAGGCCGGCCTCGACTACTACAACCACAACCTCGACACCTCGCCGGAGTTCTACGGCAGCATCATCACTACGCGCACCTACAGCGAGCGCCTGCAGACCCTGGCCTACGTGCGCGATGCGGGCATGAAGATCTGCTCGGGCGGCATCCTGGGCATGGGCGAGTCGCTGGACGACCGCGCCGGGCTGCTGATCCAGCTGGCCAACCTGCCCGAACACCCCGAGTCGGTGCCGATCAACATGCTGGTCAAGGTGGCCGGTACGCCGCTGGCCGAGGAGGAAGATGTCGACCCGTTCGACTTCATTCGCATGCTGGCCGTAGCCCGCCTGTTGATGCCCAAGTCGCATGTGCGCCTGTCTGCCGGCCGTGAGCAGATGAACGAGCAGATGCAGGCCCTGGCCTTCATGGCCGGTGCCAACTCGATTTTCTACGGTGAAAAACTGCTGACCACTGCCAACCCGCAGGCTGACAAGGACATGCAGCTGTTCGCGCGCCTGGGCATCAAGCCTGAAGCACGTGAGGAACACGCCGACGAAGTGCACCAGGCCGCCATCGAGCAGGCGCTGGTCGAGCAGCGTAGCAGCGAGATGTTCTACAACGCCGCGACCGCCTGAGATGGCTTTCGACCTGGCCGCGCGCCTGGCCGAACGGCGCGCTGCAGACCTGTACCGGCAACGGCCACTGCTGGAAAGCCCGCAGGGCCCGGAGGTGGTGGTCGACGGCCAGCGCTTGCTGGCCTTCTGCAGCAACGATTACCTGGGCCTGGCCAACCACCCCGAGGTGGTTGGCGCCTGGCAGGCCGGTGCCGAGCGCTGGGGTGTCGGTGGCGGTGCGTCGCACCTGGTGATCGGCCATAGCACCCCACACCACCAGGTCGAAGAGGCGCTGGCCGAGCTGACGGGGCGCCCTCGTGCGCTGCTGTTTTCCACCGGCTACATGGCCAACCTGGGCGCCATCACCGCCCTGGTGGGGCAGGGCGACACGGTGCTGCAGGACCGCCTGAACCATGCCTCGCTGCTTGATGGCGGGCTGCTCAGCGGTGCACGGTTCAACCGCTACCTGCACAACGACCCGGCCAGCCTGGCCAGCCGCCTGGACAAGGCCGTTGGCAATACCCTGGTGGTCACTGACGGTGTGTTCAGCATGGACGGCGACCTGGCCGACCTGCCGGCCCTGGCCGAGGTCGCCCGGGCACGGGGTGCCTGGCTGATGGTGGACGATGCCCATGGCCTGGGCACCCTTGGCGCTCAGGGCGGTGGTATCGTCGAGCACTTCGGCCTGGGCGTGGACGATGTACCGGTGCTGATCGGTACGCTGGGCAAGGCCTGCGGTACTTCCGGTGCCTTTGTTGCCGGGAGCGAGGAACTGATCGAGGCGCTGGTGCAATTCGCCCGCCCCTACATCTACACCACCAGCCAGCCACCGGCACTGGCCTGCGCCACGCTGAAGAGCCTGGAGCTGCTGCGCCGCGAAAGCTGGCGCCGCGAGCACCTGGCCGCATTGATTCGCCAGTTCCGTGAAGGCGCACAGCAGATCGGCCTGGAACTGATGGACAGCCCCACACCGATCCAGCCGATCGTGATTGGCGACAGCGCGCAGGCCTTGCGCCTGTCGCGCATGTTGCGCGAGCGCGGCTTGCTGGTCACCGCCATCCGCCCACCGACCGTACCGGCGGGCAGTGCCCGTTTGCGCGTAACACTGAGCGCTGCCCACAGCCAGGCGCAGGTGCAGCTATTGTTGAATGCATTGGCCGAGTGTTATCCACAATTGGAGAACGCCGATGCGTAATCGCCTTGTACTGCTGCCCGGCTGGGGCCTGGGCACAGCCGCACTGGAACCGCTGGCCGCCAGCCTGCGCGCCCAGGACCCCCGTCTGCAGGTCGAGCTGATGCCCCTGCCGGAATTGCCCCACAGCGATGTTGAGGGCTGGCTTGAGCACCTCGACCGTAAATTGCCGGGCGATGTCTGGCTAGGTGGCTGGTCGTTGGGCGGCATGCTCGCCAGCGCCCTGGCACACAAGCGTGGCGACCACTGCTGCGGCTTGCTCACCCTGGCCAGCAACCCCAGTTTCGTTGCCCGTGGTGACTGGCCGCATGGCATGGCCGAAGACACCTTCGGCACCTTCCTCGACGGCTGCCGCAGCCATACCCAAGTCACCCTGAAGCGCTTTCGCAGCTTGTGCAGCGATGGCGCCCAGCAGCAGCGTACCCTGCTGCGCCAGCTGGGTGTCGGCGTACCAGACACCGACCCTCTGTACCTCTCCACCGGCCTTGAAGTGCTGGCCAAGCTGGATACCCGCGACGCCCTGCAGGCCTACGGCGGCCCGCAACTGCACCTGTTCGCCGGCAGCGATGCGCTGGTGCCTGGCGAGGCAGCCAAGGCCTTGAGCGAGCTGCTGCCCGATGTGGAGGTGGGCCTGGTAGAAGACAGTTCCCACGCCTTCTTGCTGGAGTACCCGCAAGAGCTGGCGGCGGGCATCAAGAGTTTCCTGCATGAGAGTGGCGATGACTGACCTTTCCTGTCCGACCCTGCCCGGCGCATTGCCCGACAAACGCCAGGTAGCGGCTTCGTTCTCCCGCGCTGCAGCCAGCTACGACAGCGTAGCCGCATTGCAGCGCGCCGTGGGCTTGAGCCTGTTGGGGCAAGTGCCGGCAGGCTGGCAGCCATTGCGCTGGCTGGACCTGGGCAGCGGTACCGGCCATTTCAGCCGTATCCTGGCCGAGCGGTTCGCCCAGTCCAGTGGTGTGGCGGTGGATATCGCCGAAGGCATGCTGCGCCATGCCCGCAATGAACAACGCGGGGCGCACTACCACGTGGCCGGCGACGCCGAGCGTTTGCCATTGCGCGATGCCAGCGTCGACCTGGTGTTCACCAGCCTGGCCGTGCAATGGTGCGACCAGTTCGCCAGTGTGCTGGCCGAGGCGCTGCGGGTACTGAGCCCTGGCGGCGTGCTGGCCTTCAGCAGCTTGTGCGTAGGTACCCTCGACGAACTGCGTGCCAGCTGGCAGGCGGTGGACGGCCTGGTGCATGTAAACCGCTTCCGCCGTTTCGAGGACTACCAGCGCCTGTGTGCCGCCAGCGGTTTTGAGCAGCTTGAGCTGCATCGCTGTGCGCATGTGCTGCATTACCCGGACGTACGCAGCCTGACCCACGAACTGAAGGCGTTGGGCGCGCACAATCTCAACCCTGGGCGACCGTCCGGGTTGACTGGCCGGGCACGCATGCAGGGCCTGTTGCAGGCGTACGAGGCATTTCGCCAGCCTGCCGGGCTGCCAGCCACCTATCAGGTGGTCTATGGTGTGTTGCGCAAGCCACAGGCGTAAGGGGAGCAAGATGAGCAGGGCCTATTTCATCGCCGGTACCGATACCGATGTCGGCAAGACCACCGTCGCGGCCGGTTTGCTGCATGCGGCGCGGTTGCAAGGCTTGAGCACCCTGGGTGTCAAGCCGGTGGCCTCGGGGTGCACGATGACCCCCAACGGCTTACGCAACAGCGACGCCCAGGCGCTGATTGATGAAAGCACCATCAAGTTGCCCTATGGGCAGGTCAACCCGTTTGCCTTCGAGCCTGCAATTGCGCCGCATGTGGCCGCCCGCGAGGCGGGGGTGACTTTGGAGGTGGCAGCGTTGCTGGCGGCCATGCGCAATGTGTTGCAACAAAATGCCGATTTCACGTTGGTAGAGGGGGCTGGGGGCTGGCGTGTGCCGCTTTCGGGGCTGGAGAACCTTTCAGATCTGGCGGTGGCCCTGCAGTTGCCGGTGATTCTGGTGGTGGGGGTGCGGCTGGGGTGTATCAGCCATGCCTTGCTCAGCGCCGAGGCGATCGAGCGCGACGAGCTGCAGTTGGCAGGCTGGGTGGCGAACATCATCGAGCCGCGCACTTCACGGCTGGAAGAGAACCTGGCCAGCCTGGCCGAGCGCTTGCCAGCGCCTTGCCTGGGGCGGGTGCCCAAGCTGAAGCAGGCCAGTGCAGACAAGGTGGCTGAGCATTTGCAGCTGGATTTGCTGGATTAGGTGCTGGAATACTCAGGGCCTATCAACTGGCACCGGGCCATTAGCGATTTAAACGGGCCTTTTTACCGACGGCCTGTTTTAATGGGCTGTGTTCCTATCCAGCGTCAATGGAGTCCTGACATGGAAATCACCGGTAGCTCCGCCTATTACGCGGGCCTGAGCGCTATACAAGCCGGCCAGAACCGCGTCGATCAGGCGGCCAGCCAGATCGCCAACACCACCGCCGAACGTACCGCCACCAGCCAGTCCAGCGACTTCCAGGCCGAACGCCTGCGTGCGGTCGACCGCAGCCAGCAGATGGACCTGGCCACCAGCCTGGTGCAACAGGCGGTCGGCAAGACCGAAGTCGAGCTTGGCGCAAAGGTCGTCAAGGCATCCGACGAAATGCTCGGCCGGATCATCGATACCTACGCCTGACAGAGTGCCGATTTCGAATAACACATAGCCCCTGTAGGAGCGGGCGTGCCCGCGAAAGCGTCAGCTCAGGCAACCCCATTGCCTGGCCGAGCCCTTTCGCGGCCATGCCCGCTCCCACAGGGTATTGTTTTTATTGAGCTTGGCATAAACGCCATTTTTCGTGGCGTAAATGGCACTATCGTCCCTCCTTGACAGAAGCCGGAGCTAAACGTAAGTTTCAAACAACTGTTTGACAGACGCCGCGGCGCACGCGGGTCACCCCACAGAACTCACCTAGAGGTTCATCGCAATGCCTGACTACAAAGCCCCCTTGCGTGATATCCGCTTCGTTCGTGACGAGCTGCTCGGCTACGAGGCGCACTATCAGAGCCTGCCGGGTTGCCAGGACGCAACGCCCGACATGGTCGACGCGATTCTTGAAGAAGGTGCGAAGTTCTGTGAGCAGGTGCTGGCGCCGCTGAACCGTGTGGGTGACCAGGAAGGCTGCACCTGGAGCGAGTCGGGCGTGAAAACCCCAACCGGCTTCAAGGCGGCTTACGAACAATTCGTCGAAGGCGGCTGGCCCAGCCTGGCACATGACGTGGAGCACGGTGGCCAGGGCCTGCCAGAGTCGCTGGGCCTGGCCCTGAGCGAGATGGTCGGTGGTGCGAACTGGTCGTGGGGCATGTACCCGGGCCTGTCCCACGGCGCCATGAACACCATTTCTGCGCACGGCACCGCCGAGCAGCAGCACACCTACCTGACCAAGCTGGTGTCGGGTGAATGGACCGGCACCATGTGCCTGACCGAGCCACACTGCGGTACCGACCTGGGCATGCTGCGCACCAAGGCCGAACCGCAGGCTGACGGCAGCTACAAGGTGTCGGGCACCAAGATCTTCATTTCCGCCGGTGAGCACGACATGGCCGAGAACATCGTGCATATCGTTCTCGCGCGTCTGCCGGATGCTCCGGCCGGTACCAAGGGCATTTCGCTGTTCATCGTGCCGAAGTTCCTGCCCAATGCCGAAGGCGGTGTGGGTGAGCGCAATGGCGTGAGCTGCGGCTCGATCGAACACAAGATGGGCATCCACGGCAACGCCACCTGCGTGATGAACTTCGATGGCGCCACCGGCTACCTGATCGGCCCGGCCAACAAAGGCCTGAACTGCATGTTCACCTTCATGAACACCGCGCGCCTGGGTACCGCGCTGCAGGGCCTGGCCCACGCCGAAGTCGCGTTCCAGGGTGGCCTGAAGTACGCCCGCGAGCGTTTGCAGATGCGCTCCCTGACCGGCCCCAAGGCACCGGACAAGGCCGCCGACCCGATCATCGTCCACCCGGACGTGCGCCGCATGCTGCTGACCATGAAAGCGTTCGCCGAGGGCAACCGCGCGATGGTCTACTTCACCGCCAAGCAGGTGGACATCGTCAAGTACAGCCAGGATGAAGAAGAGCGCAAGAAGGCCGATGCCCTGCTGGCCTTCCTCACCCCGATCGCCAAGGCGTTCATGACCGAAGTCGGTTTCGAAGCGGCCAACCATGGCGTGCAGATCTATGGCGGTCACGGCTTCATCGCCGAGTGGGGCATGGAGCAGAACGTGCGTGATAGCCGTATCTCGATGCTGTACGAGGGCACCACGGGCATCCAGGCCCTCGACCTGCTCGGCCGCAAAGTGCTGATGACCCAGGGCGAAGCGCTGAAGGGCTTCACCAAGATCGTGCACAAGTTCTGCCAGGCGCAGGAAGGTGTCGAGGCGGTCAAGGAGTTCGTCGAGCCGCTGGCAGCCATCAACAAGGAATGGGGCGAGCTGACCATGAAAGTGGGCATGGCTGCCATGAAAGACCGCGAAGAAGTGGGTGCAGCCTCGGTCGATTACGTGATGTATTCCGGCTACGCCTGCCTGGCCTACTTCTGGGCCGACATCGCCCGCCTGGCCGCTGAAAAGCTGGCCGCCGGCACCAGCGAAGCGGCGTTCTACACCGCCAAGCTGCAGACCGCGCGCTTCTACTTCCAGCGCATCCTGCCGCGTACCCGCACGCATGTGGCGGCCATGCTGTCGGGCGCCAACAACCTGATGGACATGGACGAAGAGAGCTTCGGCCTGGCGTACTGATTCAACCGCTGTTGCCAGAACCCGCCTGCCCTCACCGGCAGGCGGGTTTTTTTTGTTCAGGCCCAGGCCACTCGACAACCCTGGCCGAGTTGAAATTCAACTGTTCGGGTACACTGCCGATGAAATAAGGGCACAATGCCACTATTGATCTGCCGGGTCGGAGATTACCCTTGTTTCGTTTTAACGCTGTACGTGCCAGCCACTTCCTGCCCTCGCTGCTGCTGCTGTTGGCAGGGCTCGCCGCAGCTTATGTGAGAGACCTCAGTGTGTTTTTCACATCGCTGTTCAATGTTCTGCCCACCTTGGTGCTGCTGCTGGGTGGCGCTTACTGCGCGGTGTATCGTCGCCAACGTGAGCTGTTTCTGATGCTTACGGTATACATCGCCTACTTTCTGCTCGACACCCAGACCGACTTCTACCGCGACCACGGCCGTGTGCGCGAGGACGCAGCGGTGGTCTTCCACCTGGTATGCCTGCTGTTGCCGGCATTGTTCGGCCTGTATGGTGCCTGGCAGGAGCGCACCCACTTGCTGCAAGACCTAGTGGCCCGTGGCGCCGTGCTGTTTGCCGTGGGCAGCGTGGCAGTGGCCCTGGAGCAAAGCTACCCCGAGGCGCTGTTGACCTGGTTGGCGGAGATTCGCTGGCCGACCTTGCATGGCCAGTGGATGAGCCTGATCCAGTTGGCCTACCCGCTGGTCGCGGGGGTGTTCATCCTGCTGGTGGTGCAGTACCTGCGCGCGCCGAGGCCGTTGCACGCGGCCCAGATCACAGGCCTGCTGGGCATTTTCTGGATGCTGCCGCAAACGTTCATCCTGCCGTTCACGCTGAACATCATGTGCAGCCAGGTGATGTTGATGATCGCCGCAGCGGTTGCGCACGAGGCCTACCAGATGGCCTTCCGCGACGAGCTGACCGGTTTGCCCGGCCGGCGTGCGTTGAACGAGCGCATGCAGCGGCTGGGTCGCAACTATGTCATCGCCATGACCGACGTTGACCACTTCAAGAAATTCAACGACACACACGGTCACGATGTCGGCGATCAGGTGTTGCGCCTGGTGGCCAGCCGTTTGGCCAAGGTCACCGGTGGTGGGCGTGCCTACCGCTATGGGGGAGAGGAGTTCGCCTTGGTGTTCGCGGGCAAGACCGCCGAGGAATGCGTGCCCCATGTGGAAGCGGTGCGCGAGGTGATCGCCAACTATGTGATGCACCTGCGCGACAAGTACAACCGCCCGCAAGACGATACCGCCGGGCGCCAACGCCGCGCCGGCAGCAGCGGCGGCACGGTTTCGGTGACCATCAGCATTGGCGTTGCCGAGCGCCAGGCCGATCACCGCAACCCCGAAGCCGTGCTCAAGTCGGCCGACCAGGCGCTCTACAACGCCAAAGGCGCAGGGCGCAATTGTGTGGTGGTGCATGGCCAGCAATCGCGACGTGGGGCTATACGCACTTAGTGACTAAAATAGACTAATTGGTCGATTGATGACCCTATGTCTCGTAAATGTTGTTCGGTTACACTGGTATCAACCCCAGTGTCGCGGTACCCCGAGACCGCCCAGACCCCACTTGCGAGAGGTTGTCATGGCTGACTATAAAGCGCCCGTGCGCGACATGCGCTTCGTACTGAATGAAGTGTTCAACGTGGCTGAGCAGTGGGCCCAGTTGCCCGGGCTGGCCGAAGTCGTCGATGCCGATACGGCCATGGCCGTACTGGAGGAGGCTGGCAAGGTGACCGCCAAGAGCATCGCACCGCTCAGCCGCGCCGCCGATGAAGAGGGCTGCCACTGGGACAACGGCGCGGTGCGCACGCCGGCCGGTTTCATCGAGGCCTACAACACCTACGCCGAAGGTGGCTGGGTGGGCGTGGGTGGCGACCCGCTGTTTGGCGGCATGGGCATGCCCAAGGCCATTTCGGCGCAGGTCGAGGAAATGGTCAATGCCTCGAGCCTGGCCTTTGGCCTGTACCCGATGCTGACCGCCGGCGCCTGCCTGTCGATCAACGCCCACGCCAGCGAGGCGCTGAAGGAAAAGTACCTGCCCAACATGTACGCCGGTGTATGGGCTGGCTCCATGTGCCTGACCGAACCGCATGCGGGTACCGACCTCGGCATCATCCGCACCAAGGCCGAGCCACAGGCGGACGGCAGCTACAAGGTCAGCGGCACCAAGATCTTCATCACCGGCGGCGAGCACGACCTGACCGAGAACATCATCCACCTGGTGCTGGCCAAGTTGCCGGATGCGCCGGCGGGGCCGAAGGGCATCTCGCTGTTCCTGGTGCCCAAGTTCATGGTGAACGAGGATGGCAGCCTCGGTGCGCGCAACCCGGCCACCTGTGGCTCCATCGAGCACAAGATGGGCATTCAGGCGTCGGCTACCTGCGTCATGAACTTCGACGAGGCTGTGGGCTATATCGTCGGTGAGCCGAACAAAGGCCTGGCAGCCATGTTCACCATGATGAACTACGAGCGCCTGGGGGTGGGTATACAGGGGCTGGCGACGGCCGAGCGTTCCTACCAGAATGCCGTGGAGTACGCGCGCGACCGTTTGCAAAGCCGTGCCCCCACCGGCCCGCAAGCCAAGGACAAAGCCGCCGACCCGATCATCGTCCACCCGGATGTGCGGCGCATGCTGTTGACCATGAAGGCACTCATCGAGGGTGGCCGCGCGTTTTCCACCTATGTGGCCATGCAACTGGACAGTGCCAAGTACAGCGAAGACCCTGGCGTGCGCAAACGCAGCGAAGAACTGGTGGCATTGCTTACGCCGGTGGCCAAGGCCTTCCTGACCGACCTGGGCCTGGAGTGCGCGGTGCACGGCCAGCAAGTGTTCGGCGGGCATGGCTACATCCGTGAATGGGGCCAGGAGCAACTGGTGCGTGATGTGCGCATCACCCAGATCTACGAGGGCACCAACGGTATTCAGGCCCTCGACCTGATGGGCCGCAAGGTGGTGGCCAGCGGCGGCGCCTACTACACGCTGTTCTCCGACGAAATTCGCCAGTTCATGGCCAGTGCGGGTAGCGAGCTGGATGAGTTCACCCGCCCCCTGGGTGCTGCGCTCGGCCAGCTGGATGGGCTGACTGAATGGGTACTGCAGCAGGCCAAGGGCAACCCGAATGAAATTGGCGCAGCATCGGTCGAGTACCTGCATGCCTTTGGTTATGTCGCCTATGGCTACATGTGGGCATTGATGGCGCGGGCGGCGAAGGCGGGGGAGGGCGACGAGGCGTTCTATTCGGGCAAGCTGGGCACGGCGCGGTTCTACTTCGCGCGCTTGCTGCCACGGGTGGATTCGCTGGTGGCCTCGGTGAAGGCGGGCAGTGAGTCGCTTTACCTGCTGGATGCCGAGCAGTTCTAGCTGATTCAGGGGCCGCACAGCGGCCCCTGTGCTTCGCGTATCTGCGAATGCCTCTCTTGTGTAAGCCTTTTCCTACGCAACGTGGTGACTTTTCACCACTGTTCTCAGATTGGATCCACGGCTAATCTCTACCATATGGACGTTGCGCAGGAAGCGCAAAGGACAGATCAAGGATGGCGACGAAGGACCACCTGCCAGGATGGCGGGGCGATACGGATGTCACAGGGAAACAGTCTGGAAAACCCCGCTTCGGCGGGGTTTTCTTTGCGCGCGTGTTTTATCAGGCCAGCACATCCAGCGGTGATGCGCCCAGCTGTCGCGCGTCCGTCTCTTCTTCCAGCAGCGTACGCAGCAGTTCGACCGATGCCTGCTGGCGCTGGGCATCGCGGAACACCAGCCCTACCTTCAACGGTACTCGCGGCTCGCTCAGCGGCTTCCACAACAGCCCTGGGTCGTCCTCGGCGGCGTCTTTGGCCCGGCCTGGCAGAATGGTTGCCAGCGCGGTATGCGCCAGGCTGTCGAGAATACCCGCCATGTTGTTCATCTCGGCCTGCACCTGCGGCCGCCGGCCCTGGCTGGCTAACTGGGCCTGCCAGATCTGGCGGATTTGAAACTCCTCGCCCAGCATCAGCATGGGCAACTCGGCCGCCTGGCGGATGGACACCTTCTTGAAATCCTTCAGTGGGTGGCTGGCGGGTATCACCAATTGCAGCTCGTCCTCGTACAGCAACAGGCCATGCAGGCCGGGCTGGCGTGGCGGCAGGTAGCTGATGCCGATGTCCAGGTTACCGCTGAGCAGGCGCCGCTCGATCTCCAGCCCCGATAACTCGTAGATCTGCACCACCAGGTGGGGTTGGGCCTTGCGCAGCCGTTCGAGCAATTGCGGCACCAGGCTGGGGCGTACCGTTTGCAGCACACCGATGGCCAGGGTGCGCAAAGACTGGCCCTTGAAGTTGCGCATGGCCTCGTGGGCACGCTGCAGGCCATCGAGCAGCGGCAGGGCATGGTTGTACAGGGTATGGGCCGCCAGGGTCGGCAGCAGGCGCTTGTTGCTGCGCTCGAACAGGCTCAGGTCCAGGCTGTGTTCCAGTTGGCGGATCTGTTGTGAAAGCGCTGGCTGTGACAGCGACAGGCGCTCGGCGGCGCGGCCGACGTGGCCCTCTTCGTACACCGCGACGAAATAACGCAGTTGGCGAAAATCCATAAGTGATGCTTATCAAAAGTGCTGGAAAATCGAAATGGCCGTAACCCCTCGTGGCGCCTAGTCTATCGCCGTATTCCAACGGGTTACAGCGCTGAATCAGTCGATTGTTACCGTGGATGAGAAACACTTTTGATAGGCAAGACAAAATAATGAGCGGCGGCGCCAAGACCGCCCTGTGCTCGCCCCTTACCGTGCATTGGCTGGAGCCCCGATGAACCTGTTCAACCTGCGCCGCTCGGCCCCGACCGCCGCGGCCGAGCACAAGCCTGTGCCGGTGCGTGTGCCACCTGCTGCCGAGTTGTCGCGTGACTGCCTGATGCCCGGGACCGAACGGCCTGCGCAGGTGTTCGTGCGCGGGCAGGGCTCCTGGTTGTGGGACGATGCCGGGCATGCCTACCTGGACTTCACCCAGGGCGGCGCAGTGAACAGCCTGGGCCATATCCCCAGCGTGCTGGTCAAGGCGTTGGGCAGCCAGGCCCAGGCGCTGATCAACCCAGGCGCGGGGTTTCATAGCCGTGGCCTGCTGGCGCTGGCCAACCGCCTGTGCCAGAGCACCGGTAGCGACCAGGCCTACCTGCTCAACAGCGGTGCCGAAGCCTGTGAAGGGGCGATCAAGCTGGCGCGCAAGTGGGGCCAACTGCACCGCAGTGGCGCCTATCACATCATCACCGCCAGCCAGGCCTGCCATGGCCGCAGCCTGGGCGCGCTGTCGGCGTCCGACCCATTGCCCTGCAACCGCTGTGAACCGGGCCTGCCCGGGTTCAGCAAGGTGCCGTTCAATGACCTGGCGGCGCTGCACGCCGAAGTGGATTCGCGCACTGTGGCCATCATGCTGGAGCCGGTGCAGGGCGAGGCCGGGGTAATTCCGGCGAGCCGCGAATACCTCAAGGGCGTGGAAACCCTCTGTCGTGAGCTGGGCATCCTGCTGATCCTCGATGAGGTACAGACCGGCATCGGGCGCTGTGGCGCATTGTTGGCCGAGGAGACCTATGGCGTGCGTGCCGACATCATCACCCTGGGTAAAGGCCTGGGCGGTGGTGTGCCACTGGCCGCGTTGCTGGCCCGCGGTACGGCGTGCTGCGCCGAACCGGGCGAACTGGAGGGCAGCCACCACGGCAATGCGCTGATGTGCGCTGCGGGCCTGGCCGTGCTGGATACCGTACTGGAGCCCGGCTTCTTCGGCCAGGTGCAGGACCACGGCCGCCACCTGCGCGACGGCCTGAGCCGCCTGGCGGGGCGTTATGGCCAGGGCGAAGTACGCGGGCAAGGGCTGCTGTGGGCGCTGCAGCTGAAGGAAAACCAGGCGCGTGAACTGGTGGCCGCGGCCCTGCACGAAGGCTTGCTGCTCAATGCCCCACAAGCGGATGTGGTGCGTTTCTCTCCGGCGCTGACCGTGAGCAAGGGCAATATCGACGAAATGCTGCTGCGCCTGGCACGCGCCTTTGCCCGCCTGCATGCGCAGCAGCATGCGCGCCGCGAAGTGTCGGCCTAAGTGTCGGGGTAAGTGGCACGTTAACCAATTCTACGAACCGTCTGGCGTTCCTGCGCATCGCCCCTGGCCTGTTCCATTCGGCCCGGGGCGTTTTTTTTGCCTGTGGAACCTCCAGGACCAGCGGCTAGTCTGTGTTGTAACCCCTTCAGGAGAGACTCACATGGACTTTATCCGCATTATCATCGCCATTATCTTGCCGCCGCTCGGGGTGTTTCTGCAGGTTGGGTTTGGCGGGGCGTTCTGGCTGAACATTCTGCTGACCCTGCTGGGGTACATTCCAGGGATCGTGCATGCGGTGTACATCATCGCCAAGCGTTAGCCTGCCCAGGCTTCATTACCGGTAGCCGGAGCATCTTCAGCGCCTATGAGATCGAGCGCCGCCCGCGCGGCGCAATCGCGAGCTGCGCTCGCTCCTACGTT
>JAEAMF010000369.1_pt1 | contig 61371 bp, 51 predicted proteins | sample 8958721 | NCBI WGS metagenome assembly JAEAMF01 (sample SAMN16933255, study PRJNA681124) | bioreactor sludge metagenome | isolation source: anaerobic bioreactor treating anionic surfactant - SDBS | place: India: Bengaluru | collected 2019-02-28
TTACCGCTGCTTTCGCCACCGCGCCCGATGCCACGGTTCTGCATTCGATTCTTAACAAGGCGCTGCTGAGCATCCCCCCAGACGAGATGGTCCAGTTGACCAACCGCTGGCGAACCAATGCACTGATCAGCAACGACCGTTGGCAGAACTACCGTGCACTGATCCTGCAGATTCTGATCGGCGCCGGCCTGGTCATTGGCGCCATTTTTTTCTGGAACCACTACCTGCGCAAACTGATTCGACAACGTACCGAGGCCGAACAGGCGCTGCAGGAACAGTTGGGTTTCAGCAAACGCTTGCTTGAAGAGTTACGTGAAGCCAAAGAACAGGCCGATTCAGCCAACAGGGCCAAAAGTACCTTCCTGGCAACCATGAGCCATGAGATCCGAACCCCGATGAACGCAGTCATCGGCCTGTTGGAGCTGGCCGTCATCGATGCCGAACAAGATCGCGCAGACCCCGCTTCACTGAAGGTTGCCTCTGATGCTGCCAATGGTCTGTTGGAACTGATCGGCGATATTCTTGACATCGCCCGGATCGAGTCAGGGCACATGACCCTGACCCCTCAGCCGACCGACCTGCTGGCCGTGATTGACGCGACCGTGCGCATGCATGAAGGCAGTGCAAGGCTCAAGGGGCTGACTTTGCGAACTGACTTGCAAAGGCCCTTGCCCGGCCTGGTATTGATCGACCCCCTGCGTTTCCGGCAGGTACTGTCGAACCTGTTGAGTAATGCCATCAAGTTCACCGAACACGGCCATGTCACCGTCCGCCTGCGCGCTGACAGCACCTCTTCAGACCCACACATGGACCTGCAGCTTGACGTGGAAGACACCGGTGTCGGCATCAGCCTCGAAGACCAGGCCCGCTTGTTCAGCCCCTTTGTGCAAGCCAGTCATCAGCGCTCCCAGCAAGGTACCGGCCTGGGGCTGGTGATCAGCCGCACACTGTGCGAACTCATGGGTGGGCGCCTGACGTTGCACAGCACACTTGGCCAAGGCACCCGGATCTGTATTGAACTCTACCTCCCACGAGTAGACCCCAGTAGCGTGGCAACCCTGCCAACCGAGGATGCTCCGCAGAACGGCATCAGTCCGAAGCTGAGCATTCTGGTCGTCGACGACTACCCCGCCAACCTGATGCTGCTTGAAAAGCAACTGAGCGTGCTGGGGCATGATGTCACCCTGGCGGATGATGGCAGCCGTGCGTTGCAAGCCTGGCAGAACCAGCGTTTCGATGTGGTTATCAGCGACTGCAACATGCCCATCATGGACGGGCATGAACTGACCCGGCGTATTCGCAGTGCAGAAGCCGAGAACAACCTGCCCCCCTGCTTGATCCTCGGCCTGACCGCCAATGCCCAAGCTGAAGAGCGAGAACGCTGCCTGGCCTCCGGCATGAATGACTGTCTGTTCAAACCCATCGGCCTGAACGAGTTGCGCCGCCAGTTGCAGACAACAGGGGCCGGCCCTCAAGCCGATCCTGCACCTGCAAACGGCCTTGGCCCTGTAGACAGCGCATCCAGCGCAGACAGCAGCGGCTTCGATATCGACAACCTGCGCTACCTGACGCTGGGCGATCCGAAACTGATCACACGCCTGTTGGGTGAACTGGCAGAGAGCAACGCCAAAGACCTTGAGGCACTGCAGTCACTTGGCGCTTCTCCTACGCACCAGGATGTGCGCGCACTGGCGCATCGGATCAAAGGGGGGGCCAAAATGCTCAAGGCCCGCGGCGTCGTGCAGTGTTGTGAAGCCGTAGAGCAGGCCTGTGCCGGAAAACCCTCGCAACAGGAACTGCACGCCCTGATCCTGAAACTGGAAAAGAGCATGACCGACCTGGATGCGCATTTGAATCAACGCACCCCAACCCACTAGGCTCAGGTGCTTTCGCGAACAACCAGCTCGAAGCCCAGGTCCTGTGCCGGTTGCAGGCCTTTCTTGCCGTCCAGCACCGCTAGCAGTGCTTGCGCCGCGCAACGCCCGACAGCGGCGCGTGGCGTTCGTATCGAGGTCAACCGGGGTACCAGGTGAGCCGATGATGGCAAGTCGTTGAACCCTACCATCGCGACACGCTCTGGCACTGCAATCCCCTGGCGCAACGCTTGAAGTATCGCGCCCTGCGCCAGGTCGTCGTTACAGAAGAAAATCCCGTCGAGGTCAGGGTGTTGGGCAATCAACTGGCTGAACAGCTCACTGCCCAGGCCAATGGATGAGGGTTGTGGTGCCAGCAATTCCAGCTCCGGCGCTTGCAGCCCCGCTTCGGCAAGCACCTGGCGAAAACCTTCAGCCCGCTGCATGACACGAGGATCCAGCTGTGCGGCGATAAAGCCCAGCCGGCGTCGCCCCCGGGCCAACAAGTGTTGCGCTGCTGCGCGGCCAGCGTCGCGCTGGGAGAAGCCTACCGAGATCACCCCTTCTGCGTTGCCAAGTTCCATCATGTGTACGCAGGGCACAGCACTGGCGCTCAACATCCGCTGCGCTGCCTCGGTGCGATCGAAGCCAGTCAGCAGAATGCCGCAGGGCTGATAGGCCAGGTAGTTGCGGATCAGGTTCTCCTCTTCGGCAAGGTCGTAGTGGTAGTTACCGATCAATACCTCCAACCCGCGCGGGCGCATGACCTCATGGATCGCTTCGAGCGTGTCGATGAACAAGTGGTTGGACAACGACGGAATCAGCACGACCACCGACTGGCTTTGCGCCGAAGCCAATGCACGCGCAGCCGGGTTGGCGACATAGCCCAGTGTCGCCGCGGCCACCTGGACTTTTTCTACCAACTCCGGGGCAACCGTACTGACACCGCGCAATGCGCGGGACGCTGTGATCGGGGAAACCCCGGAAAGCCTGGCCACTTCTGCCAGGGTGGGACGACCGGTAGTGCGGGAGCCGATTCGGGTCATGGGCCTGATATTTTTGTCTTGCAAAGAATGGGGAACGAGCACTAAGGTAGCGCTGTCTCATGCGTCAGGCAATGCAAAACTGCGTGCGTGCTGCAAGGAACATCCAGACTGCTAATACAAAATCAATAACATCTGAGCAGGTAGCGTCCGAGCCAATTTTTTTACCGGCCAAAGACAGCGCTATCTTGCTCTGCAGGAGGTACCGATGAACACTTCCCAGGCCGCGATAGTGGTAATGGGTGTAGCTGGATGCGGCAAGAGCCGCATGGGTTCAGCTATTGCCGAACGCAGTGGTGGGCACTTGATCGAAGGCGATGCCTTTCATCCAGCCGCCAACATCGAAAAAATGAGCGCCGGCATTCCACTCGACGATCAAGACCGCGCCGGTTGGTTGATACGCCTGGCTGAAGAGCTGCAGGCTACGATCGCCGCGGGCGAACGCCCTATTCTCACCTGCTCTGCCCTCAAGCAACGTTACCGGCAGACCTTGCGTGATGCCGTGCCGGCGTTGTGTTTCGTCTTCCTCGAATTGTCCCCTGAAGAAGCCACCCGGCGCGTCCGCGCCCGTCCAGGGCATTTCATGCCCGCCAGCCTGATCGACAGCCAATTCGCAGCGCTTGAAGCCCCCCATGACGAGCCGCTGACACTGGTGCTGGATGCCACCTTGCCGGTCGATCAGTTGGCAACCAGGGTGGACCAATGGCTAAAGCCCTGCGGTGAGTCGTTACTGGCGCAAACAGCCTGACCAAAGCTGATTTTCCGGCTCACCAAAGATAGCGCTATCTCAGGCATTTCAAGCACCACCCATACTGCCCAAAATAAAGACAATATGAGGCTCTGAACCATGTTCGGACTGGCAACTGACACGTACCTGCTATTGGACGCCCTGCTCACCATCATCGGCCTGGTGCTGCTGATTACCCACTTTAAAGTCCACCCCTTCGTCGCCCTGACACTGGCTGCCGGTTTCCTCGGCCTGACCTCCGGAATGCCGGTGGCCAAGGTGATGAAGTCATTTCAAGACGGTTTCGGCGGTGTGCTCGGTTTCGTCGGTATTGTCCTGGCACTGGGTACCATGCTCGGCAAACTGATGGCCGACTCTGGCGGGGCCGACCAGATCGCACAGACACTGATCCGTGCGTTCGGCAAACGGTACGTCCATTGGGCCATGATGTTCGCGGCCTTTCTGGTGGGTATTCCGCTATTCTTCGAGATCGGTTTCGTCTTGCTCATCCCGCTGGTATTCATCGTTGCCCGACGCTCTGGTGTGTCGCTGATCAAGATCGGCATCCCGCTGCTCGCCGGCCTGTCAGTGGTACACGGGCTGGTGCCGCCGCATCCAGGTCCGCTGCTGGCGATTGGCATTTTCAATGCCGATATTGGCAAGACGATTTTCTACGGACTGATCGTTGCCCTGCCGACCGCCATCATTGCCGGCCCGCTGTATGGCAACTTCATCTCGCGTCATATCCCAGGCTCACCCTCACAGGCATTGATGGAGCAGATTGCGCGTGAGTCCGACCAGCAGAACCTGCCGAGCTTCAGCGTGACGCTGTTGACCGTGCTGCTGCCGGTGTTCCTGATGCTGCTGAAAACCTTCGCTGACGTTGTGCTGCCCGCCGAGCACATCTTCCGCCAGTGGATGGACCTGATCGGCCACCCGATCACCGCCCTGCTCGCCGCGCTGTTGCTGGCGTTCTATACCTTTGGCTCAGCCCGCGGGTTCAACCGCCAGCAGATCATGAAACTGCTGGACCAAAGCCTGGCCCCTACTGCCGCCATCGTGCTGATCGTTGGCGCCGGCGGTGGCTTCAAGCAAATGTTGGTCGATACCGGTGTCGGCAATGTCATCGGGCAGATGGCCGTCCAGGCGCAGATTTCGCCCATCATGCTCGCCTGGCTGGTAGCGGCGGTGATTCGCATCGCCACAGGATCAGCGACGGTCGCAACCATCACAGGCGCCGGAATCGTTGCGCCGGTGATCGGGATGATTCCCGGGGTGAACCGCGAATTGCTGGTACTGGCCACCGGGGCTGGCTCGTTGATCCTGTCTCACGTCAACGATGCGGGGTTCTGGCTGGTGAAGCAGTACTTCAACATGACCGTAGCGCAGACGTTCAAGACCTGGAGCATGATGGAGACCATCCTCTCCGTGGTCGGAATCATCTTCATCATGCTGCTGTCATGGGTGGTTTGATCAACGTGGCGCCGGGCTGACCGGCGCCACGTTACATCAGAACGCAGCCTTGAAGATGGCTTCAATCTCGGCCTGGTTCGCCGGGCGTGGGTTGGTCAGACCGCAGGCGTCTTTCAGCGCATTGGCCGCCAGCGTCGGGATATCCTCTTCGCGGGCACCGAGCACCGCCAGGCCAACCGGAATGTCGATAGACCGTGCCAGGCTGACGATCCCGGCGATGGCCGCATCACTGCCCTGCTCCGGGGTCAGGCCGTTGGTTTCGATACCCATGGCCGTGGCCACATCGCGCAAGCGCGTGGCACTGACGCTGGCGTTGAAACGCTGCACATGAGGCAGCAGCACGGCATTACAAACGCCATGCGGCAAGTCATAGAAGCCACCCAATTGATGAGCCATCGCATGCACATACCCCAGCGAGGCATTGTTGAATGCCATGCCCGCCAGGAACTGCGCATAGGCCATGTTCTCGCGGGCCTTGAGGTCGGCGCCTTCGTTCACGGCCTGACGCAGGTTCTCGTTGATCAACGCTATCGCTTTCAGCGCGCAGGCATCGGTAATCGGTGTGGCTGCCGTCGACACATACGCCTCAATCGCATGGGTCAGCGCATCCATACCGGTTGCAGCGGTCAGTGACTTGGGCATGGCTACCATCAAGGCCGGGTCGTTGACCGATAACAGCGGTGTCACGTTGCGGTCGACAATGGCCATTTTTACGTGGCGGGCCTCGTCGGTAATGATGCAGAAACGCGTCATTTCACTGGCGGTGCCGGCCGTGGTGTTGATCGCAATCAGTGGCAATTGCGGCTTGGCCGAACGGTCGACACCTTCGTAGTCACGGATATGCCCGCCGTTGGTTGCACACAGCGCGATGCCCTTGGCACAGTCATGGGGCGAACCGCCGCCCAATGAAATGACAAAGTCGCACCGCTCACGCTGCAGCAGGGCCAGCCCTTGTTCGACGTTGGCAATGCTGGGGTTGGGTTTGGCACCGTCAAAAATGGCGGCATCGATGTCGCGCACCGCCAGCTGCTCGGAAATCCTCTCGGCAACACCGGCCTTGGCCAGGCCACTATCGGTGACGATCAAGGCCTTGCGAAAACCGTAGCCGGCAATAGCATCCATTGCCTCTGCCAGGCAATCGATGCCCATGATGTTGACCGCTGGAATGAAAAACGTACTGCTCATGGTCCGATCCCTCATGCAATGTGCGATTGCACTCAGGATCTACCTGTAGGCAGAACGGCGTGTTGATCTGTGGCAACGCAGGGCTTAACCCAGAAACAACTGGTAGGCCGGATTATCCGTTTCGTCCCAGTAGCGATAGCCTATGGCGTCCAGCATCGCGGGTAACTCCGCACGCTCCTCTTCTGGCACTTCAAGAGCGGTAAACACCCGGGCTTCAGCCGCACCGTGGTTGCGGTAGTGAAACAGGCTGATGTTCCAGCGCTTGCCCAGCCGTTCAAGGAACGCCAGCAAGGCACCTGGGCGCTCAGGAAACTCAAAGCGCAGGACCCGTTCGTTGGCACCGGGACCAGCATGGCCGCCAACCGTATGGCGAATGTGCAGCTTGGCCAGTTCGTTATCCGTCAGGTCTAGCACGCTGTAGCCCTGATCACGCAGGCTCGACAACAACTGCGCACGAGGATCCCGCTGGGGGTGGGTTTGCACGCCCACGAACAGGCGAGCCTCCTTGCCGGGGTAGTAGCGGTAATTGAACTCGGTGATCTGACGCTTGCCCAGCGCCTGGCAGAACGCCCTGAAGCTGCCGGGTTGTTCCGGGATGGTCACCGCGATGATCGCTTCACGTTGCTCCCCCAGTTCTGCGCGTTCGGCTACGTGCCGCAACCGGTCGAAGTTGACGTTGGCCCCCGAATCGATGGCCACCAGCGTCTGCCCCGTCACACCGCGCGACGCCACATACCGCTTGATGCCGGCGACAGCCAATGCGCCCGATGGTTCGGTGATCGAACGGGTGTCGTCATAGATATCCTTGATCGCCGCGCAGATTTCATCGTTGCCAACCGTGATCACCTCATCCACGAAGTGACGACACACGTCAAAACAATGCGCACCGATCTGCGCCACGGCCACACCGTCTGCGAAACTGCCGACCTGTGACAGTACCACCCGCTCCCCGGCCGCCATGGCCGCTTGCAGGCAGTTGGAGTCTGCCGGTTCTACACCAATGACCTTGACCTGCGGACGCAGGTACTTCACATACGCCGCGATCCCCGCGATCAACCCACCACCACCGACCGGCACGAAGATCGCATCCAGGTTGCCAGGCTGCTGACGAAGGATTTCCATGGCGACAGTGCCCTGCCCGGCAATGACGTCCGGGTCATCGAAGGGCGGCACAAAGGTCATGCCCTCGGTGTCGGCCAACGTCAGCGCATGAGCCAGGGCTTGAGGGAAGCTGTCACCGTGCAACACCACGTGGCCACCACGGGAACGCACACCTTCGACCTTCAGTTCAGGGGTGGTGGTTGGCATTACGATAGTGGCGGTCATGGCCAACTCGCGGGCGGCCAAGGCAACGCCTTGAGCATGGTTGCCTGCCGACGCGGTGACCACGCCAGAGGCGCGCTGGGCGGCAGTCAAGGCACTCAATCGGGTATACGCGCCACGGATCTTGAAGGAAAAGGTGGGCTGCAGGTCTTCACGCTTGAGCAACACCTCGTTGCCCAAGGCAGCCGATAGTGCACGGGCCGATTGCAGTGGTGTTTCAATGGCCAGGTCATACACCGGTGCGGCAAGAATCCTGCGCACATAGTCCGACAGCATCGTGGTCAAGACGGTGGGTACGCTGGGGCAAGCGGTAAGGCTGGTCATCGGTGACTCCTGGTTTTTTTCAAAGTGCCCAGGAGAGAGAGAAAGAACCCGCCTCCAGGGCGGGTTCGGTGCAAGTGCCAGCTAGCCCGCCAAAACGATAATGGCGGTAATAATGCTGTGCTGAGGCAAATGCGGGAGTAAAGTCATGAGGAGGAAACTAGCTCAGGTCTCCCCCTCACGTCAACGACTTGTGCTAGGCTTGCCGCCCCGCTTGGCCTCAAGCGTCCGACCAAGCGATTGGACAAGCTTTCGGGCAACTGCTTGTATCTAGCGTTTACAGGACATGATTACCGTACAACTTCTAGCACGCGCAAGGAGGCTATGAGGAGCACGAACATGCCCTATAAAGTCATGATGGTTTTCGGCACACGCCCCGAAGCGATCAAGATGGCGCCGCTGGCGAGGGTATTGCGCCAATGGCCCGACATCGCGCTGAACATCTGCTCCAGCGGGCAACACCGGGAAATGCTCAATCACGTTCTGAAGGACTTCTGCCTGACCGTCGACATCGACCTTCAGGTCATGACCGACAACCAGAGTCTCAACGAATTGTCCCAACAGTTGCTGGGTAAGCTCGACCTTTACTACGAGCAGGTAAAACCGGATATCGTCCTTGTTCACGGTGATACCACCACCAGTTTCATTGCTGCGCTCTGTGCCTTCAACCGCCATATCCCCATTGCCCATGTCGAGGCCGGCCTGCGCACCGGAAACCTCAAGGCGCCCTGGCCCGAGGAAGCCAATCGCCGTATGACCACGATCATCGCCGACCTGCATTTCCCCCCGACCAAGAAGGCCCGCGATAACCTGCTGCACGAAGGGGTCGTGCTGGAGCAGATCGAAGTGACCGGCAATACGGTCATCGATGCCTTGCTGTGGATGCGCGAACACCTCAAGAGCAGCCACTGGAAACCGGCAACCGCCTCGCCACTGTCAGCCTTGCGCGATGACCAGCGCATGGTGCTGATCACTGGCCATCGCCGGGAAAACTTCGGGCATGGCTTTGAGCGTATCTGCCTGGCCATCGCCGAGCTGGCCCTGCGTTACCCCGAGGTTCAGTTCGTCTACCCGGTGCATCTTAATCCGCACGTCCAGAAGGCCGTCTACTCGGTTCTTTCACATCAGCCGAACATCCTGCTGGTCGCCCCTCAGGACTATCGACACTTTGTCTGGCTAATGGACCGCGCCTACTTGATCCTGAGCGATTCCGGAGGAATCCAGGAAGAAGCACCGGCACTGGGCAAGCCACTGCTGGTGCTGCGCAAGGTAACGGAGCGGCCCTCGGTACTGGAGGGTGGCACGGTGTTGCTGGTGGGCACCCAGACCGAACGGATCGTCAAGGAAACCAGCCGCCTGCTTGAAGAGCCTGACCACTACCAGCGCATGAGCCGGGTGTTCAGCCCTTATGGTGACGGACATGCCAGCGAGCGCATTGCCGAACGGCTGAGCCGCTGGCTCGAGGACAACGCCAACGGGCGAGAGATGTCATGAGCCTGGGCCTGGTCGACGCCCTGACCTACGTGCTGTTCGGCCTCAAGCTGCTTGCCATCGTACTGGCCAGCCTGATGTTCCTGCTCGGGCTCGACGATCTGTTCATCGACCTGATCTATTGGTTGCGCAAACTCATACGACGCTTTCGCATCTATGACAAATATGCGCGCGCCGACGAACGCCGCCTGTTCGAGGTACCGGAAAAACCGCTGGCAATCATGGTGCCTGCCTGGCACGAAGTGGGCGTCGTTGGCGAGATGGCCCGCTTGGCAGCCTCCACACTCGATTACGAGAACTACCAGATCTTTGTCGGCACCTACCCCAACGACCCGCAAACCCAGGCCGATGTCGACGCGGTGTGCCTACATTATCCCAATGTTCACAAAGTCATCTGTGCCCGCCCCGGCCCCACCAGCAAGGCCGACTGCCTGAACAACATCATCGACGCGATCCTGCGCTTCCAGCGCGATGCGAGAATCGAGTTCGCCGGTTACATCCTGCATGATGCCGAGGATGTCATCTCGCCGATGGAGTTGCGGCTGTTCAACTACTTGCTGCCCGACAAGGACATGATTCAGATACCGGTCTACCCCTTCGCCCCCCAATGGCACGGGTTCACGGCAGGTCATTACGTCGATGAGTTCGCCGAAAACCATGGCAAGGATGTCATTGTCCGCGAAGCGCTAAGCGGCCAGGTTCCCAGCGCCGGTGTCGGTACCTGCTTCAGCCGCCGGGCTATTACGGCACTGCTTGAAGACGGCGACGGTATCGCATTCGATGTACAGAGCCTGACCGAAGACTACGACATCGGCTTCAGGCTCAAGCACAAAGGCATGAAGTGCATCTTTGCCCGCTATTCGATAAGCGACCCGTAACTGGCGCTCAAGCGCGAATGGCATTGGGGCATGAGCCGTGAATTTGCTCAGGTTATCTGCGTGCGCGAACACTTCCCGCGTGACTGGCGAAACGCGATCCGCCAGAAGTCGCGCTGGATCGTGGGGATCGTCTTTCAGGGCACCAGCAACCTGGGCTGGAGCCGCATCGGGGCACTCAACTACTTCCTCTGGCGCGATCGCCGCGGGCTGTTTGCCTACCTGCTGAGCTTTCTGGTTAACCTGTTGTTCCTGGTATTGCTGGCCATGTGGCTGGTGACGGTGATCGCACCCGACGCCTGGCGCTTCCCGTCCATCCTGTCCGACAGCGCCCTGTTGTCGACGCTGCTCTGGCTCAACGGCCTGCTGTTGATCAATCGTTTGCTTCAGCGCGGTTATTTCGTCACCCGTTACTACGGCATCATTGAGGGCCTGCTTTCGGCACCCCGAATGATGTGGAGCAATTTCGTCAATTTTTTCGCCAACCTGCGTGCCCTGCGCCAAGTCCTGGAGATGGGCGACTCGCGACGGGTCGCCTGGGACAAGACCACTCACGAGTTTCCGGCCCTGACCACCCCCATGCGCGAACCGTTGGGGCAGCGTTTGGTCGCCAAGGGGCTGATCAGCGAAGCACAACTGCAGGATGCCCTGACCAGCCCGGTACGCCGGCGCCTGGGGCGTGAGCTGCTATTGCGAGGGTTGATCGACAGCGAGCAGTTGGTCCAGGCACTTGCCGAGCAATTTGACATGGCGTGGGCGCCGCTCAACCCGTTCAACATTCCCCCGGCGCTGATTGCCCAGTTGCCTCGTCGGCTGGCTATTCTTTATGCGGTGCTGCCGGTCGCTGAAGACGGCCCGACGCTGGTTCTGGCCAGCGAGGGGCCTGTCAGCCAGGTAGCGCTAGGGGTGATCAGTCGCCAGTTGAAACGTCCCGTACGTTGCCAATTGGCCCCCCAAGGGCGAGTCACCCTGGGATTGAGTTATCACTACCCCAGCCCCTGGCAACCGGAGGACACGCGGCAAATGCTCGCAGTGCTGGCCAAGCATCAGGACGACGCTGCGCTCCTTGAGCGGGTCAGCCATCACCAGGTCATGCTTGGCGCACTGCTGCAGGTGCGTGGCATCTTGCCAACCAGCTTGTTCAATCAGGTACTCATTGACTACAACCCGGAGCAGATGTCCATCGGCGAGCACCTGGTAGCGCGCGGTTTGATTACCGCCGAGGTTCTTCAGGAAACGCTGGCCGAGCAGGCCGCCGAGCTGCGGATCGCCTATCAGATGGCGCAGGAAGTGGCATGAAACGACGTCCACTGCTGATTGCTGCCAGCCTGCTGGTGGCGTGTATCAGTTCACAGACGCTCGCCACGCCGCTCAGTAGTTTTGAGCGATTCCGCAGCTTCCCCTATATGGACCGCAGCTACCGCGAGGCGCGCAACAACAACTGGCAAGAGGTCGAGCGGTTGACCCGGTACCTGCTGGAGAAAGTACCCAACAACGATGAAGCACGCGCCCTGTTGATCGTGGCGCTTACCCGGCAACGACGCTACCGCGAGGCTGAACAGGTGGCCGAAGCCTTTGGCGCCAGCGCAGATCACGCCGACACCCTGCTGCAACTGCGCCTGACCTGGATTGAGCAAGACCCGCCCGGTAAAAGCCAGGTCGAGCGCTGGATCGCGGACAGTGACCTCACGCAACGCATACGCTTATGGCAAGCCTATAGCCTGAGCCTGGCCAAATTCGGGGGCGCCCAACGGGCATTGGACTGGCTCGACCAACTGCCAGGCAAAGGTGATGATCGTCTGCTGCGCATGGCGCGCGCCAACTGGGCCGAGCAACTGCACAACAGTGAGCAAACCATCGCACAGCTCGCGCCTTTGGCCGCGCGCGGGCCGTTGCCTGAAGAACCGTGGCGGCGCCTGGCCAATGCCTACGTCCAGCGCCTGGACGAAACAGCACTGAGCGCACTGCTGGCCAAGCCGCCGTCTGCCGAAGCGGCACGCCAAATGCGCCTGGCAATGATCGACCGGGCCATCGCGCTGGATCAAAAAAACCTGGCGCTACGCTGCCTGCAAGCATTGCCCAAGCAGGACCTAGAGCAACCGCAACGGCGTCAGCAACTGAGGGAGCTCGTCGAGCAAAGCGACCGCAGGGCCTTGGCCCAACGCCTGCCGGTCGAAGCCATGGCGCTTCCTCTCGATCGCCCGGGTGAAGCCATTGATGCCTGGGAGCGCCTTTATCACCTCAACGGTAGCCTGGAGGCGCTGGATCAGGCGACCTATCTGCAACTCACACACCATCAGGATGACCGTGCACAACAACTGCTCGAACAGGCCTACGACCGTCGCCAAGGCCCCTGGCCACCGGTATTACTGCAACGGTTAGGTGGTTTGTACAGCCGCGTCGACAGGCCGCTGGATGCAGGCCGTGCGAAAACCCTGATCCCGCAACTCGACAGCGCCAGCCGCGAGCAACTGCTGGCACGCTTGGCACAGAGTGGTCACTGCGAGGTCGTTCGCGCTGCGACCCCGCCAGTACCTCGTGAAATCGGTGAGTTGCGTGCGCTGGGCCGCTGCGCGATGCCAGAACGCCCCGGAGTGGCCGTCGCCTATTACCAGGCGGCCGTACGCCGTGGCGACCCGGCCAGCCAAGTGCCATTGGCCTATGCACTGGACGCGGCGGGCGACGCCGAAGCCGCCTACAGGATCTGGCAGCAACTGCCCTCCGAGCAGTGGACGGCCAATGCCCGACTCACCGCCGCCCGTAGCGCCTTGAACAGCAACCACACTCAAGAGGCCTGGGAGCATTGGCGTGCTGCGCCACACAGCAGCGCCGACGACTGGGCATTGGGCGCGGCCATTGCCCAACGCCGTGGCGCTTTCGCCGAAGCCATGGCCCTGCAACGCGAAGCCCTGCGCCATCAGCCGCGCGCCGATCACTACTATGCAGCCTCCGTGACTGCACAACACGCCAACGACCCACAACAGAGCCGTGAATGGCTGGCAGAAGCGGCACGGCTCGCCCCCGACAACCCGCGCTATCGCGCCGACTACGGCGTGCGACTGGCCGCCGCCGACACACCACAACTGCGCAGGCAATCGTTGCCCTACCTGATACAGGCCAGCCACGACTTTCCGGAAGACTACCGCATTGGCGAAACCCTGGCCTGGCGCTACGACGAGGTTGAAAACAGCGCAGCAGCCCGCCAGGAACTGCGCCGTATCATCGACCTGGAACAGAACATGGTGGACGACGGTACCGATGACACCCACCTCGCCGCCCGTGTGTACCGGCAACGCCGCGCCCATCAGAGCCTTTCGCAACGCGACAGCATCAGCGTGGCCAGCACCTGGTCGCCGGCCGGCGTCTCGACCAACGACACCCTGCGCAGCAGCAACCCACAACGCCGTGCCGCCTCGCAGAACGTTCAGTTGGCCCTGTGGGACCATGCCCTGGGTGATGAGCCGAGCCGCAACGGCAGCACACTGTCGGTGTATGGCCGAGTGCTGTTCGGCGGCCAGGACCGCAGCAACTATGCCCAAAGCATGGGGACCGGGCTTGGCCTGCGCTACAAACCATTCGGCACCACCAACCTGAACCTGTACGCCGAGTTGTACAACCAACGCCAGATCGACGATCAGCACTACAGCGGTCTCAGCCTCGGCCAACTGCTCAGCCCCGGCAAGGTCGCTGACAACTATGTCGACCTGCGCGGTAATGCCCAGAGCAGCAATGACCTGCTGCTACGCGCAACTGCTTCGTTCCTCGATCAAGGCGACTACCGCAATGACTGGCGTGTCGAGGAGAACCACTGGAGTGAACGGTTTCTCTACCTGGACGCCGCCTGGTGGACGCATGCTGGCGAACACCAGTGGACATCACGCTTCCAGCAGGGGCATACCTGGAAACTGCCAGTGACCCGCCCGCAAACACTGATGCCCTATGGTTTTCTGGCGCTTTCCAGCCAGGATCCCGGCAACGACTGGCGTCAGGACCTGCGCACCGGCCTCGGCCTGCGCTGGCAATGGTGGTTCGATGACGACCGCTACAACGCCTATCGCGGCCATCTGACAGTTCGCACCGAATACCAGCAGGCGCTGGGCGGCAATCTATATGAGCATGCCAACGGCGTGCTCCTGGGCGTGGAGTTGAACTTCTGATGCGGCGATACGTACTGGGCGTGCTACTGCTGATACTGAGTGTTCTGGTCAATGCTGACGAACGTCTGTTTTACCAGCCGCTCAGCCGCGATGCGGCGCTGAGCCCGGCACAGTGGCGCACCCTCTGGCGCGAAACCGCAAACCAGGGCGTCCAGACCCTGATCGTGCAATGGAGCCGCTACGGCAGCGAGGACTTTGGCGGCGCCCAGGGTTGGCTCGCCAACAGCCTGCGCCTGGCCCATGAACAGGGCCTGCAAGTGGTACTCGGGCTGCACATGGACGACGCCTACTACAGGCGTATCGACGAACTGGACGGCGCGGGCCTGATCGCCTACTGGAAAGCACAACTGGGCCAATCGCTGGCTCAGCAGCAACGGCTAAAGGACACCTGGGCGCTTCCGGTCAACGGTTGGTACCTGCCCATGGAGCTGGATGACCTGCACTTCCAACAGGCCGACCGCCGTGAGGCGCTGCACACGCTGCTGCAAGCCTTCCTGCGCGAAGCAGGTGGCCCCATGCACCTTAGTGTTTTCAGCACTGGCAAGCTGTCACCGAACGGACAAGCACAGTGGCTGGAGGCATTGGCCCGTCTCGGCCTGACGGTATGGTGGCAGGACGGCGCGGGGACCGAGCGCTTGCCCGAGTTCGTCCGCCAGCAGTACGCGGCAGCGCTGGCCTGCGAGATTGGCATCATCCGTGAAGCGTTTCGCCAAACCAGCGCGGAAGGTCAACCGTTCAAGGCTACCCCCGCTCCACCGCAAACCACCACAGGCTGCCATCCGCAGGCCGTGTTTGAATTGCATTACCGGCCATGGGCCAAGCACCTCCTGCCCGCGCCAGACGGTACCTGAGCCAGCTTCTGCTAGTCCGCTGTATCGGCTTCGCTGCCAGGCCCGGCGCCGACCGGCAAGCCGCCAAAGCGTTTGTAGAACCCTGCGCTGGCATCCGGCAACGGCCCGTCGGCGGTCTCCATCGCCGACTCCAGCCACTGCTCGGCTGCCGCATAGATCAACCGATAGATATTCCGGCACAACTGCCGCGCTGCACGCCCTTCCCAATCGCCAGGGAGCAACTCGTCAGGCAACTGCGGATCACGCAGCAGTAGCTTGCGGTACTCATGAATCAGCAGGATGCGCGCCAGGAAGCATTCCTGTGGATCGAGCTGCTCCTGCTCGCGCAGGCTTTGCCACAGCGGCCGGAACAACTGGATGAACTCGCTGTAATGCGCCGCCAACTCATCGATGTTCCAACTCTCGCGAACCTGCATGCGCAGTGCTTTTGAAGCCATCACATCCTGTGCGGTGGTCTCGAACAGCAGTGTGTCTTCCTGTGCGCCGAGGTCCAGAAGCGTGGCGTTCACATCGGCCCGGTCGCAACGTGGACACGCCAGCACCACCGGAGAAATCGCGCCAAAGCCTTGCCACTCCAACTCTTCACGCACCTGCTTGCGCTTGTCGGCCGGCAGTTGAGTCAACATTGCCAGGCACCACGAGCCGTCCCAGGCTGGCAAAGTGCTGGCGTAGACCCGCTTGAAGGCCTTGTCGAAACGACGCCGCCCCGTGCCGGTCAAGCTGTAATAGCTGCGCCGCCCGACTTTTTCAGCCGTTAGCCAGTTCTCCTTGGTCAAGCGAAAAATGGATGTGCGAATCAAGCGCTCGTTGATCCCTACGGGTTCGAGCAGCTGGATCAGGCTTCCCAGCCACACAGTACCGCCATGAGGCTCAATGGCATCACCGTAGAGCGTGATGATCAACGAACTGGCGCGAATGGGCGTTTGCTGCTGGAAACGGTCGATCAGTTGAGTGAGCGGAGCTAGGGACGACATGGGCGTTCCGGTCGAAAAATAAGAAATATACCCCTGGCAGTCAGCAATGACCATTCAGGGCACAGCCGGGGCGCTGTTCAGGCGCTGCCCGACGACTTGGGGCGCAACCCGCTGTCATGGATACGGCGGCGGTCGGCCTCGACGACGCTCAGTGGCGTGCATTCCTGCAGCGAGGCCATGCAGCGTTGCGCCAACACTTGATACTCGCGAGTACCGGCCTGTTTCCAGGCCACTTCCTCATCGCTGAGCCGGCGCTTGACCTGCGCAGGTGAACCCAGCACCAACGATTGCTCTGGGCAACTGAAACCAGCCTTGACCAGCGCACCGGCCGAAACGAATGAACGCGCGGCGATATGCGCGTTATCCATCACGACTGCATTCATGCCAATCAAGGCATCTGCACCGACCCGGCATCCGTGCAGTACCGCGCCGTGACCGACGTGGCCATTGCGTTCAACTACCGTGTCGCTGTCCGGAAAACCATGCATCACACAGGTGTCCTGAACGTTCGCGCCCTCTTCCAGCACGATCCGACCGAAGTCACCTCGCAAGCTGGCCAATGGGCCGACATAGCAACGTGGGCCGATGATTACATCACCGATCAACACGGCGGATGGGTGAACGTAAGCCGTTGGATCAACCACTGGCGTCAGTCCATCGAGGCTGTAACACGTCATAGGCACGCTCCTCGCGTCTAAAGCTGGAATTTTGTTCGCTGCAAAATCGTCTTTCTTGTATCACATTGCAACAGCGCCAAACATCCAGAAATCACTAATTCCACAACAAAAATCGGCAGAAATAGTACGCGGCGCGAGCAAGAGACACGTCAATATAGGACACGCTATTTTATTTTAGTATTGTATTTGCGTATCACGTTGTGGCTATACTCTGGAAAAACGGCCCTGGGCCCGTCCAAAAAACCAGTCCGGCCAAAGGCCGCGTCCGCCTTGCGAGAGTCCTTGCCATGCCGCAAACACTTGCCGTGCAATCCCACCAGGCGGTGTGCCTGATCACCCTGCAGCGCCCCCAGGCGCTGAACGCACTCAGCACCGAACTGCTCGCCGAACTGGCGAACGAACTGGAACGCTGCAGCCACGACGACAACATCCGCGCTGTGGTGCTGACCGGTAGCCGCAAGGCGTTTGCGGCAGGCGCCGACCTCAATGAAATGGCTGAGCGCGACCTCGTCGGCATGCTCAACGACCCCCGCCAGGCCCACTGGCAGCGCATCACCGGCTTCGCCAAGCCCTTGATCGCTGCAGTCAACGGCTATGCCCTGGGCGGCGGCTGTGAGCTGGCCATGCACGCGGACATCTTGATCGCGGGTGAAGATGCCCAGTTCGGTCAACCCGAAATCAATCTGGGGATCATGCCGGGCGCAGGCGGCACCCAACGGTTACTGCGCGCAGTTGGCAAATCGCTTGCCATGCAGATGGTTCTGAGCGGCGAGCCCATCAGTGCGCGCCGTGCACTGGAGGCCGGGTTGGTCAGTGAAATCACACCACCAGAGCTGACGATCGAACGCGCCCTGCAGATCGCTACCACCATCGCCAACAAGGCGCCGCTGGCGGTACGCCTGGCCAAGGAAGCGCTATTGAAGGCGCAGGACCTCGACCTGGCCAGTGGCCTGCGCTTTGAACGCCACGCCTTTACCTTGCTCGCCGGCACCGCCGACCGAAACGAGGGTATTCGCGCCTTCCAGGAAAAACGCCCAGCCCGCTTCAACGGCCAGTAAGCCCCTGCGTCCGTTTCGCGACATTGACAGACCTGCAACCAAAGGCAGCCACCATGACGTTTGAACACATTCTGTTTTCCATTGAAGACGGCGTTGCACGCCTCAGCCTCAATCGCCCCGAGCAACTGAACAGTTTCAATACCCAGATGCATGAAGAGGTTCGCCAGGCACTCAAGACTGTGCGTCAGAGTGGCGAGGCGCGGGTACTGTTACTCACTGCCGAGGGGCGTGGCTTCTGCGCAGGTCAGGACCTGGGCGACCGCAATGTCGCGCCAGGTGCAGCAGTGCCAGACCTGGGCGAATCCATCGAGCGTTTCTACAACCCGTTGATCCGCACGCTGCGTGAGCTGCCAATGCCGGTTATCTGTGCGGTCAACGGCGTGGCCGCCGGTGCCGGCGCCAACATTCCGCTGGCCTGCGACCTGGTGCTGGCCGCCCGCTCCGCAAGCTTCATCCAGGCATTCTGCAAGATTGGCCTGATTCCCGACTCTGCCGGCACCTGGGCCCTGCCTCGATTGGTCGGTATGGCTCGGGCCAAGGCCCTGGCCCTGCTGGGTGATCGCTTGAGCGCCGAGCAGGCCGTGGAGTGGGGCTTGATCTACCGCTGTGTCGATGATGCCGACTTGCGTGATGAAGCACTGAAATTGGCCCGACACCTGGCGACTCAGCCGACCTATGGTCTGGCCCTGATCAAACGCAGCCTGCACGCCAGCCTGGACAACAGCTTCGAGCAGCAACTGACACTCGAGCGCGACCTCCAGCGCCTGGCCGGGCGTAGCGAAGACTACCGTGAAGGGGTGAGCGCCTTCATGGCCAAGCGCACCCCAGTGTTCAAGGGGTGCTGAACATGCCCGCCTTGAACCCGCACACCCTGATCGCAGTGATCGGCGCAGGCGCCATGGGGGCCGGCATCGCACAAGTGGCCGCCCAGGCCGGGCACCCGGTACGGCTGTACGACAATCGTCCGGGCGCGGCCGCGCAGGCGATCGCCAACATCGACCAACAGCTGGCCAAACGTGTTGCCAGCGGCAAGCTGGCGGCCACCGCCAAGGCCGATTGCATCGCCCGGCTGCAGCCAGCCGACAGCCTTGAGACTCTGGCCGACGCCGGGCTGGTGATCGAGGCCATTGTCGAGAACCTGGAGGTCAAGCAGGCACTGTTCAGCGAACTGGAAGGCCTGTGCCGCAGTGACTGCATCCTGGCCAGCAACACCTCGTCACTGTCCATCACCCGCCTGGCGGCAGGCCTTCAACGCCCGGCCCAGGTTGTCGGCATGCACTTTTTCAACCCGGCACCGTTAATGGCACTGGTTGAAGTGATCAGCGGCCTGGCCACCGATCCAGAGGTTGCAGCCTGCATCCTTGCCTCCGCCCGTGCCTGGGGCAAAACACCGGTGCTGGCGCGCTCAACGCCGGGCTTTATCGTCAACCGCGTGGCTCGCCCGTTCTATGCCGAAAGCCTGCGCCTGCTGCAGGAAGGTGTGGCCGATTGCGCCAGCCTCGACGCACTGTTGCGCGAAGCCGGTGGTTTTCGCATGGGCGCCTTCGAGCTGACAGACCTGATCGGACACGACGTCAACTATGCCGTCACCTGCTCAGTGTTCGACGCCTACTACCAGGACATGCGCTTTCAGCCTTCATTGATCCAGAAAGAGTTGGTCGACGCTGGCCACTTGGGTCGCAAGCGTGGACTTGGCTTTTATGACTACCGTGAAGGTGCTGTGCGTCCCCAGCCGAGCAACCTGCACAGCACCGCCGTGGTCGAGCAACTGATCGTGGAAGGCGAAAGCGGCCTGCTCGAGCCGCTGGCCACGCGACTGGCAGCCAGCGGCATCAGCGTGGTACGCCGTGCAGGCCGCGGCGTGCTGCGGGTCGGCGATGCCACCGTGGCGCTGAGTGATGGTCGAATGGCCAGCCAACGGGCCCGTGAGGAGGGTCTGGATAATCTTGTCCTGCTCGACCTCGCCCTTGATTACCAACAAGCCTCTCGGTTGGCCATCAGCACTGCGGCAGACACCACTACGCTGGCCCGCGACCAGGTCGTCGCACTGCTCAACCGTGCCGGTATCGCCGTCAGCGCCCTGCGGGACAGCCCGGGCCTGTGTGTACTGCGTACCGTCGCCATGCTGGCCAATGAAGCAGCTGACGCCCTGTTGCAAGGCGTTGCCAGCGCTCAGGACCTGGATCTGGCCATGTGCGCCGGGGTCAACTATCCCTGCGGCCCTCTGGCCTGGGCGGATGCCATCGGTATCGAGCGGGTTGTCCAGGTGCTGGGCAACCTGCAGGCCGCTTACGGCGAAGAACGTTACCGTCCTTCTTTGCAACTGCGTCGGCTACTGGCCGAAGGAGCCCTGTTCCATGAATGACTGTCTTGATCTGGCCAGCCGCTGCGCCCAGGCCCTGTTCCAACGCGACCAGGCCAGCCAGGGCATGGGCATGCGCCTGCTCGCCACCGGCCCTGGCAGTGCGCGGGTCGGCATGAGCGTGCGCGAGGACATGCTCCAGGGCCACGGCACCTGCCACGGCGGTTACCTGTTCGCCCTGGCGGATTCGGCCTTCGCTTTTGCCTGCAACAGCTACAACGATGCCACCGTGGCGATTGGATGCAGCATCGACTACATCGCCCCGGCACGACTCGGCGACACGTTGACGGCGGTGTGTACCGAGCAAAGCCGCAGCGGCCGTACCGGCAACTACGACGTACGCATTGAAAACCAGCAGGGCGAACTGATCGCCCTGTTTCACGGCAAGTCCTACAAAGTGCGCGGCAGCGTGCTGAACACGGAGACCCCGGCATGAACGACGCATTGATCATTGATGCCCTGCGCACCCCCATTGGCCGCTACGCCGGAGCGCTCAGTGGCGTGCGCGCTGACGACCTCGGTGCGGTTCCGCTGCGTGCACTGATGCAGCGCCACCCACAACTGGACTGGAGCGCCATTGACGATGTGTACTACGGCTGCGCCAACCAGGCGGGCGAAGACAATCGCAACGTCGCGCGCATGTCTGCCCTGTTGGCCGGTTTGCCGCTGAGCGTGCCCGGCACCACCCTGAACCGCCTGTGCGGCTCGGGCCTGGATGCCATCGGCAGTGCGGCCCGGGCCATTCGCAGTGGCGAAGCCGGATTGATGCTGGCCGGAGGCGTCGAGTCGATGTCCCGTGCACCACTGGTCATGGGCAAGGCCGAGCAGGCTTTTTCGCGCCAGGCGGAGCTGTTTGACACCACCATTGGCTGGCGTTTCGTCAACCCGCTGATGCAACAGCAGTATGGCATCGATTCCATGCCGGAAACGGCAGAGAACGTCGCCGAACAGTTCAACATTTCCCGTGCCGATCAGGACGCGTTCGCCTTGCGTAGCCAGCAGCGCACCGCCGCGGCGCAGGCCCGTGGCCGACTGGCCAAGGAAATCATCGCCGTCCAGATCGCCCAGCGCAAAGGCCCACCCAAGGTGGTCGAACACGACGAGCACCCGCGTGCCGAAACCACGCTGGAACAATTGCAGAAACTCGGCACCCCGTTCCGCGCCAATGGCACGGTCACCGCAGGCAATGCCTCCGGCGTCAACGACGGCGCTTGCGCCCTGCTCCTGGCCAGCCGCGCCGAAGCCCAGCGCTATGGCCTGAAAGCGCGTGCCCGGGTCGTGGCGATGGCCACCGCCGGGGTTGAACCACGGATCATGGGCATTGGCCCGGTACCGGCTACCCGCAAGGTTCTGGAGCGGTCGGGCCTGAGCCTGGCCGACATGGATATCATTGAGCTCAATGAAGCCTTTGCCGCACAAGGGTTGGCAGTGCTGCGCGAACTGGGCATCGCCGACGATGATCCACGGGTCAACCCCAATGGTGGCGCGATCGCGCTGGGGCACCCGCTGGGCATGAGCGGCGCCCGCCTGCTGACCACCGCGTTGATCGAGTTGGAGGAACGTCAGGCGCGCTATGCCCTGTGCACCATGTGCATCGGTGTAGGCCAGGGCATTGCGCTGATCATCGAGCGCCTTGACGGCTGAACGTACACCCCAGGCCATGGCGCCCAAGGTATTCTTGGCGTCATGCACTCAGGCCGGTAGCCCCGGCCCTTACAAAAACAATTTGAGTGAACCCATGAACATGCAGATCAGCAATGCCGCCGTGCTCGACCCGATGGAAACCGCCAGCATCGACCAACTGCGCCAGCATCAGCTGGAGCGCTTGCGCTGGAGCCTCGGTCACGCCTACCAGAATGTCCCCATGTACCGTCAGCGCTTCGACGAAGTGGGCGTACACCCCGACGACATCCGCAGCCTCGACGACCTGGCAAAACTCCCGTTTACCTACAAGGCCGATCTGCGCGACAACTACCCCTACGGCATGTTCGCTGTGCCCATGCACGATGTCGTCAGGCTGCATGCGTCCAGCGGCACCACCGGCAAGCCGACCGTGGTCGGCTACACCCAGAACGACATTGACACCTGGGCCAACGTGGTCGCCCGCTCGATCCGTGCCGCCGGTGGGCGCAAAGGCGACAAGGTTCACGTGTCTTACGGCTATGGCCTGTTCACAGGCGGCCTTGGCGCCCACTACGGTGCCGAGCGCCTCGGCTGTACAGTGATTCCGATGTCCGGCGGCCAGACCGAGAAGCAGGTGCAACTGATCCGTGACTTCCAGCCCGACATCATCATGGTCACGCCGTCCTACATGCTGAACATTGCCGATGAAATCGAGCGCCAAGGCATCGACCCGCACCAACTGGCCCTGCGCCTGGGTATTTTCGGCGCCGAGCCCTGGACACCTGAGCTACGCAGCGCCCTTGAGTCGCGCCTGGGCATCACGGCCCTGGACATTTATGGCCTTTCGGAAATCATGGGGCCGGGCGTCGCCATGGAGTGTGCGGAAAGCAAGGACGGGCCTACCGTCTGGGAAGACCATTTCTACCCCGAGATCATCGACCCGGTGACCGGGGCGGTACTCCCTGATGGTGAGTTGGGCGAACTGGTGTTCACTTCTTTGAGCAAAGAGGCGCTGCCGATGATTCGCTATCGCACCCGCGACCTCACTCGCCTGCTGCCTGGCACTGCCCGACCGATGCGACGCATCGACAAGATCACCGGACGTAGTGACGACATGCTGATCATCCGGGGTGTCAATGTGTTCCCGACCCAGATCGAGGAACAGGTCCTGAAAATAAAACAGCTTTCCGAGTGCTACGAGATGCATCTGTATCGCAATGGCAATCTCGACAGCCTCGATGTACACGTTGAGCTCAGGCCCGACCAACAGCACCTTGGCGAGGATCAGCAGAAAGCCCTGTGCGGCGATCTGAGCCGACACATCAAAACCCACATCGGTATCAGTGCGCGTATCGTACTGCAGCCCGTGTTTTCGATTAAACGCTCCGAGGGCAAGGCCTGCCGGGTGTTCGACAAGCGCACGTAACCCGCCCCATAAGGGCTATTCCAGCAGCACGAAAAGAGCCTCGCTTCGGCGGGGCTTTTTTTCGCCCGCTGTTCGGGTAAAAGCGATACAAAAATTTTATACGACACGTATTTTTGTGTTTGATATTTGATTATGTATCACTTATAACTACTGCCAGGCCCAAGCCCACCCCTCAAGGCTGGAGACACAGCATGTACGCACAACTGGTTGAGACCGGCGTAAAACGCCTCAAGACGCTGGAGGAGATGTCCGAGCAGGAGCACGCGTTCCAGGAAAAGATCGATGCGGAAATCAAGATCGAACCGAAGAACTGGATGCCCGATGCCTACCGGCAAACCCTGATTCGACAGATTTCCCAGCACGCCCACTCGGAAATCGTCGGCATGCTGCCCGAAGGCAACTGGGTCACCCGCGCCCCTAGCCTGAAACGCAAACTGCAACTGATGGCCAAGATCCAGGACGAAGCGGGCCACGGCCTGTACCTGTACAGCGCCATGGAAACCCTGGGTGCCGACCGTGACGAAGAAGTCGCCAAGCTGCACAGCGGCAAGGCCAAGTACTCCAGCATCTTCAACTACCCGACCCTGAACTGGGCGGACATGGGTGCCGTTGGCTGGCTGGTCGACGGCGCCGCGATCGTCAACCAGGTTGTGCTGCAGCGCACCAGTTACGGCCCCTACTCGCGGGCAATGATCCGTATCTGCAAGGAAGAGAGCTTCCACCAGCGCCAGGGCTACGAAATCCTCCTGACCATGATGCGTCACGGTACCCAGGCACAGAAGGACATGGTTCAGGACGCCATCAATCGCCTGTGGTGGCCTGCCCTGATGATGTTCGGCCCAAGCGACGAACACTCACCCAACAGCGCGCAATCGATGGCCTGGAAGATCAAGCGCCAGAGCAACGATGAACTGCGCCAGCGCTTCATCGACCAGACCGTACCGCAACTGGAACTGTTGGGCTGCACCGCACCCGACCCGGAGCTGAAATGGAACGCTGAACGCGGCCACTACGACTTCGGTGCGATTCAGTGGGAAGAGTTCTACGAGGTGCTCAAGGGCAACGGCCCCTGCAACCAGGAACGCCTCGCTACCCGTCGCAAGGCCATCGAAGACGGTGCCTGGGTACGTGCCGCCGCCGTTGCTCACGCCCGTAAAAAACACAACAAGAACGCCGCCTGATCTGGAGTAGCCGAGATGTCCGAGTGGACCCTTTTCGAAGTTTTCGTGCGTAGCAAGCACGGTTTGAACCACAAGCATGTCGGCAGCGTACATGCCGCCGACGCCGCCATGGCCATCGAAAATGCCCGTGAGCTGTACACCCGCCGCAACGAAGGGGTGAGCCTCTGGGTAGTGCCCTCGGCACTGATCACCGCCTCGTCGCCAGACGAAAAAGACCCGTTGTTCGACCCCGCCGAAGACAAGGTCTACCGCCATGCCAGCTTCTATGAGCTGCCGGCTGAAGTGGGGCATATGTAAGATGAACCAGGACCTGATCCAATACCTGCTACGCCTGGGCGACAGCGCCCTGATCCAGGGCCAGCGCCTGTGTGAATGGTGCGGTCGGGCGCCCGCACTGGAAGAAGAGCTGGCCTTGATGAACGTCGGCCTGGACCTGGTTGGCCAGGCCCGCAACTGGCTGGAGTACGCCGCCGAGCTGGCCAATGACGGTCGCGATGCCGATCACCTGGCCTTCCGCCGCGACGAGCGTGCCTACCGCAACCTGTTGCTGGTCGAGCAACCCAATGGCGATTATGCCGTCACCGTGCTCAAGCAGTTCTTCTATGACGCCTGGCACCTGGCGGTACTGGAAGGCCTGACCCACTCCAGCGACAGCCGCCTGCAAGGCATCGCCGCCAAGGCCGTGAAAGAAGTGACCTATCACCTGCGCCGCTCCAGCGAGTGGGTCGAGCGCCTGGGCGACGGCACCGAGGAAAGCCACCAGCGCATGCTCGCAGCCATCCCGCAGCTGTGGCGCTTCACCGTCGAGCTGAGCGACAGCGATGCCGTCGAGCAGCGCCTGCACGCGGCGGGCCTTATCGGCGACCCGCAGCAGATCGCCACTGCCTGGCAACAGCAGGTCGAGCGAACGTTCGACAGCGCCACCCTGCCCGTGCCGGCACCGGCCTGCCACTTCTACCTCAGCGGTCGTCAGGGCCTGCACAGCGAGCACCTGGGCTTGCTGCTGGCTGAAATGCAGTTCTTGCCACGAGCCTACCCCGATGCAACCTGGTGAGCTGATAGCCAGCGACCTCGGCGCCCGCGCTGCGGCGCCCGGCGACCTCGACCAGGCCTGGCAGGTGCTGGGCCGGGTCATGGACCCGGAAGTGCCCGTGATCAGCGTGGTAGAGCTGGGGATTGTTCGTGCACTGGCCTGGAATGCCGGGCATTTGCATGTCGTGGTCACCCCGACCTATTCCGGTTGCCCCGCCACTGAAGTCATCGAAGCCGATATTCGTCAGGCCCTGGAAGACGCAGGGTTTAGCGCGCCGCAGCTCGAACGACAGTTGCACCCGGCCTGGACCACCGACTGGATCACCAGCACCGGCCGCGAGCGCTTGCTGGCCTACGGCATCGCGCCCCCGCTGGGCAGTGCCAACAAACGCAGCCTGCTCGGCGATGACGGCACCGTGAACTGCCCGCAATGTGGCAGCGCACACACCGAACTGCTCAGCCAGTTTGGCTCGACCGCCTGCAAAGCCCTGTACCGCTGCTGCGATTGCCGCGAACCCTTCGATTACTTCAAGTGCATCTAAGCGCGTGATGGAGAGCCACCATGAGCCAATTTCACAGCCTGACCGTCAAGCAAGTGCGCACAGAAACCCGCGACGCGGTGTCGATTCTGTTCGACGTGCCGGCGACGCTCAGCCAGCAGTTTCGTTTTACCCAGGGCCAGTACCTGGTCATGCGCACCCAGCTGGACGGTGAGGAAGTACGCCGTTCCTATTCAATCTGCACCGGGGTCAACGACGGCGAGTTGCGTGTGGCCGTCAAGCGGGTACCGGGTGGTCGCTTCTCCGCCTTCGCCAACGACGTGCTGAGCGCAGGCGATGTGCTCGAGGTGATGCCGCCAGCCGGCAGCTTCAACATAGCCCTCGCCCCTGAACGACAGGGCCGCTACCTGGCGGTTGCCGCTGGCAGTGGTATTACCCCGATCCTGTCGATCATCAAGACCACCCTGGAAACCGAACCCAACAGCCACTTCACCCTGCTCTATGGCAACCGCGCCAGCAGCAGTGCGCTGTTCCGCGAACAGCTTGAAGACCTGAAAAACCGTTACCTGCAGCGCTTGAACCTGATTTTTGTCTTCAGCCGCGAACAACAGGACATCGACCTCTACAACGGCCGTATTGATGCGGACAAGTGTGGGCAACTGTTCAGCCGTTGGCTTGATGTGCCGCGTCTTGATGCTGCGTTCATCTGCGGACCACAGGCCATGACCGAGATCGTCCGCGACCGCCTCAAGGACAGCGGCATGGCGGCCGAACGCATCCATTTCGAGCTGTTCGCCGCAGCCGGCAACGAGCAACGTCGCGAAGCTCGCGAGGCGGCACGCCAGGCAGATTCGGCGGTCAGCCAGATCACCGTGATCAGCGACGGCCGCGCCCTGGCCTTCGACCTGCCGCGCAACAGCCAGAGCATCCTCGACGCCGGCAATGCCATCGGCGCCGAACTGCCCTACTCGTGCAAGGCAGGCGTGTGCTCGACCTGCAAGTGCAAGGTCGTCGAAGGTGAAGTGGAGATGGACAGCAACCACGCCCTTGAAGACTACGAAGTGGCCGCCGGCTACGTGCTCTCGTGCCAGAGCTACCCGGTCAGCGACAAGGTCGTCCTGGATTTCGACCAGCTTTGATCCACCCGCAGGGGCAGGCAATGCCTACCCCTGCCGCAAGCCGGCAATACCCCCAAAACAACTACAAAAAAGATCAAGAGAGCGCCATGACACCCAACGATATCGAAAGCATCTGCAAGCACCCGGACTTTCAACAGCTGGTCAAGCGTAAACAGCGCCTGAACTGGTCGCTGACCTTGGCCATGCTTGTCATCTACTACGGCTTCGTCCTGCTGGTTGCCTTCTCACCCAGCACCCTGGGTCAATCCCTGAGTGGCGGGGTCACCTCGGTCGGCATGCTGGTCGGGGTCGTGATCGTGCTGCTGTCTTTTGCCTTGACCGGCATCTACGTCTACCGCGCCAACAACGTACTCGACCCGCTCAACGACAAAGTCCGGCAGGAGTGCGCCCAATGAAACCCGTATTTACCTTACTGCTGCCGGGCCTGATGATCAGCGACCTGGCGCTCGCCGCCGATGCTGCCCGCCCGTTGAACTGGAACGCCATCGGCATGTTCCTGATGTTCGTCCTGTTCACCCTGGGCATTACCCGTTGGGCTGCACGGCGCACCCGCTCAGCCAGCGACTTCTATACCGCCGGTGGCGGCCTGACCGGTTTCCAGAACGGCCTGGCGATTGCTGGCGACATGATCAGCGCGGCGTCGTTCCTCGGCATTTCCGCCATGATGTTCCTCAATGGCTATGACGGCTTGCTCTATGCGCTGGGTGTCCTGGCCGGGTGGCCGATCATCCTGTTCCTGATTGCCGAGCGCTTGCGCAACCTGGGCAAGTACACCTTCGCCGACGTGGTCTCCTATCGTCTGGCACAGACACCCGTGCGCCTGACCTCGGCGTTTGGCACCCTGACCGTGGCCCTGATGTACCTGGTGGCGCAAATGGTCGGTGCCGGCAAGCTGATCGAGTTGTTGTTTGGCATCAGCTACCTGTATGCGGTCATTCTGGTGGGCGTACTGATGGTGTTCTATGTCACCTTCGGCGGCATGCTGGCCACGACCTGGGTGCAGATCATCAAGGCCGTGCTGTTGCTGTCGGGCACCACCTTCATGGCGCTCATGGTACTGCGTCACTTTGGCTACAGCACTGAAGCGATGTTTGCCGGCGCGGCAGCGGTACACACCAAGGGGCAAGCGATCATGGCGCCCGGCGGGCTGTTGTCCAACCCGATCGACGCGATTTCGCTGGGCCTGGGCATGATGTTCGGGACCGCCGGCCTGCCGCATATCCTGATGCGCTTCTTCACCGTCAGCGACGCCAAGGAAGCGCGCAAGAGCGTGTTCTACGCGACCGGTTTCATCGGCTACTTCTACCTGCTGCTGATTGTCGTCGGCTTTGGCGCCATCGTCATGGTGGGCACCGAGCCAGCCTACCGCGATGCCAGCGGCGCGATCATCGGCGGCGGCAACATGATCGCCGTGCACCTGGCCCAGGCGGTTGGCGGCAACCTGTTCCTCGGTTTCATTTCGGCAGTGGCCTTTGCCACCATTCTGGCGGTGGTCGCCGGCCTGGCGCTGTCCGGTGCCTCGGCGGTCTCCCATGACCTTTATGCCTGCGTCGTGCGCAAGGGCAAAGCCACCGAACAGGAAGAAATGCGCGTGTCGCGTATTGCCACCCTGGCGATCGGCGTTCTGGCGATCATCCTCGGCCTGCTCTTCGAGTCGCAGAACATCGCCTTCCTCTCCGGCCTGGTATTGGCCATTGCGGCCTCGGTGAACTTCCCGGTGCTGTTCCTCTCGATGTTCTGGAAAGGCCTGACCACCCGCGGCGCGGTCGCCGGCAGCATGGCTGGCCTGGTCTCGGCGATCGCCCTGCTGGTGCTCAGCCCGGCGGTCTGGGTCAACGTCCTGCACTTCGACAAGGCATTGTTCCCCTACAACAACCCGGCCCTGTTCTCCATGAGCCTGGCGTTCCTTGGCGCCTGGGTGTTCTCAGTGACCGACAGCTCACCACAAGCAGCGCAAGAACGCGGCCGCTACCTGGCCCAGTTCATTCGCTCGATGACCGGAATCGGCGCCGCCGGTGCCAGTAAACACTGACCATTACGTAACGCTGTCACAGGACTGTTGGGTATAAAAATAATGAACCACATACGTACTGCTTCCGCTCCACAGCTTGCCGCCATGCTGGCTGGCCTCACCTTGCCGATGGCCGCCGCACCGGCCTTGGCTGACTTTATCGAGGACAGCCACGCCAAGATCGAACTGCGTAACCACTACCTGAATCGTGATTTTCGTCAAAGCAACGCGCCACAGGCCAAGGCCGACGAATGGGCACAGGGCTTTACCACGAAAATCGAGTCGGGCTTCACCGAAGGCACGGTGGGCTTCGGTGTCGACGCCATGGGCCAGTTGGGTATCAAACTGGACTCAAGCCGCGATCGTCGGGGTACGGGCCTGCTGCCTTACGGTCGTAACAGCCTGGAGCCGGACGATGATTACAGCGAGCTGGGTTTGACCGCCAAGCTGCGCGCGTCAAAGAGTGTCCTGCGCCTGGGCACCCTGCAGCCGCTGCTGCCGGTGGTGGTCTACAACGACACCCGCCTGCTCGCCTCGACCTTTCAGGGTGGTTTGCTGACCAGCCAGGAACTCGACGGGCTGACCTTCAACGGCGGGCGGCTGACCAAAACCAACCTGCGCGACTCCTCCAGCCGTGACGACATCGGGTATGGCGCAGCCACAAGTGACGCCTTCGACTTTGCTGGCGGCAGTTGGGCAATCAACCCGCAACTGGCACTGAGCTACTACTACGGCAAGCTGGAGGATATCTACCGCCAGCAGTTCATCGGCCTGGTACATACCTGGCCATTGGCCGAAGGCTTGAGCCTGCGCAGCGATATCCGCTACTTCGACAGCCGTGAAGACGGCGCCGAACGCGCCGGGCGCATCGATAACCGCAACTTCAACGGCATGTTCACCCTGGGTGTCGGTGCCCACAAGTTCAGCACCAACTTCCAGCAGCAGTCCGGCGACAGTGCGTTCCCGTTCCTCAATGGTGGCGACCCCTATGTGGTCAACCTGGTGACCTACAACACCTTCACCCGCGCTGGCCTGGACTCCTGGCAAGTGCGCTATGACTACGACTTCGCCGCCCTCGGCGTACCGGGCCTGAGCTTCATGACCCGTTACACCGACGGTCGTCACGCCAAGACGGCCAGCGTGGACAACGGTCGTGAGTGGGAACGCGATACCGATATCGCCTATGTGGTGCAGAGCGGGCCACTGAAAAACGTCAGCCTGCGCTGGCGCAACGTCACCTTCCGCTCCGGCAATGGCCTGACCAACGCCGTGGACGAGAACCGCCTCATTGTCGGCTACACCCTGGCGCTCTGGTAAGCGCCCTCCCGCTGCGCCAGCGCTGGCGCAGCGGCCTTATTCACGTAGGAGAACACCTGATGTCTCACGCCCCAACCTTGCAAAGCTTCATCGGCGGCCGCTGGATCGGCCAGCACGGCGCTCAACCCCTGCGCAGCGCCCTGGACGGCCATATCCTGGCCTACAGCCACGAAGAGCGCCCAGACTTCGCCGAAGCCATTGAACACGCACGGGCCCGTGGGCTGGCTGAACTCATGGCCATGGACTTCCAGCAGCGTGCCGCCCGGCTGAAGGCCCTGGCGCTGTACCTGAGCGAACGCAAGGAGCAGCTGTATGCCCTGTCGCACCACAGCGGTGCCACCCGTGCCGACAGCTGGATCGACATCGAAGGCGGCAACGCTACCCTGTTCGCCTACTCGGGTATCGGTACCCGTGAACTGCCTTCGGGCAATATCGTCCATGAAGGCCCGGCCATGCCGCTGGGCAAGCAAGGCCACTTCGCCGCTAGCCATATCCTGGTGCCGCGCGCGGGTCTGGCCGTGCACATCAACGCCTTCAACTTCCCGATCTGGGGCATGCTGGAAAAGTTTGCGCCGACCTTCCTTGCGGGCATGCCGTGTATCGTCAAGCCGGCCACCTCCACCAGCTACCTGACCGAGGCAGTCGTGCGCCTGATGGATCAGTCCGGCCTGTTGCCGGTCGGCAGCCTGCAATTGGTGATCGGCGGCACCGGCGACTTGCTCGACCGCTTGCAGGGCCAGGACGTGGTCACGTTTACCGGTTCTGCCGACACCGCCGCCAAACTGCGCGTCACGCCGAACCTGATCCGCAATTCGGTACCTTTCACGGCCGAGGCCGATTCGCTGAACTGCGCGATTCTGGGCCCGGACGTAACCCCGGACGACCCGGAGTTTGACCTGTACATCAAGGAAGTGGTCCGCGAGATGACCACCAAGGCCGGGCAGAAATGTACCGCCATCCGCCGCGCCATCGTCCCGGCCAAGCACATCGACGCGGTCGCTACCCGCCTGCGCGAGCGCCTGAGCAAGGTGGTGGTCGGCGACCCATCGGTGGAAGGCGTACGCATGGGCGCCCTCGCCTCCCATAGCCAACAGGCCGATGTCGCTGAACGTGTACAGAGCCTGCTGCAAAGCTGCGACCTGCTGTTCGGCGAGCGCGATGGTTTCGCCCCGGTTGGCGAAGGCGTCGCGGAAGGTGCGTTCTTCGCCCCGACCCTGCTCCAGGCGCGCAATCCACATGCCGAGGGCGGTGCTCACGATATCGAAGCCTTCGGCCCGGTCAGTACACTGATGGCCTACGACGATCTGGACGAAGCCCTGGCACTGGCAGCGCGCGGCAAAGGCAGCCTGGTCGCAACGCTGGTCACCCATGATCGCCAGGTCGCCGCCAAGGCGATACCCGCCGCTGCCGCCTGGCACGGGCGCCTGCTGGTGCTGGACCGCGAAGCGGCAGTAGAGTCCACAGGGCACGGCTCGCCACTGCCACAGCTCAAGCACGGCGGCCCCGGTCGAGCCGGCGGCGGTGAGGAACTGGGCGGCCTGCGTGCGGTCAAGCACTACCTGCAGCGCGCCGCCGTGCAGGGCTCACCAAGCATGCTGATGGCCGTTACCGGTGAATACGTACGTGGCGCCGAGGTGATCGAAACCGAGGTACACCCGTTCCGCCGTCACTTTGAAGACCTGCAGATCGGGGAATCACTGCTGACCCATCGACGTACCGTGACCGAAGCCGATCTGGTCAACTTCGGCTGCCTGTCGGGCGACCATTTCTACATGCACTTCGATGACATCGCCGCCAAGGAATCGCAATTCGGCAAACGCATCGCCCATGGTTACTTTGTGCTGTCGGCGGCGGCAGGGCTGTTCGTCAGCGCCGCACCCGGCCCGGTGCTGGCCAACTATGGCCTGGACACCCTGCGCTTTATCAATCCGGTGGGCATCGGCGACACCATCCAGGCGCGCTTGACCTGCAAGCGCAAGATCGATCAGGGCAAGAAGAGCCCACAGGGTATCCCGCAAGGGGTCGTGGCCTGGGATGTCGAAGTCACCAACCAGCTCGGCGAGCTGGTGGCCAGCTACGACATCTTGACGCTGGTGGTGAAACGCAAAGGCTGATTCGCGCGGCAAGCGTGCGCCGCTAGACCGCAGGAACGCCAGCACCCATGCAGTCAGTGTGGGTGCTGGCCTGCCGGCAGAGTTGACGATCACACCCTGACGGTTACGATGGTCGCCCACCCCTTGCCCGCAGAAACCTCACTTATGACCGTGCACATTCGCCCCGCCCGCCTTGAAGACGCAGGGCGCATTCTCGAGCTGATCATCGAGCTCGCCGACTACGAACGCGCCCGCCATGAAGTGGTCGCCAACCTCGCCGATATCGAGAGCAGCCTGTTCAGCCCTGAGGCGACGGCCAAAGCGCTGATCTGCGAGCGCGATGGCCAGGTCATCGGCTACGCGGTGTACTTTTTCAGCTACTCCACCTGGCTGGGCAGCAACGGCATCTACCTCGAAGACCTTTACATCACCCCCGACCAACGCGGTAGCGGCGCAGGCAAGCAGTTGCTGCGCCATATCGCCCGAGAAGCCTGCGACAAGGGGTGCGGCCGCCTGGAGTGGAGCGTACTGGACTGGAACGAACCCGCCATTCAGTTCTACCGCTCGATTGGCGCACAGCCTCAGGATGAGTGGGTGCGCTACCGGATGGAAGGCCAGACCTTGCACGCGTTTGCGCGCGGCGACCGCTAAAGCGGATCGGGCATTACTGAATCGGGCAGTTGGCATCGGCAGGCACACCCAGGTGCGCGCAAAGGCAGGGCTCAACGTGAATGCCCAGGCTCACGCTGCCCACCTGTTGCTGAACACCTCCGCGAATACGACGATTACGCCGCTGATGGGTTTCGCGGACCTGTTGCCAGCCCGCGGCGCTGTGGGCCAGTCGTGCAGCATGCGTTGGATGGTGGTACAGGGCGCCGTGTGAATAAACCAGCTTGCTCCAGCGATCCAGTGGCGCAGGCGGCGCACTGTTGATGTTGCCACCATGATGACTGGCGACCAGCCCTCGATAGCCGCACGCCCGAACTTGCGGGTAATGAAGGTACAACGACGAGTAGTCGGCATCGCCCACCGTTAACAGGTACTGTGGCTCACGCCTTGAAGCACCGGCATTGATCAGCAGGGCCAGGCCCGTGTTGTTATTGTCATTGTGGCCACCCTGTGGCTGACACTTGATGATGCGATGGCCCTGACGGCTGACAACGCCATTGAGCTGACTCGGCCAGATGTAGAGGTTACCCCGCCGCGCCAAGGCGAGCGCCAGTCGCCAGCCCATGCTGGAAACACGCTGACCGCTCTGCGCACGGCCTTGATTGGGTACGATCCAGGGGCGATCAAGCGCCCGTGGATCCCACGCGATGCGAATACCACGGCCACCGAAAAGCGGCTGTCCGGCAGCAGCGCCAGCCCAGTGGTCCATGTCCCAGTGCGACAGGATGACCGGTGCCTCGGCTGACGCGTTGGCAAAGGGGTCCAACGGCGGGCTGGGCAAGGTGGCATAGTTGTACCCTGTCGGGACACCGCAGTCGTAGAACAGCACGGCGTGTTTGCCTCGGCACGGGCAGATCGCACTGGGATACAGTGAATTCCAGTTAGCCTGGCCGACATCATGCACGACCAACATCGGCCAATCACAATTATCGGTAGCCTGCTGGAACAACTCGGCAATACTCGCTTTGGATGAAACCGGCAGGCCGCGCAATTGGCTAAAGCGCACCAGTTTGCGAAGCGTCTCGCCTTTGTCCAGCACCTGCACATCGAGGATTTCCAAAGGCGTTCGCGCATCGTCAAGCGCCCTGAAGGCATACAGTGACGCTTGTGCATCGGGCGATGACGACAGGCGGAAGTCGACCTTGAACCAGTTCAGGCCGGGCTGCCGTTCCCCTGGCCAGCTCGCCATGGCCAAGGGGCTCAAGCGCAGCAACCAGGACTCGGGCTCCCACTCACTGTTCAGCGCCAGGCCAAGGGAGTACGGGGCAGCATCAAACGAGCGGACCTCAACCCCATCCAACACTGTGTCTTCACCCTCACCCGCCTGAGACGGGTCGATCAGCGCATACACGGAAACACACCTTTCAAGCCGTGCCTGCAGTTGCTGCCTATCCTTGAGATCCTGCCCGTTCATTCCCTGATTCCGGTGTTACCAAAGCCAGCAAGCATGCCACAGTAGGCGTTGCCAGTGGGGCCGCTCAGGGTTCCAGCCCGATACCTCGCAAGATGACGCAGGTGACGGTCTGCACAGCGCGCTCAAACTGCAGGTCATCGAGGGGCTGATGCGCGTTCAGCAGGCTGACCTGATGGCTGAAATCGGCGTAGTGCTGGGTCGAAGCCCAGATCATGTACAGCAACCCTGAGGGCTCGACCGGCAGGATGCGTCCGTTTTCGACCCACTGACGAATTTTCGCCTCCTTCAGTTTCGCCCAGCCGCACAGGCTGTCATCCAGGGCTGTGCCGAGGTTGGGCGCACCATGGATAATTTCGTCGGCCCAGACCTTGGAGCCATGGGGCCGGCTGCGCGAATGATTCATCTTGGCGCGTATGTAGCTGCTGAGCACGATCCGCGGATCGTCATACAGCTCGAAACACAGCGCATCCTGTTTCCACACCTCAAGCAAGCCGAGCACTACAGCCTGATACAACTCTGCCTTGGTACTGAAGTAATAGTGCACATTGCTACGCGGCAGTTCGGCAGCCTCGGCAATGTCGGCCATGGCGGTGCCGGCAAAGCCTTTTTCGGCAAATACCTTTTCCGCAGCGAGGAGAATACTGTCGACATTGCGTTGGCGAATACTGGGTTTGCGCGGGGCCATGGGCGAATCCATTGCGGCTGACACGGCAAGGCTACGCCGATTCACTCACCTCAGGCAAAAGCCTTGTGTGCAGTCATGGTCCTTCAACGAAATTCAGCAGCACCTACCCACACCATGACTGCACTCAGGCCATAACATCAACGGCGGCGGATCAACCGCCATGGTTGCAGGCTTGCGCCAGTTTCAGGTAGTCCAGGCTACGCATTTGCCCGGCCGAATCCGTGTAGACCATACGTGCCGTTACCACCTCACACAGCATCGACTCCGGCTCACTCAGGTTGACCACCTTGGCCACATCCAGCGGCATGCCATAGTGATACAACGGTACTGCTTCTTGTGCCTGCACAGCAGTACAGGCCAGCAAGGCCGATGCCAACACCCAACGGGCTTTCATGAGGGTTGCCCTCCAAATGGAAATGGCTGACACCCTTGAGTGTGGCGTCGCACAGACGACGCGTAGGTTTTGCGGATCAACGGCACGCCTTCGGTTACACGGGGGAAACACCTGCCGCCCATCATCTGGCCACAGGGCTCACCTGACGCTCACCCTCTTCACTCATGGCGCCGGCATAACCGCCCGGAGAAAAACGCAAGGTCACCACGAGCATCAGTACCACGGTCAAGGTCAGCAACAGCCACGAGGCCTGGAAATCGCCGCTGATATCCCGCAGCCAGCCTGTCAGGTAGGGAATGATGCCGGTGATGATAAAACCGATACCTTGAACAAACGCTGCCAGTGCGCCTGCCGCGGCAGGCTTGCCGCGCAAGTGTTCAAGGGTGAGCGTGAGGCTCAGGCTGAAGCAGGCGCCCAGGCCGAAACCAATCAGCGCCACCCACAGCCCCGACCATAATGAAGGCTGCATCAGCAGGCCGATAAAGCCCAGCAACTGTGACAACAGGGCCAATAACAGCCCCGGGCGCCGATCAGCCAAACGCCGCAACAGCAACGGCAGGCCCAACGCACCCAACACCTGGAAAATGGTCATCAAGCCGATCAACTCGCCGCCGCCCTGGGCGCTGCCACCGATCTGCCGATAGTAGGCCGGCAACCAGGCAACCATGCTGGTGTAACCACCGTTGATCAGGCCAAAGTAGCCCGCCAGCAACCACGCGCGGCGGCTGCCGAAAAAGTGTCGCCTGGCCTCTGCCCCACTACGCGCCTGCTCCGCGCTGGGGCGCGCCACGCACCACAAGACCAGGGCCAGCAGCGCCGGGAGCAGCCACACTCCAAGTCCTGCCTGCCAGTGCCCCGCCGTTTCCGCGATCCGCGGGCCGAGCACGGCGGCGATTCCACCACCGCTCATCAACGCTGCCGAATACACGCCCATGGCCAACGCCAGGCGTGAGGGGAACCAACGATTTACCAGGCCTGGCATCAAGGCCTGAATAAAAGCCACACCCAGGCCAGCCAACGCGGCACTGGCAATCAGCGCCGTACCACTGTGCAGAAACAGGCGCCAGGTACACGCCAGGGCAATGGCAGCTAGCCCGGCAAGCATCCCGTGGTGCTCGCTCAGCCAGCGGCGTAGCCAGGGTTGCAGTAACGGTACCAGGCCCATGCACAACACCGGCAACGCGGTGAGCAGTGCCGCCTGCTGGTAACCCAGGCCGGTGCTGTTGCGAATCTCCTCCAGCAACGGGCCGATGCTGGTCAGGATCGGCCTGAGGTTAATCGCCACCGCCACCACCAACAGCCAGCCGAGCGCGCCGGTCCGACTCAGGTGCGCGTTCATTTCGCTGTTCATGCTTGCGCCTTTTAATGAGATTCAACACAGGCCGGTGATTATCCTGAGACGCCGGGGTAGTATGAAATTAATTGATTTCATGCATGCCAGTGGGATTTCGAATGCTTGACCCTTTACTGTTGCGCAGCTTCGTCACAGTCGTCGAAGCCGGCAGTTTCACCCGCGCTGGCGAGCGCCTGCACCTCACCCAATCAACCATCAGCCAACAGATCATCCGGTTGGAGCAACGCCTGGGCTGCCGTTTGCTGGACCGCAGCCAGCGGCAGGTCTGGCCGACCGAAGCAGGCGAACGGCTGCTGGGCTATGCCCGGCGCATCCTGCGCTTGGAAGAGGAAGCGCGCCACGCCCTGAGCCCTCAGCAACCGGAGGTGGCGTTGCGTCTTGGGGTGCCGGATGACTTCGCGGGCGAGATTCTCACGACGCCATTGAGCCACCTGCTGGCCGAGCGGCCACGCATGCGCCTGGAAGTAGAGTGCGGCCTCAGCCTGCCGCTGCTGCACTTGTACCGTAATGGCGAACTGGACCTGCTGCTGGTCAAGCAATGGGGCGCTGACAGTGACTGTCATGCGTACTGGCCGGAACCGTTGGCCTGGGTCAGCAGTGCCAGGCATCCGATAACCGACCCCGTGCCCTTGGTGGTGTTCCCGGTAGGTGCGCTGTATCGCCAGGAAATGATCCATGCGCTGGAAGCGGCCGGGCGCCCTTGGCGTATCAGTTACTCCAGCACCAGCCTGGCCAGCATCAGCGCGGCAGTGAGTGCAGGCTTGGGGGTTAGCCTGATCCCGGCACGCAGTGTTGAACCCAGCCATCGCGTACTGGGTGTCAATGAAGGCTTCGCGCCCATCGCCGGGTTGACACTGGCACTCTACGCCCGCCCGGCGCTGGACGATGATGGCGCGGCACTGCGCGACAGTCTGGAGGCCTTGTGTGAGCGTCGCGCCGCACACTGACAGCCTCAAGGCACCGTAACACTCCCAGGGCTCAAGATCGCTGGTCGCCTGTGTCGCTATTGGGTAAATTAGCCGCGCTCGCTCTAGGTGGGCTGTTCGTTCCCCTTAAGCCAAGGACCCCACGTTGACTGCAAAGCCGCCCTCTTCGTCCTGGATTCGCTCACCCTTGCGCAGCTTGCGCCAGCGTATGCAACGCGGCTCTACCCTCAACGATGGCCCCGCTCAGCAGTTGCGCCTGTGGTTCCAGCACAAAGCCCACGAACAGGGCTATACCCTGAGCCACAGCCAGCAACAGGTGATCGGCTTCATGGCCGGGCAGGTCGAACAACTGCCGCGGGGCCAGGCACGCAGCCTATACCTCTATGGCGGTGTCGGGCGAGGCAAAAGCTGGTTGCTGGAGGGATTCTTCCGGGCAATCACCCTGGAGCAAAAACGCCGCCTGCACTTTCATGACTTCTTCGCCCGGCTGCACGACGGCATGTTCCGTCATCGGCATGCCGACAATGCGCTGGCCTGCACCCTTGACGAGTTGCTCGAGGACTGCAAAGTCCTGTGCTTCGATGAGTTCCATGTCCATGACATCGGTGATGCCATGCTCATCACCCAACTGTTCAAGGCGTTGTTCGAGCGACGTATCCTGCTGCTGGTCACCTCCAACTACCCGCCCGAAGGGCTGCTGCCAAACCCGCTCTACCACCAGCGTTTCGAGCCGGTCATCCGCCTGATCAAACAGCACATGCACGTCGTCGAAGTGGGCGGCGAGGACTACCGGGGGCTGCCGGGCAGTGGCAGCCACCAGCGTTTTACCCAGGGTTGCTACCTGTGGCCAGGCAACGCCGAACAACGCGCTGCCCTCGACCTGCCATCGGCGCAGCCCACCGCCCTTGCAGTGGGAAAACGAGATGTACAGGCCTGGCTAGTTGACGGCGAGCGTGTTGCGTTCGACTTCGCGGCCCTCTGCGAGCAACCCACCGCCGTCATCGACTACTTGCAATTGGCGCAGCGATTCGAGCATTGGGTCATCGATGGCCTGCCAAACCTGGCGGACTGTTCGATCGCCGCCCAGCAGCGTTTCATCAACTTGATTGACGTGCTCTACGACCAGGACAAGTATCTGGTGCTGATTGGCGAACAGCCATTGGACGCCGCCCTGCAAGGGACAGCCAACGACCTGGCCCGCACCCGCAGCCGCCTTGGGCAGTTGCAGCAGAAGACAGAACAGTGAGAACACGCGGTACATGGCCTGTGTCTCAGGCCATGTACCGCCTACCCGTTAGCCTGCCCGAGCAAGGCTGGCGAGCACCGCCTCGATCTCATCCAGCACGGCGGGGTCATCGAGCGTCGATGGCGGCGTATAGGGCTGTTGATCGGCGATCTTGCGCAACACGGCCCGGAGAATTTTCCCTGAACGCGTCTTGGGCAGGCGCTTGACCACACGAACCTGATTGAAGCAGGCCAGTGCGCCGATCTGCTCGCGAACGCGGGCAACCAGCTCGCTCTGCAACTGCTGCTCACTGATTGGCGTCGCGTCCTTGAGCACTACCAGTGCCAATGGCACCTGGCCCTTGATCTCGTCGTAGACACCGATCACCGCACATTCGGCCACGGCCGGATGCGCGGCCACCAGGTCTTCCATTTCACCGGTCGACAGGCGATGGCCAGAGACGTTGATCACATCATCGGTGCGCCCCATGATGTAGACAAAGCCGTCATCATCCAGGTAACCGCCGTCTCCGGTGTGGTAGTAACCCGGATACGTCTGCAGGTACGACTGCACGTAACGTGCATGGTCGCCCCACAAGGTCTGGCTGCAGCCGGGGGGCAACGGCAAGGCAATGACGATGGCACCTTGCTGATTCGGCCCCAGCAAATGCCCGTCGTCATCCAGTACCTGAACGTGGTACCCCGGTACCGCACGGTTGCTCGATCCCGCTCGCACGCCACTGCCATCAAGGCCGACACAGGGCGCTGTCACCGGCCAGCCGGTTTCGGTCTGCCACCAGTGATCGTGAACCGCCTTGCCACTGGTTGCCTCAAGCCATTGGTGGGTGCTGGAGTCAAGTTTCTCGCCGGCAAGGAACAACTGACGCAACGAGCTCAGGTCATATTTACGCAGCAACAGGCCTTCCGGGTCCTCCTTGCGCACCGCCCGCATCGCTGTCGGCGCGCAGAACATCCCGTTAACCTTGTACTGCTCTACCACACGCCAGTAAGCACCGGCGTCTGGTGTACGAATCGGCTTGCCCTCATAGAACACACTGGTGCAGCCATTCATCAGCGGCCCGTAAACGATCAACGAGTGCCCGACCACCCAGCCCACATCGGAGATTCCCCACCAGACATCACCCGGCTGCATGCCATAGATGTGCTGCATGGCGAACTTCAGCGCCACGGCATTGCCGCCGTTTTCGCGCACGATACCTTTGGGTTTTCCGGTGGTGCCCGAGGTGTACATGATGTAGAGCGGGTCGGCAGCGCCCAGCTCGACCGGCGCGACCGGTTCAGCACTGGCGACGGCGGCCTGCCAATCCAGATCGCGTCCCTCGATCATCTCGGCACGGGCTTGCGGGCGCTGAAGCACCAATACCTGCCTGGGCTGATGTTGTGCCAGTTGCAGGGCCCGGTCGACCAAGGGTTTGTAGGCAATGACCCGGTCGAACTCCAACCCGCAGGAGGCAGTCAGCAGCAGTTTTGGCCGGGCATCATCGATGCGCAGGGCCAACTCATTGGCGGCAAAGCCACCAAACACTACCGAATGCACCGCGCCAATGCGGGCACAGGCGAGCATGGCCATGGCGGCCTGGGGCACCATGGGCATGTAGATGATGACACCGTCACCCTTTTCCACACCCAACTGGCGCAGCAAGCCGGCCAGGCGTGCGACTTCGTCACGCATTTGCAGGTAGGTAAAGGTTTGCTGGGTGTGGGTTACCGGGGAGTCATAGATCAGCGCGACTTGCTCGCCACGGCCTTGCTCGATTTGATAATCGAGGGCCAGGTAGCAGCTGTTCAAACGGCCATCGCTGAACCACTGGTGCGTACCATCGGCGTTTTCGGTCAGCGTCTGTGTCGGTTTTCGGTACCAGGCCAGGTCATTGGCTTGCTCGGCCCAAAACGCAGCGGGGTCAGCAATGGAGCGATCATAGCAGTGCTGGTAAGTCATCGATGTCGAACCCTGAGCTTGTTGTTATTTAAGGGCGAACGATGAGTATGGACCGCTTCAATGAAGCCGCCATGGTACTAAGGTCTTATTTTTCAGCGCCGCTCCGCGCCAATGAGTCTTCGAACATCGTCCACAATGCGGCCAGCCGTCGGGCATAAGCCTCAGGCCCGGCGTAGATCAGCTCCACCGCCAAACTGTCGACAATTCCCATGTAGGCATCCCGGTAGAGTCCGGCCTGCCCATCATCGAACGTCGGCCGATAGGCCTTCATGCGTGCAACGAACAACGCCGCCAGCCGCGCCAGATAACCTTCGAACCCCGCGGAGATCCAGGCCCGCAGCTCCGTCGGCGGAAAAAACGCCGTGCGCAGCAAGAAACGCAAATGCGCCGACCCCAGATAGCGCTCACCCAGACGCTGGCAGTACAGCCCGCCGGGAACATCGCCATGCGGATGAGCAAAACAGTCCTCGACATACAACCGCTCTGCCTCTACCGCACGCTCGAAGACGGCCTGGAACAGGTCGTCCTTGCTGCTGAAATGCGCATACAACGATGGCTTGCGCATACCCGCCGCCACCGCAATGTCATTGAGCGAACAGGCGTCGTAGCCGCTGTTGGCAAAATGCTCGACAGCAATCACGCATATCTTTTCTGCCGAAGGCGACAGGGTTCTCATACAGCGTTCTCCGGAAAACAGTTACCTGGGCATCAGTGCCCGGCCAGGTGTTGCCGCTCGCCAGGCGCACAGCGCACACTGGCACGCACCAGCACCGCTACAAACACAGCCGACAGCGCCAGTAGCAACGCCCAATGCGATGCCCCCAAAGGCGCCATGATGCCTGACAACGGCGTGGCGAACGACGAAATGATCAACTGAAACGCCCCCAGCAACGCCGCCGTAGAGCCTAGTGCACGGGTTTGTGAAGCCATGGCCATCGACATCAGCGTGGCCTCGGCAACGCCCAGCCCAAACATGGCCAGGGCCATGCCTGCGACGATCCCAACCAGCCCGCTGGCGGTAACGGCGCCAATCAGTACCAGTAGCGACCCGAGCAGCATGCAGCCGGCGCCGACCAACGCCAACCGCCCAAGCCCTTTGCGTGCCACCAGCCGCCCCGCCGTGATCGCCCCCAGCAAAATCGCAATGCCGGTTGCGCCAAACAGCGTGCCAAACGCCTCGACCGACAGCCCATAGTGGTGCTGATAGACATACGCGGCGCCGCCAATGTAGGCGAACAGGAAGAAAAACACCGCCGCCAGCGCCAACGCTGGGCGCAGGAACTGCCGGTCACTGGCAATCCCTGCATAAGTGCGCAGACATGCCCTGGGTCGAAAGGCCATGCGCTGGTCTGCAGGCAAGGTTTCCTTGAGCACCAGGCTGGCGTTCAGCAGCACGACGGCACCCAGCACGGCCAACACCAGCATGACCATTCGCCAGCCATAGTGCGCACCAACAACGCCACCCAGTGCCGGCGCAACAACCGGCGCCAAGCCTTCAATGGTCATCAGCAAGGCAAAGAGTTGCGCCGCCCGGGCGCCTTCGGCGACATCGCGCACCATGCTCATGATCACGACCAGTGTCAGGGCACTGCCCAAGCCCTGGACAAAGCGCGCCACAACCAACGCGTCGAGGGAATCTGCGCGGGCCGCCCATACCGAACTGAGGATGAACACCAGCAGCCCTGCCAACAATGGCCGACGTCGACCCAGCATATCGATCAGTGGGCCAAACAACAGTTGCCCGGCGCCCATGGCCAGCAGGAACACCGTCAAGGTCAACTGCACGGCGGCGTATGACGTTCGAAATTCCGCAGCAATCGCCGGCATGCTGGCCAGGTACATGTCGACTGCCGAAGGGCCAAGGGCGCCGATCAGCGCCAGCGCCACGGCAAACCGAACAGGCGTTGATGGCGTTTGCGTTATGGTGTGCATGTGCTCGATTTCCAATTCGCCCCAAACAAAACCTAACGATCGGTAGGTTTCTGAGCGACGCGAGCGTATACACCTCTTTGCAACGGGTCAAGTCATCAACACAGGCGGGCCGGAGTGACACCCCCGTTGCACGGCCAACAGGGCTGCCATTCCAAAGACGTACAGCCTTAAGCGGGGGTGTGAGCCTGTTGGCGCAGGCGTTCGGTGTCTACGCGAACAAACACCGAGTCGGCGGTCACCGTCAGGACATCACCAGCCCAGATTTCGCAGATCACTCGGCTCTTGCGCCCTACTTCGCCTTCAACGCGGGCCTTGAGCACCAACTCGACGCCCATGGGGGTAGGCTTGAGGTAGGTCAGGCTCAGTTGCCCGGTCACGCAGTCGATACGTGGCAGGCTGCCCGGTTCACGGCCCTCGGCACGGTAGTGATAGGCCATTGCCGTCCAGTTGGAATGACAATCGACCAGCATCGCCAGCAGACCGCCGTAGACCAGCCCCGGCCAACCATGGAATTCACTTGCCGGGGTGTGCTTGCACAGCACATGCACGCCGTCTTCGGCCCAATGGCTTTCAACGTGCAGACCGGTAGGATGGGAGCAGCCGCAGCCGTAGCAGGAACCCTCGGGCGAGGCCAACTGCTGGATGGAAAGTACATGGGTGTTGTTCATAAACGTCCTGATTGTTGTTATGGGAACAATTACAGGACCGATGTTAACGCCATGCTGGCGTCTCGACCACCGGGCAGGCAACGAGGCTGCCCGGCAGTGTGACGGGAAGGTGTTAGCCTGCCAGACCGACGTAGACGTTTTGCACGTCGTCGTGGTTATCGATGGCCTCAAGGAAGGCTTCGACTTCAGCGAGCTTTTCTTCGCTGTCGAGGGTGACGGGGTTCTTCGGTACATAACCGATCTTCGCCGAAATGACGCTGAAACCGTGCTCAGGCAGCGCCTTCTGCACCGCATCCAGATCGGTGGTTTCAGTAATGAACAGGGTCGTGCCCTCTTCGGCAGGCTCGAAATCCTGGGCGCCGGCTTCGATGGCGGCCACTTCCGGGTCGGCGTCGGCGCTGTCCGGGCTGGCTTCGATCAGGCCAACGTGGTTGAAGTCCCAGGACACCGAACCCTCGGCACCCAACTGGCCCTTGCGGAACAGTACGCGAATTTCAGCAACGGTGCGGTTGACGTTGTCGGTCAGGCACTCGACGATCAGTGGCACCTGATGCGGAGCGAAACCTTCGTACTTGACCAGGGTGTACTGCACGACGTCACCCGACAGGCCAGCACCTTTCTTGATCGCGCGCTCCAGGGTTTCGCGAGGCATCGAGGCCTTCTTGGCCTGCTCGACCACCAGACGCAGGCGGGAGTTCATGTCAGGGTCGGCACCACCGCGTGCGGCGATCTGGATTTCCTTGGCCAGCTTGCCGAAGATCTTGCCCTTGGCATTGGCTGCTGCTTCTTTATGTTTGGCTTTCCACTGTGCGCCCATGTCGACTCTCTTTCTGTGCTTCAAGCGCCGGTTCAGGTAGCGACCGGCAAAGTGGGTGCAGTTTATACGCCCTCTTTGCCGCAATCGACAAAAAATCGCCTCAACCCTTGTCGGCCTTGCCAGCCGCTGCAGCAAACCTGGCCAGGTGCACATCCAGGCGGCGGGGTCGGCGCCCATGGTCTTCGGCCTGCTCCTTGCGCCGGATCGCATTGCGCACCATCAACGACCCCAGGTAACGGATCGGTTCAGGTGGAAAATAGCCCAACGGGCCATTGACCAGCGGCGAGCGCGTCCAGGGGTTGTCGAGCCCCAAAACCAGTGAGGACAGAATCTGCCCGCCCATATGGCAAGGCCCCACCCCACTCCCGGAGTAGCCAAAGCCATAGAACACCTGGCCTTCTCCCTGCAACCGGCCAAAAAACGGCAAGCCGGTGACCGAGCGGTCAGAAGGACCGTTCCAGGTCGCCGCGATCCGTGCGTCAGCCAATGCCGGGAAAAACTCGCCAAGGCTTCGCCGCAACAACGGCTCGTAGGGCGACGGCTGATCGAACACCGGCAGCATTTTTCCGCCATAAGCAAAGGTATTACCGCCTTTGCCAAACATCAGCCGGCCATCCGGGGTGTTGTGGTAGTAATGCACGAAAATCCGCGAATCCAGCACACTGATACCTGTGCTCAAGCCCATCTGTTCGAGTAACTGTGGGTACGGCTCAGTGATGATCATGTCGCTGGAGACAATCGCTACGCTGCGTTCGAACTGTGGGAACGCCCGTGCCATCCAGGCATTCAAGGCCAGCACCACACGGTCGGCGTGTACCGTACCGTGGGCGGTCTGTACCTGTGATTGTCGCCCCTGTTGCAGGCCGGTCATCGCCGTCTGTTCGTGGATGCGAATGCCCCGCTGCAGCGCGACCCGGCGCAAACCACGTACCAGTTTGCCGGGCTGAACCGTTGCTGCCGCCGGCGAGAACCACCCCTCCAGGTGCTTGTGTGAACCTGCCAGGCGCTGCACCTGCGCCAATGGCAAACGCTGGAACGAATTCACGCCCTGGCGATCCAGCGCGGCGATCACACGGTCTGTCGCCCCCACTTGAGCGGGGTTGGTGGCGGTGTACAGGGTGCCATCCAATCGGTAGTCGGCGTCGATGCCATGGACAGTACAGTAGTCGCCGATAGCCCGAATACTCTGTTCCGACTCCCGGACCAGGCGCACCGCCTCCTGAACCCCAAACAGCCGCTCCAGCGTTAAATACTTGGCCGACCAGGACAATGCACAGCCACCATTGCGCCCGCTGGCACCTGCGCCGCAGGTATCCGCCTCAATCAGCAGGATATCCAGCGTCGGCTGTTGCTCCTTGAGCATCAGCGCGGTCCACAAACCGGTGTAGCCGCCGCCGACGATGCATACGTCGCAGCGGCTGTCACCGGCCAGCGGCGCACAGGGCGCCGCCTCTTCCTGGTCCAATGCCTGCTGTAACCAGAACGGCCTCATTGTGTGTCTCCTTGTCGACTCAGGTGCGCATTGGCTTGATTGCCATTGATGTGTTCGGTGCGACGGCTGCCGTTTCGGCCAGGCTGGCTGGGCGGCTGTTCCAATGCGGTACCAATACCAGCGCCGAGAACAAGGCGCAGCCAGCAAACACAATGAACACCGTGACCGTATCGAAGTAGCCCGGCAGCAGGCCGCCAAGAATGGCCCCCACCGAGCCACAGCCATTGACGAAACCAGCAGCAGTGGCGCCCGCTTTGGCGGTACCGAAGTCAATTGCGGCGGCGCCGCTGATCATCGAATCCGGCCCATAGAGGGTCAGGCCCATGACAAACAGCAAGGCCACGACCAACATCACGCTGCCGGTGTGCATCGCTCCCATGAACAACCCCAGCGTCACGGTCAACACCAGCAGGCTGAGCACACAGGCGGGCATACGCCGGGCGCCAAACAGTTTGTCCGAGGCCAGGCCAATCATGATCGGCCCGAGCAAGCCGGCCAGCTCAAACGCAGTGGGCACGATGGCCGCGCCAACCTTGCCCAGCGACGGCATTTGCTCGAAGACGATGACCGGCCCCCAGAGCAGAATCGCGTAGCGCGCCGGCTTCAACATGAAATAGGCCAGGCCCAGGGTGAGCACCGTGCGGTTGCGCAGAATCTCGCGTAGAGGTGCCCAGACGCTGCACAGGGTGGTACCAGGCACCATGCTTTCCGGCTCCGGCTCAACCGCCGGCAAGCCAACGTCCTCGGGCTTGTTGCGCTGCAGGAAGAAGAACAGCACTGCCACCACAGCGACCACCGCAGCACTGGAGAAAAATGCAGCGTGCCAGCTGCCAATCAGCGTGTACGCCCACCAGCCGGCAAACGGCGAGGCGACCAGGCCGCCGAAGGCGTAGCAAGAACTCCACAGCCCCAGTACACGGCCGCGCTGAACCGCCGGGAAGAAGCTGCCAATGTTCTTGCACAGCCCTGCCCAACCGGTGGATTGCGCCAAGCCCTGAATCAGCATGCAAGTGGCGAAAATCGGGAACGTCGCATAACTCCCCATGACCACCGCCGCGGCGGCCGAAATCACCAGGCCGCCCAATACCACCACCCTGGGACCAAAGCGGTCGGCGAGCATGCCCCAGGTGAACTGGCCGACGGCATAGGCCGTCAGGTAGATCGCATCGAGGTTGGCCATGGCCATTTTGTCGAGGGTGAAGCTGGGGTCTTCGCCAATGCCCAGTTTGGCCACCGAGAAAGCCTTGCGGGTGAAATAGAACGCCGCATAGGCCAACCAGGTGATGGCGAAGATCTGCATGCGCCAACGTTTGATGCTTGCGATGTGTTTATTCATGGTGAATCTGACCTCGGAATCTGAGTGTGCCGGCAGAATTGGGAAAAAACGCCTGTCTTGTTCTTGTGTTGCGCACTGCGTGACGGCCAAGCAAGGCCATCACCTGGTCAGATGGATCCCGGGGATACGCGGTTGTTGTTTGCGCTGTCGTCCAGAGCCCATGGCCCGGGACACACTCGAACGAATGTTGCCAGCGGGCTGAGAGCGATGGAAACAATTACTGACTGATAAATAAAATCGATTTATCGTATTTCAAATATAAGCTCAGCTTGTAACAGGTACCGCCATGTCCGTTTCACACGCTCAACTCAAGGCTTTCCACGCGGTTGCGCTGCACGGCAGCTTCACCCGTGCCGCCGAACGATTGTTCCTCACTCAGCCGGCGATCTCCGATCAGGTGCGCAAACTGGAGGAGCGTTTCGGCATCCTGCTGTTCCACCGCAACAAACGCTCGGTGCAACTGACCGATCTGGGTGAGCGCCTGCTGGGCATCACCCAGCGCCTGTTTGCCTGCGAGGACGAAGCGCACGAACTGCTGCAGGATTCACGCGCGCTGCAAACCGGCACCCTGGTACTGGCGGTAGACGCCCCGGTACACGTACTGCCGCAGATCGCCCGGTTCTGCCAGCGTTACCCCGGCATCAGCGTGAAGATCGAGACGGGCAACACCGACGAGTCGCTGTTGCGCCTGTTCAACTACCAGGCCGACCTGGCCCTGCTGGGGCGCGATGTCGACGATCAACGGCTGCTCTGCGTGCCCTTGCGCGACGACCCGATGGTCGCCTTCGTCTCCCACCAGCACCCGTGGGCAAGCCGTGCCTCGATCAGCCTCCAGGACCTCGATGACACGCCCATCGTGCTGCGCGAACCGGGCTCGGTGACCCGGCAAACCCTGGAAGAAGAAATGCAACGCGCAGGCCTGCGCATTCGCCCGGCGATTCAGGTCGAAGGCCGCGAAGCAGCGCGGGAGGCTGTGGTGGTGGGCATTGGCGTCGGGGTGGTGTCGGCGGCCGAGTTCGGCGCCGATGCGCGGGTTTGTGCCCTGCCGATTGTCGACTGCCAACGACGCTTGACCGAAACCCTGGTGTGCCTGCGCGAACAGAGCTCACGGCGACTGGTGGCAACCTTTCTGCAGATGGTTCAGGAAAGCCTGGATGAAGACAACCTCATGACGCACAGCCCGCGTTCGACGCCCTGAATTGCCCCTGTGGGACGTTGGCTTGCCAACGATGCAGGCGCCACGCATTCACTGACGCCCCCTCGAAACCATCGCAGGCAAGCCCGTCACAGAACCCTGAAAGCGGTCAAAATAACAAGCTAGAATTTACTTTAAGTACAGGTATTTAATCTAATTAAAACAAGTAGATACCCTATACACATAATGTAAATTCGAGATCATGCCGCTTCCCGATCACGCGCTATGGCCTGCGCTGCCGACAACATCGCCCGCAGCAACACCGCACACCCATCGGCGAGGTCTTGCGGTGCGGCATTCTCGATTTCGTTGTGGCTGATCCCGCCTTCGCATGGTACGAATATCATCACGGCCGGCCCCAGTTCTGCCAGGAAGATCGCGTCATGCCCGGCACCGCTTACGATGTCCATGTGTGACAGGCCCAACCCCCTGGCGGCATTACGCACCGCCTCCACACAACGTTCATGGAAGTACAGGGGCGGGAAGTCGGCGGTCGGCGTCAGGGTGTAGCTCAGGCCATGCTGACGACAGGTGTCGGTGATCACGTCCTTGACCTGCGCGATCATCGACGCCAGGCGCTCGGGCTCCAGGTGACGGAAGTCCAGGGTCATGCGCACTTCGCCAGGAATGACGTTGCGCGATCCCGGGTAGGCCTGCAGGCACCCTACGGTGCCACAGGCATGCGGCTGGTGCTCCAGTGTCACGCGGTTAACGGCGGCCACCACAGCGCTTGCCCCCACCAGCGCATCCTTGCGCAGGTGCATGGGTGTCGGCCCGGCGTGGGCCTCGACCCCGCGCAGGTTAAGGTCAAACCACTTCTGGCCAAGGGCACCGAGCACCACGCCAATGGTCTTTTGCTGGTCTTCAAGTATCGGCCCCTGTTCGATATGCGCCTCAAAATAGGCGCCCACCGGGTGCCCGGTCACCGCACGCGATCCTGCGTAGCCGATGGCATTGAGTGCTTCGCCGACAGTGATGCCCTCGGCATCGGTCTTGGCCAGGGTTTCCTCAAGGGTGAACTTTTCGGCAAAGACGCCCGAACCCATCATGCACGGAGCAAAACGCGAGCCCTCCTCGTTGGTCCAGACCACCACCTCCAGTGGCGCTTCGGTCTCCACCTTCAGGTCATTGAGGGTGCGCAACACCTCGAGGCCCGCCATCACCCCGAAGCAACCATCGAACTTGCCGCCCGTAGGCTGCGTGTCGATATGGCTACCGGTCATCACCGGCGGCAGTGTCGGGTTGCGCCCTGGACGACGGGCAAAGATGTTGCCCACCGCATCCACCGTCACCGTACAACCGGCAGCCTGCGCCCACGTCACGAACAGGTCACGGGCCTGGCGGTCCAGGTCAGTCAGTGCCAGACGGCAAACGCCACCTTTGGCGGTGGCGCCAAGCTGCGCCAGCTCCATCAGTGAACGCCAGAGTCGACCTCCGTCGACGTGGTGGAGGGTAGATTGCAGAACGTCCTGAGCTGTTTGCATGTGCATCTCCTGCATCAGTCAACGGGCCTCCACGGGCCTGGGGGTTTAAACGCTGGCTTTGACGCTCGCAGCGCGGTAGGCCTTGAGGCTGCCAAGCATGTAGTAGATCAGCCCACCCAAGGCCGAACCGGTAAACCAGCCGTAATCATAGAACCAACTGAACGCCGTGTTGCCTAGCGACAACAGGGTCAGGGCCACGGGCACACCGAAGGCCACGAAACCGGCCAGGTTCCAGGCGGGATACACGTCGTCACGGTAGAGGCCAGCCAGGTCCAGGGTCTGCCGACGAATCAGGAAATAGTCCACCACCATGATTCCGGCAATCGGCCCCAGCAGGCTGGAGTACCCCAGCAGCCAGTTGGAATAGACCGACTCCAGGCTTACCTCAGAGACGATCAGGCCGAGCTTTTTCAGCAACTCATGGGCCATCAGCAACAGCCCGACCACGCCGGTCAGCATGACGGCACTGGTGCGGCCGATCCATTTTGGCGCCAGGTTCTGGAAGTCGTTGGTCGGCGAAACAATGTTTGCAGCCGTGTTGGTCGACAGCGTGGCGATGATGATCAGGGCCATCGCCAAGGCAACCCACAGCGGGTTCTGGATGTGCCCGATCAGGCTGACCGGGTCAGACACCGTTTCCCCTACCAGCGATGCCGATGCGGCCGTCAGTACAACCCCCAGGGCGGCGAAGAGGAACATGGTCAGCGGCAAACCGATGATCTGCCCGACGATCTGGTCCTTCTGGCTTTTCGCGTAGCGGCTGAAGTCAGGGATGTTCAGCGACAAGGTGGCCCAGAAGCCGACCATGGCTGTCAGTCCGGCGAGAAAGTAACCGGTCACGCTCGCGCCTTCCGGGCGTTTCGGCGGTTGCGCCATCAGTTCGCTGATGGAAACGTTCGGCAAGGCCCAGAACAGCAACCCAGCCCCCACCAGCATCAGCAATGGAGCCGAGAGGGTTTCCAGCCATTTGATCGACTCGGCACCGCGCAACACCACCCACAGGTTCAAGGTCCAGAACAGCAGAAAGCCGATCACCTCACCGGTGCCGCCCAAGGCTTTCCATTCGGGCGAGATCGCGCCAAAAAACAGGTGGATAGCCAGGCCGCCGAACATCGTCTGGATGCCAAACCAGCCACACGCCACCAAGGCACGGATCAGGCACGGCACGTTGGAGCCGATGATTCCGAATGAAGAGCGCAACAACACCGGAAAAGGGATGCCGTATTTGGTCCCGGGAAAGGCATTGAGTGTCAGTGGTACCAGCACCACGACGTTTGCCAGCAGGATCGCCAGCAACGCCTCCCCAACCGTCAGACCGAAGTAGGCGGTCAACACACCGCCCAGGGTGTAGGTCGGCACGCAGATCGACATGCCGACCCACAGCGCAGTGATATGCCATTTGTTCCAGGTGCGCTCGTGGACTTTGGTCGGCGCAATATCGTGGTTGTACCGGGGGCTCTCGAGAACGTCACTGCCGGCGTCGAGCTCGAACAAGCCGTCGCGTTCGCTCACTTGCGATTTGATCTGCTGCATGGCCGCTCCACTGTTGTTCTGATTGTCTGCACATCGTGACGATGGCTGGAGTTCTTGCACTTGCATTGAACAATCGCGGCTCCGGCCAACGCACAGCGGCGGCAAACAATAAGCGTGCCGAAACAGGCGACGGCGGCTGCGATTGTGTTGAAAACGGCGTACAACGCCGCTTTCCCCGCACCGACAGCACCGATGGACGCACCCCGACGGCGACTGGGTTCACGGTCACCTGACGCAGGTACGCCCCTGGGGAACCAAAGGGGTGCAGGGAATATTTTTGGGTGATTGCCATAGGCCCGCACCTGTCCCGGTCAAACCGCTGATTTCCCATGAGAAATCTTGACCATTTCGGCTTTCTGTCAAGTGCGTCAATTTGGTGAGCGCCTGCACCAATTTGTTGATTTTGTCTTTTTATCCTTAAAAATCAGTAGTTTGAATTAGGAATAAGCTTATTAGAAATATTCTTGCCCAATCGAAAAAGCACAACTAGATTCAATTTCTGACAGCAGTGGCAGGATTCTGCCAGCAGCGTCCCGTGGCACAAAATGTAGAACCGGAACACCGGTCAAGCCTGTGAGGAGCTTCGCTATGACGTTGTTGATCCGTGGCGCCACCCTGATTACCCATGAAGAGCGATACAGGGCCGACGTGCTCTGCGCCGACGGCCTGATCAAGGCCATTGGCGACAACCTCGAGGTCCCCACTGGCTGCGAAGTACTCGACGGTAGCGGCCAGTACCTGATGCCGGGCGGCATCGACCCGCACACCCACATGCAATTGCCCTTCATGGGCACCGTGGCCAGCGAGGACTTTTTCAGCGGCACCGCTGCAGGCCTCGCCGGGGGGACCACGTCAATCATCGATTTCGTCATTCCCAACCCGCAGCAGTCGCTGCTCGAAGCCTTCCACCAGTGGCGTGGCTGGGCCGAGAAGTCCGCCGCCGACTACGGCTTCCATGTCGCAATCACCTGGTGGAGCGAACAGGTACGGGAGGAAATGGGCGAACTGGTTCAACAGCACGGTGTGAACAGTTTCAAGCACTTCATGGCCTACAAGAACGCGATCATGGCCGCCGACGATACCCTGGTAGCCAGTTTCGAGCGCTGCCTGGAACTGGGCGCGGTGCCTACCGTACATGCCGAGAATGGCGAACTGGTCTACCACCTGCAACGCAAGCTGCTGGCCCAGGGCCTCACCGGCCCCGAGGCGCATCCCTTGTCGCGGCCATCGCAGGTCGAAGGTGAGGCGGCCAGCCGCGCGATCCGTATCGCCGAAACCCTCGGTACGCCGTTGTACCTGGTGCATGTCTCGACCCGCGAGGCACTCGACGAAATCAGCTACGCCCGGGCCAAGGGCCAGCCGGTGTACGGCGAGGTACTGGCCGGGCACCTGCTGCTGGATGACAGTGTGTACCGCCACCCGGACTGGCAGACGGCCGCCGGCTACGTAATGAGCCCGCCGTTCCGCCCAATCGGCCACCAACAGGCGCTGTGGCAAGGCCTGCAATCAGGCAACCTGCACACCACCGCCACCGACCATTGCTGCTTCTGCGCCGAGCAGAAAGCCGCCGGGCGCAACGATTTCAGCAAGATCCCCAATGGCACGGCCGGCATTGAAGACCGCATGGCCGTGCTTTGGGATGAAGGGGTCAACAGCGGCAAGCTGTCGGTGCACGACTTCGTCGCCCTGACCTCGACCAACACCGCGAAGATCTTCAACCTCTTCCCGCGCAAGGGTGCCCTGCGCGTCGGCGCCGATGCCGACCTGGTGCTCTGGGACCCGGAGGGCACGCGGACCATTTCGGCCAAGACCCATCACCAGAACGTCGACTTCAACATTTTCGAAGGCAAGACCGTGCGCGGCATACCCAGCCACACCATCAGCCAAGGCCGCGTGGTCTGGGCCAACGGTGACTTGCGCGCCGAGCGCGGTGCCGGGCGCTACCTCGAACGGCCCGCCTACCCTGCGGTATTCGACCTGTTGAGCAAGCGTGCCGAATTGCATAAGCCGAGCGCCGTGAAACGCTGAAAGCAAGGCCGTGACGCTGCCCCACAGGCCGTAGTGACTCTAACAATCAGAACAGAGGCCACCACCGTGATCGACTCCTTGAATCACCTCCCCCGACCCGGCGTCGATAACGCCACCCTGGCCGAGCGCTTCGGCGACCTGGCGCTGCCGCTCAATGCCCGTCAGGCTACGCTGGAAAGCGCACGCTGCCTGTATTGCTACGATGCGCCGTGCGTCAACGCCTGCCCCAGCGAAATCGACATCCCCGCCTTCATCCGCAACATTCATCAGGACAACCTCCAGGGCGCGGCCGAGAAAATTCTCTCGGCCAACATTCTCGGTGGCAGCTGCGCGCGGGTCTGCCCGACTGAGGTGCTGTGCGAGCAAGCCTGTGTGCGCAACCATCATCAGGAATGCGCGCCTGTGTTGATCGGCTCGCTGCAGCGCTACGCCCTGGACCACGCTGACTTCGACGCCCACCCTTTCCAGCGCGCGCCCGTTACCGGCAAGCGCGTCGCGGTGGTCGGTGCCGGCCCAGCCGGGTTGGCCTGTGCTCATCGGCTGGCCTGGCATGGCCACGACGTAGTGATCTTCGAGGCACGGCCCAAGGCCGGAGGGCTGAACGAGTACGGGATCGCCAAGTACAAGCTGGTCGACGACTTCGCCCAGCGCGAACTGGCGTTCGTGCTGCAGATTGGCGGCATTGAAATACGCCATGGTCAGGTACTGGGCGACAACCTGAGCCTGTCGGATCTGCGCCAACAGTTCGATGCGGTGTTCCTTGGCCTTGGCCTGAACGCCAGCCGTCAACTCGGCCTGGCCAACGAAAACGCGCCGGGGTTGCTCGCCGCCACCGACTACATCCGCGAACTGCGCCAGGCCGACGACCTGAGCCAACTGCCACTGGCCGAGCGCTGCATCGTGCTCGGTGCCGGCAATACCGCCATCGACATGGCCGTGCAGATGGCCCGCCTGGGTGCTCGTGAGGTCAACCTGGTGTACCGCCGTGGCTACCCGGACATGGGCGCAACGACACATGAACAGGACATCGCCAAGGCCAACCAGGTGCGTCTGCTGACCTGGGCACAACCCGACGAAGTCCTGCTGGATGAACAGGGTCGGGTGCGCGGCATGCGCTTTGCTCGTACCCACCTGGACGAAGGTCGCCTGCAGCCTACCGGGGAAACCTTCGAACTGGCCGCCGATGCCATCTTCAAGGCCATCGGCCAGACCTTCGATGAACACGCCCTGAACGACGCCAGCGGGCAACTCCTGGCCCGCGACGGCGACCGCATTCGCGTCGATGAACAGATGCGCACCAGTCTTCCCGGCGTGTATGCCGGTGGCGACTGTACCCAACTCGGGCAGGACCTCACCGTCCAGGCCGTGCAGCACGGAAAGCTGGCAGCCCAGGCCATTCATGCCCAACTGATGAACCACGTGGAGGCCGCATAAATGGCAGACCTGTCGATCGAATTCGCGGGCATCAAAGCGCCTAACCCTTTCTGGCTGGCCTCCGCCCCGCCCACCGACAAGGCCTACAACGTGGTCCGGGCGTTTGAGGCCGGCTGGGGTGGCGTGGTCTGGAAGACCCTTGGCGAAGACCCGGCTGCGGTCAACGTGTCGTCACGTTACTCGGCGCACTATGGCGCCAACCGCGAGGTTATCGGGATCAACAACATCGAGTTGATTACCGACCGCTCACTGGACATCAACTTGCGCGAAATCACCCAGGTCAAAAAGGACTGGCCCGACCGCGCCCTGATCGTGTCGTTGATGGTGCCCTGTGTCGAGGCATCCTGGAAAGCCATCCTGCCGCTGGTGGAAGCCACCGGCGCTGACGGTATCGAGCTGAACTTCGGTTGTCCCCACGGCATGCCTGAGCGTGGCATGGGGGCGGCAGTCGGCCAGGTGCCGGAGTACGTCGAGCAGGTTACCCGCTGGTGCAAGATTTACAGCAAGCTGCCAGTAATCGTCAAACTCACGCCGAACATCACCGATATCCGCCAGTCGGCACGTGCGGCCTACCGTGGCGGCGCTGACGCGGTGTCATTGATCAACACCATCAACTCCATCACCAGTGTCGACCTGGAGCGCATGGTCGCCCTGCCCATTGTCGGGAATCAGAGTACCCATGGCGGTTACTGCGGTTCGGCGGTGAAACCGATTGCCCTGAACATGGTTGCCGAAATCGCCCGAGACCCGGCCACCCAGGGCCTGCCGATCAGCGGCATCGGTGGTATCGGCAGTTGGCGCGATGCGGCCGAGTTCATCGCGCTGGGCTGTGGTTCGGTACAGGTCTGCACCGCCGCCATGCTGCATGGCTTTCGAATCGTCGAAGCCATGAAGGACGGCCTTTCACGCTGGATGGACAGCCAGGGTTATCACACGTTGCGGGATTTCAGCGGGCGGGCCGTCGGCCACACCACCGACTGGAAGTACCTGGACATCAACTACCAGGTCATCGCCAGGATCGACCAACAGGCCTGCATCGGCTGCGGGCGCTGCCATATCGCTTGCGAAGACACCTCGCACCAGGCCATCGCCAGCCTGAAACAGCCCGATGGTAGCCACCGCTACGAGGTGATCGACGCCGAATGCGTAGGCTGCAACCTCTGCCAGATCACCTGCCCGGTGCAGGACTGTATCGAGATGGTCGCGCAGGATAACGGCAAACCCTTCCTCGATTGGCAGCATGACCCGCGCAACCCCTATCACGTAGCACCTTGAAGGGCATCTCAGCGACCAGGGGCCAGCCGCAGCCGCGGCTGGCCGTCACTCATGTTAACCGGCGCAGCACCAGCGGCCCCGTTAAAATAAAACTGCGGCCCGTAATGGCAGCTGGATTATCCTGCTGCGTAACAGGGACCGTAAGCCGATTCAGGAGTGATCATGTTGTACCGTCTGGGCGCCGATGGTTTGGTGCTGTTCCATCTGCTGTTTATTCTTTTTGTGCTCTTTGGCGGACTGCTGGTGCTCAAGTGGCGCCCGCTGATCTGGTGCCACGTGCCGGCCATTGCCTGGGGCGCAGCGGTCGAAGGCTTTCATTTGACCTGCCCGCTGACCGCCTGGGAAAACGCCTTGCGCCAGGCCGCCGGCAGCTCGGGCTACAGCGGCGGGTTTATTGAGCACTATGTCTGGCCGTTGATCTACCCCGCCGGGCTGACCGCCTCGATCCAGATCGTACTGTGTGCCGTGGTGCTGCTGGTCAACGGCCTGGTCTACTGGTGGGTATTGACCCACTGGCGTACTACCCGGCGAGTACGCAACAGCTACTGAGCCACTCTACTGCGAAACAACCTTGGCCGGCGCGCTGTAGCGGTAGGTGGTCACCACGCACACCAACAGTGCAGCCCCGGCCAGCAGACCACCGACGACGCCGATGTGAGCCACACCCACGTGGCTGATCACCACGCTACCGAGCAAGGCTCCACCACCGATACCGATGTTGTAGATCGCCGAATGCAGCGACATCGCCACGTCGGTGGCATCCGGCGCCAGGTTCAGCACTTTGGCCTGCATCACCAGCCCGAAACACATGATGGCCACGCCCCACAGTACGCACAGCGCACCCAGCGCCAATACCCCACCGGAGAGGGGCAACAACAGCGCCAGGCACAGCGCCAGGGCAGCGATTGAGGCCATCAGCAAACCGCGAGGGAAGCGGTTGTTGTAGCGGCTGAACAGCAACGAACCGAACAACCCTGCACCACCGAACAGCAATAACAGCAAGGTGGTCACCTCACCGCTCATGGCCGCCACGACGTCGACAAACGGCTCGATGTAACTGTAAGCGGTAAACTGGGCGGTAATCACCATTGCGGTCAGCACATAGAGCGACACCAGCGCCGGCCGCTTGAACAGCACCGGCAGGCTTCGCAGCGAGCCGGAATTCTGGCTGGGCAGTAACGGCAAGGACTTGGCCAGGCACAGCATGGTTAACCCGGACACCCCGGCAATCGCCATGAAGGTCATCCGCCAACCCAGCGCCTCGCCCACCACCCGCCCGAGCGGAATGCCCAACACCATCGCCAGTGTTGTGCCGGTCGCCAGCAGGCCGAGTGCCTGCACCTGCTTGCCCGGCGGCGCCACGCGCACGGCCAGCGAGGCGGTGATCGACCAGAACACAGCGTGCGCCAACGCAATACCGATGCGGCTGAGCAGCAACATGCCAAAGCTCCAGGCCATGCTGGACAGCACATGGCTGGCAATGAACAGGACAAACAGCAGAACCAGCAGCTTGCGCCGCTCGATATTGCGCGTAAGCAGCATCATCGGCAGCGAGGTCAAAGATACGACCCAGGCATAGACCGTCAGCATCAGGCCGACCTGAGCGGTCGACAGTTCAAAGCTCGCGCCGATGGCGCTTAGCAGGCCTACCGGAACGAACTCGGTGGTGTTGAAAATAAAAGCCGCCAGGGCCAGCGCAATCACGCTCAACCAACTACCGGCACGCGTATCCATGGGTGTATTTGTCAAAAGATGGGCAACGCTCTGGGAGCACACCGCCTACAGGGGCCGCTGCCGGGCTGGTCTAGAACCAACCCGGTACCTGTACGGGCACTCGAAACTCAAATTCATACGCAAAAGACCTGCGCAGGCTATCGCCACCCACGGCCGGAGGCCTGGGTGAAGCGAGCAGTCAACAGATCATTATGAGTATGGAGGGTGCGGCCTGATGCCCGGGATTCTACGCCGCCCCCCTGCGCTGAACAACACGGCCGTCGGCAGCGCCATGGCACGCGGGCCCAGGCCTCGGCGAACACAGGTGATAACTGCGGGCCGACAACGCAACTTACCGCCCTCTCAATGGTCGAACACTCGCTAGAATCCACCGCCCTTACTGCCGATCAGCCTTGGTTCCAGACCCCTCATGCCAGCCGCTTCCTTGCGTACACTGGGCCGTTCGATGGCCCTGAGCATTACCCTGTGCAGCCCCCTGCTCGCCTCTGGCGCCACCACACAATGCCCCACCGGCCAGTACCAGGTGTGCATGGGCAGCTGCTTCTGCGCGCCGGTCAGCCAAACAGAGATCGGTACCGTCTTTGCGCAAGTCGGCCAAATAGCGGCTACCGGCCTTGCCGGCTGGATCAAGCAGTCGCGCAATTCAGCCGCTGCGGATGATGTTCAGCCGATTCCGCTGAACATCCGTGTGCAACTTGAACCCTACTACGACTTCCAGGTCCTCGACAGCGCCCGCTACAAGGTCGGCGATACCCAGGAGCTGAACGCCGCCAATGCCATGCTGCAAAACCCCGACGTGAATGCCGTGACCTTGATGGACATCATCGTCTTTCGCCATGAGCAGGACGCCCTGAACAACGTCGCCCTCTGGGCCCATGAGCTCAAGCATGTGCAGCAGTACCAGCAATGGGGCGTCGATGACTTTGCCGCGCGCTACACCCGTGATTACGACGCGGTGGAAGCGCCGGCCTACAAGATCCAGGCCGATGTCGCCAAGGCACTCGGCAAACACGGCTCCTAGCCAGCACGGGGCGCGAGCCGAACGGATCACCGTCACTACGGCGCGGAACTATACTTAAAGCCTCACTCCCGATGTAACGGCCGGAGGTCACCGACCTGGTCGGTGCCTGCGTTGATAGTGGTCTTCTGAAAGGAGTACACACCATGGACGAGGCCAAACTGAATGACTTCATGGGCAAGCTGGTGACCGACATGGGCGCCGCTGCAATGCTTGCCAACGTAATTCTTGGCGAAGAGCTGGGCCTGTATCGGGCCATGGCCGACAGCCAACCCACCACCCCTGAAGCGCTGGCCAGCAAAACCGGTTGCAATGCCCGGTTGCTGCGCGAATGGTTGAGTGCTCAAGCGGCGTCAGGCTACATGGAATATGCCGAGGGCCAGTTCCGCCTGCCTGAAGAGCAGGCCATGGCCCTGGCAATAGAGGACTCGCCGGTGTACGTCGCCGGTGGCGCCGTGGTGATTTCAGCGTTGTTCCACGACAAGGACAAGCTGGTAAAGGCCATGCGTGGCAACGGTGCCCTGCCATGGGGCGAGCACCACGCCTGCATGTTCAGCGGCACCGAGCGTTTCTTCAGGCCCGGCTACCGTGCGCACTTGGTCGCGGAGTGGCTGCCCGCGCTGGACGGCGTCGTCGAAAAATTGCGTGCAGGCGCCAAGGTGGCCGATGTCGGCTGCGGGCATGGCGCCTCGACCGTGATCATGGCCCAGGCCTTCCCGGCGTCGCGGTTTACCGGCTTCGACTACCACGCACCGTCCATTGCCACGGCAACACAGCGCGCGGTGGAAGGCGGTGTAGAGGATCGCGTGCAGTTCATCCAGGCCAGCGCCAAGGACTATCCCGGTGCGGACTACGACCTGATCTGCTACTTCGACTGCCTGCATGACATGGGCGACCCCGTGGGGGCTGCCCGGCATGCCCGGGCAACACTGAAACCGGACGGCACCGTGTTGCTGGTAGAGCCCTACGCCAACGACACCCTGGAAGAGAACAGCAACCCGGTGGGCCGGCTGTTCTACGCCGCCTCGACCTTTATCTGCACGCCCAACTCCTTGTCCCAGGAGGTCGGCCTGGGCCTGGGTGCGCAGGCCGGTGAGGCACGCTTGCGCAACGTGTTCAACGAGGCGGGATTCAGCCGGTTCCGCCGCGCAACGGAAACCCCCTTCAACCTGATCCTGGAAGCTCGCGTGTAAGGGCTGCGAACGCAGAATGGTAGCAGTCGGCATTGCTGGCGATGGGTGTATCGCCGGCAATGCTGCCGCTTAGACGGGAGACAGTCCAGATGACATGCTCGATTTTTCGGATAGAGATGTCGTAGCACTAGGAATGGTCCTACATTGGTTTTCATAGGCATTTGTTAGCGTCACAACCTTCATCGCTGTGCGCACTCAGGGCTGCGGGTTGGCCATGAGGGCCGCTAACGTACAAGGACGACAAACAGATGCTGGTTAACACCTACACCGTCAAAGCCGGCGACACGCTAGTGCTCATCGCCCAGCAGAATGGGTCTAGCGTGCCAGAGGTACTGGCGCTCAACCCGATCATCAAGGATCCCGATGTGATCAAGGTGGGCTGGCAACTGAACCTGCCTGCTACGCCTTCGCGTCCGCGGTTGCCCCCGCGCATGCACGCGGACAGCCAGACCTGCCTTTCCATTGAAGGCAGTATCGAATGCAAGGAAGAGCTGGTTGATGTGGTCCATGTAACGGGCTCGCCACACCTGTGTGTGTTGACCGCCCCGCAGGCCAAGGCCCTGAAACAGGAAGTCGCCTTCGTTCGCGAACTGATGGACGAACTGCACGAAACGCTGGCAGCCGCCCAGCCCGTCAGCCACTGCGCCCGCATCGAAGTGCCTTATACCGCGTGCAGTTGCACCCGCTGCGTCAAGGAGGACTGGACGCTCAAGGCCGAAGCCGCAGGCGTGCTCACCCGTGAGGCGCCGGTCGAACCTGCTGAGCCGAGCACACCAACGCCGACGACCGAGGAAGATCTGTCCGGGCAACTCCGTACCCTGCAGGAAGCCCGCGACTGGTACCAACGCTATGAGCCCAACCTGTTCTCGGGCAGCCGCAGCGAAAGCAACTGGGAACAACTGCAGCAACGGAAA
>JAEAMF010000370.1_pt1 | contig 61181 bp, 61 predicted proteins | sample 8958721 | NCBI WGS metagenome assembly JAEAMF01 (sample SAMN16933255, study PRJNA681124) | bioreactor sludge metagenome | isolation source: anaerobic bioreactor treating anionic surfactant - SDBS | place: India: Bengaluru | collected 2019-02-28
GACATCGTCATCATCGCCGCCTGCGGCGAGCGCGCCGGCGAGGTCGTCGAGACGCTGCGCGAGTTCCCGCGCCTTCCCGACCCGCGCACCGGCCGCACGCTGATGGAGCGCACCATCATCATCTGCAACACCAGCTCCATGCCTGTCGCCGCCCGCGAGGCGTCGGTCTACACCGCCATCACCCTGGCCGAGTACTACCGGCAGATGGGGCTGCACGTGCTGCTGCTGGCCGACTCGACCTCGCGCTGGGCCCAGGCGCTGCGCGAGATGTCGGGGCGGCTGGAGGAGATCCCCGGCGAGGAGGCCTTCCCCGCCTACCTGGAGTCGGTCATCGCCGCCTTCTACGAGCGCGCCGGCCTGGTGCGCCTGCGCGGCGGCGGCACGGGATCGGTCACCATCGGCGGCACGGTCAGCCCGGCCGGCGGCAACTTCGACGAGCCGGTGACGCAGTCGACGCTCAAGGTGGTCGGCGCCTTCCACGGCCTCTCGCGCGAGCGCTCCGACGCCCGCAAGTACCCGGCCATCCACCCGCTGGAGAGCTGGAGCAAGTACCGCGGCGCCATCGACCCGGCGGCCGTGGCCTACGCCCGCGCCATCCTGTTCCAGGGCCACGAGGTGGGCCAGATGATGAAGGTCGTCGGCGAGGAGGGCACCTCGCTGGAGGACTACGTGACCTTTCTCAAGTCCGAGTTCATCGACTCGGTCTACCTGCAGCAGGACACCCTCGACCCGGTCGACGGCGCCATGCCCCCCGAGCGCCAGCGCCACCTGTTCGTCCTAATGTTCGCGGTGCTGGCGGCGCGCCTCGAGCTGGGCGGCAAGGAGGCGGCCCGCGCCTTCTTCAACCAGCTGCGCCAGAAGTTCCTGGACATCAACGTCGCCGCCTGGCAGGGCGACGAGTTCCGCCGCCTGGAGGCCGACATCGCCGCCTTCACGGCGGCGCAGCGCGCCGGCGCCGACGAGAAGGGGCAGCGCCTGCTGGAGGCGCTGCGGGCGGGCGCGCCGGGGAGGGGCGAATGAAGAAGGTCTACAGCCGCATCGAGGCCATCGCCGGCAACGTCATCACCGTCCGCGCCGAGAACGTGCGCTACGGCGAGCTGGCCGTCGTCCGTTCCGCCCAGCGCACATCGCTGGCCGAGGTCATCCGCCTGGCCGAGGAGCGGGTGTCGCTGCAGGTGTTCGCCGGCTGCCGCGGCGTCTCCACCGGCGACCAGGTGCGCTTCCTCGGCCACCCCATGCAGGTCTCCTTCTCCGACGACCTGCTGGGGCGCATCTTCGACGGCAGCGGCCGGCCGCGCGACAAGGGGCCGGAGCTGGGCGAGCACATGATCGACATCGGCGGCCCGGCCGTCAACCCGGCGCAGCGCATCATCCCGCGCAACATGATCCGCACCAACATCCCCATGATCGACCTGTTCAACTCGCTGGTCGAGTCGCAGAAGCTCCCCGTCTTCTCGGTCTCGGGCGAGCCCTACAACCCGCTGCTGGCGCGCATCGCCCTGCAGGCCGAGGTCGATCTCATCATCCTGGGCGGCATGGGGCTGAAGTACGACGACTACCTCTTCTTCCGCGACGCCCTGGAGCAGGGCGGCGCCCTGAGCCGCACGGTCTTCTTCGTGCACACCGCCTCCGACCCCACCGTGGAGTGCCTGCTGGTGCCCGACATCGCGCTGGCCGTGGCCGAGGGCTTCGCCCTGCGCGGCAAGAAGGTGCTGGTGCTGCTCAGCGACATGACCAACTTCGCCGACGCCCTGAAGGAGATCGCCATCACCATGGAGCAGGTGCCCTCCAACCGCGGCTACCCCGGCGACCTCTACAGCCAGCTGGCGGCGCGCTACGAGAAGGCGGTCGACTTCCAGGGGGCGGGGTCGATCACCATCCTGGGCGTCACCACCATGCCGGGCGACGACGTCACCCACCCCGTCCCCGACAACACCGGCTACATCACCGAGGGGCAGTTCTACATGCGCAACGGCCGCATCGAGCCCTTCGGCTCGCTGTCGCGGCTCAAGCAGCTGGTCAACAAGAAGACCCGCCCCGACCACCGCGCCCTGATGGACGGCATGATCACCCTGTACGCCGCCTACAAGGAGTCGCTGGAGAAGAAGGCCATGGGCTTCCAGATGAACGAGTGGGACCGCAAGCTGCTGAAGTACGGGGCGCGCTTCGAGCAGGAGATGATGGACCTCTCGGTGAACGTGCCCCTGGAGCGGGCGCTGGACAACGGCTGGCGCCTCCTCGCCGACTGCTTCTCCCCCGAGGAGACGCGGCTGCGCAGCGAGCTGATCCGCCAGTACTGGCCGGCGCGCGAGGAGGGCCAGCCCGCGTCGTCCCGCTCCGGCGGGATGGACTGAGCCCATGGCCGTGAAGCTGACCAAGAGCGAGCTGAAGCGCCAGAAGGACGCCCTGAAGCGCTTCCGCCGCTACCTGCCCACCCTGCAGCTCAAGAAGCAGCAGCTGCAGATGGTGATCCGCCAGGTCGAGGCGCGGCTGGCCGAGCAGGAGCGGCTGCGCCGGCAGCGGCTGGATGGCGCCGCCCCCTGGCTGGGGCTCTTCGCCGAGGAGTTCCCCTTCGCCGACTGGCTCAAGGTCAGCCGCCTGGAGACCGACACGGCCAACATCGCCGGGGTGGAGATCCCGGTGCTGCGCGCGCTGGAGTTCGCCACGGCCGGCCACGACCTGTTCCTCACCCCGCCATGGGTCGACGAGGCGTTGCTGCTGCTCGCCGACCTGGCGCGCCTCGACGTCGAGGTCGGCCTGCTGCGCCGCCAGGTCGAGCGGCTGGATGCCGAGCTGCGCGTGACCAGCCAGCGGGTCAACCTCTTCGAGAAGGTCAAGATCCCCGAGGCGATCGAGGGCATCCGCCGCATCAATATCTACCTGGGCGACCAGCAGACGGCGGCGGTGGTGCGCGGCAAGATCGCCAAGAGCAACCTCCTGCGCCGCATGGGGGAGACATGATCGTCCCGATGCGCAAGGCCACCGTGGTCATCCGCCGCGCCGATCGGGCGGAGGCCCTGCGCCGTTTGCGCCGCCTGGGCTTGCTGCACCTGGCCGCCGTGCCCGCCCAGGTCCCCTCGGCCCAGGAGTGGCGCGAGAAGCGCGACCTGCTGGAAAAGGCGCTGGCAACGGTGGCCCCGCCGGGCCGCCGCCCACTGCCGCCCGACGCGGCGGGCGGCGACGTCGCCGCCGCCCTGGAGACGGCCCGCGTCATCCTCGAGCGCCGGGAGGCCGCCCGCGTCCTGGAAGAGGAAGCCGCCGAGCTCGCGCGCGAGCAGGAGCGCCTGCGCGAGTGGCAGGGAGTGTCGCTCGCCGACCTGCGGCCGCTGCAGGCGCGGGGCTTCGCGGTCCGCTTCTACGAGGTGCCGGCCCGGAAGCTCCGCACCCTCGATGCCGCCGCCGCGTTCGTGGTGCGCCGGCGCCGCGGGCAGTGCTGGGTGGCCATCGTGGCCAGGCCCGGCTCCTTCCCGGAAGTGGAATTCAAGGCGCTGACTCCACCCCATCGCGACGCCGTTGAGCTGGAGGCGCTGCGCGGGGAGAACCGCGCCGACCGGGACAAGTTCCGCGCCGAGCTGCGGGGCCTGGCCGCCGAGGCCGGCCGCCTGTCCAGCGCCGCCCGGGCGGCGGACCGCGAGATCGAACTGGCCGAGGCGGCGGCGGCCCTGGGCCACGCCGCTGAGCTCTCCTTCCTGACCGGTTTCCTGCCCGGCGAGCAGGCCGCGGCGCTGCGCGAGGCGTGCCGCCACAATGGCTGGGCGCTGCTGCTGCAGGACCCCGCCGCCGGCGACGAGGTGCCGACGATCGTGCGCAACCGCCGCTGGATCGACGTCATCCAGCCCGTCTTCCAGCTGCTGGGCACCGTGCCCGGCTACCGCGAGTTCGACATCAGCCTCGTCTTCCTGCTCTTCTTCGTCTTCTTCTTCGCCGCCATCGTCGGCGACGGCGGCTACGGCCTGGTCTTTCTTGCCGCTTCCCTGTTCTTTTCCCGGCGCGCCCGCCGGCGCGGCCAGGAGCCGCCGGCCATCCTGCCGCTGCTGGCCCTGCTGAGCTCCTTCACCGTCCTCTGGGGGGCGCTGACCGGGACCTGGTTCGGCTCGGCGCGGCTGGCCTCCCTGCCCTGGCTCTCGTGGATGATCGTGCCGGCGCTCTCCTCGCTCAACCCCCTGAGCGGCCAGACGTTCAAGATCGCCTTCTTCACCGTCGGCGCCGTTCACATCGGCATCGCCCACGTCTGGGGCTTCCTGCGCCAGGCCCGCGAGAAGCCCTTCATCCGCTCGCTGGCCCAGCTGGGCTCGCTGTCGCTGGTCCTCGGCCTCTACTTCCTGGTGCTGAACCTGGTGGTCAGCAGCGAGCGCTTTCCCGTCCCTTCCTTCGCCAGGTGGATGATCGGCGCCGGCTTCGCCGCCGTCATCGTCTTCGCCCGCCAGGAGGGGCGTTTCCTGCGCGGGTTGGCCGCAGGCCTGGCCAACCTGCTGACCACCACCCTGAGCAGCATCAGCGCCTTCGCCGACATCATCTCCTACATCCGCCTCTTCGCCGTGGGCCTGGCCGGCGTGGAGATCGCCCGCAGCTTCAACGGCATCGCCGCCGGACTCGGCTCCAGCCTGCCCGGCCTGCTGGCCGGCGGCGCCGTGCTGCTCTTCGGGCACGCGCTGAACATGGCCATGGGCGCCCTGTCGGTCGTCGTCCACGGCGTGCGCCTGAACATGCTGGAATTCTCCGGCCACCTGGGCATGGAGTGGTCGGGGAGGCCATACAAGCCCTTCAAGGAGTGAAAGATGAACCTCAGCCAGATCGGAATCGGCGCCGTGTGCGCCCTGTCGGCGGTGGGCTCGGGCATCGGCGCCGGCGTGGCCGGCATGGCGGCCATCGGCGCCTGGAAGAAGTGCTTCGCCCAGAACCGGCCCGCCCCGTTCATGATGATCGCCTTCGTCGGCGCGCCGCTGACGCAGACCGTCTACGGATTCATCCTGATGAACGCCCTGAAGGCCGCGCGCGCGCGGCTCGACCCCGGCTTCCTGCTGGGCGTCGGCGTCTTCGCCGGCCTGGCCATGGGCGTGTCGGCCCTGTACCAGGGCATGGCGGGCGCCTCGGCCTCCGACGCCTTCGCCGACACCGGCAAGGGCTTCGGCAACTACATCATGGTCATCGGCCTGATCGAGACCGTGGCGCTGTTCATCATGGTGTTCATGCTGGGCATCATCGGCTAGAGATCAGAACTGCCTGGATCGAACAATCGTGACGCGTAACGCGTGACGCGTGACGAGTAACCGCAACGGACTGATTTCTCCGGCTGTGCGCACGGCTGGTTGCCCAGATCGAACAAGTGAGTCCCGGCGTGCAACGAGCCCGTTGGTTTCTTCCGCGATTCACCCAGCAGCAAGCGCGAGCACAGATGCTGCGCTCATCTCGATGTCGTATTAATCTTCACGCGTTACGCGTCACGATAGCCCGCTCTACTTTATTCCCAGCCTCCTGGCCTCCTCCGACAGCTGCTTTTTCAGCAGCTCGAAATTGGCGTACTGGGTGATGATGTTGAAGTCGGCGATCAGCTGGAACAACTCCCGGTCATCCTGATAGGCCATCTGCCCGGCCTGGTACTCCTTAAACAGGTCGGCGGACACGGCGGCGATGCGCTGGCTCAGCGTCATGTCGGCCTTCGCCCTCTCGGCGGGAGAGAGCGCCTCACGCTCCCTGCCCAGGCCGACCATCAGCTCGATCGTCCACTGCTTCAGGTCGGACAGCATGGCCTTGGCGTCGGCGGCCGGCGGCTTGTCGTTCAGCATGGCCACCACCTGCTTGAGTGTCTCGACATAGGACGAACCGATCTTGTTGCCAAGGCTGGCGGCCGGGTCGGCCGAGGCGGTCGGGAGGGCGGGAGCCGCCGCGGCAGCTGGAGCCGTGCCCTTCGGCGCCGCCTCCTTGTTCCCGCAGGCATTGCCGCTTGCGACCAGGACGGTTATCAGAACGATCCATGGCAGTGTCTTGCGCATTGTCCCTCCTCTTTGCGAACGGTTATACAACGGCGGAGAGATCATTTCAATGCGGTTTGTAAAGGAGATCGATCTCCTGGCGCTCGTGATCGCGATCGAGTCCGCAGCGTCAGCAGGATGGAGCCAATGATCGCGGTCACATGTCGCACATCATGACCGGTCCTTCTAGTGCAACTTCGCGTCACGCGTTACGCGTCACGCGTCACGTAGTTCCTCCCTGTAATTGACATTGTGCCTGCCTTTGATTACCATTTCCAGGTCAAAGGAGACCCCATGATCGTCGAACTCGAGAAAGCCACCATCAAGTGCCTGCTGGAAAGGACGTTCGAGAAATACGGCAGCCTGCCGTCGATCGCCTTCGCCGGCGAGCCGCCCTGCGTCTACCTGCAGCTGAAGCAGCAGGTGCAGGAGACGGCCGGCGCCCTGGCCGCGCGCGGCATCCAGAAGGGCGACCGGGTGGCGATCATGGGCGAGAACTGCCCCAACTGGGTCGTCGCCTACCTGGCCATCACCTCCATGGGCGCCGTGGCCGTGCCCATCCTCACCGGCTTCCCCGACACCGACACCCGCCACATCCTGCGCAGCGCCGAGGTCAAGGGCATCTTCATCGAGCCCAAGCAGCGCCAGAAGCTCGAGGGCCTGGACGACGCGGCGCTGGGCTTCGTCTGCGACCTCGAGGACTTCACCTACGAGGACCGCCTGAAGCACCGCCCGGGGCTGATCGAGAAGACGCTGGCCCTGTTCAAGCGCGGCCGCCAGCGCGGCATCCCCGAGGAGACGCAGCTGCGCTTCCCCGAGGTGGAGCCCGAGGACCTGGCGGTGATCATCTACACCTCCGGCACCACCGGCCACTCCAAGGGGGTCATGCTCAGCCACCGCAACATCGTCGTCGACGTGGTCAGCTCCATCGAGCGCTTCCCCATCGTCTCCGATGACCGCTTCCTCTCCACCATCCCGCTGGCGCACACCTTCGAGGCCACCGGCGGCTGCCTCTGCCCCATCGCCATCGGCGCCAGCATCCACTACATGCGCGGCCTGCCCACGCCGCAGAAGCTGCTGGCGGCCATGGAGGCGGTGCGGCCGACGGCGGTGCTGACCGTGCCGCTGGTCATCGACAAGATCTTCCGCAAGAAGATCCTGCCGCAGATCCAGGGCAAGCTGGTCGTCAACAGGCTCTACCGCCTGCCCTTCTTCCGCCGCAAGCTGCACAAGGTCGCCGGCCGCAAGCTGATCAAGTCCTTCGGCGACAAGCTGCGCTTCTTCATGTTCGGCGGCGCCTCGCTGAACGAGGACGTCGAGGTCTTCCTGCGCGACGCCGGCATCAGCTACTCCACCGGCTACGGCATGACCGAGACGGCGCCGATCATGACCATCAACCCCTTCGGCCAGGTCAAGGTGGGCTCCTGCGGCAAGCCCATCCCGGGCATCGAGATGCGCATCCACGAGCCCGACGCCCAGACCGGCGTGGGCGAGATCACGGTGCGCGGCCCCATCGTCATGTCGGGCTACTACAAGAACCCCGACGCCAGCCGCGAGATCTTCCTGAACGGCGGCTGGCTGCGCACCGGCGACCTGGGCTATTTCGACGCCGAGGGTTACCTCTTCATCAAGGGGCGCTCCAAGAACGTCATCATCGGCCCCTCGGGCGAGAACATCTACCCCGAGGCGGTCGAGCAGCTGGTGCTGCAGGAGCCCTACTTCCAGGAGGCCGTGGTCTACGCCGAGGCGCACAAGCTGCTGGTCAAGGCCTACCTGGATTACGACGTGCTGGACCGCGAGTTCGCGCGCAGCCAGCTCAACGACGCCGAGGCGCGCCAGCTGACCGAGAACATCCTGGAGCAGGCGCGGCAGCGCATCAACGCCCAGCTGCCTGCCTTCTCGCAGATCAGCCGCATCCTGGAGCACCCCGAGCCGTTCGAGAAGACGCCGACCAACAAGGTCAAGCGCTATCTCTACATCACGCCGGGGAAATGAGGGAGAGGCGGTGTCGCTGGCCAAGACCTTTTACCTGCTGAAGGACGCCGAAACACGGACCGGAGAGCTGTACGCCCTCATCGCCCTGAACGTCTCCATCACCCAGCCCGCGCTGGCCGAGCTGTTCAGCGACCTCGCCGCCGAGGAGGAGCAGCACGCGCGCCAGGTGGACTTGATGCGCGGCTACTTCCAGGAGAGCCCCGATTCCTTCCTGGAGAATCCCGAGGCCGAGCGGGTGATCGCCGGCTTCGTGGAGAACCTGGAGACGCTCCGCGGCTACGTCAACCGCAGCCAGGCCGCGCTGAAGCCCGCCGACCTGGTCGGCCTGGCCCTCGACGTCGAGCGCCATTTGGCCGAGCGGCACGGCGCCTTCATCTTCAACGTCAGCGACCCCCAGCTCAAGCGGCTGTTCGAGAGCCTGAACCTCGGCAACGCCGCCCACATCCGCAAGCTGGAGTCCTTCCCCCTCTCCTGAGCCGCCGCCGGGTCAGGCTCCGGCCGGCCGCAGCCATCCCCGCAGGATCCGGAACAGGAACACCGCCCCCCAGGCGGCGAACAGGAGGTAGAAGCCGAGCGCAGGGAGGAAGAAGCGGTCGATGGGCTTGATGAACACCGCCGCCGACAGGGCGAAATAGGCGACATGGGAGAGGAGCAGCAGGCCGGTCAGGCGGTCGCGCCCGCTTTGGGCGAGAAAGGAGACGGCCCCCAGCAGGAAGAAAGCGAAGACGACGGCCCAGCGCGGCTTCAGCCGCGCCAGCTGGAAATGAACCAGGCGCCTGACGAACGGCGAGCGGCTGACGGGGCGGTTGGGAAAGACGTCGGTATGGAAGTCCTTCAGCACCAGGCAGCAGGGAACGGGCGGCGATTGCGCATCATCGAACTGGACGGAACTTCCCGGCGCGGCCATGATCAGGAAGAAGTCGCGGATGGCGGCGCGAATATAGGGCCAGGGTTGGCTCAGGATCAGCCGGATGTTCCGGTCCTTTTTCACCTCGTCCTGCCGGGCCCGGGAGCTGAGCCGTTCCGGCCATCGCCCGCGCCTGCGCGGAGACGCCTTGGCTCCCGCAGCCCGGGCGGATTTTCCCTCAGGCCGGGCCGAAGGCTTTGCCGTTGCCTTGTCCGCCTTCTCAGCGGCCGTACTTTCCTGGAGACGGGTGGCCTTCTCGGGCGTGGATGGCGACGTTGCCTTTTTCCGCGGGGCAACCGCGGGTTTCGTCGCTTTCAAGCCGATGTAGGCGATGCGCAGCTTCAGGTTCGTCCCCTCGCCCTTGCTGATGCCGAAATAGCCGGCGCTACGAAGGTTGAATGCCATCCAGGGAAGGACCACGACCGCATAGCCCAGCAGCAGGGCGATGCCGCGGGCCAGCGCCGGCCGCGGGCGGCGCAGCCGCAGCACGAGCCAGAGCAGCAGCGTCAGGACGAGATACTTGGCCACCGGCCGCGTCAGCGTCAGCAGGCCGCACAGCAGCCCCAGCTCCGCCGCCCGCCAGGCGCCGGGTGATGCCGGCGCGCGCGTGACGCGCATGAACAGCCAGGCCAGGATGAAGACGAACAGGGTTTCGGTATGGGGTACATGTTCGTAATAGAGAACGACGGGGTGCAGGGTGAAGAGCAGAACGCCGACAAGAGCCGGGGCCGCGCCAAACAGGCGCCGGCCGCCCAGCCAGAGGAACAGAGTGGAGCCGATGCCCAGCAGGTGCTGGGCCAGGATGATCAGCCAGCCGGTGAGCGGCGCCTGGGGAAGCAGCCGCAGGAAAAGCGACAAGAACATGGGGTACACCGGGGTGTTGTACATACGGTGCTGGGTGAAGTCGCCGTGGAAGGCAATGTTCTCGGCCGAGGCCAGGAAGGAGAGTGAATCGGGCCAGAGGATGCCCCCGTTGTACAGCAGCAGAGGCAGCCGCGCCAGCACGGCGACGGCCAGGATCCAGAACAGCGGGTTCTTCCAGAACGGGCGCCGGACCCGAGATTCCAGTTTTTCCCTCATCGCCCCCCCGGCCGAAGCGCCGGTCTCCTAGAACAGGGTGTAGATGAACGGCGCCACGGCCGTCCCCTGCGTGACCAGCAGCAGGATGGCCACCAGCAGCAGGATGACGATGATCGGCAGCAGCCAATAGCGCTTCTTGTGCCGGATGAATTGCCACATCTCGCCGAGGATCGACAGCTTGCCCATGGCGTCTCCTTGCCTCAGAATTGCCTGTTCATGTCGCCGGCCGCCTCCCCCTCCTCGTAGTAGCTGGCCGCTGCGGCGCGGGGGCGGAAACGGGCGTGCAGGAAGCGCTTCCCCAGCAGGCGCATGACCAGGGAGAGCGGGGTCAGGACCAGGTAGAACACGATGACCGTCAGCAGGGAAAAGATCAGGCTGCCCAGGCGGCTGCTGGCGGCGAGGATGACCCGGAAGGCCGGGAAGAACCACCTCGGCAGCAGGGCGAACAGCAGGCAGGCGGCGCTCAGCACCGCCGCCGGCAGGCGCACCGGGCGCAGCCCGGGGCCCGAGCGCAGCAGCGCCGCCATCACGACGACGTAGAGGATCGCCAGGAAGAGCCTGACCTGACCGGGTTTGTAGGGTATGGTTTTCATCAGTCCAGCGGGAACTCCTTCATCCACTCCTCGTCGACGGCGATGAACTCCTGCTCCCGCTTCTCGATCAGGAAGTCCTCCAGCACCAGGCAGTCCATGTTGGTGCGCATGAAGCAGCGGTAGGCGTCCTGCGGGCTGTTGACGATCGGCTCGCCGCGCACGTTGAACGAGGTGTTGATGATGATCGGGCAGCCGGTGCGGCGGTGGAACTCCTCGATCACCGCGTAGTAATAGGGATTGACCTCGCGGCGGACGGTGTGCAGCCGCGCCGAGTTGTCGACGTGGGTGATGGCCGGCACTCCCGAGCGCAGGTTGTGGAGCTGGTCGAGCCCCTGCCGCGCCTGCTCCTCCGGAGTCAGCCTCCGGCGGTGCTTCTCCTGCAGGTTGTAGACCAGGAGCATGTAGGGCGAGGGGTGGTCGAAGTCGAAGTACTCCCCCACCTGCTCCTCGAGCATCGAGGGGGCGAAGGGGCGGAAGGACTCGCGGAACTTGATCTTCAGGTTCATCTTCGACTGCATCTCCGCTGAGCGGGCGTCGCCGAGGATGCTGCGGCCGCCGAGGGCGCGCGGGCCGAACTCCATGCGCCCCTGGAAGAAGCCGACCACCTTCTGGCCGTCGATCAGCTCGGCTACCCTGCGCGCCATCTCCGGCCGCGGCAGCTCCGTGTAGGGGATGTTCTTATCCTGCAGGAAGGCCAGGATCGCCGCGCGCGGATAGGATGGCCCCAGGAAGGAGCCCTGCTGGGCGTCGCGGCGGCCGTCGGCCCGGCGCGGGTTCTTCAGGTGGCGGTGCCAGACGTCGAGCGCCGCGCCCAGCGCCCCGCCGGCGTCGCCGGCGGCGGGCTGGATCCAGATGTCCTTGAAGATCTGTTTTTTCAGGATCTTGCCGTTGGCCACGCAGTTGAGGGCCACGCCGCCGGCCAGGCACAGGTTGGCGGATCCGGTCAGCTCCCTGGCGTGGCGGGCGATGCGCTCGACGATCTCCTCGAGCACGGCCTGGATGGAGGCGGCCAGGTCCATGTCGACGGGGCGGATCGGCGTCTCGGGCTTGCGCGGCGCGGCGCCGAACAGCCGGGCGAAGCGGCCGTTGGTCATGGTCAGGCCGACATGGTAGTTGAAGTAGTCCAGGTTGAGGCGGAACGAGCCGTCCTCCTTCAGGTCGATGAGCTTCTCCAGGATGAGGTCGCGGTAGCGCGGCTCGCCGTACGGCGCCAGGCCCATCAGCTTGTACTCGCCGGAGTTGACCTTGAAGCCGGTGAAGTAGGTGAAGGCGGAGTAGAGCAGCCCCAGCGAGTGGGGGAACACCAGGCGCTTCAGCACCCGGAAGTCGTTGCCCTCGGCGCGGGCGATGGTCAGGGTGTCCCATTCGCCCACGCCGTCGAGGGTGATGACGGCCGCCTCCTGGAAGGGCGAGGGGAAGAAGGCCGAGGCGATGTGGGCGTCGTGGTGGGTGGTGAACAGCACCGGGGCGTCGGGGCGGCCCAGCTTCTCGCGGATGATCTCCTTGATGAAGATGCGGTGCTTGGTCCACAGCGGCACCGCCTTCAGGAAGCTGCGGATGCCGCGCGGCGCGAACTGCATGTAGGTGGAGAACAGGCGGTCCATCTTCAGGAAGGGCTTCTCGTAGAAGACGACGTGGTCGATCTCCTCCGCTTTCAGCCCGGTATAGGCCAGGCAGTCGGCCAGCGCCTCCTGCGGGAACTCGGGGTCGTGTTTCTTGCGCGTGAAACGCTCCTGCTGGGCGGCGTAGGCGATGCGGCCGTCGCGCACCAGGGCCACGGCGCTGTCGTGGTAGAAGGCGGAAATGCCGAGAACGTTCATGGTCGCTCCATGGCGGCGGGGGCGGGCGCGGCGTCCAGCAGGCCCTTGCGGCGGATGATCCCGGCCACGGCGCGGGCGATGATCTCGTGGGCCTCGGCGTTGGGATGGTGGTCGAGCGGGCTCGCCCACCAGGCGCTGTGGCGTTTGTGCTTCAGCAGCGGCCACACCTCGACGAATTCGCAGCCGTTCTTCAAGCAGGCGTGCTGCACCAGCGCCTTGCCTTCCCGGTAGTAGGGCAGGTGATCCTCGGCCTTCGCCGCCAGGTAGGGAAAGAAGAGGACGATGCCATGGCGCTTGCCGATGATGGCGGTCAGCTCGTCCAGGGCGCGCCGGCTCTTCGCGAAATAGGGGTTGTGCGCAGGCAGAAAGGTGCTGTTCAACCAGGCCAAGTGGGCCTTCTTCTCCTTGCCGAAGAGCTGGAAAGCGGCCCAGTCGACGAAGCGGGCCAGGGCGGAAAATTTCTCCAGCGGCGCCAGGAGCCGGAAGCGCTTCTCCTCGTGCAGGAAGCTGCGGTCGAAGCGGTGCGTGGCTTCGGGATTGGTGAAGTCGTTGAGCACGAAGCCGAAGACGACGACGTCGGGGTCGAATTTAAGGCCGCTGGCCTGGAAGCGGTTCAGGTCCCTTACGATGTTGGCGCCGCGCACGCCGAAGTTGAGCACCTCGATCTGCCGCCCCGGGTAGAGGCGCCGCAGCATGTTCCCGGTCCGTTGGGCGAAGGTCCTGTCGAACTCGACCATGGCGCCGAAGGTGTAGGAGTCGCCGACGAAGGCGATGCGCGTCGTTCCCGCCGGCTTGGCCAGGGCGTGCTCGACGTCGCGGTAGCCGCGCTGGTTCATCTTGTATTCGGGGGCCTTGGGCAGGGTGCCGTAATAGATGCGCACACCGATCTCGGCCGCGGCCAGGCCCACGGCGATGCCCAGCAATACCACGAGCAGTTTGGCCAGGAATGCTTTCATGCTGGATCCCCCCCGGCGACCGCCGGGAGAATAACGGGGGAGATTATAACATAAAAAACGTACGGTGTTAAGCGCGCCGGAACGGCGCTAGCGGGTCAGGCGGCGGACCAGGCCGGCCGCGGCGGGAAAGGCGGCGGCCAGTTCCCCGCGGTCGGCGAGCTCGAAGTCGGCGAACTCGAACCCCGGGGCCACCGTGCAGCCGAGCAGCGCGAAATCGCCGTGACCCACTTCGGCCGCGAACCAGGTGCCGGCCGGGACGACCGCCTGCAGCTCGCGGCCGGGGCCCAGCTCCAGGGTCCAGGGCTTCCGGCCCGCGCGCAGGCAGTGGATGCGCAAGAGCGAGCCGCCGAGGAAGTGCCAGAGCTCGTCGTGGCGCAGGCGGTGGAAGGCGGAGAAGGAGCCGCGCGGCAGGAGATAGTAGATGCAGGTGACGGCGCTGCGCTCCTTGCCGCCGGCGCGGACGCGGAGCGGCGAGCGGTAGATTTCCCGGTAAAAGCCTCCCTCGGGGTGTTCCTTGAGCCCCAGCTTTGCGACCAGCCCGGCCGCGCTGCTGGTCGTTTTTGCCATCGCTCGCTTCACGGTCCCCAGCGGTCAGGAGAGGAGCAGCATCCCGTCCATGGCATAGACGTGAACCTTGCCCCTGAAGCCCAGCAGGCGGGCGGCGGCGCGGACCCGGCGCACGGCCTCCCCGGCCGGCAGCGCCAGACGGTAATGCATCTGGCCGGTGGCGACCCGCTCATCGCCCGAAAGGACCTTGATGATGCGCGCCTCCCAGAACACGCCGGCGGCGACCGTCGTGCGGATGACGACGCCGCACTCCAGGGCATGGCGGCCGCCGGTCACGCGGAAGCGGTACTCGCCCGTCCATTCCGCCGTGACGCTCTCGGTCTTTTTCTTTTTCAGCAGCATGATGACCTCCTCAGGGGATGCGCCTGACCCCGCCCGTCCCCTTCAGCCGCGCCAGAAGGCGGACCACCGTCTCCTTTTCGATCGGGTGAAGCAGCTTGGGGGCGATCTCGAACAGGGGCACCAGGACGAAGCCGCGCTCGGCCAGGCGCGGATGGGGAATGGCCAGCTCCGGGGCGGCCAGCACCAGGTCGCCGGCGAGCAGGATGTCGATGTCGATCGCCCGGTCGCGGAAGTGGGAGTCGTGCGGGTCGCGCCCCTGCGCCGACTCGTGGGCCTTGCACGCCCGGAGCAGCTCGAGCGGCGGCAGGGCCGTCTCCAGGGCGACGGCCATGTTCAGGAACGGGGGCGAACCGGGCATGCCGACGGCGTCCGTCTCGTAGATCGAGGAGCGCTTGCGCACCCGGCCGATGCCGCCCAGGAACGCCAGCGCCGCTTCGAGATGGGCTCGCCGGTCGCCCAGGTTCGAGCCCAGCCCCAGGTGATAGAGAGTCGCGCCGGCGCGCGGCGCGACGGCGCCGCCGTAACGGTAGCCGCATGGCAAACTGCCGGGATTTTTCCGCGTTCGCGCCATGACGACCATCATAGAAGAAACAGCGACTAGTGACAAGTGACAGGAGCAGCCATCAAGGGCACTTGGTGGACGGCATACGGTTGACGGTAGACGGCAGCAGCAAGGAAACTGCCTCATTCGCAGTTATGGCTTTCCCGTACGCCGTATACCGTAAACCGTCTACCAAGTACTTTCTGCTTTTTCTACCACTATCACTATCACTATCACTAGAGTACGGTCAGCCCTGTAAAAAGCTCTGCCCCAGCTCGACCAGGCGCTCGATGTCCTCCGGCCTTTCCAGGCGCCGGCCCGCCACCCGCAGCTCGAGTCGGGCGGGCGACGAGCGGACGACCAGGGGCAGCGAAGCGGGCCATGCCGCCAGCATCTCCTCGCTGCGCCCGTCCAGGAAGCCCATGGCCGGCGGCTCCTCGCGGGCAAGCAGCATGAAGCGCGGTTCGAGCCGCCCGCCCGCCGGATACGGGCGCATGCCGGCCGCCTCCGGGCCCAGGAAGCGGGCAAGGAGAGCCGCGGGCATGCGCGCCAGGTCGCGCATGCCCCCGGGGTTCAGGCCGAGGATGAAGGTGCCGCGGCCGGAATTCTCGCCCGAAGAGCTCCAGAGCGTGGCATGGTCCCAGTCGGACGAGCCGGGGCCGGACTCGCGGCCGCTGGAACGGGAAACGGCCTCGAATGACCAGCCGTCCCCCTCGATGCGGTGGCCGTGCCGCAGGGAACCGCCCAGCGGTTCGTACTTCCAGCCGCGCCGCAGGCACAGCCCCCGCAGCGCCTCGATCCTCCGCCTGCGGGCGCGGCCGGCCCAGAGAAAGATGCCGGCCACCGCCACGGCGGTGACCGCCGCCACGGCCAGCCCTGACAGCGCATCGCTCATTCCCGCCAACCTCCCGGCGGCCGGGCCGCCGCGCCGATTGTATCGGCTTTCCCGTCCGATGGCAAGCCGCATTGACTTCCCCGTTGCCCTGTGTTAGGAACTGGTTTCGACCCGCGTTCCGAGGAGGGCCCCATGGCGTCGCGTGGCAAGTGGACTTCCAGCATCGGCTTCATCCTGGCCGCGGCCGGCTCGGCCATCGGCATCGGCAACATCTGGCGCTTCCCCTACATGACCGGCAAGTACGGCGGCGCCGTGTTCCTCTTCGTCTACCTGGCCGCCGTCGTCCTGCTGGGCATGCCGGTGATGATCGCCGAGATCGCCATGGGCCGCGCCACCGGCAAGAACCCGGTCGGCGCCTTCCGCGAGCTGCGGCCGAAGTCGCAGTGGAAGCTGGTCGGCTACCTGGGCGTGATCGCCGGGCTGATGATCCTCTCCTACTACTCGCTGATCTCCGGCTGGACCCTGGGCTACTTCTTCAAGACCCTGGCCGGCCAGCTGCGCGGCGCCACCACCGAGGCCACGCCGGCCGTCTTCGCCGCCTTCTCGGCGAACGTGGGGCTGCAGCTCCTGCTGCTGGGCGCGTTCATCTTCCTCACCGCCTGGATCGTCTCGCGGGGGATCTCCGGCGGCATCGAGAAGGCCTGCAAGGTCCTGATGCCGGTGCTGGTGGTCATCATGCTCGTCCTGCTGGGCCGCGCCCTGACCCTGCCCGGCGCCGGCAAGGGGCTGGAGTTCTACCTCAAGCCCGACTTCTCCAAGCTCTCGCCGCAGATGGTCATCGACGCCATGGGCCAGGCCTTCTTCAGTCTCAGCCTGGGCATGGGCGCCATGATCACCTACGGCTCCTACCTGAAAAAGGACGAGAGCATCCCGCGCAGCACCGCCTGGGTGGCCGGCCTGGACACGGTCACCGCCGTCATGGCCGGCTTCATCATCTTCCCGGCGCTGGCCGCCTACGGCATGAGCCCGGCCGGCGGCCACCCGCTGGTCTTTCACATCCTGCCGGTGATCTTCGACCGCATGCCGCTGGGGACGGCGTTCGGCCTGCTGTTCTTCCTGCTGCTGGGCGTGGCGGCGCTGGCCTCGACCATCTCGCTGCTGGAGGTGGTCGCCGCCTACTGCATCGACGAGCTGAAATGGAGCCGGAGCAAGGCGGTATGGCTCGCCGGCGGGCTCTCCTTCCTGCTGGGCATCCCCTCGGTCCTCTCCTTCGCCGGCGTGCCCTGCTTCCGCAGGCTGCCGCTGGTCGGCGTCAGCTTCTTCGAGATGATGGACTTCGTCTGGGGGACGCTGGCGCTGAGCGTCGGCGCGCTGTTCATCTCCATTTTCGCCGGTTTCGTCTGGAAAAAGAGCGCCGCCTTCCGCGAGATCGGCTGGGGCGAAAAGGGGGCGCGCCTGGGGTCGGCCTGGTTGTTCTCGGTGCGCTACCTCTGCCCGCTGCTCATCGCCGCCACGCTGGCCATGCTCTTCGTCGGCTGAACCCGGCCCGGCGCCGCCGCGCCTTGCCGGACTTGAAACCAAAGAAAGTGATAGTGTTAGTGTTAGTGTTAGGAAATGCCCTCGAACGATCAATAAGATTTAGAGATTAAAAAACTGCATTCATGGCCGATGCATGGTTCAAAAAAAGATATCGTTGCTGGCTGTTCCTAACACAATCACTAGTACGATCACTTTCTCAAGTGCCTGGAATTTAGTCTTACGAGCGTTTGCCTTTGTTCAATAACCCGTACGGACTGGCCGCAAACCCTTTGCCGAGCATGCTGCCTGTCCAAAAAGCGATTGATCTTGAACGGCACTGCCCTTAGTCGATCTCGAACAGCAGGTGGTTGGCCAGGATGTTGTCCCCCTCCTGCACGCCCATGGACTTGATGACGCCGGTCTTGGGGGCGCGGATCTCGTTCTCCATCTTCATCGCCTCGTGGATGAGGACGATGTCGTTCTCCTCGACCTTGTCGCCGGGGCGGAAGTAGATCTTCTTGATGCCGCCGGGGATGAAGCTGCGCACCGCTCCTGACTTGGAGGCGCTGACCGGCTTCTCCTTGTAGTAGAACAGGCTGTCGATCTTGAGCAGCGAGGCGGCATAGTATTCTTCGTCGACGTAGATGCCCTGCGGGTAGCCGTTCTCGTCGCGGACGAACTCCACCTGGTGCAGTTTGTTGTTGACGAAGAACGAGAGCACGTCGTCCCCCTTGACCTCGCCGATGAGGATGTCGAGCTTGGTCTTGTCGACCTTGATCTCGGTCGGCGAATGGAAGGTGGCGCTGTTGGCGATCTCGGCCTCCACGACCTTCTTGTCCAGCATGAACTTGTACTTCATGGTCGCACCTCAGTAGGGGCTGAACAGGCGCTTGAAGAAGCCCGGCTGCTTCATCTTCTCCAGCTTGGCCTTGTAGTTCGTCTTGCGGTTGTCCAGGTGGAAGTCGGCGGCCAGCAGGGCGGCGGCGATGATGGCCTCCTCCTCGGTGTTCTTCAGCTTGGAGAAGTCGAACTTCAGGTGCAGGAAGTCGATGATGGTGTCGCCCTGGCGCAGGCTTTCGCTTTCCAGCAGGTGCTTGAGGAAGACCAGGTTGGTGCGGATGCCGCGGATGATGATGTTGTCCAGGAAACTGCGCATGTCGTTGATGGCGTTGGGCCGCTCGAAGGCGTAGGTCAGGATCTTGCCGATGAAGGGGTCGTACATCGGCGTCACCCGCGCCCCGGTGTACAGCGTGGTCTTGAAGACGTTGCGGATGGTGGAGTAGTGGAAGAAGTGGTTGATCTGGCCGCTGGAGGGCAGGAAGTTGTTGTAGGGGTCCTCGGCCATCAGCGAGACCAGCAGCACGTGGTGCTTGGGCTGGATGACGCGCACGCCGCTCACGTCGTTGAGCAGCTCGCCGCGGGCGAGCACCGTCTGCTTCTTGAGGAAATTCGACGTCAGGTGCACCTCGGAGATGAGGGTGTTGATCTGGAAGGTGGGGTTGATCTCGGAGAACAGCGCCTCGCCGTTCTCGACGATGAACTCGACGTAGCCCAGGCCCACGTAGTCGAGCTTGCGCAGCAGCGCCTGGCTCATGTCGTAGAGGCGGGCGCGCAGGCGCTCGTCGACGTTGGGCGAGGGCGATTCCTGGAAGAGCTTCTGGAAGCGGCGCTGGATCGACGACTCGATCTCGGGCAGGAAGAGGAGGTTGTCGCGGGCGTCGCGGAAGAAGGGGATCTCGATGTGGTGGGCGTAGGGGCGGAACTCCTCGAAGAAGACGCCGTTGCGGGCGTTCTCCTCGCGCTTGAGCAGGTTGGCCACCTGCTCCTGGGCCTCGCGGCGGTAGTCGGCCACGCGGATGCCGCGGCCGCCCGAGCTCTTCAACGGCTTGAGGATCAGCGGGTAGGTGAAACCCTCGTCGCACGACTCGCAGTCCAGCGGGCTGCGCAGGAGCGGGGAGAACTTCAGCACCGGCAGGCCGACGGCGGCGGCGGTTTGCCGCAGCTTGAGCTTGTCCTCGACGGCGGCCAGCACCGCCGGCTCGGGGCCGATGAAGCGGATGTGGCTCTCGCGGCACAGGCGGGCGAACTCCGGGCTCTCGGCCAGGAAGCCGTAGCCGGGGTGGATGTAGTCGGCCTTGACCTCGCGCGCCTTCTCCAGGATGGCCTCGGCGTCCAGGTAGCTGTCCTCCAGCCGCGAGGAGTAGAACTTGAAGCTGCGGTCGGCCAGCTTGACCGGCAGGGAGAGGGCGTCCTCCGGCGAGTGCATGAGCAGGGTCTCCATGCCCATGCTGTTGAGCGAGTTGATGATGTCCAAAGCGATGATGCCCCGGGTGGGGATCAGGACCTTCTCTTTCATGGCCTCTCCTTAGAGGGGGATGTTGCCGTGCTTCTTGGGGGGCAGCTTCTGGGTCTTGCTGGCCAGGGCCTCCAGGTTGCGGATCAGGAAGGGGCGGGTCTCCACCGGCAGGATGATCTCGTCGACGTAGCCGTAGGCGGCGGGCTCCTTGGGGTTGGCGAACTTCTCCTTGTATTCGGCGATGAGCCGCTCGCGCACCGTCTCGGGCTCGACGGCCTCGGAAATGTCCTTCTTGAAGATGATGTTGATGGCGCCCTGCGGCCCCATGACCGCGATCTCGGCCGTGGGCCAGGCGGCGACGACGTCGGCGCCCAGGTGCTTGGAGCTCATGACGATGTAGGCCCCGCCGTAGGCCTTGCGGGTGATGACCGTCAGCTTGGGCACGGTGGCCTCGGAGTAGGCGAAGAGCAGCTTGGCGCCGTGGCGGATGATGCCCAGCTGCTCCTGGTCGCGCCCGGGCAGGAAGCCGGGGACGTCGACGAAGCTGACCAGCGGGATGTTGAAGGCGTCGCAGAAGCGGATGAAGCGCGCCCCCTTCATCGAGGCCTGCACGTCGAGGGTGCCGGCGAAGATGGCCGGGTTGTTGGCGATGACGCCGACGGTGCGTCCGCCCAGGCGGGCGAAGCCGACCACCAGGTTCTGGGCGTAGCCCTTGTGCACCTCGAGGAACTTGCCCCGGTCGACCACGGCCAGGATCAGCTCCTTGACGTCGTAGGGCTTGTTGGGGTTGACCGGCACGATCTCGTTCAGCCGGTCGTCCATGCGGTCGAAGGGGTCGCTGGCCTCGGCGTCCGGCGGCGGCTCCATGTTGGAGGCGGGCAGGTAGCTGAGCAGCTCCTTGACCATGTCCAGGGTGTCCTTCTCGTCGTGGCCGACGAAATGGGCCACGCCGGAGATGGTGGCGTGGCTCTGGGCGCCGCCGAGCTCCTCGAAGGTCACCTCCTCCTTGTTCACCGCCTTGATGACCTCGGGGCCGGTGACGAACATGTAGCTCGACTTGTCGACCATGAAGACGAAGTCGGTGATGCCCGGCGAATAGACGGCGCCGCCGGCGCAGGGCCCCATGATCACCGAGATCTGCGGGATGACCCCCGAGGAGATGGTGTTGCGGTAAAAGATGTCGCCGTAGCCGGCGAGGCTGTTGATCCCCTCCTGGATGCGGGCGCCGCCCGAGTCGTTGATGCCGACCAGCGGCGCGCCGGCGCGCAGGGCCAGGTCCATGACATTGACGATCTTCTTGGCGTGCATCTCGCCCAGCGAGCCGCCCAGGACGGTGAAATCCTGGGAATAGACGTAGACGACGCGGTCGTTGACCCGGCCGAAGCCGGTGATGACCCCATCGCCGAGGAATTTCTTCTTGTCCAGGCCGAAATTGCCCGAATGGTGCGAGATGTACCCCTGCAGTTCCACGAAGGTGTTGGGATCGAAGAGGTACTCGATGCGGTCGCGGGCGGTGAGCAGGCCGCGGGCGCGGCGCTGGGCCAGCTTGTCGAGGCCGCCGGCCGCGTCTTTTTCCTCGCGCAGCTTGATCAGCTCCTTGATCTTGGTCTTCATTGGGTTCACCTGTGGGAACCATTGTAGTATCAATCCGGCGAAAAAGCAACCCGGCGGCTCCCCCCCGGGGGGGAGGGAAGAAACGGCCCGGCCCGCCGCGCGGGGGGAGGCAAAACCGGGGGATAGCGGTTGAAAATGGCCGTGAAATATGGTAAAAATGGGACAATGAAACACATACTGTTCCAGATCACCCCCGCCAGCCACAACGGCGACTTCGTCTACCTGATCCAGCACGCCTCCCTGGTGGTCAAGCTGGTCCTGCTGCTCCTCCTCTCCTTCTCCATCGTCTCCTGGGCCATCATCATCTTCAAGCTCATGGAGTACTCCCGCGCCCGCAGGAAAAGCCAGGCCTTCCTCGACTTCTTCAAGAAAAACAAGAATTTCAGCGAGATCCACGCCGCCAAGGGGCTGTACGGCAACAATCCCCTGGGCGAGATCTTCCGCTTCGGCTACCGCGAGATCGCCCAGCAGACCGGCAGCGGCCAGAAGCTGGACAAGATCGACCTGGACAGCCTGAACCGGGCGCTGCTGCGCGCCTCCACCCAGGAGATCAGCCGCCTCGAGCGCCTGAACGGCTTCCTGGCCACCTGCGCCTCGGCCACGCCCTTCATCGGCCTGTTCGGCACCGTCTGGGGCATCATGACCTCCTTCCAGCAGATCGGCGTGCAGATGAACGCCAACCTGGCCACCGTCGCCCCGGGCATCGCCGAGGCCCTCATCGCCACGGCGCTGGGGCTGTTCGCCGCCATCCCGGCGGTCGTCTTCTACAACCTGCTGCTGAGCAAGCTGCGCGTGCTCATCGCCATGATGGAGGACTTCGTGCTCGAGTTCCTCAACCTGAGCGAGAAGCTCCGCTGACATGCAGGTCCAGACGCGGCAGCGCTCGCACCGGCTGCACGGCAGCCTGGCCGAGATCAACATCACCCCCCTGGTCGACGTCATGCTGGTGCTGCTGATCATCTTCATGGTCACGGCGCCGATGATGCAGTCGGGCATCACCGTCCGGCTGCCCTCGGCCGAGACGCGCAGCAATCCCAGCGAAGGCGGGCTGGTCCTGACCCTGACCAAGGACCGCTACGTCTACATGAACGACCAGATCGTCAACCTCTACTTCCTGGAATCGCGGCTGAAGGACTATTTCCTCGCCCGCGACAAGAAGGTGGTCTTTCTCAAGGCCGACAAGAGCCTGCCCTACGGCTACATCATCGAGGTCATGGACGTCATCAAGCTCGCCGGCGTCGATACGGTGGGCATGATCGTCGAGCAGAAGTCGCGGCGATGAAATTCAAGTCCACGCTGGCGCTCTCGCTGCTGCTGCATGCCACCCTGGCCGCCATCATCATCATCCAGCCGGCGAAGAAGGGCAGCGGCGAAATGACGTACTACGTCGACCTGGTCAGCCTGGGCGGTGGCGGCCCCGGGGGGCCCGGGGGCCCCGGCGGCTCCGGCGGCCCCGGGGGGGGCGGCGCCGGCGCGCCGGCGACCGGCGCCGAGGGCGGCGGCGTCGCGGCGCGGATCGAGGAGAAGCCGGCCGGCGTCCGCGACCTGACCGTGGAAAAGGAGTTCAAGTCGCCGATGCGCTACCCGGACAAGGAGAGCCGCCGCACCGTCGAGGAGGAGAAGATGGTCACGGTGGTGCGCAAGGAGCGCGCCCCGGTCCGCGCCCAGGCCGCCGCCGTGCCGGCCACGCCGGGCGGCGGGCTGAAGACGGGGATCAGCAGCGGCGGCCCGGGGGGCGGAGGCGGTCCCGGGGGCGGCGGCTGGGGAGACGGCTCCGGCGGTCCGGGCGGCGGCTATTTCCCCCACGCCTACTACGTCGACCTGCTGCGCAACCGCATCTCCTCCTCCTGGTACAGCGCGCTGGTGGCGCCGGGGCTGAAAGGCAAGTACGTCACCGGCGTCTACTTCGTCATCGGCCGCGACGGCCGGGTCAGCGACCTGCGGGTGGAGCGGCCCAGCGGCATCGAGTCGCTCGACCTCTCGGCCCGGCGCGCCATCGACAACGCCGCGCCCTTCGCGCCCCTGCCCAACGACTTCGCCTCGCAGTACCTCGTCGTCCATTTCGAGTTCGAATGGGAGAAATGATGACCATGCGCCGAGCCACATTCCCGATCGCCGTCCTGCTCCTGGCCCTGGCCCTGCCGGCCCAGGAGGAGATCACCATCCGCATCCGCGAGGGCATGCCCATGATCCCGGTGGCCCTGCCCGCCTTCCAGCTCGACGCCGCCGCCCGCGGCAGCGCCGAGGCCGCCGCGGTCTACGAGACGCTCTGGCAGGACCTGGAGTTCTCGCGCATCTTCAAGATGGTGCCGCGCGAGCACTACGCCTACATCCCGGCCTTCAAGCCCGACGCCATCCGCTTCAAGGACTGGGCCTCGATCCAGGCCAACATCCTCATCTCCGGCCAGCTGGAGCTCGCCGCCGACGACCGCCTGATCTTCTCCTTCAAGGTTTACGAGGTGGCCGGCGAGCGCTTCATCTTCGGCCGCAACTTCGGCGGCAAGAAGGACCTGGCCCGGCTCATCGCCCACCGCGCCGCCGACGAGATGCTCAAGCACTTCGGCGAGAAGCCGCTGTTCACCAGCAAGATCGCCTACGTCCACGAGTCGGGCAGCGACCGCGACATCTACCTCATGGACTACGACGGCCAGCGGCCGACGCGCATCACCTTCAGCAGCGCCCTGGACATGCTGCCGTCGTGGAGCGCGGACAACGAGAAGATCCTCTACACCTCCTACCGCAACCTCAGCCCCGAGCTGTTCATGTTCGACCTGTACTCGGGGAGGACCGAGCTGGTCTCCAGCGGCGGCAGCAACTACGCCGCCGACTGGTCGCCGGCGGGCGACCGCATCGTCTATACCTCCAGCAAGCACGGCAACTCCGAGATCTACCTGCGCGACATGAAGACCGGCCAGGAAAAGCGGCTGACCTTCAACCCGGCCATCGACACCTCCCCCTGCTGGAGCCCCAGCGGCCGGGAGATCGCCTTCACCTCCCAGCGCGGCGGCACGCCGCAGATCTACATCATGGACGCCGAGGGCAGCAACGTCCGCCGCATCACCCTGGAGGGCTCCTACCACGATTCGCCGGCCTGGTCGCCCGACGGCATGCGCCTGGCCTTCGTATCGCGCATCGAGAACCGCTTCGACATCTACGTCTACAACCTGAAGAGCAACGAGATCCGCAAGCTGACCGAGAACGCCGGCCGCAACGAGAACCCCTCCTGGTCCCCCGACGGCCGCCACCTGGTCTTCTCCTCCAACCGCAGCGGCCGCTACCAGCTCTACCTGGTCGACTATGACGGCCGCAACGTCCGCCCGCTCACCCGCGACGGCGAGAACAAGATGCCCAAGTGGCAGAAGCCGTCCCGCTAGGGGCCGGCCCCGGCGAGTGGCCGCGGCCGGACGCGGCCGATTGACATTTTTTTTTCCTTGTATTATATTTCTTTGGCAAAAATCAGAGGAGGACCCATGAAGAAATGGCTGCTTGCCGCCCTTGCACTGTCCCTCGTTCTTATGTTCCCCGCCTGCGCCAAGAAGGCCGCCAAGGTGGAGCCCGTCCAGGGCCCGGCCGTCGAGCAGGTCGAGGAGCCAACGGCCAAGGTCGAGAAGCCCGTCCTGAGCGAGGAGGAGCTGTTCCAGCAGAAGTCGCTTGAAGAGCTGAACAAGGATCAGGTCCTGAAAAAGATCAACTTCGACTTCGACATGTACACCATCCGCGAGGACATGAAGCCCATCCTGCAGGCCAATGCCAACTGGCTGCTGAAGTTCCCCAGCGTCGAGGTCCTGGTCGAGGGCCACTGCGACGAGCGCGGCACCATTGAGTACAACATCGCCCTGGGCGAGAAGCGCGCCGAGGCCGCCCGCAACTACCTGGTATCCCTGGGCATGACCCCGGCCAAGGTCAAGATCATCTCCTACGGCAAGAGCAAGCCCCTGGTGCAGGGGGTCGACGAGGCCACCTACTTCCAGAACCGCCGCGCCGAGTTCGTCATCACCAAGAAATAGCGCATGAAGCCCACGCTCGCTTCGGCCCTTCCGCTCCTGCTGCTGTTCGCCCTCCCCATGCCGGCGGCCAAGAAGGACACCCAGGTCCTGCTGGAGGAGGTGCAGCGGCTGGCGGCGGCCGTCGAGCAGTTGACGGTCCAGGTCGCCGAGCTGGCCAAGCGCTCGGCCATCGCCGATGAGAAGCTCGGCGCCGTCGCCCGCAACCAGGCCGACCTGGCGCAAGGCCGGGAAAACTTCACGCTCGGCATGCAGTTCTTCAAGGAGGAGCTGAACGGGCTGAAGGACGCCGTGGCCCGGTTGAACGACCGGCTGCTGGCCATGCCCATGGCGCCGCCGCCCGGAGAGGCGCAGCCTCCCGCCGGCGCCCTGCCCGGCGGCGGGGCGGCCGAGCCCGCCGTCGTGGCCCAGGACCCCTCCACCGTCTACTATGCCGCCTATTCCGACTACATCAAGGAGAATTTCGACCTGGCCATCGAAGGCTTCCGCCAGTTCATCCGCAGCTTCCCCGACAGCGGTCTGGCCGACAACTCCCTCTACTGGATCGGCGAGTGCTACTACGCCAAGAAAAAGTTCCCGGAGGCGGTCACCACCTTCAACGAGCTGCTCGCCAAGTACAAGGACGGGGACAAGGTGCCGGCCGCCACCCTCAAGAAGGGTTATGCCCTGGTCGAGCTGGGCCGGCAGGCCGAGGGTATCGCCATCCTCAAGGAATTGATCTCCCGCTTCCCCCTTTCCGAGGAGGCCTCGCTGGCCGGGCAGAAGATCAAGGAGTTCAGCGAATAACATGAGCCAAGTACGCAGCTTGAACCGCGTCATCCTGGTCGGACGCGCCGGCAAGGACCCCGAGGTCACGGTCATGCCCAACAGCGGCCAGCAGCTGGCGAAGTTCAGCCTGGCCACGAACGAGGGCTACTTCGACAAGAACAGCAACGCCTGGAAGGACCTGCCCACCGAGTGGCACAACATCGTCGCCTGGAGGGCGCTGGCGCAGAAGGTCGAGAAGGGCGTCGGCAAGGGCGACATGGTCCTGGTCGAGGGCAGCATCCGCACGCGCAAGTGGAAGGACAAGAGCGGCCAGGACCGCTCGACGACCGAGATCCAGGCCGACAACATCGTCGTCCTCGACCGCCGCCGCGAGGGCGGGCCTAGCGCCGGTTCCTCCTACGGCGGCGAGCGCCCGCGCCGCGACTCCTTCCCCGAGGCCGACGGAGGGGGGACGCCGCCGTTCGCCGGCGGACCCGACGGTGAGGAGGCCGGGTTCGAGGAGGATCCCTTCTGATGGCCTTCGTCAACTACAACAACAAGGAGATCACGGCCAAGATCGTCTACTACGGCCCGGCCCTGAGCGGCAAGACCACCTGCCTGCGCTACATCTTCAACAGCGAGGAGGTCGAGAACAAGGGCAAGCTGATCACCCTGGACACCGACGGCGACCGCACCCTGTTCTTCGACTTCCTGCCCATGGAGATCGGCAAGCTGGGCAACTATTCCATCAAGATCCAGCTCTACACCGTTCCCGGGCAGGTGGCCTACGACACCACCCGCAAGCTGGTGCTGCAGGGGGCCGACGGCGTGGTCTTCGTCGCCGACTCCCAGGTCGTCATGCGCGAGCAGAACGTCGAGAGCTTCACCAACCTCAAGAAGAACCTGCGCCTGAACAACCTGCTGTACGACAAGATCCCGCTGATCTTCCAGTTCAACAAGCGCGACCTGAAGGAGATCCTGCCCATCGGCGCCCTCAACGGCGACCTGAACCCCGACAACCGCGCCTTCTTTCCCACCGTGGCCACCGGCGGCGAGAACGTGCTCGAGGGGCTGCACGCCATCATCAAGCTGGTCATCCTGCACCTGAAGAACCAGCTCTCCATCTTCCAGAAGGACAAGACGGTCATGTTCTCCCGCGAGGAGATCACCTCCTCCACGCCCAAGGCCGAGGAGAAGGAGGTCTTCTTCAAGGACCTGGCCGAGGACAGCCATCCGGCCGACACCGAGGAGGAGGAGGTGTTCGAGCTCTCCTCGCCCATGGTGGACGCCGTCGATTCCGCCCGCGGCGGGAACGACGAGGACATCTTCAACCTGGAGGAGATCCAGGAAGTGCGGCCCGACAAGTCGGACTTCGACCTGCCGGAGATCGCCTTCGCGGACGAGGAGCCCCGCCCGGCCGAGCCGCCGCGCCCCCGCCGGCCGCGCCAGGCCGATGAGGATACCGGCGAGATGCCGGCCCAGCCGGCGGCCCCCCCCGCCGCTGTCCAGTCCTACGAGCTGCCCGTCACGCTGGAGATCCCCGACGGCCCCGACGGCATGCAGCTGCACGTCACCCTGAAGATCACCCTGAAGAAGAAGTAGCCTTCCCGCGATGAAAAAGGCCCCCGCCCTCCTGCTGGCGCTCATCGTCCTGGGCGGTGCCCTCGGCGCCCAGCCGCAGGGGGCCGAAGCCCTGGTCGACGAATGCGCCGCCTATCTGGCGGCATTCTTCCAGGGCAGGCCCGACGCCCGGGTGGCGGTCGTCGCCCTGGATGACCGCGCCGGCCTGGGCGACTCGGGCCTGCAGAAGCTCTACCAGATGCTGGTGGCCCGCCTGGAGGCGAACCGGACCATCCACTTCGCCGACCTGCTGGTCGCCGTCGCCGACGGCCGCGCCGAATTCAACCTGGACCGGGCGCGCGAGCTGGATTTCCTGGTGGAGCTGCGGCTGGTGCGCAGCCTGGACAAGGTCGGGCTGGGGCTGACCGTCTTCTCGCGGCTGCAGGACCGCGTCGTCGCCCTGAAATACCTCGAGCGCGCCATCCCCGCCGCGGAGCGCGACCTGCTGCAGGCGCGCAGCTTCGCCTTCGCCGCCATGGGATTCGCCAAGCTGCTGGAGTTCGAGGCCCGCGAGGGGCTGATGGACATCCAATCGCTCCCGGCCGCCGACGGGACGATGCAGTATTATCTCTATTACCCCGACGAGATCGTCATCTACCAGGCCCGCGAGGCCGGCCTGGAGAAGCGTTTCCAGTTCAAGCTCACGTGGAGCCGGCCCTACTATCCCACCCGGCATCCGGAGGGCCGGCTGCTGCTGTTCCGCTCCGGCGCCGACCTGGTGCTGACCGCCGGCGGCAATTTCGCCCCCTATTCCCTGGTGCTGACCTTCCGCGACGGCGTCTGGCAGGAGGCGGGGCGGGTCGACTTTGTCCCCTTCCGCTTCGTGACCCTGAACGGCATCCCCTGCCTGGTCGGCGCCCGCTGGGAGGAGGGCCGCAATTTCCTCAAGGAGCGGATCTTCTTTCAGCCCTACGGCCCGGCGCAGCCCGCCGGCGAGGGGCTGATGCAGAAGCCGGTCTGCGCGGCCATGGCGCTGGACATCGCCGCCGCCGACGGGCAGCTGCAGGCGGTCCACGCCATTGACCGCGAGTATTCCTACCGCATGTACGGGGCCGATCTCGCCGAGAGCACGCCCCTGCCGGGGAAGAAAGGCGGGGCGCTGGCGGCGCTGGGTGGCAAATGGCTGGCCCTGAGCGACTACCGCCGCTCCACGGACAGGCTGTTCTTCTGCGACATCCGCGACGGCGGCCTGCGTCCGGTGTACGAGGCCGCGGTCGCCGGCGAGGTGCGCTTCCTGGCTGCCGGCGCCTGGCACGACGCCCCGGGGTTCTGGGCCGGCGTTCGCCAGCGCGACGAAGACGGCGGCCGGCTGCTGGTGCAGTTCTGGGGAAAGGCCAATGAGTAGGAACGCGCGCAGGCTGCTTGCCGCCCTGACGCTGCCGGCCCTGGCGCTGGCCGGGGCCATCAAGCCCCACTACGGCGGCGAGATCGTCGTCCGCCTCAACGAGCCCTCCTCGTTCCGCCTCAACACCGCCAGCTATTCCAACTTGATCCTCTACTCGCTCATCTACGAGAATTTCTTCTTCCTGGCGCCCGACGGCCAGATCTCCAGCAACATCTTCCAGGAGTACCGCTACGACGCCGCCGCCCGCACGCTGCTCCTCACCCCCAGGGAGAACCTCAGCTTCTCCAACGGCAAGCCCCTGACGGCCAAGAACATCCAGGTATCGCTCAAGGTGTTCCTGGGCTCCGATCTGTTCGCCGCCAGCCGCCTGAGCAAGGTGGTCAAGAACGTGCGCCTGAACGGCGAGCAGGTGGCGGTCGAGCTGCTGGCCGACCGGCCCGACATCGTTTCGCTGCTCACCGCCCCCGAGCTGGTGGTGCTGGCCGAGGACGAGCAGTCGTTCTCCGGCCTGTTCTATCCCCAGGAGTGGGAGAAGAACCAGCACCTGATCCTGCGCGCCAACCCCTATTACGCCGGCGGCCGGCCGTACCTCGACCGCGTGCGCGTCACCTTCGGCGACAGCCCGGCGCCCGACCTGTTTCTCGCCGCTCCCGGGCAGTTCAAGGAAAGCTGCCTGGAGCTCGACTCCGGCATCTACCAGAACCTGTACCTGTGCTTCCTGCAGCCCGACATCGGCCAGAACACCAAGATCGCCCTCTTCTCGCTGCTGAAGCGCTTCAACGAGGCGAGCGGGGGACGCTACCGCGAGCTGAGCTCGCTGACCTCCGACGACGAGTCGCCGGTGGCCATCCGCATCAAGACCCTGTCGCCGCAGAAGACGGCGGCCATCCTGAAGACCTCGGAGATCCGCCTGTACGCCCTCTCTTCCCTCAGCTTCCTGGAGAAGGACCTCACCGCCTTCCTCAAGGCGACGAACCTCACGATCGAGACGCAGTTCATCGACAACAGCGAGTTCATGGCCTTCCTGGATTCGGCGGCCATCAAGTACGTGCTCGTCGACCGCCTTTTCCAGCGCAAGGCCCCGCCGGAGGAGAAGCTCAGCCGCATCCTGAAGGAGTCCAGCTTCAACCGCTTCAACGCCCAATACCTGCGCATGCTCAGCGAGCTGGACGAAGCGCGCTTCAGCAACTCCCCGGAGCTGCTGACCGAGCAGATCGCCCGCATCAGCGAGGCGATCGTCAACGACGGTTTCCTCTTCCCCCTGTTCCAGAGGAATTATTCCCTGTATATCCGCAGGTCGTGGCCGGCGCTGGGGACCGATTATTACGGCCGGCCGCTGCTGCAGCGAGTGAGCCAGGCCCATGATTAAAAAAATCCTCTTCGCGTCCGTGCTGCTGCTGCTTGCCCTCCATGTACCGGCCTTCGAGCTGGGGCTGGCCGGAGGATCGATCAGCCGGCCGGCCGGCTTCTGCTACGGCCTCTCCTTCAGCTCCGGCGCCTTCGTGCCCCTGGTCTTCCTGGAGTTCGAGGGCTGGCGCATCGACGAGGGCGGGCGGAAGCAGCTGACGGCCGGGGTGAAGCTCCGCCCCAAGCTGGGTGCCTTCTCCCCCTATGCCGTTTTGGGCGCGGGCAGCGAGTTCCGCACCCTGAGCCTGCGCTTCAGCGAGCAGGACTTCTTCACTTTCGTCGGCGGCGGGCTGCATGTCTACCTCTCCGGCATGCTCTCCCTGCGCGGCGACCTGCGCCTCCAGCATCTCCCTTACGGCAACCGCTTCCGCGCCAGCGGCGGCATCTTCATCCACCTCTAGGCGGACGCGCTTCCCGCCGCGGTTGACAGCCCCGGTCATTTCGGCTATAAAATACCCTTGCCGCGGCGAGCCGTTCGCCCACAGAAGGGACAATCCGTCGTCTTTCGGGAGGTCATGGTGAATATTTACGTTTGCATCAAGCAGGTTCCCGACACCGAGGCCAGCATCATGGTCAAGGACGGGAAATCGATCAACGAGGCCAACGTCAAGTGGATCGTCAGCCCCTACGATGAATACGCCGTCGAGGAGGCGCTGAAGCTGCGGGAGAAGCTGCCCGGCTCCAAGGTGACCGCCGTGTGCCTGGGCCCGGAGCGCGCCCAGAACGCCCTGCGCACCGTGCTGGCCATGGGCGCCGACGCCGCCGTGCACGTGGAGAGCGCCGCGGCCCTGGACAGCTGGAACACCGCGCGCGCCCTGGCGCACGTCATCCGCGCCGACCCAGGGTTCGGCGTGGTCTTCCTGGGCCGGCAGGCCATCGACGGCGACGCCAGCCAGGTGCACCTGCTGCTGGCCGGCGAGCTCGGCGTCCCGGCGGCCACCAACGTCCTGGCCTTCGCCTGCGACGGCAAGACGGCGCGGGTGGAGCGTGAGGTCGGCGGCGGCGCCCGCGAGAAGATCGAGATGGCCGTGCCCTGCGTCGTGGCCGCCGCCAAGGGGCTCAACACCCCGCGCTACGCCTCCATGATGGGCATCATGAAGGCCAAGAAGATCGAGATCCGCAAGGTGCCCCTGGCCGAGACCGGCGCGGACGAGGGCCAGAACCGCGTGCGCCTGCTGAAGCTGTCCTCTCCGGCGGAGAAGCCGCAGGGCCAGGTCATCTCCGGCGAGCCGGCCGATGCCGTGCGCGAGCTGGTGCGCCGGCTGCGTGAAGAAGCGAAGGTCCTGTAGGAGGGCGCCATGGCCAAGATCGGCATTTACATCGAACTGGACAAGGGAACCTTCAAGAAATCGAACCGCGAACTGCTCAGCCTCGCCCGCCAGGGCGGCCACGAGGTGTGCGCCGTCATGTTCTGCGCCGACGCCGCCCCCTACCTGGACGAGCTGAAGGGGGTACGGACGGTCATCCAGGTCAGCGGCGGCGACCTGTCCTACCAGCCCGACCGCTATGCCCGCACGCTGGCCGCGCTCATCGCCGAGCACCGGCTGGAGGTCCTCCTCGGCTCCTGCTCGGCCCAGGGCAAGGACCTGTTCCCGCGCCTGGCCGCCATGGCCGGGGCTGGGCTGGTCAACGACTGTCTGGCGGTTGACCCGGCCGCACGCAAGGCGGTCAAGCCGGTCTACTCGGGCAAGCTGCTGGCCGAGTACCAGGTGGAGGGCGGCTGCGCCCTGTTCACCGTGCGCCCCAACGTCATCCCGGTCCAGCCCGCCGCCGGCGCGGCCCCGGAGGTCCGTGCGGCGGCCATGGACAGCGGCGACACGCCGACGCGCATCGTCGAGGTCATCCAGGCCGCCGCGCAGAGGATCGACCTGACCGAGGCCGAGATCATCGTCTCCGGCGGCCGGGCCATGAAGGCCAAGGAGAACTTCGCCGTCCTCGAGGACCTGGCTCAGGCGCTGGGCGCCGGGGTCGGCGCCTCGCGCGCCGCCGTCGACGCCGGCTTCGCCGCCTCCGACATGCAGGTGGGCCAGACCGGGAAGGTGGTCAATCCCAAGCTGTACATCGCCTGCGGCATCTCCGGCGCCATCCAGCACTTCGTGGGCATGAAGACCTCCAAGGTCATCGTCGCCATCAACAAGGACCCTGAGGCGCCCATCTTCAAGAAGGCCGATTACGGCATCGTCGGCGACCTGTTCACCGTCGTGCCCTTATTGAAGGAAGAGATCAAGAGAATTATCGGCTGACGGCGACTGGCGTTGGGGCTTGGCGCACGGCCGGCGGCACTGCCGTGACCGCCGCGGCGTACGGCTGACGGCAACCGCCATTCAACAGCAAAAACTGTTCTCTCGGCTTTTCGTGAGAACGCCCATGTGGAATTCGCAGACACCCGTTTGCGTTTTATGAAAAGCGGTCTGCGGCAAGGTGAAAGGTCAGTTCTGGCTGTTTCTCGTCACTTGTCACGCGTCACTCGTCACGATAGATCGTCGTTTCTCTGTGCCGTACGCCGAGTTCTTATTCGCGCGCTAACTTTTTTCGCTCTGGCGGACCATCTTTTCGTAGTCCTTCTTCAGCTGCCGGTTCTCCAGCTCCAGCTCGCGGATGTGGCAACGCAGGGTGCGCAATTCCAGCAGCCACTGCAGCAGCTGGCGCTCGATGGGTTTGTGGGTGATCTTCATCTTGACCAGCAGGATATTGATGTAGTCGTCCAGCCGCATCAGGTTTCTCCGCCGCCATTATAAGATCTTGCGGATTAATTTTCAATTCGCGGCGGAGCGCGGCACGCGGCCCACGGCGGACGGCAGACGGTGAAATCCCTTGCCGCAAGGCCGGCGCTCATGGATGATGGCGCATGCTTCAGGGCATTGCCGTGCGCCGTACGCCACGTTCGCTGGGCGTTATCTCCCGGTTGACGCTCTGCCTCTTATCGGCTACAATGGACGCCTACAAGGAGCAAGGATGGCCAAGAAAGCGTTGATCACCGGCATCACCGGCCAGGACGGGTCCTACCTGGCCGATATCCTGCTGGAGAAGGGCTACGAAGTCTACGGCATGGTCCGCCGCTCCAGCATGGAGAAATTCGACCGCGTGGAGCACATCAAGGACCGCATCCACATCCGCCAGGCCGACCTGCTGGACCAGTACTCCATCAGCAAGATCATCGAAGAGGCTCAGCCCGATGAGGTGTACAACCTGGCCGCCATGAGCTTCGTGCCCACTTCCTGGGACCAGCCGGTGCTGACCGCCGAGTTTACCGCCATCGGGGTCACCCGCATGCTGGAGGCCATCCGCGCCGTGAACCCGCGCATTCGCTTCTACCAGGCCTCCTCCTCGGAAATGTTCGGCAAGATCAAGGAGAATCCCCAGACCGAGGCCACCCCCTTCCATCCGCGCAGCCCCTACGGCGTGGCCAAGGTGTACGGCCACTGGATCACCGTCAACTACCGCGAAAGCTATGACATCTTCGGCGTCTCGGGCATCCTCTTCAACCACGAGTCGCCGCGCCGCGGCATTGAGTTCGTCACCCGCAAGGTCACCTACAACGCCGCCAAGATCAAGCTGGGCCTGGCCAAGGACCTGCACCTGGGCAACCTGGAGGCCAAGCGCGACTGGGGCTACGCCCTGGACTACGTGCGCGCCATGTGGCTCATGCTGCAGCAGGACCAGCCGGACGACTTCGTCATCGCCAGCGGCGAGACCCACTCGGTGCAGGAGCTGGTGGAGATCGCCTTCTCCCATGTCGGCCTCGACTACCGCGACTTCGTCGTCCTGGACAGGAAGTTCATCCGCCCGGCCGAGGTCGACCTGCTGCGCGGCGATTATTCCAAGGCCAAGCGCATCCTGGGCTGGGAGCCCAAGGTCCATTTCGCCGAGCTGGTGCGGATGATGGTCGACGCCGACCTGGCGCTGCTCAAGAAGGACTATCGCCTATGAACCGCCGCGAGGAGCGCCCCTGGGGCTGGTTCGAGGTCCTGTACGAAGAGCCCGGGCTCAAGGTCAAGCGCATCATGGTCCGGCCGGGCAAACGCCTCTCGCTGCAAAGCCACGAGCGGCGCGCCGAGAACTGGGTGATGGTGCAGGGGAAGGCCCTGTTCACCCTCGATGACCGCGAATGCGCCCTGGGACCCCAGCAGTCGGTGTTCATCCCCAAGCGCAGCCGCCACCGCATCGAGAATCCGGGCACCGAGGAGCTGGTGTTCATCGAGGTGCAGACCGGGAGCTACCTGGGCGAGGACGACATCGTCCGCTACCAGGACGACTTCGACCGCTGCTAGGCGGCGCCCGCGCGGCGCGGCAAGGAGACCCTCATGCTGCAGAAAGAGAAGGAGATCGGCCTCAAGGCCGTCCGTGCCGCCATGGCCATGACCGCGGATATCCAGAACGAGATGACCGGCGGCGATACCCTGACCAAGAGCGACCGCAGTCCGGTGACCATCGCCGACTTCGCCAGCCAGGCCCTGATCTGCAAGGCCCTGGGCGAGCACTTTCCCGGCATGCCTATCGTCGGCGAGGAGGACTCCCAATCGCTGCGCCGGCCGGAGAACCGCGAGCTCTTCGCCAAGGTGGCCCATTACCTGCGGCAGTACGACCCGTCCATGGAGGAGGGGCTGATCCTCGACCTCATCGACATGGGCGGCGATGAGCCCGACGGCCGCTTCTGGACCCTCGATCCCATCGACGGCACCAAGGGCTTCCTGCGCGGCGAGCAGTTCGCCATCGCCCTGGCCCTGGCAGCCGGCGGCCAGGTGCAGCTGGGCATCCTCGGCTGCCCGAACCTGGGAGCCGATCCCGGCGGCACCATCTTCTGGGCCATCCGCGGCCGCGGCTGCTGGCGGGTCGCCGCCGGCGGCGGCATCGCCGAGCCGGTGCGCGCCTCGGCCAAGACCGACACCACGCAGATGCGCTTCGTCGAGAGCTACGAGTCCTCACACAGCGACAAGGGCACGCAGCTCGCCATCTCCCAGCGCCTGCTGATATCCCGGCCGCCCGAGCAGATGGACAGCCAGGTCAAGTACGGCATCGTCGCCTCGGGGCAAGCCGAGATCTACCTGCGCATCCCCAACCCGGCCACCCCCGACTACCAAGAAAAGATATGGGACCATGCCGCCGGCAGTCTGATCGTCGAGGAAGCGGGCGGCAAGGTCAGCGACATCGACGGCAACAAGCTGGACTTCCGCACCGGCAAGACCCTGGCCCGCAACCGCGGCATCCTGGCCACCAACGGCGCGGTGCACGACCGCGTCCTGAAGACCATCGCCGAGCTTACGGCGCGGTAAAAGCTCCATGTGCGGGCGGCGCGCTGGCCGTCCGCCGCTGGCCGTACGCCGTAAACCGAGTTCCAAGCTACGGGAAGGGATCAGCGCATTTTTCCCAGCGCCCATTCGGCCTTGTCGGCGAGGGGCGGCTGGTAGGCCTCGAACTTGCGGAGCAACTCCTCGGGATCCGCCGCCGAGAGGATCATGGAACGGTGCGCCGCATCGACGAAGCCCTGGTCCGAGACCCGGTCGAGGAACGCCAGCAGGGGAGCGAAATAGCCGGCGACGTCGATCAGGCCGCACGGCTTTTGATGGATCCCCAGTTGGGCCCAGGTCAGCATCTCGAAGATTTCCTCCAGCGTCCCCAGGCCGCCCGGGAGGGCGATGAAGCCGTCGGCCAAGGCAGCCATCAGCGCCTTGCGCTCGTGCATGGTCCCGACCACGCGCAGGTCGCCGCTATCGGAATAGGCCACGTTCTTTTCAAAAAGCTCCCTGGGGATCACGCCGATGACCTCGCCGCCATTCTCCGAGGCCGCTTGGGCCAGCTGCCCCATCATGCCGACCTTGCCGCCTCCGAATACCAGTCCGATCCTTCTCCTGGCCAGAAGCGCGCCCAACTTCCTGGCCTCCCCGGCATACTCAGGCCTTGTTCCCGGGCTCGAACCGCAGAAAACACAGAGCCTTCGCAACATCATGCGCTCCCGCCCAAGAAAGCGCGGACGGCAGCGAACACCTTGTCCGGGCCTTCGATGCCGGCGGGGAGATCGGCTTCGCGGGTGAAGCGCTTCCGCGCCCATTCAAAGAGGGCCGGGCCGTTCACGGCGGCCTCCGCGGCCCCGCTCGCCCGGCGGAACGCGGCCAGCAGCCAGGGGGTACGCGGGAAGAGGTGAAAGTGCAGCCGGCGCTCGACCTCGCAGAAGGAAAGGACGTAGACCCGCTCGGCGCCGGCCGCCCTCTCGACGGCCCGCGCCGCCCTGGCCAGCAGCAGGCCCAGCGCCTGCGCCTTCGCCGGCGTGAGCTCGGCCAGGCTCGTTTCGCCGCCCTGCACCCGCAGCACCAGGTAGCCGGGCACAGCGCTTTCGCGGCTCGCCTCGATGGAGAAATCGCCGTTGTCATGGATCATGGTTCCCCGCACATCGCCCCCGCCGGCGGCCGGCGGGCCGGCACGGCGACCCGCCCTACGACAGGTCGCGCTTGGTGAAAATGGACGCCAAGGGGCAGCCCAACGCTTCGATGGCCTCGCGCCCCCCCTCCTCGCGGTCGAGCACGGCCATCACCACCTCGACCCGTCCGCCCTCGGCCTGGACCTGGCGGATGCCCTTGATGATCGAGCCGCCCGAGGTGATCACGTCGTCGAAGAGGGCCACGCGCATGCCGGGCTTGAAGTTGCCCTCGATCATCCTGCGCGTGCCGTGCGCCTTTTCCTCCTTGCGGATGATGAAGGCGGGCAGCGGCCGGCCCTGCTGGTGGCTGATGACGGCGATGGCGGCCACGATGGGGTCGGCGCCGATCGCGTAGCCGCCCACGGCGTCGACGGCATAGCCCTTGAGCATGGCGAAGAAGATCTCCCCGCAGAGCGCGGCCCCCTCGGCGTCGAGGGTGGTCACGCGCGCATCCACGTAGAAGTCGCTGGTCTTGCCTGAGGCCAACGTGAAGACGCGGCCGCGCGAGACCGATTTCTCCAGCAGGATGCGGCGCAGGCGCTCCTTCACGAGAGCTTCCCCCGGAAATCGCCGGGGAGCACCTTGCGCAGGTAAGGGGCGATCTCCTGGATGGAAGCCTCGAGGAACTCCAGGTTCTCCGGGGAGAAGTCCTCGCCGGCATCGTCGGCGTTGTCGCCCTTGCGCGAAAGCTCGATGATGCCGAACTTGAAGTCGCCGGCGCGCAGCACGGCGCTCATCATCTTCCAGATGCGCCGCACCTTGCTGCCGGGCCCCTTGATGTACTCGAACAGGTGCAGGTGCTTCATCTGGTTGAAATTGTTCTCGATCTGGCCGCGGCTCAGCTTGTAGATGCGGGCGGCGAAGGCGTCGGGCGAAGAGAGGGGGATCATGCCGGCGTTCACCAGGTGCTCGGGGTAGGCGAAGGACATGACCATGTTGTCCTTGTCGGTCAGCAGGATGGCCACTTCGTCGGGCTCCAGGTCGAAGTTGTCGCAATAGAACTTGGCGATGTCGTTCAGGGTGGTCTTGAAGGCCGTCTCCGAGTGACCGCCGGCCGTGTTCATCTTGAACTTCTCGATCAGCAGGTTGATGTCCTTCATGGTTGGCTCCCGCGTAATGATAATATGATTCCCGGGAAAAAACAAGGAGCCGCCGGCTCAGAAGAGCGGGAAGACCCCCAGGGCGCTGACGATGCTCCGCCGATGGCGGACGTTCTCCAGCACCGGGCCGCCGGCCAGGATGCAGGAGTCGATGTCCGCCCCCGGCCCGACGCGGGCCTCCGCCCACAGGATCGAGTGCCGCACCCTCGCCCGCGGGTCGATGCCGGCGCCCGGGGAAAGGGCGTTTCCGGCCTGCGGGCCGCGCCGGGCCATGAAGTCCCAGTTGGCCTGGAAATAGGACGCCGGCGTGCCGAGATCGAGCCAGATGCCGTCGTAGACCGCGACGCGGAAGTCCAGGCGCTCGCGGCGCAGCGAGTCGAAAAAGTTGGCCTCGTCGACCTTGGCCAGCGCCCGTTTCTTGAACAGCGCCGCGCCGGCATACATCCAGCCCGGCGTCGCCCCCTTGCCCGGCGCCGCGCCGGTGTCCAGGAAGCGGCCGCCGTCGCTGAGCAGGCGGGCGTAGGCGCCCGACCGGTCGCGGCGCGCCAGCAGCACGCCGTCCACCTCCGGCGCCTGCGCCAGGCGCGCCATCGCCGCCAGCGGCGGCTCCAGGTAGGTGTCGCCGTTGACCGCCAGCAGCTCGTCCTCCAGGAACGGCAGCGCCCGGGCCAGGACGCGGCTGCCGCTCAGCTCCTCCTCGGCAAAGAAGCGGACGCCGTCGCCGGCGGCCTCCGCCACCTGGCCGGCCAAGTGGTGGAGGTTGACGAAGCCGCCGGCGCAGCCGCGGAGGCGCAACTGGGCGATCAGCCGGGTGATCAGCGGCACGCCCCCCAGGGGGAAGGCCGGCTTGGGCTTGATCCGCGACAGCGGCTCGGCGCGGCGGCCGTACCCCCCGGCCAGGACGAAGAACATCATGGGCGGAAGAGCATGTCGCCGCTGCCGCCGCACTGGAGAAACAGGCTGCGGTAGGATGCGGTGATGAAGTCGGCGCGGGAGAAGCCCAGCCGCGCGGCGGCCCGGTCGATGGCCGCCGGCTCGCCCTCGATCTCCAGAAAGTCGCCGATCGGCGTTTCATCGACCAGCACCAGGGCCCCGTCCAGGCGGAACCCCGCGCGGAACTTCTCGTAAGCGAAGACGGGGCGCAAGCCGATGCCGAGTAGGATGGCCTCCATGGCGTCGGGGTCGGCGACTCCGGTCTCGATCTCGTCGCGCACCTTGTAGGCGGCGTCGCCGCCCGCGGCCGGCCGCTTGAGGGTGAGCGCGCCGCCGTTGCCGCGGCGGCGCAGGCGCAGCAGCACGCCGGCAGAGCGCAGCGCCCCGGCGGGCGTGTCGAATACCCGGTCGAGTTCCCGCGCCCGCTCCAGGCAGGGCTCCGCGCCCAGGGCGGCCAGGCGCCCAGGCCAGGGCCCGGCGGCTGCGATGCGCAGCTTGGCCTCGATCTCCAGCCGCGGCTCAGTATTCACGGCGGCGGATGAAATCGACGAGCCCGGCCAGGGAATCGCGCTCCGGCGAGGGCGGGAAGCGTTGCAGGAACTCGCGGCAGCGGCGCGCGTGGCGGTCGACGATGGCCAGCGACTGGGCACGGACACCCAAGCGCCGGCAGAGCTCCAGCAGGGGCTCGGGGCGGGCGGGGTCGAAGGAACGGATCAGCCTCAGGCCGCCGCCGGCGATCAGGCGGATATAGGGCAGGGTGACCTTGCCTTCCTTGAGGTCCTGGAAGCGTCCCTTGCCCGAGCGCTGCGAAAAGATGTCCAGCAGGTCGTCGCTGACCTGGAAGATCATGCCGAAGTCGCGGCCGAAGCGGCAAAAGGCCTTGACGTCGGCGGCCGCCGCCCGGTTCCCCGGCCCAGCGGCCAGGACGGCGATGCCCTCGAACAGGCTGGCCGTCTTGCGGCCGATGATGTCGGTGTAGGTGCGGGCGTCCAGCCGGTAGTTGAAGTTGTTGGCGTACTCCAGGACCTGCCCCTCGATCATGCGCCGCGACGTTTCGGCTAGTATGGAAACCGCCTCCGTCCGGGCGGCCCGGGTGAGCATGCGGATCGAGGTGATGAAGAGGAAGTCGCCCCACAGCACCGAGACCGAGTCGCCGAAGTGGTGGTTGGGCGTCTGCCGGCCCCGGCGGCGGCTGGAGTGATCGACGATGTCGTCGTGGACCAGGCTGGAAAGGTGGAGCATCTCGATGGCCGCGCCCAGGTCGGCCAGGCCTTCGTCGCGGGCCCCGCTCAAGCGCGCCAGCAGGAAAAAGAAGACGGCACGGATCTTCTTGCCGCCGGCCACGGGCGTGCCCCGGCCGAGCTCGCCGATCAGCTTCACCTGGCTGCCGATCTCGCGGGCGAGCATCCTCTCGGCGGCGTGCAGCAGCGGCAGGACCGGTTCCTGGATTTCGCGGTACTCCATGGCAGGCGCCATTCTACCACCGCGCCCGGGGGCTTGGCAATTCCTGCGCCGGCGGCGACGTTTGCACCCCGACCCGCCCGCCGGGGATTTTGTTGCCTCGGGCGCGGGGGGCGGGGGCAAAGGCGGGACGGGCGGTCAGCGCAGCCAGCCGGGCGGGACGCCGGCCTTGCGCGCCTTTTCCAGCAGTTCCTCGACCTGCGTTTCCGATTGGCTCAGGAACAGCTTTTTCTGCTCGATCTGGTTGGTCAGCTGGGCAATCTGCGCGCGGATCGACTCCTGCTCGGCGGCGATGGTCTTGATGTAGAAGTCGGACCACAACTGGTTCAGCTGCAGCTGCGCCTCCTCGATGTCGGCCCGGAGCGTGGCGATGCGCTGCTCCAGATCGGCTTGCTGCTTCTTCCAGTAGTCGGGCTGCTTGGTCACGTCGGCCTTGGCCGCCGCCGGTTTCTCCTTCTCCCCTTCCCCGGCGGCGGGCTCCTCGGACTCCATCTGCACGAAGCCGTACTTGCGGCCGCCGGCGGCGACCGACGTCACGTTGTTGTCGTTGACTTTCGCCTTGGACTGGGCGGCTTTTTTGCGGCGCTCGTCCTCCTGCTTCTTCAGTGCGATCAGGTCGACCGCGTCGCCAAGCAGCCGCGGCGCCGCCCCGGAGAAAAGCAGGCAGAGCGCCAGGAACAGGGCCGCGATCCTCATTGGGCGTTCACCTCGATCTTTACCAGCCGGTTCTTGCGGCGCTCCGCCTCGGTGCTGTTGTCGAACTGCGGTTCCTTCTCGCCATAAAAGAAGGTCTCGATGCGGCCGGGATCGATGGCGTACTGGGAGACCAGCATGCCCTTGATCGCCTCCACCCGCCTGGATGAGAGGCGCAGGTTATACTCCTCGCCGCCGATGCTGCAGGCGTATCCGCGCAGGGTGACGACGTATTCCGACTTGCCGGCGACAAAGTCGCGGATGGCGGCGAAGTCGGCGCTGGGGTCGGCCAGCGGCGTGACGCCGTCGAACGGGAACAGGATGCTGTAGTTCAGTGCCGCGCCGGCGACGGTCGCCTCGCCCGCGGTCTCCTCGGCGCCGGGGAGGCTCTCCACCACCGGCAGCTCCTCACCGCCCGGCTGACCCGGCTTGGCCGCAGCGGCCTCGCGCGGCAGCACCAGCACGCGGTCGCCGACGCGCATGTCGGTGCCGGCGTCCAGCACCTTGACGGTGGAGTTGGTGTTCTCGCTGTGGATGACAACCCCCAGGCCGACGATCAGGGGCGGCAGATCGGAGGCCACGAGTCGGTAGAAGAGCAGGAAGGACCCCTTGCCGACCACGCCCTCGCCCAGGTCGACGGTCAGATATTGCTGGTCGCCGGACATATCCGAAGGGATGCCCATGGTCAGGTCGGTGTAGACGACCTGGCCGCTGACGGCGTTGTCCGGGATGCGGCAGTATTTGTAGTCGGCCCTTTTGGCGAACACGGTTGCCTCCGGGGCATAGGGCAGGGCGAAATCGCCGACGTGGACCGGCTGGCAGCCGTTCTGCAGGCGGATCACGGCCTGCTTGTCGTAGAGGCAGGTAATGCGGGCCAGCGATTTCTTGAAGAAGAAGCGGCCGAGGCGATCATGGTTGCGCGGGTGGTGGATGACGTTCCCCTCGCTGAGGATCACCAGCATGTCGCCTTCCTTGAGCCCGTCCTTGGCGCCGCTGTCGATCACCAGTTCGTCGGCGTTGGTGAAGGACTCGACCTGGGAATCCATGGTATGGTTGCCGACGATGCGGATATCCTGGGGAACCTTGTCGCGGATGAAATAGGAGCAATTCAGGTCGGTATCGTTCACCAGCAGCTCTTCCTCGAGGAACACGTACGCTTTCTGCAAATTATAGATCTTTTGGGCCACCTGGCCGTTCAGAAACTGGGTGGCCGCCAGAAGGACGAAAACCGCCACAACCATCGTTTTTTTCATCGTTTTCTCCCCTTTCCGTCGAGAAATTGCCATACGTCTGAATTTTTTCCCATTGCTTTAAAATTAATAAATCAAAAATATAGAATTGTCAAGTGTTTCGGGGTTTTCCCGGCCCGCTGCGCCAATAGGGACGAGGGTTTCAAGCCTGCAGCGGGAGGGAACCGCTGGCCTCGGCGTACGGCATACGGCGCACGGCAAACGGCAAGGCCCTGACCAAAAAATATTCTGCTATCGCCTTTCTATGGTTTTTTCAGGGAGTTCCAGCGGGCCGGCGCACGGCGTACGGCATACGGTCTACATCATTCGGGAAGGCGAAAAAACCGGGTTCCTGGAATGGGCCGTTGCCGTACGCCGTCAACCGTATGCCGTGCGCCGAGAGCCACTTCTGCTCTCTGGCCGTTAACCGTCAACCGTACGCCGTATGCCGTTTCCCTACATGCCCATCATCTTCATGCTGAAGAACGAGAGCGCCACCAGGATCAGGCTCTTGAACAGGAAGTAGAGGGCGGCGATGCCGAAGCTTTTCCTGGGGGCCATCTTGGAGTAGGCGGCGATGCCCAGCGCCAGGGCGGCCAGGAACCAGAGGGAGAAGAAGTCGAACTGGGAGAGGACGATGAAGGGGAGGCTGCGGAAATCGAGCCCCGGAAAGAACAAGGTCAGGCCGGTCTGCACCAGCATGGAGCGCTTCAGCAGGACCAGCACCCCCTTCAGGACGCCGCCCAGGACCATGTCCAGGATCGAGGCCTGGGTCACCGCCGCGAAATAGTTCGCGTACAGGCCCTCGCCGCCGCCGATCTTGTAGAACAGGTAGACGAAGAAGGCGCTCAGCACCAGCGCCAGGACCGCGAAGAACATGGCGGTGACGGCGCCCATCACCCGCTGGAAGGGGGTGAAGTTCTCCAGCGACGCCAGCTGCTCGTCGCTCAGCTTGTCGGCCATTTCCGAGTCGCGGACCATGCGGGCCTGGTCGGCTTTGGTGACCGGGAAGGTGGCGAATGTGACCGCCGCCGTCACCAGCAGGATGAGGGCCAGGACGGCCTTCCAGCGCTTCGCTTCCATGGCCCGGGCGATGGCGGCCGCCGGTCCGGTGATGACGCCGACCACGTCGGCGATGAGTGCGTTCATGTCAGCCTCCCCGTTTTTCTTCGCGGACGACTTCGCCGTCCTTCAGGTAGAAGATCCGCTCCGTCAGGTTGGCCAGCTCCTGGTTATGGGTGACCATGATGATGGTGTTCCCCTGCCGGTGCAGCCCCCGGAAGATGGCCACGATCTCGTCGCCGGTCTTGGAGTCGAGGTTGCCGGTGGGCTCGTCGGCCAGGATGAGCGAGGGCTTGTTCACCAGGGCGCGGGCGATGGCCACGCGCTGGCGCTGGCCGCCCGAGAGCTCGTTGGGCCGGTGCGCCATGCGGTCGCCGAGGTCCACCGCCTCCAGCGCCCGGCGGGCGGTATCCAGGCGCCCGGCCTTGCTCATGCCGCTGTAGATGAGGGGCAGCTCGACGTTGTGCAGCGCCGTCGAGCGCGGCAGCAGGTGGAACACCTGGAAGATGAAGCCGATCTCCTGGTTGCGGATGTGGGCCAACTCGTCCTCGGAGAGCGAGCTGACCTCCCGGCCGTTGACGAAATACTTGCCCTCGCTCGGCGTGTCCAGGCAGCCCAGCAGGTTCATGAGCGTCGATTTCCCCGATCCCGACTGTCCCATGATGGCGATGAACTCGCCGCGGCGCACGGTGAAGGTGATGTTGCGCAGGGCGTGGATCTTCTCGCTGCCGACCTCGTAGGTCTTGCCCAGACCCTGGACCTCGATGATGGCGGCCATGCTACCTCTTGGCCAGGGGGGCGCGGGCGCGCTTGATCCGGTCGCCGTCCTTGAGCTTCTTGAGCGCGGCGAAGGGGCCGCTGATGACCTCGTCCTTCTCCTTCAGCCCCGAAACCACCTCGATGTACATGTCGCCGGCGATGCCCTTCGTCAGCGGACGGAAGGCGGCGCGGCCGTCCTCGTCCACGAACACTCCCTCCTGCTCGGCCTTGGCCCCCTTCTTCTTGGGGTCGTCGCGCTCCAGGATGACCAGCGCCGCGATGGGCACGCTCAGGACGCCCTTTTTCTCCTCGATGATGACGTCGGCGGTGGCCGAGAAGCCGGGCTTCAGAGCCGGCGGCGGCGCGTCCAGGGTGATCACCGTCTTGAAGTCCTTGGACTCGGTGCTGGTGGTGCTGGAGGTGGCGCTGGCGGAGGTGATGGCCGAGTTGCCGACCTCGGTCACGCGGCCGGGCATGACCCGGCCGGGGATGGCGTCCACGGTCACCTCGGCGCGCTTGCCGGGACGGACCTTGACCACGTCGGTCTCGTCGACCAGCACCTCGGCCTCCATGACCGACAGGTCGGCGATGGTCATCAGCACGGTGCCCGGATTGTTCATGGTGCCGATGATGGCCACCTCCCCCTCCTCGACCTTCAGGCTGGTGACGATGCCGTCGATGGGCGAGACGATGGAGGTCTTGCGGATGGAGTCGCTGGTGCTCTTGAGCGAGGCGCGCGCCTGCTCGATGAGGTGCAGGTTGGCCTTCTTGTTGGCCTGGGAGATCTCGTACTGCGCCGTGGCATCCTCGAACTGCTCGCGGGAGATCAGCCCTTCCTCGAAGAGCTGCTTGCGCCGATCCAGGTACTGCCTGGCCTTCTTGAGCGTGGCCTCCTGGGAGATCAGCTGGGCCTCCGACTGCTGGATAATCTCGCGGTCGCGGTCGGCATTGGCCTCATAGATGGCGGAGTCGATCTTGATCAACAGCTGCCCCTTGCGGACCGTATCCCCCTCCTGGAGCAGGATCTTCAGGATCTTGCCGGCCACGTCGGTGCTGATGTTGATGTTTTTCTTGGGCTTGATCTCGCCGGTGGCGGACACTTTTTCGACCAGGTCGCGTTTCTGCACCTTCTCGACGGTGACCTCCAGGGTCTTGCCATTGCCCGAGCGGAAGACGTTGAGCAGCACGATCAGCACCACCAGGACGGCAGCGGCTATGACGAACAGCTTTTTTCTGTTTTTCATCCTTTCTCCTGAGTCTGTTGATACGCAATTCCGCCCCGATTTGTTCAGCCGGGCCGGCATGACAGCCTGTTTCCGCCGATTGGCGACGCCCCCGCGGTTCGGGGGCATCGTCCCCGCCAGGCAAAGGCGTTGTCGGCGGGGGGGATTTCCGGTATAATGGATCGTCCCGGCGGTCCCAAGGAAGAGAAATGAACTACGATTTCAGCGAGATCGAGGCCAAGTGGCAGCGCATCTGGCGCGAGGAACGGACGTTCCGCGCCGTGGCCGGAGAAATGCGGCCGAAATACTACTGTCTGGAGATGTTCCCCTACCCGTCCGGCTCGGGCCTGCACGTCGGCCACCTGAAGAACTACGTGCCAACCGACGCCTTCTGCCGCTACAAGAGCATGAAGGGGTTCAACGTCCTCCATCCCATGGGCTGGGACGCTTTCGGCCAGCCGGCGGAGAACGAGGCCATCCGCCGCGGCCGCAACCCGCGCGAGATGGTGCCCGAGTACGCCGCCGCCTACCGCGAGACGCTGGTCCGGACCGGCTGCTCCTATGACTGGGAGCGCGAGATCAACTCCAGCCTCCCCGGCTACTACCGCTGGACGCAGTGGATGTTCCTGCTGCTGCTGCGCAAGGGGCTGGCCTACCGCGCCACCGCGCCCATCAACTGGTGCCCGGCGTGCAAGACCGGCCTGGCCAACGAGGAGGTCAAGGACGGCCGCTGCTGGCGCTGTGACACCGCCGTCGAGAAGAAACCGATGCCCCAGTGGTTCTTCCGCATCACCGCCTATGCCGACCGCCTGCTGGCCGACCTGGAGAAGCTCGAGTGGTCGGAGGGGATGAAGGAGATGCAGCGCGACTGGATCGGCCGCAGCGAAGGGGCCGAGGTCGACTTCGCCGTCGCCGGCGGCGGCGGCGCCATCCGCGTCTTCACCACCCGCCCCGACACCCTGTTCGGCGCCACCTTCATCGTCCTGGCGCCCGAGCATCCGCTGCTGGCCGCGCTCACCCCCCCCGGGCGCCGCGCCGAGGTGGAGGCCTACGCCCGCCGGGCGCAGGGCGAGTCGGAGATCGACCGCCTCAACGCCGAACGCGCCAAGACCGGCGTCTTTACCGGCGCCTACGCCGTCAATCCCGTCAACGGCGAGAAGATCCCGGTCTGGACCGCCGATTACGTCCTGATGGGCTACGGCACGGGCGCCATCATGTGCGTCCCCGGCCACGACGAGCGCGACTTCGCTTTCGCCCGCACGTACGGGCTGCCCGTCGTCCAGGTGGTCAGCCGCGACGGCTCCGCCTATGACCTGCAGGCCGCCGAGCCCGCCGAGGGCGTCGCCGTCAACTCGGGACGCTGGAGCGGGCTGCGCACGGCCGAGTTCAAGAAGGCGATCGCCGCCTGGCTCGAGGAGAAGGGCATCGGCAAGGCGACGGTGAACTACCGCCTGCGCGACTGGCTGATCTCCCGCCAGCGCTACTGGGGCGCGCCCATCCCCGTCGTCCACTGCCCGGCCTGCGGCGAGGTACCCGTCCCCGAATCGCAGCTGCCGGTGCTGCTGCCCGGCGTGGACAACTACCAGCCCACCGGCACCGGCGAGTCGCCGCTGGCCGCCATCCCCTCCTTCGTCAACACCGCTTGCCCGAAATGCGGCGGCCCGGCGCGGCGCGAGACCGACACCATGGGCGGCTACGCCTGCTCCTCCTGGTACTTCCTGCGCTTCGCCGACCCGGACAACGCCGCCGCTTTCGCCTCGCGCCAGGCCCTCGACTACTGGCTGCCGGTCGACCAGTACACCGGCGGCATCGAGCACGCCCGCTCGCACCTGCTCTACGCCCGCTTCTGGACCAAGGTGCTCTTCGACGAGGGGCTGGTGGGCTTCGACGAGCCCTTCCTCAACCTGCGCAACCAGGGCTCGCTGCTGGCCTTGACCCCCGGCCGCCGGCCGCGTCCCCAGGAGCAGGCCGCCGCGGGCGAGGACAAGATCGTCGACTGGATCGTCCTGCGCCACGACGAGCGCGACCGGGTGCCGCCGGAGCAGGTCGTCTGGCGCTGGGCGCGCATGTCCAAGTCCAAGGGCAACGTGGTCACGCCCGACGAGATGATCGGCCGCTACGGCGCCGACTCACTGCGCGTCTACGAGATGTTCGTGGCCCCCTTCGAGGACAACGTACAGTGGAGCGAGGAGGGCATCCAGGGTTCGCACCGCTTCGTCGCCCGCGCCTGGCGCTGGCTGCAGGCCGCCGTGCCCCGCTTCCGCCGCGACTGGCGCGAGCGCAGCGCCGGCGAGCGGACGCCCGCGGAGAAGGAGGTGCGCCGCAAGCTGCACCAGACGGTGCAGAAAGTGGGGACGCAGATCGAGACCTTCCAGTTCAACACCGCCCTGGCCGCGGTCATGGAGCTGCTCAACGCCGTCTCGGCCTACGCGCCGCTGGAACGCGAGGCGCTGCCGGCGGCCTGCGACGACGCCGTGATCTCCGAGCTGGCCGAGACCCTGGTCCTGCTGCTGGCGCCGTTCGCGCCGCACCTGGGCGAGGAGGTCTGGCGCCAGCTGAAAAACGGGGACACCGTCTACCGCGCTCCCTGGCCGGCCTTTGACGCGGCCGCGGCCGCCGCCGAGAGCGTCAACGTCATGGTGCAGGTCAACGGCAAGATCCGCGACAAGGTGGTGGTGCCCCTGGACTGCGCCGAGGAGGAGGTCAAGGCGGCGGCCCTGGCCAGCCCCAAGACGGCCCAGGCCCTGGCCGGAAAACAGGTGGTGAAGATGATCTTCGTCAAGAACAAGATGCTGAGCATCGTGGTGCGATGAAGCGCCTGCTGCTGGGACTGCCGCTGCTGGCCGCCCTGGCCGGCCTGAGCTGCGGCTACCGCCTGGCCGGCAGCGCCCGCAGCCTGCCCGCGGGCGCGGCGACCATCGCCATCCCCGCCTTCCGCAACCAGACCTCGCGGCCGCAGGCCGAGCAGTTCGTCACCCACGCCGTGCGCGGCGAGTTCGTGCGCCGCAGCCGCCTGCGCCTGGTGGAGTCGCCGGCCGCCGCCGACCTGCTGCTGGAGGGGACGATCACCGCTTTCCAGACCACCCCGCTCGCCTATTCCGAGGCCGGGGCGGCCAACCTCTACGAGGTGCGCCTGACCCTTGACGTGCGCCTGGTCGACCTGCGCGACGGCGGGGTGGCCTTCCAGGGAAGCGGCCTCTCCTTCCGCGAGAGCTACGACACCGACATGGACAGCTTCTTCTCCCAGGAGTCGGGTTCGCTGAACCGCATCGCCGACAAGTTCGCCGCCAGCATCGTCACCACCATCCTGGAAAACTTCTGATGCCCGAGTCCACCTTCTTCTCCTTCCTGGCCCGGGTCCAGGCCGAGAAGAAATGCCCGCCGCTGCTGCTGCTCTACGGCTTCAACGAGTTCCTGGGCGAGCGCATCGTCTCCGAGGTCGGCCGCGCCTTCGGCCAGGCGCGCGGCGAATTCAGCTTCAAGCGCTACTACTTCGACGGCGAGGAGGAGACGGACTGGGAACAGGTGCTGGAGGAGGCCAACAGCTCGAGCTTCTTCCTCAGCGCCCAGCGGGTCATCACCGTGGTCATCCGCGACGAGAAGAAGGTCACGCTGAACGCGGCCGCCAAGAAGGCCTTCGCCGCCTACCTGCGGAAGCCCAATCCGCACGCCACGCTGATCGCCTACGTCTCCCTCGACCTGAGCCGCGACGACTACAAGCAGCTGAAGAAGGAGAAGCTGGCGCGCCTGCGCGAGGCCCTGGAATCGCCGCACACGGTCAGCATCGACCTCGACCGCACCGGCGACGCGGAGGTGCGCGCCTTCATCAAGAACCACATGAAGGAGCGGCGCATCGCCATCAGTTCCGCCGCCGTCGAGCGCATCCAGGAGATCATGGGCGACGACTTCGTCGGCATCATCCACCAGCTGCCCAAGCTCGAGGCCGCCGCCGCCAAGTCCCTGACCATCGGCAGCGAGGAGATCGACGAGCTGATCAGCGGCATCAGCTCCCACTCCATCTGGGACCTGACCGAGGCCATCGAGCGCGAGGACGCCGCCGCCTACCTGGACATCCTCAAGTACCTGTTCATCAACGGCGTCAAGCCCAGCTTCATCATCGGCACCCTGATCGCCTATTACCACAAGATCTACACGGCCAAGTTCCTGATGCGCCGCCGCTTCTCCGCCGCCGACATCGGCAAGGTGCTGCAGCAGCCGGCCTTCATCCTGAACAAGTTCATCGCCCTGGTCAAGAATTTCCCCGACGCCAAGATCCAGGCCGTTCTCGACCTGATCTACCGCCTGGACTACGAGTCCAAGACCAGCGGCGAGGAGTCGGCGCGCATCTCGCTGCAGAGCTTCATCTTCCAGGTCAAACTGCTGCGCTGAAGGACGGTGAAATGCGGCCGCCCCAGTGGCCCGGGGCGGCCGGCCGGAAATTCCGTCACTCCTATTGCAGGGAAAAGGTCACCGTGACCGTGAAGGCCACCGGTACGGCCTTGCCGTCCTTGACGAACGGCTCGTACTCCCACTGCTTCACGGCCTTCAAGGCGGCATCGTTGAGGACCGGCGAAGCCGATTCCAGGATGCGCGCCGCCCGCACTTGGCCCTTTTCGTTGGTATAGATCTCGATGACGACGGTTCCTTGCAGTTTCTCCTGGAGGGCGGCCTCGGGATAGACCGGCTTGACCTTCTTCACGATCCTCGGCTTCTGGGCCTCGTCCAGGCGGGTCGGGGCGGCGCCGGCGGCCTTCTTATCCCCGTCCTGCAGGGCGAAAGTGATCGTCACCGTGAATATCACTTCTTGGCAGCCGCCCTCGGTGACAAAAGGTTCGTATTCCCATTTCTTCACGGCGTCGAGGGCGGCCTGGGCCAGGAGCGGCTCGGGCGAGCCGACCGCGCGCGCCGTCTTGACCCTGCCGTCCTTGCCGAGCACCGCCTCCACGGTCACCACGCCCTGCAGCCCCTTCTTTTTCGCCTCGTCCGGATAGATCGGGTTCACCTTGCGGATGATCTTCGGCCGCTTCTCGTTGGCCAGGCGCACGGCGCCGCGGCCGAACTCCTCGTCGCGCCCCTGCACGTAGAAGGCGATGAAGAAGCTGCGCTCCTGCAGGTCGCGAAAGCCCAGCATGGCCACCTCGCCGTCGGGAAGCACGACCTCGGTGTCGAGCAGGACGTTCTCGAGCCGTTCACCGGGGCTTTTCTCGACCACGGCGACCTTGACGTTCACCGCCGCCGGCTTGGGCAGGGGGGTGAGGCCGATGGCGTAGTCGCGGCCGTCGATCTGCACCACCTGCATCACCGTGGGGTCACTGTCCGATGCCCAGTGCAGGTCGCCCGCGGCCAGCAGCGCCACGTCCGCCGCGTTGAAGGTCTTGCGCAGCTCGGCCAGCATGGCCTCGGTGGTGAACTTCACCTGCAGGTTGCGCTGCACCATGGACGCGAGGTGGAACGAGGTGGTCACGCTCGCCCCGGCCTTGCCCGCAGCGGCCGGGCCGAAGAAATTGAGCCGGATGTCGAGCGTCGTCGCGGCGCGGGCAGAGAGCGCAATCGTCAGCCATATCAGGATAAAGATTTTCTTTTTCATGGATGTCCTCCTGGATCAATGAGCCGATCTTTCGAACCAGACGATGGTCATCCCCCCCTTCCCGGGCTTGAAGACGACCGGCCGCGCCGGGGCGTCGCCGATCCGCGCCTCGAGCACGGCGAAGGCGCGGGCGCCGCCTGCCTCCTCCACGACGGTGACGGTCCCCTCGGGAAGGCGCTGGCGGGGAATGAGGCGCGAAAGCCAGGCCGCCGCTCCCAGGACGGCAACGGACAAAAAAAGGGCGAAGGCGCGGCGCCAGGCGGTGGAGGCGGCGCGGACGGGGCCGCCGGCGGCGGCGAAGGGGCGCAGCGGCGGCTCCCCGGCCAGGTCGGCGGCGGTCAGGCCCAGGGCGCGCACGCCGGCGTCGCCGAGGGCCTCGCCCTGGCAGCGCGGGCAGCGGTCGATGTGGCGGCCGAGCAGGAAGGCGCGCCAGGGCGCCAGCGGCAGGGCGCGGTAGGCGAAACGGACCCAGCTACAGCTCATCGGCCACCTCCTTTTTCAGCCGCACGCGGGCGTTGTACACGTGGACGCGCGCCGTGCTCTCCGAGCAGCCCAGCGCCGCGGCGACTTCGCGCGCGGAGAAGCCCTCGAAGACCGTCAGGGAGAGCGCCGCCCGCTCCCTGGCCGGCAGCCGCTGCAGCAGCCGCCCGGCCGTCTCCGCCTCGGCCGCCGCCTCGGGCCGCGGCGCCTCGCCTCCCAGCCACTCGCCGGCGTGCCCGCGGAAATAGCGCAGGAAGGTGCGCCGCCGGCGCAGGCGGTCGAGGCAGCGCTTGGCGCCGATGCCCAGCAGCCAGGGGGCGAAGCCGCGCCCGCCGTCGAAACGCTCCAGGTTCTGGAAGGCCTGCAGCAGGGCGTCCTGGGCGGCGTCGCGGGCCTCCTCGCGGTCGCCGAGCATGTTCCAGCAGAGGGCCAGCAGCCGCTTCTCGTGGCTGCGCACGAGCCCGGCGAACGCGTCGCGATCGCCTTGCCGGGCGCTGCGGACCAGCTCCTCCTCGCTCATGCCCCTCCTGCCGCCGCATGGTATACTCCCGGCGCGGGAAGATCGTTTAGCGGCTTTTCGCGGCGGGGCCGGCCGCGGCTCACTCGGGTTCGGGCTCCTTGCCCAGCTTCTTCAGGTCCTCCAGGGTCATGAGGATCTCGCGCTGGTTCTTGCTGTTGGCCGGCGAAATGACCCCCTTTTCCTGGAGCTGGTCGATCAGGCGGCCGGCGCGGGCGAAGCCCACGCTCAGCTTGCGCTGCAGGTAGGAGGCCGAGGCCTGGCCGGTGCTGATGATCACCTCGGCCGCCTCGAGGAACATCTCGTCGGTCTCCTGCTCCTCGCCGGCCTCCTCCTTCTGCGCCGAGTGCTTGATGATCTGGGTGTTGAACTCGGGCTTGGCCTGCTTGGCCAGGTAGTTGACGACGCGCACCGTCTCCGGCTCCGAGACATATGCCGAGTGCAGGCGGATGAGGGTGGCGGTCTTGGGCGGCAGGAAGAGCATGTCGCCGTTGCCCAGGAGTTTCTCGGCGCCGATCTGGTCGATGATGGTGCGCGAGTCGTAGCGCGAGGGGACGGCCAGCGCCATGCGCGAGGGGAAGTTGTTCTTGATGGGGCCGGTGATGACGTCGATCGAGGGCCGCTGCGTGGCCAGGATCAGGTGGATGCCGATGGCGCGCGCCTTCTGCGCCAGGCGCAGCACGTCGTCCTCGATCTCGCGGGCCGAGGCCATCATCAAGTCGGCCAGCTCGTCGATGACGATCACGATGTAGGGGATGGGCTCCTTGTCGGCCAGGGCGTCCAGCTCCTCGTCCTCGGACTGCTGCAGCAGCTCCAGCTTCTTGTTGTACTGCTCGATGTTGCGCACCTGCAGCGTGGCCAGCTTCTTGTAGCGGTTCTCCATCTCGAAGACCGCCCAGTCCAGGGCGTTCTTGGCCAGCTTGGGGTTGACCACCACCGGCGTGAGCAGGTGCGGCAGGGAGTTGTAGGAAGCCAGCTCGATGCGCTTGGGGTCGATCATGATGAACTTGACCGCCTTGGGCGACGACTTGTACAGGATGCTGAGGATGATGGTGTGGATGGCCACGCTCTTGCCGCTGCCGGTGGCGCCGGCGATCAGCAGGTGCGGCATCTCCTTCAGGTCGGAGATGAAGATGTCGCCGCTGGCCGTCTTGCCCAGCGCCAGGGTGAGCGGCGAGCTGGACTGCTTGTACAGCGGCGTCTCCAGCAGCTCGCGCAGGTGGATGGTCTCGCGCTTCTTGTTGGGGATCTCGATGCCGATGGCTTTCTTGCCCAGGATGCGCTCGATGCGCACGTACTGGGCCTTGACCACCAGCGCCAGGTCCTCGGTCAGGCTGGAGACGTCCTTCACCTTGACGCCGATGTCGGGGACGAACTCGAAGGTGGTGATCACGGGGCCCGGCGTGTACTCGGCGATCTCGCCGCTGATCTTGAACTCCTGCAGCCGCTGCGACAGCTCCTGCTTCTTCTCCTCGAGCTCGTCGATGTCGATCTGGCTCTTGGCCGTCGGCGCGTCGAGGTAGGTCAGGGGCGGCGGCTGGTACTGGGCGTCGGGCAGGAACGCCTGCTCCAGCTCGGGGAAGATGCCGCTCTCCTCGGGCAACCGGCTGGGCCTCTTGACCTCGGCACGGGCCGGCGGCGCCGGAACGGCCGGCCGCTTCTCGGCGCGCGGCGCCGGCTCCTTCTCCTTCAGCGGCTGGCGCCCCTTGAAAACGAAGCTCCCCTCGCCGGCGTCGTACTTCTCCTGCACCTTGCGGCGGTCGCGGTTGCGCCGCGTCTGCTCCAGCCGCCGGCGGCAGAAGGCGGCGGCCAGGGCGCCGCCCCTGGCCAGCAGCCGCCCGAGGAAAACGAGGGTATTGCCGATGGAGATCTTGGCGATCAGCACCAGCGCGACGGCCAGGAGGCAGAGAAACAGCGCGGCGGCGAAGAACTCCTTGACCTGGCCGCTGACCAGGTTGTGGAGCAGCAGCCCGACCACGCCGCCCGAGCGCACTTCCTGCCCGCCGATGCGCGCCAGGGGCTTGAGGTTGGCCAGCAGGCCGGCCAGCGACAGCAGCAGGATGGCGAAGCCGATCCCCTTGCTGACCGCCCGGTTCAGCCGGCGGTCGAACAGGAAATAGGCGGTCAGGAAGAGGAGGATGGCGATGAAGAGCAGCGAGGCGTAGCCGAAGAGGTTGAACAGCAGCGCCGAGAGCTCCGATCCCAGGCGGCCGCCGAAGTTGGTCACCACCCGGTTCGGAGCCGAATGGAAGAAGGATGGGTCGCGGGGTGTGTAGCTGGCCAGGCTGAAGATCAGGAAGAAGGAGAAAAAAAGGGAAAAGACGCCGATGATCTCGTTTTTGAACGATAGTTCTTTGTCGTCGGCATTCCCGCGCTTGTCCTTGGCCATCGGCCGCCAGTATAGCCGCCCGGCCCCAGGATGTCAAGCTGACGCGGGTTTCAGAGATTTCGTGATTCTTAAGCAGTTTTTTTATGGCTCCTCCCACAAATTTGTGCAGGGGCTGAGGCGTGCGATCTGGTAGGACTACAGCGCCAAGTTCCAAGCACCAAATTACAAATCAGCCCCCAATATCAATCGCCCAATGACCCGAACGAAGAAAAGTGCTAGGGTTTGTGAATGCACTCGAGCGATTTCCAAATAAATGGTGAAATCAATAGAGTGTATTCATGAACGAAACGCAATTCATGCAACGGCAAAATGAAGTGCTCCGTACACGGTTCTAAAAAAGATTTCGTTTCGGACTTTTTCTAACACGATCACGAACACGATCACTTTCTTTGCTGCTTGGTGCTTGGAGTTTTCGTTTCTCCGTCTTCCGCTGTCGATGCTCAGAGGATGCGCAGGCTGTAGAGCTTGAGCTGGCGGTCCAGGTCGCGGTGCCGCGGGAACTCGGCGCGGACCAGCGCCTTGAATCCCGGGCCGTGGTCGCGCACCCGGAGGTGGGCCAGCTCGTGGAAGACGATGAAGGCCACCAGCTCGTCGGGCAGGACCTGCAGCCAGGTGTTGAGGTTGATCTTGCCCCGCGAGCTGCAGCTCCCCCACTTGCTCTTCATGCGCCGGAAGCCGATGCCCAGCGGCTTCACCTTCAGCAGGGCGGAATAGCGGGCGCTCAGCAAGCGGACCAGCGCCAGGAAGTCGTCGTTGCGCCGCTCGACCAGCTCCAGCTGCTCGGCCAGCAGGAGCTGGCGCCGGTACCATTCGTGCTTTTCCAGGATCCAGCCCCGATGCCGGTCGATGATCGGCAGCGGGTCGAGGTGGCGGGGCAGGACCAGGCGCAGGAGGCCGTTATGGAAGGCAATGCGCACCCGGCGGCCGCGGCGCCGCACCAGCTGGCAGGGAATCCCCTCCAGGTCGATGGTCTCCATCCCCCCCGGCCCTCCTCAGTTCAGCTCGTGGACGTCGCCGTAGCGCACGATCGCCACCTCCGGCACGCCGGCCTCCAGCAGCACGCCCCGCAGGTGGGCCAGCGCCTCGTCCTCGCCATGGACCAGGAAGACCTTCTTCAGCGCCCGCAGGTCGTGGCGCTTCAGCCAGGACAGGGTCTCGTTGTAGTCGGCGTGGGCCGAGAAGGCGTTCAGGGTGGCGATCTCGGCGCCCACGGCGTAAGGCTTGCCGAAGATCTTGACCTCCTTGGCGCGCTCGGCCAGGCGCCGGCCGAGGGTGTTCTCGGCCATGAAGCCGACGATGGCGACGATGTTGGCCGGGTTCTCGATGTGCTGGATGAGGTGGTGCAGGATGCGCCCCGACTCGGCCATGCCGCTGGCGGCGATGATGATGGCCGGGCCCTGGACGGCGTTGATCTCCTTGGACTCGGCGGTGCCCACCACGTAGCGGATGTTCTCGAAGCCGAAGGGGTCGACGTGGACGCTGGTGAAGCGGCTGACCGTCTCCTCGTCGAAGCACTCGGGGTGGATCTTGAAGATCGCCGTGGCGTTGACCGCCATCGGCGAGTCGATGAAGATCGGCAATTTGGGGACCTTGCCCTCGAGCTGCAGGGTGTGGATGATGTAAATCAGCTCCTGCGTGCGCTCGACCGAGAAGGCGGGGATGAGGATCTTGCTGCGCCGCTGCTGCGCCTTATGGATCAGCTCGGCCAGCTCCTCGCCGGCCATGCCGATCGACTTATGCAGGCGGTTGCCGTAGGTCCCTTCCAGCACCAGGTAGTCCATGGGCGGCAGGATCTCGGGATCGCGGATGATCGGCAGCCCGGGGCGGCCGAGGTCGCCGCTGAAGCCGACGCGCAGGCCGTCGGGCAGCGTCAGGTGGACCATGGCCGCGCCCAATATATGGCCGGCGTCGTGGAACTCGGCCGTCACCCCCTCCAGGGGGCGGAAGCGCCGGTGGTAGTCGAGGGTGACGAACTGGCGCAGCGGCTGCACCGCCTCCTCGCCGTCGTACAGCGGCTCGTAGACCGTGAGCTTGCGCTCCGGGTACTTCTCGGCCTTCTCCTTCAGGGTCTCGTAGTCCTTCTGCTGGATGTTGGCGCTGTCCAGCAGGATGATCTGGGCGATGTCGCGGGTGGCCGAGGTGGCGTGGATGTCGCCGCGGAAGCCTTTTTTGACCAGGATGGGCAGGGCGCCCGAGTGGTCGAAATGGGCGTGGGTCAGGATCAGGGCGTCGACCGCGCGCGCATCGAAGGGCAGGTCGCGGTTCTTGTGGTAGGCCTCGTCGCGCCGGCCCTGGAACATGCCGCAATCGATTTGCAGCACCTTGCCGCCGATGTCCAGGAAGTGCTTGGAGCCGGTCACTTCGAGGCAGGCGCCGTGGGAGTAGAATTTTATGGCCATTTCTCTTTATACAACTTCCTGGCCGGGATTACAAGGCCTGTCAGGACGACCTCAGGGAAGGCAGAGGGAGGAGAGAGGGAAAGGCAGAGGGAAGAGAAAGTGGGAAAAGGCACATTGCGTTAACGAAGGATTGCAGAGGTATTTGGAATGGCTTTTTTCACTCTGCCTTCCCTTTTTCCTCCCTCTCTCTTCCCTTTTCTTCCCCTGTGCCGGCTGCGGGGCCGATGTCGAGCTGCAGCCAGCGCTCGGGCGCCAGCGCCGCCCTGAGGAAGGCGTTGAACTCATCCAGTCCGATCCCCTGCAGTCGCTCCTCGAAATTTCCGGCCAGGCGCCAGGAGAGCCCGGCCCCCTCGAAAAGGGCGAGCAGCGCGGCGCGCCGCTCGCGGGTCTCAGCGGAGCGGCGGAATTCGGCGCGGGCGAAGGCCTTGGCCGCCTCGAGTTCCGCGGCGCCGATGCCCTCGGCGCCGGCCTCGCGCAGCAGCCGCGCCAGCTCCGCCCGGGCCTCGGCGCGGCGGGCGGCGCCGGTCAGCACGTACGCGCTCAGCAGCATGCCGCGGCGATGGGGGCGCAGCTCGGCGTTGAGGCCGTAGGCCAGGCCGCCGCGGCCGCGCAGGCGCCAAAGGCGGCTGCCGCTGCCCTTGCCCAGCCACGACTCCAGCAGCCAGGCCAGGGGAAAGTTCGCTTCGCTCAGCGGCGGCAGCGATGCCGACACCGAGACCAGCGCCTGGGCCGTCTTGCGCTCCAGCGCCGTCTCCGCCTGCGCCAAGCGCGCCGGCGCCAGGGGCAGGGGCTCGGCGCGCGGCCCGGCGGCAAAGCGGCCCAGGCGGCGCCCCAGCAGCGGCCGTAGTTCCTCCGGGGTCCGGTCGCTGGCGACGAAGGCGGTCATGTTGCCGCCGACATAGCGGCCGCGGTGGAAGGCCTGGACGTCGCGGCGGCCCAGGCGCCCGAGGGATTCCTCCGTGCCGTAGCGCGCCGCCCCGCAGGCCGGCCGGTCGTAGAACGACGCCGCAACCGTCTTGCGCATCAGGTCGACCGGGTCGTCCTCCTCCAGCTGGCGCAGGAAGTCCATGTGCTCCTTGATGGCGCCGATGCGCAGGTCGGTGAAGAGAGGCTCGCTCACCATGGCCGCCAGCACCGCCAGCGTGTCGTCCAGGTGGCGGCTCAACGCGCGGATGGTGATCAGGGCGTAGTCGCCGCCGACGTCCAGCGAGAACGACGAGCCCATGTCGATCAGCTGCTGCAGCTTGCCGCCGTCGGTCACCTCGAGGCTCAGGCGCGCCGTCAGGTAGGCCAGCCCCGGCAGGCCGGGGGGGTCGTCGCCGTCGCCGCCGCGCACCAGCAGCTGCACGACGGTGATGGGCGCCGAGCCGTCGCGCTGCAAAACGACCTCCAGCCCGTTGTCCAGGACGAAGGAGGCGGGCTCGCTGCCGAGGGCCCAGCCGTCGGCGGCCGGCGCCAGGAGCCCGGTCGCGGCCAGCAGCGCGGCCAGCGCCGCGAGGCGGCGGCTCACTTTTTCCTCCCGCTGCCGGCGGCGAGGGGCGTGATGGCCAGCAGCGCCCATTTCTTGCCGCTGAGCGCCTTGCCGGCGGCGCGGCGCAGGTCCCCGCCGTCCAGGCGTTCCACGCTGTCCAGGTAGGAGCCCTTGGCCGAGGCGCGGTTCAGCAGCAGGAAGCGGGCGGCGGCGGCGCTCAGGTTGAGGGCCGACTCGCGGAAGGCACCGTCGCCGTAGGCCATCTGGTTCTTGGCGCTCTCCAGGTAGTCGGGCATGAGCGACCGGTACTCGGGCATCACGTCCTGGCGGCTGAACTTGAAGGAGCCGATGCGGCTGAGGAAGGCCGCCACCTCGGCCGTGGCGCTGCGCAGGTTGCGCTCGGCCAGCACCAGATGCAGGACGGCCATGCCGCCGTGGCGCATCGGCTGGTAGCTCATATCGACGCGGTCGGCCAGCTGGCGGCCGCCGCGCAGGACCGCCCCCAGCACCGGGTTCAGCCCGCGGCCCAGGACATAGGTGAGCAGGGTGAACGGCAGGCGCAGGTCGTCGTTGAAGCCCGGCGCCCGCCAGGCGATGAACAGGTGGCTCTCGCTGATGTCCAGCTCGATCCGTTCTTCGCTGCTTTTCTCCAGGCGGCCGGCGGCGCCCGGCTCAGCGGCAGCCCGGGCGGCCGGACCGCCGGCGGGAAGCGCCCCCCAGGCGCGGCGCACCTGCGCCTCCATCTCCGCCAGCGGGAAGTCGCCGACGACCACCAGGGCGCAGCGCTCCGGCACCAGGCGCGGGCGGCAGAAGGCTTCGACGGACTCGACGCTGGCCGCGCGGATGGCGGCGCCGTCGCCGTAGACCGGCCGGCCGTAGGCATGGCCGGCGAAGAGCTGTTCCATCACCCGCAGGCGCCCCAGGCGATCCGGGTCGTCGCGCAGCTGCAGGATCTCCTCGGCGATGACCTGCTTCTCCCCCTCCAGCAGGGCGGGGTCGGGACGCCAGGAGAAAACGGCCTCGCGCACCCATTCCAGGGCCCAGGCCCCCTCGGCGGCGGGGCAGGAAGCCTCGAAGGTCATCAGGTCGTGGTCGGTGTGGGCGTTGTGGGCGACGCCGTGGCGGCGGAGCTCGGCCAGGCGCGCCTCGCTGCCGGCGCCGCCGCCGCCGAAGAGGAGCAGGTGCTCGAGCAGGTGGGCGTAGCCGCTGGTGGCGTCGGTCTCGTCCTTGGTGCCGATGTCCACGGCCAGCGTGACGGCGGTCAGCCCGGGGCCGCGCTTCTCCTGCAGCAGCACCTGCAGGCCGTTGTCCAGCGTGAAGTACGCCGAAGCGGGGGACGGCCCGTCGACGGCCGCCGCCAGCGGCAGCAGCGCGGCCAGCACGGCCCACGCCGCCGGCAGGATCCGGCATCGCGTTCTCATGCCCTGATTGTAGCAGAAGGGGAAAAAAATCGCATCTGCCAACCGCGGCCATCGCAACCTTTTCGCGATATGATAGAATGGCGCCGGCCGCGGAGACGGACCGTTCCGCGCGCCGCAAGGAGGAGGCATGAAGAAGATCGCACTGCTGCTGGCGCTCGCGGCCGCCACCCTGCTGCCGCTGCCGGGCTCGGTGTCGGGGGGCGTCGACGTGGTCAGCCGCTACGTATGGCGGGGATTCGACCTGCTTTACGACAATCATCCCGCCGTGCAACCCTACCTCAACGCCGGCCTGGGCGACAGCCGGTTCTCGCTGGGGATCTGGAGCAGCTTCGCCCTGGCCAGCTGGAGCGAGTACAAGGCGGCCAACGAGATCGACCTGACCCTCGCCTACGACTTCGCCATGCCCGAGGGCTGGGAACTGGCGGCCGGGGCTACGCTGTACGGCTACTGGTTCGCCGAGGATTTCCGCTTCGGCGACGCCACCTCCCCCGAGCTGTTCGCCTCGCTGACGCGCAGCGACCTGCCGCTCTCGCCCTGCCTCAGCGTCTATTACGACCTCAACCTCGGCAGCGGCCTGTACGCCACGCTCGGCGGCAGCCATGAGTGGAAGCTGGCGGAGAAGGCCCGCCTCGAGGCGGGCGGCCTGATCGGCTTCAACAGCCGGCAATACATCGAAAAGACCGGCTTTTCCAACATCGACCTGTACGTCAGGGCACCGCTTTCCCTGGGCCGGGCGACCCTCGTCCCCTCGCTGAACGTCATGGTGCCGCTGATGGACGAGGTCAACGAAGCGACCGAATTCTGGGTGGGCATCTCCATCGTCCTCGGCGGCGACGAGTGAGCGGAACGCGCAGGAGGCAGACATGAAAAATCGACGCCTTCCCATCGCCGCGGCTCTGGCCATCGGCGCCGCGGCGCTGCTCCTGGTCATCGTCCCGCCGCTTCGGGGCGGGGAGGCCCCTGCCCTCCGGCCGGTGGCCACCTACTCCATCGTGGCCTACGACCCGGCCAGCGGCAATCTGGGGGTCGCCGTCCAGTCCCATTGGTTCTCGGTGGGATCGATCGTCACCTGGGCGGAGGCGGGCGTTGGCGCCGTCGCCACCCAGTCGTTCGTCGAGCCCGCCTACGGCCCGCTGGGGCTCCAGCTGATGAAGGCGGGCAAGGCGGCGCCCGACGCCCTGGCCGCCCTGCTCAGCGCCGAGAGGTTCCCGGGCGTCCGCCAGGTCGCCATGGTGGATGCGCTGGGAAACGTGGCCGTGCACACCGGGGACAAGTGCATCCCTGCCGCCGGCCATCGCCTGGGGAAAAATTACTCCTGCCAGGCCAACATGATGGCCAGGGCGACCGTCTGGGACGCCATGGCCCAGGCCTTCGAATCGGCTCCCGGTGAGCTGGTCGACCGCCTGCTGGCCGCCCTGCAGGCGGCGGAGAAGGAGGGCGGCGACATCCGCGGCCGGCAGGCGGCGGCCATTCTGGTGGTGAGCGGCAAGGCGTCGGGAACGCCCTGGAAGGAGCGCATCTACGATCTGCGCGTCGAGGACCATCCCCAGCCGCTGGCCGAGCTGCAGCGCCTGGTCACCATCGCCAAGGCCTATAACCACATGAACCGCGGGGACGAGCGGCTGACCCTGAACGACATCCCGGCGGCGCTGGAGGAATACAGCCGGGCCATGGCCATCTACCCCGGCAACCCGGAGATGGTCTTCTGGCCGGCCGTGACCATGGCCGCCTCGGGAAAGGTCGAGGAGAGCCTGCCGCTGTTCCGCCAGGTCTTCGCCCGCGACGCGAACTGGGCCGAGCTGCTCAAGCGGCTTCCCGGCGTGGGGCAGTTCCCCGACGACCCGAAGCTGCTGGAACGGATCCTCTCCCTGCTGCCCAAGAAA